>Ga0105050_10005789_pt1 | contig 15663 bp, 14 predicted proteins | sample FRY01_FD_78088 | JGI IMG/M metagenome (GOLD analysis project Ga0105050, IMG submission 78088) | Freshwater microbial communities from Lake Fryxell liftoff mats and glacier meltwater in Antarctica - FRY-01 | ecosystem: Environmental > Aquatic > Freshwater > Ice > Glacier meltwater ... | reverse complement strand
GGCTGCCAATCAGCCAGGCGGCGACGGGAAAGGAGGCGGCGTCCCCTGCCTGCGTCATGCCGGGGCCAAGCGTCGCGACCAGCACGCCGGCCAACGCTGCACCCAGGGTGATGGCAGAACTGCGAGCCGTGCCCAGCAGGCTGTTGGCCGCCTGCAGTTCGTGTGCAGCCACAACCTGTGGGATGAATCCAACCGAGGATGGTGCGTGAAAGGCAACCGCCGAGCCGTTGATCAGCATCAGTGCGATCAACAGCGGTACGGTGGCCCCGCCGCTGATGAACAGTGCAGCAATGCACGCCTGTGCCAGTGCAGAGACGATGTCTGCTGCGACCATGATGCGCTGACGGGAGGATCGGTCGGCCAGGGTACCGCCTACCAGCAGGATGATTATCATGGCGACGACGGGGGCTGCCACGACGTAGGCCGCGGTGCTGGTTGAGCCCGTCAGTTCGAGCACACCGAAGGCGATCGCAATCGGCGCCATCGCGCTGCCGGTGTGTGTGATCAGATAGGCCACAAACAGCTTTGCGAAGTTCGGGCGTCGCAGCAGAGCCAGGCCTTCACGAACGCCACCGGCAGACATGGCCGTATCCTGATCAGGGCGCGGCAGCATAACTCAGCGGCGGGATGGTACGAATCGTAGATTTGGCTGCGCGTAGCCAGACATCGCGGGCTGTTTGTAGTGGTCTGTGCTTCGCGGTCTGAGACCACTCCCACAGTTCGCAAGCCAATCAGTTCAGGTGCCTTCTCAAGAGTGGGACTCCTCGGAATGGTGGATGCCATTTCAACAGTGGGAGCGTTCTCCTGAACGCGAAGTACCTGTGCTGCGTGTGACAGGATTGCCCGCCTGGGGCATGATCCGGATGGGAGACCTGATGTGAGAAGGGGAGCACACGATGCCGTGGTACCACGGTTGGAACATATTGGCGGTAGGGATGCTGTTCCAGGCGATCACCTTTGGAGTCGGCATCTATTGCTTCACGTTCTGGGTTGCGCCCTGGTCGATTGAGTTCGGCGTTGGCCGCGGCGACGTGATGATGGTTTTTCTGACCATGCAGGTCTCGATGGGAGCACTGGCGCCCTTTGCAGGCCACGCCATGGATCGTCTGTCCATCCGTGTGCTGATTTGTTGCGGCGCGGCGTGCATGGCCCTTGGGCTGGTACTGTCCGCGATGGCGACGGCCATCTGGCAACTGGTGGTCCTGTACGGCACCCTCATGACCACCGGGATGCTGCTGGCCGGGCCTCTGGCTGCGCAGACCCTGACGGCTCGCTGGTTTTCCCGTCGACGCGGACTGGCACTGGGGATCTCGACGGTCGGCACCTCGCTCGGTGGCCTGACACTCCCCCCATTGTTGACAGCGATGCAGGCGAACCTGGGATGGCGTGATGCCAGCCTGGTACTGGCGATCATTGTCGCGCTTTCCGTCTTGCCGCTGGTCTGGTGGGTGATTCGCAGTTCACCGGCTGAAGCGGGCCTTGCCGACGCTGACGAGTTGAAACCCGTGGGTGCTGCAACCGCGTCTGGCGCGCCAGCTAAGATCTGGACCGTTGCCATGGTGCTGCGGGAACCTGCGTTCTGGTTCATGGTGGGTGCATTCACGCTGCTCGTCACCGCGTTTGGTGGCGCGCAGCAGAACCTTGCACCGTTTGCGCTGGATCAGGGTATCGATGCATCGGACACCGCGTGGCTGGTGTCGCTCATGGCGCTGACCATGGCGGTGGTGAAGGTATTTTTTGGTGGATTGGCAGACCGGATCGATGTGCGCTGGCTGTTCACGCTGGCAGTCGGATCGCTGTTGATCGCGCTGACCTGGATGACAACCGATCTGCAGTACGGCGAAATGGCCTTGATCTGCATTCTGCTTGGCATCGCGGCGGGCGCGCACCTGCCTTTGCTGGCAACGCTTGTGAGCCATCGGTTTGGTGTTGCATCCTTTGGCAAGGTGATGGGCCTGGTGGGTCCGTTCACCACCTTTGGCGCGTTGGGTCCCTGGTTTGCCGGTTACATTCGCGACGATACTGGCAGTTATGCACTGGCCTGGCTGGTGTTTGCCGGGTTGCTGGTGCCGGCGTTGATTTCCATGTCGATGCTCAGGCCGGTAGCAGGCCACAGCGGAGAAAAGTGAACCGATGATTGATCCCACGGACATCCCGAACCGGTTGACACCGGCACTGCGCGACGCGCTTGCCACCATTGCAACGGCGACGCTGACCTATCAGTTGCAGATGCGGGGCATTCGCAGCACCTTCCTGACGGGTCTGCGACCTTTGCATCCGCAACTGCGAATGATCGGCCGTGCCCGAACACTACGGTATGTCGCGTTGCGTGAAGACGTGCAGCAGCAGTATGCGAGTGGCATCAATGCCCAGAAGCGAGCGGTGGAAACGGCCGAACCCGGTGATGTGCTGGTGATCGAAGCACGTGGTGTTGCCGACGCGGCCACCATCGGCGACATACTGGCCACCCGGGCTTTTGTGCGCGGGGCAGCCGGTATCGTTACGGATGGTGCATTACGGGACACGCCTGCCATATCGGCAATCGGCAAACCGGTGTACCACCTGTCGTCGCATGGCGCGACGCTTGGTCGTATGCATATGCCGTTTTCGATCGACCAGCCGATCACGTGCGCTGGCGTGTTTGTGATGCCGGGAGATGTTGTCGTGGGGGATGGTGAGGGGGTCGTGATCGTGCCGATAGCGCTGGTCGGGGAGGTGGTTCGCGATGCGCTTGAACAGGAAGCCCGCGAGGCCTTTGCCCTGGAGCGTGTGACGGCGGGCGAGTCGATTGCCGGACTCTTTCCGCTCAGTGAAGCCCGCATGGACGAGTACACGGCGTGGGCTGCAACACACCACCAGCCGGACCAGGCGCGATGAGTGATCGACGCAGCATTCACATCGATGGCCTCAGCCATCAGACGGCAATTCCGGTCGCCACCAGGATTGGACCGCTGCTGGTGTCGAGCGTCATCTCGCCGTTCAATCCGGGTACCCGAGAGGTGCCGCCTGATGCGGCAGGCCAGGCCGCGAACCTGTTCCGCCATGTCGATGCTATGTTGCGGGCTGGTGGAGGCGATTGGGCAGACATCGCGAAAATGGAATTCTGGGTAGCCAATGCGGAAGGGCGGGTGGCCATCGAAGGCTTGTGGATCGAACGATTTCCGGATGCGCAGTTGCGCCCGGCCCGGCACACTCATGTTGGTGGGGTGTCGCAGATGTCGGCGAGTTTTCTTGCGTACATCGCAGGCTGAGACAACGACTGGTCAACCGGCAATCCTCATCCATCCTGCCAACCAGACAACCGGGGTAACGTAGTGCTGAGCCGAGCTGTGCGAATCATTGTGATGGTGGCCATTGTTCTGGTTTTGGTTCTGGTTTTGGGACTGCTGGCTGCGACCTGGTTCCTGTCGCGCCCCGCGTTTGATGAATCGCTGTCCGGAGCGCCGCTCGACGGGATGGAGGTGCTGCCGCTGGATTCAGGTCTGACGTTTGCCCGTATGTTGGTGAACGATGAGGTGAAACTCTTGATCGTTCGCGAAATCACCGGCGAAGGTGTTCAGGCGATTGATGTCAGCTACGCGCTGCAGCGACCGTTGCAGGACCCGATCGTCGCGCTGGGTCTCAACGGTTACGATGGACTGGAGTACGTCGCGCGCAAGAGCACCCCGCTGCTGGTGAAGTGGAAAGAGTTGACCCTCCCGCTCGACTCGTCATCACAGCCGATTGCTGCGGGCACCAATTTTCGGGCTCACGCGGAGGAGGTCGGCATCGAAGGTGGCCCATTCCTGTTCCCGAAACTCTCCGAACCCACGGCCTGGAACGCAGCCGTCGCCAACCGTGGGCGTCTGGATTACGAAGCTGAACTCTGCGCAGTACCGCTGACACGATTGACCAGGGAGCGAGAGGCGAAGTTCGGCTATGTGCTGTGTAACGACTTCACTGATCGCTGGCCACTGGTGCGCGATGTCGATTTCGACAAACCCATGGGCACCACTGGCTTTGCGGATGGCAAAGGTGGTGCAGGCATGCTTCCACTTGGCCCGCTGTTTGTCGTGCCAAAAGACAGCGAGGATTTTTACCAGGGTCTGACACTCGAGTTGTTCCTGAACGGTCAACTGCGACAGCGATCCTCAGCGGGTCTCATGATCTGGACGCCTGAACAGATCGCATCTGCGGCGCTGGAAGGATGTGACCAACCCTACGAGTCCGCAGCAGGTGAAATCAAGCTCACCGACTGCGACGGCATTGCCGGCGGCACGCTGCTGTTGACGGGTACACCGGACGGGGTGATGTTCACCCCGGTCACGATCTGGAGCCCGTGGGCGTACCTGCGCCCGGGCGACGAGGTGGTTCTGAGAGCGCAGTGGTTGGGCGCGCTGGTGAACCGCGTCGAATAGACACAGCGCTCAGGAGCTGGAACCGAAAGTCATCTCACACCGCGGCATCACAACAACGCTATCCTGCTGGAACCTGACCTTGGTGCAGCCACCTCATCAGCGTTTGCCTGCGCCGCCGAGTACAGGTCCACCGGTACCGGCAAACTCGGCGTCCGGCTGCTTGCCAAACAGGATTCCGCCGATGGTTTCGTAGAGTGGATGCGCGACCCAGCGGTGTGACGCGGCGCCATGGGCGTCCCGAAGTTTTCGTTCCAGTGGGTTGTCCATATAGCTTGCGCTGGTACCGCACGCTGCGTGAACGACATCAACAACTTCCATGCATGCCTGCGCGGCATAGGTGCAGGCAAGACGGGCGTCCACGGTTGTTCTGGATGACGGCGAGTCAGCACCACGACGCAGTTCTTCTTCGACTGCGCCCATGGCCTCGAATACCAGTGACCGCGCCGCACGGTATTTTCCGGTCATTTCAGCCATGCGGTACTGGGCAATAGGCCGATCCATCAACTTGCTCGGCGACATCATCGGTACCTTGTTGTTGGCCAGATCGACAAATGCCTCCAGCGCTCCCTTGGCAACACCAAGAGCAATCGCCACCTTGTTGTACGAAAGGCGCAGCGGTACCGGAATCCGGAACACCGGGTTGTCGTAGAGGGCCGGGGTGAGCATCAGTTCGACCGGGTACCACTTCGGCTCCACGATCGCGCCGTTTGCACGCACGTTATGACTGCCGGAACCACGCAGGCCTGCCACATTCCACGTGTCGATGATTTCCCACTGCGAGCGGTGCAGAAACCACATCTTGATGATTGGTGCGCCGCTGGAATCCAGACATGGCTCGCCGTCGTCGAGGATGGGTGAACCCATGAAACACCAGGTGGAATTGTGGCAGCCGCTGATGAATGTCGTTTCGCCCCAGACCCTGTAGCTGCCGTCGGCTTGCTCGACGGCATACGAGGGTTTGGATCCAGGGCCACCACCACCACACATGACCACACGTGGGTTATCGAGGTAGACCTCTTTGGCCAGATCCTTCGGCATGCCACCGGCCGCCATGGCGTTGATTTCCGAGCCGAGCATGACGTTCCAGCCCACCGAAGCATCGATTGCAGAGATGGCCTCGAGGATTTCAATGGTTTCCAGCGCGCTGGCATTTTCACCACCCAGTTCGAGCGGCAGTGCAAGGCGGAACATTCCTTCGTCAATCAGCTGGTTGGCCAGGTCCTCGGGAAGACGGCGCAGCTGCTGCGCGCTATCCCCGCCTCTGGCGATCGCCTCCTTCAGACGGGTGATGCGTTCCAGTGGTGTACCGACAAGTTGCGCCCGGCCACGCAGAGCAGTGGTGTTCATGCTGGTGTGTCTTTATCCATGGGTGGTAAAGACTAGCCAGCCTTGTCGCGATGTCGAATGCGTAGAATCCGAAGTTAACTCCGATGCCGTGCATTGAGTGGTCAGCCCTGCTCACCACTACAATGAGCAACGCAACGAGCAACTCAAGGGCTGACAAACATCGCCTGGGTGTCAATCGATCCCCTGATCGACTTCAGCTCTTTGAGCTGGTCCGCCAGCGTCTGCCAGCGAGCCAGTGACATCTCGCCAAGCAGTCTGGTCTCCGGCGCCTGAATCAGGCCGATTTGCGCTTGTGCACTCTCGAGGAATGTCTGTGCGTCCATCGCCTTGTTGATCCGCCCCATAACGGCGTTGGTTGCCGTCGGGTCGGCGAGGTATGCCTCCCAGCCCGCGCGAACGGCTCTGATCATGCGTTCCACTTCGTCCGGATGATCGCGCAGGTGTTCACGCGTGGTGACCAGTACTGTCGTGTACGGGTTGTAACCGCTTTCAGCGACCAGAAACGTGTCGACCTTGATTCCGGCTCGGCGCGCCGTCAGTGGCTCGCTGGTGACAAAACTCTGTTGCGACAGCTTTGGGTCGTTCTGAAAGTTGCCGATGCCACCAAGATAAGGTGCTGTCCTCACCTTCATCGGTGCATACTTTTTCTTCAGGTACTGTGCATACGGCAGGCCGGCTTGCCACAACAGGATGCCATCCCCCTTCAGAACGTCCCCGACAGAGCGGAAGCCTCGTTCAGCGTGCACCATGATCGCTTGCGGGTTGGTCTGGAAGGTGGCGAACAGGGCGACTACGTTTTTTGCGCCACGGTCATGGGAAATCACGACTTCGTCGGCAGACACGACGGCGTAATCAACCTTGCCGGCGCCGAGTACCTGAATCGTCGGTGTGCCAGAGCCACCTTCGATGATGGACACGTCGAGGGCGTTCTTCTTGTACAACCCAAGCACTTCGGCTGCGTAAAAGCCGCCAAACTGTGGTTCCGCCTTCCAGTTCAACGCCAGTGCAACCGGGTCGGCCGACGCCATACCGCAACCGCCGAGCAGCAGCATCGCCCACAGAATTCGCAACATCATCCACTCCTTGTATAGGGCCGTCGCCGCAGCAACAGCCCACTGATCAGATCGATCGACAGAACCAGGAACAGCGCCAGCACACTCGAGGCGATGACACCACTGAATACAAGATCGACACGTTGCTGCGTGCGCGCGGAGTCGATCAGGCTGCCGAGCCCGCCACCGGCAATGAACTCGCCGACGATGGCGCCAATGGTAGCGAGCCCAACGGAGATGCGCAGCCCGGTCAGGATGTACGGTATCGCCGATGGCACCTGCAGCTTGATGATGGTCTTCCACCGCGACGGCTTGTACAGCGCGAACATTTCGCGCAGCAGGTGATCGGTTTCCTGGAGACCGGTCAACGTGTTGGCGAGGATTGGAAACAGCGAGACGATGAACGCCGACGCCTTGACCGTCGTTTCACCAAAACCAAACCAGATGACAAGCAAGGGTGCGATCGCAATGATTGGCACGGTCTGAAAGAACACGCAAAAGGGCAGTATTGCCCGACGCAGAATCGGCACGGCAAAAAATGCGATAGCGAGGGTGACGCCGATGCTGAAGCTGGCGGCGATACCCCAGATGATCGAGTTGAACGTGGACTGGGTTGCACTCCAGATCTCCGGCCACAGTTCGACGGTGGTTGCGTAGATCTCGCTCGGCGCCGGCAGCAGGTACGACGCGACCCACTCCCTGGCGACCGCGGTTTCCCAGAGCGCCATGAGGAAGATCAGAAAGAGCCACGCCGGCAGTTTGTCGCGAATGGCTGCAATCACGTGGCGCTCTCCAGCTCAGTGAACCGTCTGGCAAACGCGCTGACGTGTTCGTTGAACGCCTGTGTCAGCTTCACTGACTGCGCCCGTTCGCCAAATTCAATCTGCTGATCCCGATCGATCTCGCCATTTTTATTCATCAGCAGGACCCGATCTCCCAGGTAGACGGCCTCGGCAATGGAGTGGGTGACAAAGATGTATTGCAGGCGCAGACGGGCGCGCAGATCAATCAGCAGATCCTGCAACCGGAAGCGTGTCCGTTCGTCGAGTGCCGCGAATGGCTCGTCGAGTAACAGGACCCTCGGCTTGGTGATCAACGCACGCGCGAGTGCAACGCGCATCTGCATGCCACCACTGAGTTCCTTCGGGAAGTTGGATAAACGTTCGCCCAGACCCAGTGACGTCAACAAGGCATCAATCTCGTTGTTGTCGGTGTTTGTACCGTTACCCGCCAATTCCAGCGGCAACTGCACGTTTTCCCGGCTGGTCCGCCAGGGAACAAGGCGCGGCTCCTGAAAAACATACGAAAAGTGGCTGGACAATTCGGGATCGATCGACAGCCGACCTCCGGTTGGCCGTTCAATACCCATCAGCAGCCTGAGCAGCGTGGTCTTGCCACATCCGGATGGACCCAGCAAGGACACACATTGGCCCGCAGGCACCGAAAACGTCACGCCATGAATGACGTCCCGGTTCTGTTTCGGAAAACGCTTGACGAGATTTTCGACGTCGATCGAAGGTGCCGATTGCGGCGATGGTGTTTCGTTCAAGGCAGGGCTCTGCGAGTATCGGCCGAGTTCATCCCACAACCTTGCGGTTCTGCATTGTAATTGCCCCGGGCAGCCGTCGACTCCGCTGGGCCAGATACCGAAATCAATCTGATCATCGTCTTCCTGAGATACCTTGTCTGGTCTGCAGCCGCGAGAAAGCGCGTAAGCCTAACAGGGCACCGTCTGTACGCAATGCGGGAACGGGCAAGTAGGCAATCGTGCCGGTTCAGATTGTGTCCAACCCAGCGCCCTGGCCATAGGTCAGAATGGTGGGAGCGATCCCCCGATCGCGAATCCAATGGGTCCCGAACACAGTTCGCGGTAAGGAGTCAGCTCTCACATCGCAGCCACTCGATATACCACCTGGAAGACTTCTAAGCAGATCGCAAGGCCGACGGGTCTCCGGACAGCGCGGCCACAAAAAGTGCATCTGCAGTCGCTTCGGTGAGCGGAACAGGATTGCCGCCCGCTGTGGGATCCACCACCGCCATTTTGGCAATGCGGTTGCGGAAGCGGTCATCAACGTTCAATCCGGCCAGGGTGTGGGGGATTCCAATGTCCTGACGGAGCGACAGCACGGCGTTTAGGAAACCCTCAAAACCGTTGGTGATACCAAGCCACGCAGCCAGCCTACCAATCTTTTCTTCGATGGCGGGTCGATTGAAGGCGAGCACATAGGGCATGAACACGGCGTTGGTCATCCCATGATGTGTGTCATGCAGGGAACCCACCGGGTGCGACAGCGCGTGAATGGCACCGAGCCCCTTCTGAAATGCGGTGGCCCCCATGGCGGCTGCGGTCATCAGGTGACCTCTGGCCTCGATGTCGTTGCCATTCATCATCACCTTGCGAAGATTTTCGAAGACCAGCCGCATGCCCTCGACGGCGATGCCTTCAGCCATGGGGTGGTAACCGGGTCCGCAATAGGCTTCAAGGCAATGGGCCAGGGCGTCCATGCCGGTGCCGGCGGTGATGAACGACGGCAGACCGATGGTCAGTTCCGGGTCGCAGATGACCACCCCCGGCATCATCTTCGGATGGAAGATGACCTTTTTGGTCCGTGTGGATGCATCGGACAGCACACCTGCGCGACCCACTTCCGAGCCGGTTCCGGCGGTGGTGGGCACGGCAACAATGGGCACAATTGCCGCGGCATCGGCGCGTGTCCACCAGTCATCCACGTCTTCGAAATCCCAGACAGTTCTGGTCTGTCGCGCCATGAAGGCGATCAGTTTCCCGGTGTCCAGGCCGCTGCCACCCCCGAAGGCGACTACGCCATCGTGTGCGCCCTTGTTGAAGGTCGTGATGCCGGCCTGCAGGTTCGCTTCCACCGGGTTGGGTTGGACGTCTGCGAAGAGAGCCGGGTCGAGACCGCCATCCTGCAGGATGCTCATGGCCTGTCGGGTGATGGCAAGTGTCGCCAGTCCTGCATCCGTAACCAGCAGTGGCCGATGGATGCCGAGTGCGTGACAAGCGTCTGCGAGTTCAATGATCCGGCCGGCGCCAAAACGCACGGCAGTTGGATAGTTCCAGTTGGCTCGTGTAGTCGTCATGCGCTCAGTATCGCTCGAAGCCGCGTTTCAATTCCCAGTCCGTGATTCGCTGGTCGTATTCCGACTGTTCCCACGACGCCGTGCGTACATAGTGGTCGATCACCTCGTCGCCAAAGGCGCTGCGCAGCACTACCGACTTGTCCAATGCGGCGGTTGCTTCACGCAGGGTTGCCGGGATGTTGGCGAGGCCAGAATCATGATAGGCATCACCACTGAATTCAGGCGGCAGTTCCAGCTGTTCGTCTATCCCGGCCTGTCCGGCCGCCAGCAGCGCTGCGAAGGCGAGATAGGGGTTGAGATCTGCGCCACCGATTCTGCATTCGGAACGGATGGCCTTCGTGCCCGATGCACACAGTCGAAAGCCCGCAGTACGGTTATCGTCGGACCACACGATGCGCGTGGGTGCAAACGTTCCGGTCTGCTGAAAGCGTTTGTAGGAGTTGATGAAAGGCGCAAGAAAGTATGTGTAGTCGGCGGCGTACTTCAGTTGGCCAGCCATGAACTGGCGCATCAGCGGGCTCATGCCCCGGTCGCCCTGCGGGTCCAGGAACAGCGGGGTCTTGCTGGTGCGATCCCAGAGTGAGGCATGCACGTGGCACGACGAGCCGGCCAGATCGTAGTGCCACTTCGCCATGAACGTGACGGCCCAGCCCTGCAGGTGCGCGATCTCCTTGATGCCATTTTTCATGATGACATGGTGGTCCGCCATGGTCAGCGCGTCGGCATAGCGAACATTGAGTTCTTCCTGACCACGACCCCATTCGCCCTTCGAATTTTCGACGGCAATGCCTGCACCGTGAATACCGTTGCGGATTGCCTGCATCACCACCTCCTCCTTGGTCGTGGCGAGGATGTGGTAGTCCTGCATGTATTCGCTTGAGGTACGCAGGTTTTCGTAGCGCTTTGCCAGCGCGGATTCGTAGGTTTCCTGAAACAGATAGAACTCGAGTTCCGATGCGAGCATGGCCTGCATGTTGCGCGCCGCGAGTTGTTCACACTGTTTTTTCAGCATCGCTCGCGGACTGTGCGGGAGATCATGCCCGTAATGATCCTGCACGTCGGCAAGTACCAGTGCGGTTTTCGATAGCCAGGGAATCCGGCGGGCGGTCGACAGAATCGGCTTCATGACAAAGTCGCCATATCCCTGCTGCCAGCTGGCGACCTGATAGCCCGGCACCGGAACCATGTCGATATCGTTGGCGAGCAGATAGTTGCAGGCATGGGTCTCTTCCCAGGCGCTGTCACAGAAAAATTCGGCATGAAACCGTTTGCCTATCAAGCGGCCAAACAGGTCGACAAACGCAACGATAACGGTGTCGATCTCGCCGGCAGAGACTGCCGCCCGCAGGGATCTCAGATCCAGCATGCCAGTCACGATGAGGGATTCCCGTGCTGCGGACGATGGGACATGGCAAATGCCTCCTCAGGTGACAGGACCAGGCGATGTCGCCCGATGAAGAAAAAGTAGAGCGTGCCGATCAGGAACCACAAAGCGACGCCCAGTACACCCTGTCGGTACACTGGATCAGTGAGCTGGAAACACAGGGTAACCAGACCGATGACGATGGTCAGTAGCGCACCGAAGGTGCCGAGCGGACTCTTGAATGGTCGGTGCAGGTCCGGCAGGCGCCGCCGGAGCAGGATGAACGACACCGCCTGCATGATGTAGGAAAACATGGCAGCAAATACGGTCATGTTGAGCAGTGTGCCGCCAATGGCGATGCCTCCGGCTTCGCTGCCAAGGCCGAGCCAGAGCCCTGACATGACGATCAACGCCAGTATGGAGCCTGCGATCATCGCAATGTGCGGCGTCTGTGCAGACCCGTGGGTGATCGACAGAAAGGTTGGAAAGTAGCCGGCCCTGGAGAGTGAATAGATCTGGCGACCCTTGGCGTAGATGATGCTGTGGAAAGAAGCGATGAGGCCAATCAGTGCAAAGCTCGCCAGCAGTTTTGCGGTGCCTTCACCGTAGATTTCGCGCAGGGCATCCAGCAGGGGCTCACCGGAGGTGGCGAGTGCGTGGGACCCGATGCCCTGCACGGAAGGGTTGAGCCAGACGATGAGCATGGCCGATACAAACAGCGTGGCCATCGCCGCCAGGATGCCACGCGGTATGTCGCGTTCCGGCGTGTGGCTTTCTTCAGCGGCTAATGGCAGTTGTTCGATGGCGAGGAACAACCACACGGCATACGGCAGAGCGAGGAGCACGCCAGACCAGCCGTTGGGCAGGAATGGTCCGTTACCCTCCGGGAGCAATGTTCCGCCGGGTCCGACGTTCATGCCCAGACGACCAAAATCCATGTGCAGGAAGGCGCTGATCCAGAACACCACCAGACAGGACAGCGCCAGCAGTGTGACCACGACGGTGATGCGAAAAGACAATTCGACACCGACGATGTTGAGGCCAACAAATATCAGGTAACTCGCGAGCCACCACATGGGCTGCCAGACGACCGGCGTGTCAAAGATGCCCGTGAGATAGGCGCCAATGAAATAGGCGATCGTGCCCGGTACCAGCACATATTCGACGTTTTCTGCCATGCCCGTCAGAAAGCCGCCCCAGGGTCCCATCGCCGTTCGGGCAAAGGAGTAGGCGCCGCCGGTATGTGGCAAGGCCGGTGACATCTCCGCGATCGACAGGGTCAGCCCCAGGTACATGGCGGCGATGATCAGCGTTGCCAGCATCATACCGCCCCAGCCGACGACACCCAGCCCGAGATTCCAGCCAGAGAAGTGGCCGGAGATGACGGCCCCTACACCCAGCGCCCACAGTGACCAGACACCGGCATGCCGGCGCAGGGATCGGCGGGCAAAATAGTTTTCATCCTGACGCACGTACCGGGTGGTGCTGCTACCGGCAGGATCAATGTCCGTGGCCACGTTACTGCGCGCTCACGTGTTGATTGAAACCCGTCAGGGAAACATCCCGGTACCCGACATGGTTGATGAAGAATTGCTGGCTCACCCCGACGTCGAAGCCCGTCCCGCCAGCAAAGACGGTGAGCGATGTGCAATCCTTGGTGTCCCTGCAGCCATAAAAATTGATGACGAACTTCGTGCCAGCCGAGGCGCTTTCAACTCGTGGGTCAACAATGGCAGCCATGGTCAGCATGGCCGTGTACCCATCCGGTTGCAGCACCGCGACGACACAATCCGGGTTGCGGGCCTGGACTTGCTCCACCTGCGCCCACACCGGGCAGGCCAAGGCTCCGGGCATCAGGGAGGTCAGGCAGAGTGATCTGAACATCATGGACTTGCCTCGGTGATGCCTCGGTGAGCGTAAATGGGTTGGAGGAGGTTGGTGAGCCAGTATAGGGAGCGCCGTCCGTCGAAAGAAGAACATCCGGGCAGGCAATCGTCGGTGCACGAGATGATGGACGGTGGCGTAATCACGTTCACCGGGGGCAGAATGGGGCATTCATCTGACTGTGTGGAGATCGACCATGGCACCCAATCCGCCAAATCTGGCACCGGGCGAAGCCCGGGCACCGGGACCGACCTATCAGGAAGTCCTGCTGCGTGATCAATCGCAACCGCCGGCCTCGTTCCTGGAATATTCCTACGAGTTCATGGGCGATGCGGACATCCCCTATTCGAACTACACCTCACGGGAATATGCGGCCGAAGAGTTTGCGAAGCTGTGGCCACGGGTGTGGCAAATGGCCTGTCGCGAAGAGCACATTCCGGAGACCGGCGACTATCATGTTTACGATATCGGTGACCTCTCCGCCATTGTGGTCCGCAACGAGTCTGGAGTGATCAAAGGGTTCCGCAACGCCTGCATGCATCGGGCAACGGCGCTCAAGCCGTCGGAGTCATCGGGGTCCTGTACCAGCTTTCGCTGTCCATTCCATGCCTGGACCTACTCGCTCGATGGCAAGCTGATCGATCTGCCGGAGCGATGGGACTTCCCCCACGTCACCGACGAAAGTCATAGCCTGCGCGAAGTGAAAGTGGGTACGTGGGCTGGCTTTGTGTTCATCAACTTTGATCTGAACTGCGAGCCGCTGGAAAAATTCCTTGGCGTTTTGCCGCAGCATTTCAAGGATTTCCATATCGGGAACCGGTACATCGAAACACACGTCTGCAAACGATTACCGATCAACTGGAAGGCGGGTGAAGAAGCGTTCATGGAGGCCTACCACGTCAAGGAGACCCATGCCGGTGGTCGGGAGTACTCAGAGCCCATAACGACGTATGACATCTTTCCGGAGAATGTGAATCGCTTCATCCACACCGTCGGGGCGCCAAACCCGCGCATGCCGAGGCAATCGACTGAGCAGGAGTTGATGGAACAGCTCTGGGGACGTCGCGGCCCGGCCGACGGTGGGGTGCCAACCGTACCGGAGGGTATGACGGCGCGCGACGTGTATGCCCGAATCATCCACAAACAACTGGGCGAACAATATGACCAGGACTTCTCGAACTACTCCACGGCCCAGACCCTCGACTCCATCGAATACTTCCTGTTTCCCAACCTCTTTATCTTTCCCGGTCTGACGCTGCCGATGGTGTATCGCTTCCGGCCTGACAAGGACAATCCGGATTTTTCATCCTTCGACCTGTATTTCCTGCGGCCGAAGCATCCCGAAAAAGAAGCGCCACCACCACCGGAGCCCTTGCATCTGGATGTGGAGGAGAGTTACACCAAGGCGACCGGACTCGGCTTTCTCGGCGCGATCTATGACCAGGATACGGATAACATGGCCGCGCAAACACGTGGATTCAAGACGTGTTCCAAAGGTGGGCAGACGCTTGGCAACTATCAGGAAGTGCGTGTGCGGCACGTCCACAAACGTGTCAATGACTATCTGACGAAGTGATGGGCAATGGCGCGGCCAGCCTGCCCGGCAGGATTTGCGCGCACGCTTTGTGCGTCTTTGTGCGTCTTTGTGAATAGGATGAGCGTTTGATGGGTTTGATGGGTTTGATAGGGTCGATAGGTTTGATAGGGTCGATAGGTTTGATAGGTTTGATAGGTTTGATAGGTTTGATAGGTTTGATGAGAGTGCTGTTGGCTGTGCTGTTGATGGGCTGTGGTGTTTCCGCGTGGGGAAGTACCCAGGATGCAGTGCTGGGTCTGTGGCAGGATGACAGGTCGGTACTGCTGGTTGCTCGAGAGAATAACTCCCTCAGCATGCGCATTCATGCGGTAAAGGATCCGAACTATAGACAGGATGAAATGCCTGGGCCTGCGGGTAGCCCGCGGCGGGATTTCAAGAATCCCGCCGCTGCATTGCAGAGCCGCCCGCTGCTCGGACTTGATCTGCTGGTCGGTTATGCGTGGACGGGCGAGCGGTGGGAAGGGGAGATCTACGATCCGGAATCCGGCAATACCTACAAGTCCCGAATGGAAGTGGACAACACGGGGCGGCTGTCCATGCGTGGTTACCTCGGCGTGCCGATGTTTGGCCGAACTGCATTGTTCACGCCGGCCGGGCACTGCAGTGAGACTGTGGTTGCCATGATTGTGGCATCGGGCGCGTCCGGCTGCGGCCGATAACACGGACCAGACAGAATTCAGACATTGGTCGGCCAATGGCCACCAGTGAAGCCACTCGCTTCTGTACTTCGCCCTGCTGCACTGGTCTACTTCGATTCAACCAGAACACACCGGGAGGCGGTGACCTTGAACTTCGACTTTTCCGAGGACGAAAAACTCGTCCGTGACCAGACCGCGCGACTGCTGGCCGACGAGTGTGACAGCAAGGTGGTTCGCGAGGTTCTGGAAGGACGCGCGGTTTATGCCGAGGGCGTGTGGAAAG
>Ga0105050_10005788_pt1 | contig 15666 bp, 7 predicted proteins | sample FRY01_FD_78088 | JGI IMG/M metagenome (GOLD analysis project Ga0105050, IMG submission 78088) | Freshwater microbial communities from Lake Fryxell liftoff mats and glacier meltwater in Antarctica - FRY-01 | ecosystem: Environmental > Aquatic > Freshwater > Ice > Glacier meltwater ... | reverse complement strand
ACAATTAGGATATTCTAAAATATGGAATACAGAAAATCCATTTGATTTTATGGAATTAATATCATTACGTCCTAAATCAAATTTTTTTGAATTAAGAGTAGGTGAATATGCTAAATCAACTATCTCTGAAAATAATGATAATTTTAATTTAGAACATGATTTTTAAATAATCATAATAAAATAATTTAAATAAATAAATAAATAAATAAAATAATTTAATTTTTTATTTATTTATTTTATTATGATTAGTAAAATATTTTTAAAATTTATATGTTAAAAATATTATAGTATGAATAAAAAACTTGGTGTTTTTTTAAATAATACAGAAAATGAAAGTGATTATTTAATAAATTATAGTAATTATAAAAATTTAAAAAAAAATTTTGATAATATTATCATAGTTGATTTAAATAATAATTTTTCTTTAAATTTAAAAAAAAATATAGAAAAAAAAAATATTAATTGTGAACATATTATTTGTGAATCAAAAGATTTTATAGAAAAAATTATTTATATTAAGAATAAACTTATTAATTTTGATATAGTCACTTTTATTCAAGATAAATATATTTATGTTTCTAATTTAAATGATTATTTTTTACATATAAATAAATCAAATTATGATTTTTATAGTTTTACTGATTCTACTGAAAATTTTTATCATCTACAATTATATATTTTTAGTATTAAAAATGATTCAATAGATTTATTCTTAAATCATACTATTAATTATTTAAAAAATAAAAAAAACTTAGATGAAATTTCCTATAAATTAAATTATCTAAAATTTATAACAGAATTATTTATAAATAGGTCTGTTTTTATTAAAATTGCATACTTAGATATTATGGTTAATAAAAATATTTTACTATGTGATAATGATTTTTATTACGAATTAGTTAAAAATAATATATTACCAGTTATAGATATAAATTTAATAAATAAATATATGAATGATTATAATAATAACAAATTAACGGTTAATGAAATACCTGAATCATTTAATATAGATATTTATAGACAATACGATGGTATACAAAATTTAAATGAAGTTGATCTAAAAAAACATTTTATTTCTCACGGACAATTTGAATGTAGACAATATAAATTAAATAATTATATACAAAAAGATATAATTTATAATTGTCTTGAAAAAAATAAATTATTGAAATATTTTGATTTTCCCACTAATTTTAATATGTATTATTATAAAAAATATAATGAAGATTTAAAATTATTAAATATGCATCAATTAAAAAAACATTGGTTTAAATTTGGAATTAATGAAGATAGAATTACTTCAAAATAAATAAATAAATTAGTTAAATTTTATTTTATACTTCAATTATACTTCAATTATATTTAAATTATTATATTTACATAAATATCCAAAAAATCTTTCTAATGAATGTTCAATCATAAAATCACGCATACCTAAACAATTTGTTTTATGTTGCATAATTAGATTATTACCATAATTTATTGGATATTTTTGATAATGTAAAATAATTTCAGAATCTGATAATTTATGCAAATTATAAAATATTTTATACCAATTTATATCTAATGTGTTTAAATTATTTAATTTATTATATAAAAATTTTAAATTAATTTCATCCAAAATTGAAAATAAATTATATTCTGCATAAAAAAATGTACCTACAGCAAATTCAAGATAATTCAGATTTAATTCATTATTATATATATACTTACTAAAATAATTTAAATAATTTATATGATTGTCATAATATGATTTATTTTTATAATAATTATAAACAAATGTTCCTGTTATCATACCAATATTATCATTATTTTTAAATAACTTTAAATTTTTTAAAATTGTCTCTTTATTTTTACATAAATTATCTAATACATTATTTCTAAATCTATCATCTGTCTTAGTATGAAGTTTTAAAATATATTTAGGAGTAATATTTTTTTCTCTAAAATATATTAAATTTATCATAAATAATCCTATGTCCATTCCCATATTTCTAGTTTTAAGAATAGTACATCTTGGTGTAAGCTTTTTAATTTTTTTTATATTATTATCAATACATTCTTCTTCTACTATTGTATAATAAATATTAACTTCTAAATCTATAAATTTTTGTAAATAATGTTCCATTTTAGAAAATGTACTATAGTTTCCTATTTGAATTAATACACTAAAATTTTCAATATTTTTGTTATTATCATATAAAATTGTATAATAATTATTTATTTCTTGATTTAAATTATTATAATTATAAAAATATTCAATATATTTATTTTTTTTATTTTGTATTGTATATTTATTATTAGAACTTTTAGAAACATTTATATCACTTAGATTATAATAAAAACTTAATATTTTTAAGATGCTATAATTTATATTTTCATCTTGAATAATATCATCAATATTATTATCCATATTATCCTTATTATAGTCCAAATTATCTTCTATATTATAGTTTATATTATCTTCTATATTATCATTCATATTTTTTATATTATTGTTGATAATATTATTGTCAATATTATCTTCTTTATTATTGTTAATATTATTATCAATATTATTATCAATATTAATATTATTATCCATATTATTTTCTATATTATTTTTTATATTATTTTGAATATCATCATTAATTGTATTTTTTGATATATTATATTCTTCTATATGAACATTTTTATTTTTTTTATTTTTTTTATTTTTTAAAATTATATTATTATTAAAATAAATATTTTCTGCCAATGATTTTAAGTATAAAATATTTTTATTTATTACAAATTTTTCTTCTTCTAACAAAGATAATTTATAATATTTTATTAATATATTTTTATAATAAGACTTTAATTCTTTGAATGAAACAATCATACTAATATTTATTTTTTTTTTTAAATAAATAAATTAATTATTAGTTTTTTTTTTAAATTAATATTCCTTTTTTAATATATGAATAAATATAAAATTATAGCAATATTTGCATGTCATACAAATTGTATAAAAAAATATATATCTACATTAACAAATATTAATAATATTTATGCTTATATAGAAAATTTTATTATAATTGATAGTTATAATGAAAATTTTGCATTACGTTTAAAAGATGACTTAAAAAATAATAAAAAATTAGTTAATCATTATCTTGTAGAAAATGATATATATTTTGATTTTGGTAAATGGCATCATGTTTTATCAGATTATAATTTTGATAAATATAATAATATATTATTAATTAATGATTCAATAATTATTACTAAAAATATAAGTCAATATTTCAATTATTTTCAAAACATAAATAAAGAAATTAATTTATATGCTTATAATGATTCTAATCAATTAAATGTTTACCATTATCAATCATATTTATTTATGATAAATATAAAAATTTTAACAAAATTTATTAATTTTTTTAATTCTCGAAAAACATTTATTAAAGATCAACGAAGTTTAATAGAACAATTAGAATTCAATTTAACAACACTAGATAATAATCATGATTGTTTTTTAAAAATAGCACTTGAACATAATAAACATAAAAATATTTTTTGGGAAAATGAACCTTTATATGAAAGATTATTAAATGAAAATTCTTTTCATATTTTTAAATTAAAAAAAATAAATGATCATTATAAACATTATCAATATACTATTAATAAATTTATTAACAGTTTTGATAAAAATTTTTATTCAACAAATTATAATGATTTAGAAAAAATTAACGATTTAAATGATTTAAAAAAACATTATATTGAATTTGGATTTAATGAAGGTCGTAAATGTTTTAATAGTAAATTATCAATTTTACCAAAATATTGTATTGATAAATTAAAAGAATTAAATATTAATTGTTTTTTTGATATACCAGTTAATTTTGAATTATATTATTATAAAATCAATAATCCTCATTTAAGTAAATTTTCAAATCATCAATGCATAAATCATTTTTTTGATTATGGTAATGATGATAATACATTATATTCAAAGAATATTGATTTTTCATGGAATGAATTAAAAAATAATTTTTATATTGAACAAATTAAAATTAATTTTAATATTGAAATAACATTACCAGAAGATTTTATATTATATGATTATTTAAGATTAAATAAAAATAATAAATTATTTGAAAATAAAGGGTTATTAGAAATAATATGTAATTTTTATAATAATAAAGAAAAATATTATAATATTTTAAAAATACAACAAACAATAAATATTGAGTTTTTAAGAATAATATTTGAAGAACTTAATATGAGTAATGCATTAGATATAATTATATTTTTTTATGAAAATTTTAAAGATAAGGAATTATTATTAAATGTTCCAGAAGATTTTAATCCTAATATTTATAAGTCATTATATGATGATACACAAAAATTAATTGATGAAAATTTAATAAAATCTCATTATATTTATAAAGGATATTTTGAAAAAAGGATATATGAAATAAAAGACTTTGATGCTATAATATATAAAGAAATATATCCAGAATTAAATAATTTAAATGATCAAGAAGTATATAATTATTATATAAATAATGATTTTAAACAAAGAAGAATATATAAATTACCTAAGGATTTTAATCATTTAGTTTATCAATATTATTATTTAGATGAATTTGAAAATTTTTCTAAAAATGAATTAATTGAACACTATTTTAAATTAGGTTGTATTCAAGATAGAAAATATAAATTACCAGATGATTTTAATTTAGAAAATTACAAAAAAATGCATAATGATATATATAATTATAGTAATGATGAATTAATAAAACATTATATTTTAATAGGTGAAAAGGAAAATAGAATATATAATATACCAACTGATTTTAATATAAATAATTATAAAATAATATTTCCACATTTAGGTGATAAAAATGATAATGATATAAAATATTTTTTTATCAATGAAGGATATCGTAAACATAAAAATTATAAAATTGTAAATGATTTTGATTATAATTTTTATCAAAAACTATACCCTGATTTAGAATCTTTTAATAAATATCAATTAATTGAACATTATTATAATCATGGTTTTAAAGAAGGACGTATTTATAAGCTACCTGTTGATTTTAAAATAGATGTATATCGTCAATTTAATAAAGAATATAAAGAACTTAATGATTTTGAATTGATTAGAATTATTACAAGTAATAAAAATTTTGTATTAAGATTAGAAAAAGTACCTGAAAATTTTAATACATATTTTTATAAAAATATTTATGATGATTTAAAAGATTTATCAGATGAAGCATTAAAAGAACATTATTTAATTTTTGGACATATAGAAAAAAGAATTTATTGTTTACCAGAAGATTTTAATCATGAAGAATATAAAACTTTTTATGATGATTTAAAAGATTTAACAAATAAACAATTAGAAATACATTATTTAACAATGGGAATAGATGAAAAAAGAGTTTATCATTTTCCAAAGGATTTTGATTATATTTTTTATAGAAAAGTTTATAAAGAAGATAAAGATTTATTAGATAATGAAATAAAAACTAAATATTTAAAAAATTATACAAAAGAACATAAATATTATAAAATGCCTATTAACTTTGATCCAATTATGTATAAAAAATTAAATCCTGATTTAGCACATTTAACAAATATACACGCACAAGAACATTTTATTAATTTAGGTATATTTGAAAAACGAAAATATTTAATAGAAAATGTAAATGGTATTGATGAAACTATTTTGAATACATTACCTAATGATTTTGAACCAGATTATTACCGTAAATTAAATCCTGATTTATTTTATTTTAATGATAATAATTTTTTAATAAATCATTATTTAACAACAGGTATTAAAGAAAACAGACAATATAAATTACCTAATGATTTTACAATAGAAAATTATAAATTATTAAATAAAGATTTACAGTCATTGAATAATCAAGATGCTTTAGAACATTATTTTAAATATGGTATTAATGAAAATAGACTGTATAAAATGCCAGTTAATTTTGATTATAAATTTTATAAACTTATTTATTTTTCAGGAGAAGAATTAACTGAAGAAGAAATAAAAAAACATTATATATCAGTAGGATATCCAAAAGGATATTTATACAAAACACCAGATGATTTTAATGTTTATTATTATAAAAGATTAAATGAAGATTTAATAAATTTAACTGATGAAGAATTATTATATCATTTTGTTCATTTAGGAATAAAAGAAAAAAGACCATATAAATAATAAATAATAAATAATAAACTTAAGTAATAGTTTGTATTTATTATATTTTTTTACTTTAAAATTATGGATCAAATAATTTTAAAATATATTGATAAACAAAATATTCTTTTTTTGAATTATTTTGAAAAAAAAATATTTAATTTAAATAATGAATTTTTAGGATTATTTAATATTAAAAATGATTCTTTACAAATAATATGGACTAATAAATTAATAGAAGAATTTATTTTTTATAACAAAAATAATGAATTTATTAATATTTATAAAATTATGAATAATAATATTACTAATATAACTATTATTCATAAAAAATGGTTATTAAATTTTATTATAAATAATGATACAAATCAAATTTATAATAGTATTGAACAAATTTATGGAAATATTCAAAAAATAAATAATATTATTAGAATAAATTGGGAAAAAAATATTTATGATCACTCTAATATTGAAGAATTTATATTAAATACTAAAAATAATTACTATTATTTAATTGAACAACAAGATAATCTTATTGAAAAATATAATAAAAAAATATATATTATTAAATATTTAAAAGGACAAAAAATAATTAAAAAAAAAATATTATTAGATAATTTATATAATATAATTTATGATTTTAATAATTTAAATATTATTGGTACTTTTAAAATATATAACAATATATTTTATATCAAATTTAATTTATTAAATGAAACTATTTTTAATAATATAAATAATGTATTATATTCTGAAATAATATTAAAATATGTTTTTAAATCAATAATTATTGAAAATAATAAATTTTACTTTTATAATAAAAAATTATTACATAATATTAATAATAATATTAATAATAACATTCAAATTTATAACATTGAATATAATTATACCAATAATATAATATTAATATATATTGATAAAAAACAATACATATATGATTTATATACATTAAAAGATGTCACTTCTAAATATATAAAAACTTTTATTTTTAAAAATAAATCTAATGAAAAATATTATCAACTAAATTTTATCAATAATAAAATATATGATTTGATAAATAATAAAGATATATATAATTTTGAAATAAATAACCATTATTTAACTATTAAATATAATAATGATAATAACGACAATGAATTATATTATTTTGAAAATAATATATATATATTAAATAAAATACTTGAAAAAAAAGAACATTTATTCCATAAAGATTGGAAAAAATTATGTATCTTAGATAAAGAATATATATACAAAGATAATGATAAAGCATTATATAAAATAAATAATAATAAATTAATTGTAAAATGGGAATTATGGAATGAAGAAATATTTTATAAATATAATTTAATATTTTATGCAGATTTTTTTTTTTATGATATTATTATCAATAATTATGAACATAAATATAAATTTTTTAATTTATTTAATTTAATTTTAGATGAAGATTTTATTACTATATTTAAAGTTGAATTATTAGAAGATAAAATAAAATTAATTACTGAAAATAATATTGAATATTTTAATTATGAATTACACGATAATACATATATATTATATTCTAAAAATTATTTAGATATTCAATTGATAAATGAGAATCATTTTTATTATTTATATAAAAATTTATGTTTATATACAAAAAATAATATAACTACGCCAATTGCTAAAATAATTATAATTAAAAATAATAAATTAGTAATACAGTTTAATAATATTGATAATAATATTGATAATAATATTGATAATAATATTGATAATAATATTGATAATAATATTGATAATAATATTAATAATAAGACATACCTATATTTAAGTAAAAGTAAGCATATATATTATTTAGAAGAATTAAAAATAGAAAATATTATTTTAATTGATAAAGATAGAAGTATACAATCTTATATTTTAGATAATATTGAAAAAAAAATAAAAACTAATAATATTGAAAAAAATATCATTAAAAATAAAAAAGAATTATTATTATTTGATAATGATGATTTAAATAAATATATTTTATTTTATGATAATATTTACATTGAAGAAAATATATTAAATAATTTAAAAAATATATATTTTAATTTAGATATCAATTATCATTTTGATTGTTTTAAAACAAATAATAAATTAGATTCACTAAAACATTTTTTAAACAATGAAACTGAAATATATTCATTTAATACTTTTAATCAAAAATATGTGTCATTACATAATATAAATCTAAATTTTAATCAAAAATTTTATTTTGAAATTTTATTTAATAATATGCTTGATAATATTAATATAGATAATAATATAGATAATAATATAAATAAAAATATAAATAAAAATATTGATAATAAATTAATTATAATTAACTTTATTGAAATTACTAATTTATTACAATTAAATAAATTTTTATTTGAAAATAAAAAAGAAGAAGATTATTTAATAATAATTATAGATAAAGAATATATATATAAACAAAATATTTTAAATTTAAAAAATTATTATAATAATCTAATTATTTTTGAAAATAATAATATTAAACATAGTGCAATTTTTTATTTTATTATTTATTATATACAACAAAATAATTTATTATTCCAGAAGTTAATTTATTTATTTAATGATGATTATATAATTCAAGATAAAAATAATTTAAAAATAAATAAAATGAATAAAAATAGTTTATTATTTGTTAAAAATAAATATGATTTGACATTCTTAATATTATCTTGGTATCTTAAAAATTATAAAATATTAGATTTAGATAATATTAATTTTAAAATAACAAAAATTAATTTTTTTGATTTATTTAAAATATTTTAAATTAATAATATCTAATAATAAATGAATGAAATTTATTTGATAATTAATGAAAAATATTTTTTTGGAATTTTAGAATTTATTGATAAAAATAACCATATTTTTATAAATAATAGTAAATATATTTTTGAGATTATCTCAAAAAATAAATTAAAATTAATAAATGGAAATATCATACATTATTTATATACTTATGATAGTTTTTTATATTTTGATAATATTTTTATGAGACATTTTATTTATAAAATAAATTTAATCTATAATGAATGTTTTGATAATATTATATTAAATTTTAAAAATAATGAAATTATTCGAATAAATAATAGAAATAATGGTATTTTTAAATTAGAAAATAATAAATTATCTATAAAATGGAATAATAATAATCATAATAATCATAATAATCATAATAATCATAATAATTACGAATATTTTATTAAAAATGATGAAATTACATTTATTCATGAAAAATATAATAAAATTATTGATAATAATATTTTAAATTATAAATATATTAAAAATAATAAAATAGTTATATTTATACATGTTTGTTATTCTGAACAAGGAATAGTAATTATGAATGAACAAATAGAATGTATTATAAAATCAGAAATATTTAAATATCTTGATACTATTTATTTATGTATTGTTGGATTAAATAAAAAAATAGAAATTATTTATCCAAAAGTTAAAATTTATTATTTTGATCCAAATCAATATTTATATGAATTAAGAACAATAAATGAAATTTACAATTACAGTATAAATAATGATGAAACATATATTTTATATATACATACCAAAGGTGTTAGAAATGCAGGCAATTCAGATGTTATTAAATCATGGAGAAATATGATGGAATATTTTTTAATTGAAAAAGGATTAAAATGTATTGAAGGATTACATTATTTTGATGTTATAGGAAATAATATAATTAATCAAAAATGTGATGATTTTAAAAATGTATATGTAAATAAAAATCATTGTTATCATTTTTCAGGAAATTTTTGGTGGTCTAAAAGTTCATATATACAAAAATTAAATAAACTAGATTTAATAAATTTTGATGAAAAACATTCATATAGATATAAAGCCGAGAATTGGATATTAAGTTATGAAAATAATATTGATATAGCTTTATTAAATCAAGATTATACTAATTTACACCCTTATCATAGATTTATATTTGATACTTATAAAAATCAAAAAATATTTTTAAAAAAAATTACATTAAATGGATATGCAGATATGTAAAAACACATTAAATAAGTTATATTTTTTAAACTAAATTAAGTTAATATATAAAAAAAAAAAATTAAATATATTAATGGAAACAATTTATGTTTTAACAGAAGAATGGTATGATACAATATTTTTAGAAAATAATAAAGCAATTAGAAATTTAAATAATGATAAAGGTACATTCACTATAAATGATAATATTTTAATAATTACTTGGGACAAATGGGGAAATGAATATTTTACAAATTTTAATAATATCTATTATAAATTAGATAATAAAGATTTTATAAAAATCTATCTTGAAACAGATGAAATAACGGATTTTGCTATTTTATATCCATCTAAAAAAAAAATTCAATTTGTAAATTATAAATTAGAAGGAATGTTTTATTTAGATAAATTCATTTTAAAAATAAAATTTGAGAATATAAATCATTATGAAACATTTTATTCAATGAATTATGGAAGATATTTTAGTTCTGCAAAAAGAATTAAAAATAATCCTAATAAAGATTTAAAAGATATTAAAAATATTGCCATTGTATTTCCACAATTTCATGAATTTGAAGAAAATAATAAGTTTTGGGGAAAAGGATTTACAGAATGGACATTATTAAAAAAAATTCCCAAAATAGTAGATGGGCAAATTATTAAACATCCTATAAATGAAATGGGTTATTATGATTTAAAAAATATTGATCATCGAATTTTTATGGAATCAATAGCAAAACATTATAATATACATGGATTTTGTTATTATCATTATTGGTTTAAAAATAAAAAAGTTATGTATGAACCACTTGAATTAATGTTAAAAGATGGAAGGCCTAATATTAAATTTATGTTTTGTTGGGCAAATGAACAATGGACTAAAAAATGGGATGGTGGAAATAATGATATTTTATTAGAACAAGATTATAGTGATGTTTCTGGAAATGAAAATCATTTCTTCTATTTATTAGATTTTTTTAAACATAAAAATTATATTAAAATTGAAAATAAACCAGTCTTTATATTTTATAGAATTGAACAAAAAGATATTGCTAACATTGAAGCAATTATTAAATTATGGAATGAATTATCTAAAAAACACGGATTTTCAGGAATATATTTTATGAGATTTTTGGGCCCATTTGATAATTCAATAAAAATAGAAGGAATAAATTCATATGTTAATTTTGAACCAGGAAATATTACTCAGTCTTATTATAATGATATTGTTAGTTATGATGAAAATAATAAAATTTTTGAAAATAATATTTATGATGAAGAAGCATATTTAAATAAAAATAATGATTTAAAAGAATTAGTTAAAAAAAATGTTCTTAATGATGGTCAAGAACATTATGATAAAATTAAAGGATATCATGAAGAAAAAGTACGAACAAGTAAATTTTTCATATTTGATGGAAATAAAGCTTTAAATAAAATTATTGAACAAGAAAAACGCTTTGAAACACAACATTTAGGTATATTTTGTGGATGGAATAACTCTCCGCGAAGAAATTTTACTTCAACTAATTATGGTGCTTATCCACATTATTATAAAAATATAAATTATAATAAATTTGGAAATACATATTATAATTTATTAAAAAAGATTAATAAATCCCCTAATAAAGGTCCTGATTTTTTATTTATAAGTGCTTGGAATGAATGGAATGAACAAGCTATATTAGAACCAAATCATTATGATGGGTATGATTATTTGAATATATTAAATGAAAAATATATTGAATTTTATAAAAAAGAAAAAAATAAAAATATTTTAAATATATGTCATCGTGGAGGTGGAACTGAAAGATATGTAAATGATTTAATGAAATTATTTCCGTTATATAATTTTATCTATTTTGAAAATTATGATCCTTTAAAAAATTACGAAAATATTTATAAAGATATTGATTTTATTCATATAAATAGTTGTCATAATAATAATTTAATACATAATTATATTAATTTTTTTAGAAATTATTTTACTAAAACAAAAAAAATAATAACAATTCATGATTATCAATGGTTATATCCAGATGACCCAAATATATTAACTTATAAATTTAGTAAAGAAACAATACATCAATATTTAATAGATAATATATTAGAATTATTTTCTATTTGTACTTATATAATATTTCCATCATATAATATTTTAAAAAATTATAATGAAACATTAGATTTAGGAAAATTTAATGATAAAATTAAAGTAATTTTTCACAATGATGTATTAATATATAATAATAATTTTTATATACCACCAATTAATTCTATAATAAATATATGCTTTGTCGGTCAATTTATTAGTTATAAAGGATCTGAGTTATTTAAAGATATATTTCAAAAATATAAAAATTATAAAAATTATACATTACAATATAATGTATTTGGTTATTTATCAGAAGAAGAAAAAAATAATCTAGTACAAGATAAATATTTTATTTATCATGATGCATATAAAGAAAATGAATTAATTAGTATATTGTATAAAAATAATATTCATGGAATAACACATTTATCATTATTTGAAGAAAGTTATTGTTATGCATTAACAACATCAATTAATAGCGGAATACCAATCTTATATTTAGAACATGGGGTATTTACAGAAAGATTAAAAGATAATAACAAATATTATCCTACTAATTTAAGTAATTTTAATACAAATTTTGAATTATTTTTAAATTATATTATTGATAATCAAAATACAATGAATATAGAAAAAATTAATTATAATTTACAACCTAAAAAATGGTATTTAAATAATTATTACTAAAAATTAAATGTACGAAGGCGTATAAGATATACATAATTTATATTTTACAAAAAATAAAATTATTTTAAAAATAATAATCATATATTTTAAATATATGATTATTAATATTAAACAATTTAATATAATTTTTATATTAAATTGTTTAATATTAATATTTTTTTTTAAAATTATATTTATATATGAAAATTATTTCATTGTCTTCTGATAAAGCAGGTTTTGCATGTGCTGTTGCTACATCTATTAAAAAATATTATAATAATAACTATCAAACACAATTTTTTGATTATTTAGTGTGTTCTTTAAATACTATAAATAATATATTAAAAATAAATCAATGTGATAATATAATAAATAACTTGGAAATTACACCTATTAATGATAAATCTTGTGTAAATTTTAAAAATTATGATAATTTAATTAGTTATCATGACTTACTAAATCCGTATAACATAGATGATTATAATAATTTTATAGAAAAATATAAACGTCGTTATTTTAGATTACAAGAAATTATAAAAAATGAAAATATACTTTATTTTATACGATTTGGTTATGAAACGGAAAAAGATATAAATAATTTTTTTCATATAATTAAATATTTAAATAATAATATAAAAATATATTTTATTAATGTATATTACGATAAAATAAATTATAATTATAATTATAAAATTAATAATAACAATTGTTTTTTTATACCAGTTAATTTTTATATATTTGAAGAAAAAAATAAAACATATGATAAAGATGATTATTATAAAACATTAGAATATAACTGGCACGAAATATTTAAAATAATAAATAATGAAATAAAATAATAAATAATAAATAATAAATAATAAATAATAAATTAAAATATAAATAATTATAATTAAATTAATTTACTATTGAATTAATTTACTATTGAATTAATTTATTATTTATTATTATTATCATTTTAATTTTATGGATTATATAAAATTAAAAATTTATAATTATGAATGGCAAGATAATATACTATTAGATTATAAAACAAATACATTATATAGAGAATCTGATCGTTATGAAAAAGCTAAATTTAATTTAATTAAAAATATACTTTTTATTAATTGGGATAACTGGGATAGTGAATATTTTATTTATCAAAATGACCCGTATATATTTTATAAAGTTGAAAAAATTCATTTTTATGATGAGCAATGGAATGATATATGTTATATTGATAAACAAAATAATAAAATTTATAAAAATTCTAGTTATGAAGTAGGAATATTTGAAAATTTATCTGAAAATGAAATTAGTATAGAATGGAATAAATATACTTTATATAATTATCACGATAATATAAAAATAATATATAATAAAAATCAAAATATTAAATTAGAAAAATTAGAAAAATTAGAAAAATTAGAAAAATTAGAAAATTTAGAAAATTTACATAATTCTAAACAATTAAATAATGTTTCAACAGTAAATGAAATAAATATACCAAATATACCAAATATTATTCATTTTGTATTTGGTTTTAAAAAACAAACAAATGAATTTGAATTATATAGATATTTAGCTATAAAATCAGCAATAGATATTAATCAACCTGATAAAGTTTATTTTCATTATAAGCATGAACCATTTGGACCTTGGTGGGATAAAATTAAGGATAAATTAATATTAGAATATGTAGAACCACCAGCAGAAATTTATGGCAATGACTTATATCATTATGCACATCAAGCTGATGTGATTAGATTACAAAAATTAATAAAATATGGTGGTATTTATTTAGATATTGATACAATTTGTTTAAAATCTTTCAAAGATTTATTAAATTATAAATTTGTTATGGGTGTACAAAGTAATAAAAATAATAGTGATATTTATGGATTATGTAATGCAGTCATGCTAAGTGAAAAAAACTCAGAATTTGCAATAAGATGGATTGATGAATATACTAATTTCCGTTCAAAAGGACGCGATATTTATTGGGATGAACATAGTGTTATAAGACCATTAAAATTAGCATATCAATTTCCTCATTTAATAACTATTTTAGACCATAATTCATTTTATAATCCATTATGGTATAATATTCATGATTATTTATTTAATGAAGAATTAAGTATTAATAATTATAAAGATTTAGTAAATACAAATTATTGTATTCATTTATGGGACACTTATACAAATGATTATTTATCTAAATTATCAGAAGAAGATATATTAAATAAAAATACTATTTATAATATACTTGCACGAAAATTTTTAAAAAATACTATAAGTATTGTAATGCTAACCTATAATCGTCTTGATATTACAAAAAAATGTTTAGAATCTTACTTATATGCATTAGATTTAGAAATTATTGAAGAAATGATTATTTTAGATAATAATAGTGATAATGATGTTATAGAATATTTACATTTATTCAATGCTAAACATAAAAAGATTCGAATTATTTATTCTAAAGAAAATTTGGGAGTTTGTGGCGGAAGACAACAATTATTTTCTGAAGCAAAAGGAAGCATTATTGCTAGCTTAGACTCAGATGCTTATTTAGAATCAAGTGATTTTTTTAATAAAGTAGCAAATATTTTATATGATGAAAAATATGGAATTGTAGGTATATCAGGTGCTTATTTAACATCATGGAATTTTGGGAAACAACAAGATATCGAAGAAACAGATT
>Ga0105050_10005782_pt1 | contig 15677 bp, 23 predicted proteins | sample FRY01_FD_78088 | JGI IMG/M metagenome (GOLD analysis project Ga0105050, IMG submission 78088) | Freshwater microbial communities from Lake Fryxell liftoff mats and glacier meltwater in Antarctica - FRY-01 | ecosystem: Environmental > Aquatic > Freshwater > Ice > Glacier meltwater ... | reverse complement strand
CCTGTATATGTGGTGTAAACTACAATTCTCATGAAAGTCTCCTTGTAATAGCCCGCGCAATAGCTGCCTCAGGTCCGAACCATCCGGAAGGCTTTACTGCATACACCGCCTTACCACGCTTTATAATACCCCGCTGCTTTTGCATATTGGCAATGTGCACAGCAGCCCAAATTTCCTCAAACGGCAAACCCATCTTATGCGCGGTGCCTAATGCAACATAGACAATATCCGCAAGTGCATCTGCAATTTTTACCATGTCGCTTTCACCAACCCCCTCCATGAACTCGTCAATCTCTTCAGTCAGAAAGCGCCCCCGCTCTATACAGTACTCAAGCGAGATAAGTGAAGGGGTTTCTGCAGGCATATCTTGCAGAATAGTATCATGGAAGTTGGCCACGTCTTGAAGCATATCAAACGTTGAACGCATAAGTAAGCACCCCAGAATGTTGGTAGTTAATAAGCTGCAAGTCACTTGGAATAAAGTCGTCTATAGTACATGCAGCAAGCGCAAAGGTGGGTAGCTTATGCAATGCTCGAGCTTTATGCACGGCGAATTGCTCAGCATGATTTTGGTAGACATGCGTGTCTCCCATCATAAAAGTAAGCTTGCCTGGGGTGTAATTTGTTTCGCGACAAAGAATGAGCAGCAGGGTTGCGTAGAGGACAATGTCGCTAGGTAGCCCGAGGCATAAGTCGACCGAACGCATATAGACAACACAATCTAGATGGCCGTCTGCTCGTACGTAATACTGCGCGAGTAGGTGACAGGGGGGCAGACACATTTCGTCTAGCTGCGCAGGGTTGTAGGTTGTAAGCAGGTGCCTGCGTCCTACAGGGTTTGTGCGTAGGCCTTCTAGCAGCATGGCTACTTGATCAAGCGTACCACCCCACCTGCGCCATTGGTACCCGTAGATCTTACCAACAGAAAGCTCATCCTTGTCTACGTCTTTATTTGGGGGCCATGTCGCTGCGTTTGCATCCCAGTAATTGCAGCCAAAATACTTGAATTCGGCTACCTTTGTTGCACCCCGCAAGAAACCCGCAAGCTCACCGAGCACCCCAGCTGTACGAATTTGCCGCTGGGTAAGAATCGGGAAGAGGCCTTGTTCTAGGCAGTCAATTTGTAGGGTTGTGCCAAAGTAGCTTATTGTAGCCCCCGCACGACTTTCACGGAAAGTACCGTAGCCAAGAACCTTGGACACAAGACTCAAATAGTCATCTTCAAAGTTTCTCATGTCCGCTCCAAAATTCTACTAAGCTACTTACGCGAGCTTCCGGGCTAGCCTGCTCTTTTGTGAGGTACTCAAGGTAGAAGACAGTGTAGTTGATTAGGTCATAGGCCGAGTCAATAAGTGACTCAAAGTTAGGTGCAGTTTCTTTGCCAAGGACTGACCGCATACGAAGTACTTTTAGGGTCAGCATCTGCTGGTAACTGTAGTCGTTGAAGGGGAAGTAATCTCCGAGGGTTACTCCGCTGTTGTAGTCCTCACCCTTGCGATCTACAAGTTTAATTGCGGGTTCAATCAAGCTAAGAAACTTGGCTCTGTCCATTATATATTCTCCAAAGTAAAAGAGGAGCAATTAAGCTCCTCTTTTGTACTGCATAAGTGGCTGGTTATGCGGCGGCGGCAGCTTCGTCTACAACGGCTTCGTCTGCACCGGCTTCGGCTGCTTTGTCTTCAGCCTCTGCTTCAGCTGCAGTAGTAGCTGCAGCAGCCAGCTTCATTTTTGCCCGGTAGTAGGCAACACAGTTGGCCGTGGTCTTGGCCGTCGGGAATTGCTCTGCAATCAATTCCAAGATCTCAGCATTGGTTTTGCCATCAGCAATCATACCCTTGCAGAAGGCACCAATACCTTGGGTCGGACCACGCTTGTTGGTTGTGTTGTACTTAGGCGCATCGGTGGCATCGGTGGCATCGGCATTCGGGGTTTGGTTTTCGTCGGTCATGTGGCTGTTTTCCAGAGAGTGAAGGGCTGCACGAGCAGCTTGGAGATTTTTGAAAGTGGAAACCGCTTCTTTGCCTTGCTCGGAAGCAAGTGCGTTGTACGCGGCAATGGTTTCGGACATAGAGAGTTTGGCGGTCATAGTAGTCTTCCAAAGTTTAGTTAGTATCGGCAGAAATTTGCTGATAAGTAATTATACTGCACTTTTTCACCATTTTACATTTTATTTCTCCCACATAAGGCATAATTTTTTAGGGCCAAAAACATAGCATCTTGCGTGGCAGCTTTGTTTGCAAGAACTTTGACAAGTACCTCGTCTATTGTGCCTTGGGCCACAAGTAGATAGTTCCTAACAATGCTAGGCTGGCCCTGCCTGTATATCCGTGCAATGAGCTGCATATAGTTCTCAAGGTTGTAGGTAAGGCTATACCAAGCTATTGCGCACCCACCTTGCTGGAGGTTAATACCATGCGCGCCTGCTTGGGGTTGAATTAACAGTAGCTGTATGCTACCTGCATTCCAAGCGGCCACAACATCCTGAATTTCTTTGGTGCTAAGCCCCCCGCGGATTGCCTTGGCTTCTGGAAACGCTTTAAGCAAACGCTCACACTCATGATTAAACTCGTAGGCTACAATCAAGGGCTCACCGTTCAGCTCTTCCACTAGTTCTTGTAGCTCTTCGATCTTGTCATTATGAATGTCTTCCCAGGCAGTACCCTCTGTGTATACCGCCCCACCAGTGAACTGCCTAAGCTTGCTAGTAAGTATCCCCGCATTAGCTGCTGTGATGGTGACATCTTGCAGCTTGAGAATGTACTTGTCTTCCAAAACGTGGTACGCTGCTAGCTTTTTGAGCTTCACAGGGCGAATGACATCAAATAGGCCGGGGAGCACAAGGTGATCTTTGGGGTCGACGTACATGGCTAGGTCGGCAAGCGCGTTTGTTAGCTCAATCGTTTTTTCTGGGGTGATGAAATATTTGTATTTGTTCCAAGGATCTTGATAGAAGTATTTGGCTCGAAACTTGGTGACATACGGCCCCAACCGCATACCACAATCAAGTACATAGATCTGCCCGAACAAATCTATAAGCCCGTTAGCCGCAGGACTAGCTGTTAAGCCCCACTTGAACTTGAATGTGGGGAGTAACGGCTTAAGGGTTCTGAAACGCTTCGAGCGTTTCAAACTTGTATGCTTGAGCTTAGTGAGTTCATCACAAATTAGTACGTCAAACTTGTGGCCCCTAGATAACAATGGTACAGCCCAGCTGATGCCATCATAGTTCATAACCACAATGTCGTAGTAGGGGTCATTTAAGATAAGCGCTTTGTCCGGGCCATGCGCAAGCCCAATTTTCAGCCCTTGGAATTGCTTCCACTTCTTTGGTTCTGTGTCCCAGGTAGTAATGCAAACTGTTAGGGGGGCAAGAACAAGGGCCCGCGTAGCAAGCCCCTCAGCTCTTAGGACATTAACTGCGGCTAACGCTGTGCTGGTTTTACCCAGACCAGGCGCTAGAAACAAGGCCGCGGAGATGCGGTGCGCAAGCCATTCTATCCCCCGCTCTTGGTACCCGTGAGGCTTCCAGGTTGGGCTTTCAAAACCTGCAAGGATTGCTTGAACACTTGGACTGAGTCGATCCGGAGTGCTAGGAAGTTCATCTTGGTTAACTTGCATTGAATATGCTCCTGTATTGGGGATAGCGCTGCCCCTGGCCTTTTGAATTCTATGAACATAACCTGCCCATTTGGGGCAAGTAGGATCCTATCAGGCCAACCCTTAACACCTTGTATCTTGAGCAAAAAGCAACCCTGCGAGACTGCGTGCACTCGGCAGGATTGCTCAATCTCAGACTCTAGTACTGACACTTTCCACCTTTGGTTTTCGAATACGGGCACCACCGGCATTCCATGCTCGGAGCAGGCACCCAGTCCGTGGTTGTGTACATTGGCACTATACGCTTTTCGAACTTTTTGCGAAGCCACAGGAGCTCTGCCTGAGTATACTCCTTCGAGTAAACTTCACCGGTATCTATAAACCAGTATTCCGCAGTCACCACTTCGACTTCAGGGTATATCGCGCCCCCCACAATTGAGTAGAGTTCAATCTGATCCTGCGAGGGGATTCGATACTTTCCAGTTTTAAAATCTATGACAAACAGATGATCACGCTCGACATAGGAGGCATCTGCCTTAGCACGGAGCCAAGTATCTGGGTGAAACCAGTCAGGAAGCTTGTTCCAGTTTTTGTCAAGCCCAATAGCTTGCTCTGTGGTTTTTAGGGCTTGCGTTTTAAGTTTGTCAATGGGTTCTTTAAAAATCTCACATGCAGGCATCAATTCTTGCACCCAACCATTTAGGTATGATTCTATGGCTTCGTGCATTTTAGAACCACGTTCCATGGCTTGTGAACCGGGCTGGGGTAATTTGTCGATGAATTGGTACTTGAACTTTTGCGGGCACTTCTCGAATGTCTCAAGTTTGCTATAGCCCCATGGGTCTTTGAACGTAACTGGTATTGTCATTTGCTTGCCTCACTAAAATTGAGCCCTTGCGAGCCCGTAGAAGTAACCTTATACTTGAGAACATCTTGGAAGCTGCCATTCATACATGCTTCAAGCAGGGCTGCTTCGGCTTCGGCGTGCTCTATATCAACTTGAATAACAAGCTCGTCGTGTACGGTAAGCATCAGCATACCATGCTTCGTTTTTTGGCAGTAGTCCAGCATAGCTTGCTTTGTTGCGTCTGCCGCGGAACCTTGGATCAAGTAATTCGTGAGGCGATATTCATAGCTTTTCCATACACCTTTTATGATGCTCGGTTTTTGTGCGTAGTACTGGCGACCGCCTAGCGTAGTGATAAAACTACGATTTTTCCCCGCAGCTTGGACCGATCTCGTGAGCTCGCGAATCTCAGGCAAAGCTTTTAGATATTGCTCTTTTACACGAGTTGCCATTTGCACGGTTATGTGCAAGGCCTCTGCAATCTTACCTACTCCTGCGCCGTAGAGCACCGCAAACCCAAGGGTCTTGGCTTCCTTGCGACTGATCCCCGCAATTATGGCTGCGATTTGATGAATGTCTGCAGTAGGGTCTGCTTCGAGCTCTTTCAATAACTTGCCGGGGGCGAAGTGAGTAAGCAGCCGGAGTTCTTGTGCCGAATAGTCGCGGTCAAGAAACACTTTCCCAGTATCTGGAATGATGTACTTGCGAACTTGCGGCAACGGGAATGGTAGCACGTAGCCAATCTTAGCAAGCTGTGCTAGCAGTTGCTCCCACTCAACAGGTATGTTTTGAAGATTCGGACTGCTGCTAATTCGCCCAGTACGTGCCCCGGTGTCGCTATAATTTCGTACAAGGTTCCACTTAACAAATAACCGACCGTGCGCGTTGTACTGTGCCAGCCACGAGGTCATAAACGTGCGAAGACAAGTGGCAACGGAGCCCCGCACGAGTAAGTGGCCTAGCAGCGTTGTGTTATTGATGGCACCAATCAAAGAGTCTTTTGCTGTACTACGCAAACCGGTGGGGGTTGTAGCGAATCCCTTCGACATCCCGGCCGCTTCGATAGCATCTGCGAGCTGCGCACCACTGTCTATATCAACTTGTGCACCAAGCAGCTCACAAATGGACTGGTCGAGGTCATCAAGAGCTGCGAAGTAATAATCCACATCTTTTCGTAGCAGTTCGCCATCAAGACACAGGCCTCGCTGCTCCATCTTAAGCACATGGGGCATAAGCGCAATCTCGCGCCGGTATGCAGGTAGCATGCCTGTTGTAGCAGCATGCTCGTACAGGAGCTTAAACAGCTGCAAGGTGCGAACCACGTCGCCTTCGGCATAGTCGCCTACAAGTATACCCGGCGCCATGCAGATATACGCACCCCAGCCTTTTGTGTCCCGGCAAACACCATGCCTAATGAGCCAGTCTTTGACTGCATCACGTTCAACTGGTGGCATTTGCAGCCATTGTGCGGCAAGCGGCTTTAAGGATAGCTCACCAAAAGGGTCTTGCAAAAAAGCAAGAACCATAGTGTCCTGCACACGATCCCAAGGCACCGCGATGCCAAGGCGCTCTTCTAGAATCGCACAGTCAAACGGGGCGTTGTGAAAGATCAGCTCGTTGTCGGGGTCGTTGATTACTTGCTTGAGCGCTTCAACTGCAGTAGCTTGCGTGCAGTTATTCTCAACTGGGTGCCCCCACGCGTAATACGTAGGTTCGCCGCCTTCTTCGTAAATTGCCACCCCAACTGGAACTGGTGGGTACTTCGGCCGGTCTTCAATCCCATGGGATTCAAAGTCAATAGCTACTAGCATAATGTGCTTCCTAGAAAAAAGGCCCTACGCCTAAAACGTAGGGCCGAGCCCGGCGGCAACTGTAAAGCCGGGAAGGAGCCGCCTTTACTCGATGACGGGGTACGGTGTCATCGCGAGGTTGTAGGCTGCATTTTGCACGGTGAGTAACGCAGCCATATCCATGTCAGGCGTAATTTCAACTGGTGTCAAGTGCACCTTGAAGAAGGTCTTGTTGTCTTCCACAACACTCAACTTGGTTACAAACTCCCCCATCAGTCTGCTTGCTTGCCCACAGCGGCTTGTGAAGCTGGTGACTGTGCCCAGCGAAGTTACTGGTATCTTTGCTGTATACATCTGCGCGCTAGCGAGCGGCACATTTGCGGGGATGACGATCACACGAGCAGACTCACGGCAAGCCTTACCTTTGCCGCGTACTGCTGAACCCCACTTGTTATGTGGGCAGTCTGTGCAAGTGTCTGCTTGTGGGTTTGCGGCTTCTTCATGCGGCACGATTCCGTTGAGTGCATAGCAGTCTGGTACCTGCACAACGTCTGCATCAAAGTCTTTTGAGTACCATGCTCTCTCACTAATCGCCGCGAGAACGCGTACATCAAGCACATTAGCTGGAATAGAAATCCCATCTACTTTGAGCTGCGCATTCTTGAACGCGATGTAGCTACCGCTAGACCGTAGGCTTGCGGCAGTTTCATTTTGACGAGCAAGCTGTTGCTGAATCTGCTCTTGGATTGACATAAGAGCCACTTTCGGCTCGCTTACTGCTACTTTGGTCGAAGTCATATTAGTTCCTTGTTGACTTGGTTAGTGAAATGTCAGTATCCACTGCTGACTCAGTTCCCGGCACGAGAATGCCATTGTCATACAGCTCCCTCCAAGCTACTACGCCAATTCGGCGTTGGAGCAGGTCGAACCTGTCATTGGTCTTGATGTATTCATGAACAGCATTCCAATCTTTGATGAAGGGGATATTCGTTGTCATGATGCCAGCAGTGGCAAACATCCCAGATGCTTTTGAAAGGCCTGTTTGATTGAGCATTTCAAGCACCACCGCTTTAGCTTTGACCTCAAGCACGCGTAGCTCGTCAACCTCTTTGGCTTTGGTAAGGCGAGCTGCGCGGGCTTCGTACAGGTTGTCAATGGCCTGCCCCAGTGTGCGTGCGGGCATAGTCATTCGGAGGCCTCCGCTGGTTCTGCTGGTTCTGCTGGTTCTGCTGGTTCTGCTGGTTCCGGAGTTACCCAGCTGAGTGTGATAGACTCAAAGCTGCCATAGTTGTCTACCTCGGCAGTGTTGAGGTCAATGCCCAGCGCGTCGTGAGCATAGTCCAGCACGAGCTGAAGTACTTCGTCTTTAGTAAATGATACTTTCATAGGTTTCTCACTAGTTAAACAGCAAACTTTTGCTGCTACGTTATTATACTGCAAAATTTACCACTAGGATACGTTTATTTGTCACATGTGCTTATACCAAGTGGGTTGTTTGGCAATACGCTCAAGCAAGCGCGCACGGATAACCGTAAGGTCTACCGGCGGCACAAGATTGATCGTGTCATTTCATTTCTCTCCTTGTTTTGTGGGTGGCACCGGTTTGCTATTCTCCACCCGCCAGCGAATCTGCTGTAGCACTTGTATCTCTACAAATACAGGCATCTGGCACAACTCGGTGCCGCTCATGGGGTGACTGTAGCTCATTGCCTGACCGTCTTGCTCCCATGATAGTTCCAGCACCATGCCGGCCCGGCCCTCAGCTCGCATCGCCAGCACGCAGCCACCGGTTAGTTCCTGCATCTCGTGCAACCACTCGGCAAATATCTTCAAATCCACTTTCTGCGTCCTTCTATTAGGGTCACTGTCAATCAACGCTTCAATGGCTTCACATCCTTCGTTCCATAGATCCATGCCAACAAACATCACCGCTCCGTCTTCACATTCCCTTTCCTCGCCGTAGTGGAATACCCTCGCCAGCGTGTCTAGTGCTTTGTCTTTTTCCATTTCAATCTCCTTTGGTCACAGCATTGATAGAGTAAGTACAGAGGCAACAAGGATACGTTTATTTGTCACATGTCTGTGGGGTCCCGGAATGCTTGGAATGTTGCAAAGCGTGGGGCGTCGATGCTCCCGTACTCGAAGGACTTGTACTTCACAATTTTACCTAAAATTAAGCTATGGTCAGCCCAGTACCGCTCGCGATCTGTATGCGTCATCTTGCCGGGGGAAACCTTAAGAGTTTGTCCAGTTTGCATGTCTACTCCGATGATCGTACCCACTTTGTTGCTCGGCACCATGTTTTCTTGATGCGTTGACCTGACAGTTGCGCCTATTGCATCTTTTGTGGGTTCATTACTATTGATCACACCTTCGCACACCTCGGTTACAAGTATCTCACCATCAGTGAATTGCTTAAGCTTCCAAAGGCTGCCCTCTGTAGGCGTTGCACGGCCCATTTTGTACGGGGCTTCAGGATGTCTTAGCATCACACCCTCGTAGCCTGCCCTAAGCATTTCTGCCTCGAACTTAGCAAGGTCATCCAAGTTCGAGACCGTTGTGTGCGGAACTACCTCGATGAATGAGTACCAGTCGTCACCAAGGGCCGCAGCTAGTCTCATGCGGAAGGGGAGCCTCAGGTTGTCGAGAGTATCAAATACGTGGTACGTAAACTCAGGGCGACCATCTGCGGACATAACCCCACGGATAGTGCGGTTAATGACGCCTTCCCCAACAGCGCTCCCTACAATTAGCTCACCGTCGAGATTCGGTAGGCCACATAATTTCTCTTGAATATACTTGTTGCGTATAGGCTTTAGACTCTTGCTAAGCACCTTGCCATCAAGGACGACACAGCGGATGCCGTCAAGCTTTGGTGATGCCATGAGCGGGAAGCGTAGCTTGGCACGCTCTGTGACAGTTGCTGCTAGCATTGGTTTGAACATCATTTCAAGCTCTCTAGCCACGCCTGATACGGTGTGAAAATGTGCTGTGAAAGGACTTCTGGCTGTGTGGTGGCAGGAACGGATGGTGGCGACAAGTCCATCAAAGTATCTGCCACCTCATAGATTGCCTCGAAAATGCCCGGCTTGCATGGGTAATACTCACCTGCCACGCCGAGAAGGACCCAGTCACCAACATCGACCCTGCAACGCCCCTCAAGTGTTCTGATGCTCCACTCTTGGACTGTTCTGTGTTTAGGGTGGCTTGTGAGCGCCAGTGTCTCCAACTTGGGCCAATGGGCTTTGATTGTTTCCATGCTATCCATTGTCCCATCCCACTTAAGGGCTTCAGTTACTACGGGCTTCTTTCTAAACATTCCCATGTCATTTCATCTTCTCTAATAATTCGTCAAGGCATTCTTTTAAAATGCGGCGGAGCTCACTACCCTTCACGGCCCGCTTGTCGTATCTGACAAGCTTACCGATGCTGTCAATGTTACGCTTCGTTTTGACGCGATATCCACCATGGCCAAAACGGTCAGCTCCTTTGAAGCGCCCGTACAAGTAGGTGAAGCCATCCTCATTGCTGCTGCGGTGGCCAAGGCAGATGCGCAGCTCAGGGCTCTTCGATTTGCTTGTCATTTCAATCTCCTTTGGTTACATCTGAAGGTATCACAATGTAGTTTCTATGACAAGCAGAAACACAAACACCAGTATTATCGCAAAAAGCATTTTAGTAACTCCAAGATGGTATGTGATCTTTCAAGTACTTATCGGCAAGTACTTTTGCCGATAAGTAATTATAGCACGTTTTTTACCCGTGTAGTAAACTGTTTGCCCTTATTTCTCACTGAAAACGTGCTGTGCCGAAAAGTCGTGTACGTACGCTCGCGAACTTTTAAACTGTCGGCCGTAGGAGCCCAATTACGTAGGCTCTGCGACTAATACGCGGGATAACTTCTTATTTACCACGTACCCAGGCAATGCTGAGTCATTATTACCAATCCCACTTGACATAGACAACATCTGCCCGTCTGTCATGGTTAATTGACTTAGTCTTTTGCGCTGGGTCTGTAGTGCATACGGGAACGTAGGTGAAGTCGCAAGGCTTCGCAGCACTCTTGCCACCAAATTTACTGAGGTTACTTCGCGATTGGTATCATTGAGCTTGTCTGCGATAAACTTAGCCGTTATGAACAGGTGCCCATGGTCTTTAAGCACTGGGAAGGCACCCGCGTCAATTAGCTGTGTGATGCTGCTCGTTAATTCATCGTGCTTGGCAAACTTCAGGTTTAGTAGCTCTTGGGGTGAATCAATGTGCGGATTCTCATCCCGAACTGTTTGGTCTACGTCGTCTAACGTAAGCCGCGAACGCCACCATACTAGTGGGTCACCCTCATCAAGCACTGCAGTTTCCAGTGCCTCAGCCAGAATTTGAAGCTTTATGTCATAGGGTATGGCTATGCACCAGTCGACTGTTATAGCGATGAACCTGCGACTTCCTGACTTGTCCGATGTGATGTCGGAGCGATTAGTTGCCCCACAAATAATGTACCCCCGAGGTTCTACCTGCGGGTCTGTCTGGTACAGCACTTGGATTACATCTTCAGTCTGGGATATATACTGCTTGATGTTTTCGTGCGAGGCACCTCGCGAATCAAGGATAATACCTTCCGCCATATCTACTATGACAGAACGGGCACACTTTACCATGCTATGTCGCTGCTGGGCAGATGTTCCGGTGGGGAGCGATTCGATGGCGTGATAGAGCTTATACCCTTCAAACATCGCTAGTGTTTCAAGGAACGTGGTCTTGCGAGTGCCTTGTGCCCCGACTAACATGAAGGCAAAGTCAGCTTTGATACCCGGCCGGATAACACGTAGGGCAAATGCGGTCATTAGTATTCGCCCAAAGTCTGCACAAATTCGGGTGTCTGCTTCGGGAACTTTCAGGTACTGTGGGCCCCAGGTGTCTAGCCGTGGTACTTTGTCCCAAACTACTGCCTTTACAACATCACGTACTAAGTCCCGCTGACTGGCACTAAGGTATCCTTGGACCGCGGTATGGACCGTAGGTTTGGCGAACTTCGCGTCAATGTGTTCTTGGAAGTTTATGAGTATGTCAAACTTCACCTTGTCTACATTAGGACATAACGCCCCATCAAAGATAACACCCAGCCGCTTATCCAAGTACAGTCTGGTGCTATAGAGCGACTTGACTATCTGGAAAGTGTTGAACTCATTTAGAATGAACTTTCCATTCTCGTTTACACTAACCCGTGCATCTGCGAGTATCTGTTTCCGTGACGCTTGGAGCGACTCCACTGCGATTTCAACGAGGTCTTCAAGAGCACCGTCCGGATCTTCAACAAGCCAATCGTCCACGCCTTTACTGCTTGGGGGCTTGTACAGTGTGAGCTTAACACTCAGGGCTTTGAGGAGGGATGCGAATGCTGTGGCAGCATACTGGATATGCGTGTTACTATCTACGTCACCGTCAAATACCGCCTTGATTTCAGTGCAGCCATGTAGTAGGCTGATTAAGGTGGGGTGTATAACTGAGCCTTGTGAGAACCCCCGACAACCCCGCAAACCGACTGCAAATATTCCAAAGTGCTTGGCGAACTTTGCTGCCTTCTTCTCGCCCTCAATTAACCACAAGACCTTGGACTTTGGGTACTTTGTGGGTGGAACATACAAATCAGTCCTGTTCCTTGGCCCTTTGTACTTATCTATTAGGGTGTCCGCTCTTCGCGTCCACATGCTCGGAGTCTGATATGGTATAAGGTATTGTCCGACACCGAAAACACTTGCCAAGGGGTAGCAATCTAGATCCTCGGGGACTAACCCACTTCGTGCTAGATCGGCTAGCATGAAGGCTTCACTGATTGGGTCTGCTACGTGCGGTGGAGCTGGTTCATAAAGTGTGGGTGATGTTGCTTGAACTTGAACTTGGTTAGACATGTGGTTGGTTGCCTTTGCAGTTCCGTGGTTGGTCTTGTAGCGAGAAAGCCCGGGATTTTTAGACCCGGGCTTTGTTACTGCAGCCGTATGCCCCAACCACGGTCGCATACAGATATACCATTATATCGTATTTTCGGCCCTCGTAATTTATATATTTACCCCGCCTTATTTGCCGCCGTTTGGAAAACATCCTTCTGCCACATCCCATGGTTGCCCTTCACGCAGTCTTTGCATTGTGGGGGGTGGTGTATTTGGAAATGGTCTCCATAATGGATTCGTGGATGCAGCCGATCGGGCCTCCCACTCAGCAAATGCGATTTGTTCCGCCTGCTGCTGTCTTTCAAGCAGGTACGCCTTCGCCCGCTCCTTCGCCTCCGGGGTATCCCTCTTGAGCTTGGCCTTGGCTTTTTGCTCTGGCGTATTCTGTTTTAGCTTGGCCTCTGGCGTATCCCGCTTTAACTTGGCTTTCAGCTTCGCCTCGGGGGTATCCCTCTTTAGCTTGGCTTTCAGTTTCGCTTCTGGACTTGCCTGTTTGATCCTCGCCCGTTCCTTTTGCTCTTGTGCCTTGAGCCGCTTCTCTTCCGGAGTCATACCTTACATCCTTTGCTTTCACTGTGACAAGAACTCCCGCCTTATTTTCAGGCGGGAGGTATTATACTAATCTACCCATATGCAGTCCTCTCCAAATTCACAGAACTCACCAAAGGCACATCCAGTCTCAAAGAGACAGTCATACCCAAATGTGCAAGCATCCCCGAATGAGCAGTCCTCTCCAAATGTACAATCATCTTGGAACCGGCAATCATCATTAAAAACGGAATCAAATCCAAAGGTACACCCGGTACCAAAGAATGACTCAGACCCGAACTTAGACCCAATCCCAAAGACACTACCCGCCTTGAACCTTGTGCCGGGCTCAAATACTTTGATAGCAGAGTAGTCTCCTGCTGGGCACTTCTTCATGCTAGCTACCACGGGCAGGAGGTCAAACTCTTCTTGGGTAAATACTTTCATTTTAGGCTCTCTCACATAGGTTGAACTAGTGACAAGAAATTTGTCACTAGTTACATTATACTGCAAGTTGATTCTATAGTATACTCTTATTTGTCACTAGTTATGAAGATACTTTCATTTGAGTCTACAAGCTCACCCGTATACGGGCAATACTCAAGCTCAGTTTGGTAGTCAAAGACTGTTAAGTCAATCACAGTAAAGTCTTGAGGGGAGCGATCTTGGGCATCTGTAACTGCCTGAACAATCTGCTCAGGGGTGGCATCATCAGGTACTTCAAACTCAATAGAATACTCAAGTATCAAATTCAGGGTTTTCATAACCTCTCTCACATATGTTGAACTACTAGTCTCTAAATTCACAGTCACAACCAAATGTACAGTTCTCACCAAAGACACAACTGTAGCCAAATGAACAGTCAAACCCGAATGAACAGTTGTCTCCGAACACAGAGTCATCACCAAACTCATTATAGTCGCCAAAGATACATTTGTCTCCAAATACAGAGTCATTACTAAACTGTGAGTTGTTTTCAAACTCACAGTTGTTTCCAAACTCGGAGATTTCTGAGTAGTACCCGGCTGGGCACTTTTTCACACCATCTACTACTGGTAACTGGTCAAAATATTCTTGAGTAATTTTCATTTTGGTCTCTCACATAGGTTGAACTACTAGTGACAAGAAATTTGTCACTAGTTACATTATACTACAGTTTATCTCCAGAATACTCTTATTTGCCCGGCTCAGAGCTTGTAGAATCAAGTGAAAGTGCCTCAACTGTTGAGTCAATCACAACAGACTCATTAGGCAACTCATCATTTGTTATGTTGTATCTCAAGTTGTCTCTACAGTACACTTTGATATTTCCAGCAGCCCAGTATTCAAGTACAGACTCAAAGTCTAAGACTGTTGAGTCTTGAACAAAGTCTTGCTGGGAGCGATTTCTGGCATTTGTAACTGCTTGAATGATCTGCTCAGGACTGACATTGGCTGGTATTTCCAGCTCAATAGAACGTTCAAGTACCAAGTTCCGGGCTTTCATAGTCTCTCTCACATAGGTTGAACTACTAGTGACAAGAAGTTTGTCACTAGTAATATTATATCGCAGTTTATCTCCAGAATACAACTTTATTTGTCACTAGTTACGTTTGATATTGGAGTCAAAAGTACAACCCGGGGCAAACTCACAGAATGACCCAAACGTACAGTTTATACTAAACGAACAATGCTTGGAGAACTTACAGAAGGGGGTGAACTTACAGTTGGGGCCGAATGTACAGTTGGGACCGAACTCAGAACATGGCCCAAACTTAGATCTCGCCCCAAACTTAGATCTTGCCCCAAACACTGTGATCTTTGAGTAATCCCCGGTTGGGCACAACTTCATACCCAGTATCACAGGCATGCTGTGATATTCTTCTTGGGTGAACTTTTTCATTTCGTCTCTCACATAGGTTGAACTACTAGTGACAAGAAATTTGTCACTAGTAGTATTATATCACAACTTTACTCTAGAACACAACTTTATTTGCCAAACTCTCCGTCAAGAAGAAACTTATAACCAAGGCCAAGCTTACAATCAATGTCAAACTTACAAGCTAGCCCAAACTTACACCCAATATCAAACTCACAACCCGGGCCAAACTCACATTCCGGGCCAAACTCACATTCCGGGCCAAACTCACACCCACTACCAAAACTACATCCGGCTTCAAATATTGAAGCCGGGCCAAATGAAGAGTTTGGCCCAAACAAACAATCCGGACCAAACTCTTCAATCTTGGAGTAGTCTCCGGTTGGGCACAACTTCACACCTCTAATTGGTAACAACTCAAAATCTTCTTGGGTAATTGTCATCTTGCTCTCACATAGGTTGAACTAGTGACAAGAAATTTGTCACTAGATATATTATAGCACAACTTTACTCCAGAATACAACTTTATTTACCCAGCTGCAACCCTGTATATAGAACACCACCCGCCCTTAGAACTTAGATCTTCGTGTTATTCTGTGTGTGTGTGTGAGCACGTGTTTTCGATTTAACGAATAACGAATATTTTACCAACAAGATGAGGAGTGGTGAACAGTGAACGGCAGAGTTGGATGGTGAACAGTGAGCTGTGTCTATGGACTGTGAGCCTTGAGGATCGTGCTTTGGACTTCGTGCCTTGGACTGTGAGCTGTGTACCTTGGGCTTCGTGGATCATGCTGGGTACCTTGGGCTTCGTGGATCATGCTGGGTACCTTGGGCTTCGTGCTGGGTACCTTGGGCTTCGTGCTGGGTAACTTCGTACCTTGGAGATCATGCGGGGTGGTGAAATATACCGGCCTTGGACTGTGTTCCTATGTGTCGTGTTGTGTACGTTCGTGTTTTAATATTCTTATATATATATATATATAGTATATAGGAATATTAAAACGTGCGAAACTGAAACGTTTTATAAAAGAAATTAAATACGTACGTTTCGGACACACGACACGTTTTTCGACACACGTCGCACAGTCCACCCCCTCAAAGGCCTGACT
>Ga0105050_10005778_pt1 | contig 15681 bp, 7 predicted proteins | sample FRY01_FD_78088 | JGI IMG/M metagenome (GOLD analysis project Ga0105050, IMG submission 78088) | Freshwater microbial communities from Lake Fryxell liftoff mats and glacier meltwater in Antarctica - FRY-01 | ecosystem: Environmental > Aquatic > Freshwater > Ice > Glacier meltwater ... | reverse complement strand
TCCCAACTCCGGCCACCGCCGATGTCACCGCAGGCCGCAGCAAAGCGGAGGAGTCGCTCAGCAACTTGACCTCGATGGTGACTGGAGTTATTCCCAGCACCCCACACGAAATCCTGAAGACCCTAAAAAAGAGACCGGAAGTGGTGCCATTGAACACAGATTTCAAGGCCTTGTATTTATCGCTGACGACTTCATTAAGGGTACATCGCCGAATGGCGAGCCAAACTCAAACAGTGGAACCAGAGGAATACAGCCATGACCTTGATTCGTTACAACCCGATCGATGATCTGTTTCGTACCTTCGCCAATCTTGGCGAGCCGCTGGGGCGCGATGAATTTCTGCCAGCGGTCCATATCGTTGAACTTGAGCGTGCGTATGAAATCGCAATTGACCTCCCCGGAGTCGCTCGTGAGGACATTCATGTCGCAGTGAATGACGGGATCCTGGTGGTGACCGGCGAGCGCAAGCCGCTCGAGGCGGACGGCGCACGAGTGCACCGTTCAGAACGTTCGCTGGGCAAGTTCAACCGTACTTTCCGCCTGCCGGAAAACGCGGACGCGGGCCAGATCAGTGCACGCAGCGACAATGGGGTGCTGAAGCTTACGATCGCGAAGCAGGAAAAAGCAGTGCCAAGGCGGATTGAAGTACAAGTCCACTAGCATGCTGTCGAAGGAGGGTATCCAGCGCCTTCCAGCCACCATGTGAACAGGACGAGCTCCAGACGGGTGGTGCCATCGGGCACTGCCCGTCATCTATTGCGCGAGAAGCCCTGCCGGTCGCTGTTTCCGGGTTGATTCTGAGGCAGAATATCCATCGTTTTTTCTCTTCTTCACGAACCAGGCAGAGGACGCATGAGTATCGACTCCTTCAAGACCAGAAAAACCCTCAAGGTCGGCAACCGCGAATACGACTACTTCAGTCTTCCTGATGCGCAGACCCGAGGGCTTGGCACAGTAGACAAGCTGCCCGTGTCCCTCAAGGTGCTGCTGGAGAACCTTCTGCGGTTCGAAGACAACGTGACCGTTTCGGCAGGGGATATCCGCATTCTTGCCAACTGGGCAACCAATCCGCCTGATGACCAGGAGATCGCCTTTCGTCCGGCACGTGTGCTGATGCAGGACTTCACCGGTGTTCCTGCCGTTGCGGACCTTGCTGCCATGCGTGGTGCGGTGGTCGCAGCTGGCAAGAACCCGAACATCATCAACCCGTTGTCACCCGTCGACCTGGTGATTGACCACTCTGTGATGGTGGACAAGGCTGGCACCGCCAGTGCGTTTGACGAAAACGTTTCCATCGAAATGGAGCGGAACACCGAGCGCTATCGTTTTCTGCGGTGGGGCCAACAGGCGTTTGACAACTTCCGCGTCGTACCGCCCGGTACCGGCATCTGCCACCAGGTGAATCTTGAGTACCTCGCCCGCGTGGTGTGGACCAAGGATGAGAGTGGCCGCACCGTCGCCTATCCGGACACCCTCGTGGGTACCGACAGCCATACCACCATGATCAATGGTGCGGGCGTTCTGGGCTGGGGTGTGGGCGGTATCGAAGCCGAGGCAGCCATGCTTGGTCAGCCCGTGTCGATGCTTATCCCCGAAGTGGTCGGTTTCAAGCTCACTGGCCGCACACCGGAAGGCATCACCGCGACGGACCTCGTCCTGCGAGTGGTCGAGATGCTGCGCAAGAAAGGTGTAGTGGGCAAGTTCGTCGAATTTTATGGTGACGGACTGAATCATCTCTCATTGGCGGACCGGGCAACGATTGCCAACATGGCGCCTGAATATGGTGCAACCTGCGGGTTTTTTCCGGTTGACACAGAGACGATCAATTATCTGAAGCTGTCCAGTCGGCCGCCCGAACTCGTTGCACTGGTTGAGGCCTATGCCAAAGCACAAGGCATGTGGCGTGATGACAGCGTCGAGGCGACCTACACCGACACGATGTCGCTGGACCTGGCGACCATCGTGCCCAGTCTGGCCGGTCCGAAGCGACCGCAGGACCGCGTCACCATGGCGTCGATGAAAACCTCCTTCGACGCCGTACTGGATCTGGAAGGCAAAGGCAGCTCCAAAGAAGCGCGCGTGCCAGTCCCTGGCAAAAACTATTCGCTGGGTCACGGGGATGTGGTGATTGCCGCAATCACGTCCTGTACCAACACTTCCAACCCGGCGGTCATGCTGGGGGCTGGACTGGTCGCGCAGAAAGCCGTTGCCAGGGGACTGACCACCAAGCCGTGGGTAAAGAGTTCACTGGCGCCGGGATCCAAAGTGGTTACCGAGTATCTGGAAAAGACCGGTCTGCAAGCATCACTCGACAAGATTGGTTTCAATCTGGTCGGTTACGGCTGCACGACCTGTATCGGCAATTCGGGTCCACTCGCTGAGGAAATTTCTGCTGCCATCAACACTGGCGATCTGGTGGTTTCTTCAGTGCTGTCGGGCAATCGCAACTTCGAAGGACGCGTGCACCAGGAAGTCCGTACCAACTGGCTGGCGTCACCACCATTGGTCGTCGCATTTGCCATCGCCGGGACGACGCGAATCGACCTGAGCCGCGATCCGCTGGGCAAGGATAAAAATGGTCAGGACGTGTTCCTGAAGGATCTCTGGCCAAGCAACAAGGAAGTGGCTGATGCCGTGGCATCTGTGTCCGCTGACATGTTTGACCGGCAGTATGGCGACGTGTTCACCGGACCCCCGTCCTGGCAGGCGATCGATGTCACGAAGTCCGGGACCTATGGCTGGGAAAATTCGACGTATATCAAACAGCCGCCGTTTTTCTCCGTGGAAGCCAAACTGGAACAGAGTGTCGAAGTCAGTGGCGCACGAATTCTCGCGCTGCTCGGTGATTCGGTGACCACCGATCACATCTCGCCAGCTGGCGAGATTCAGGCTGACAGCCCGGCCGGACACTATCTGCAGCAGAACGGTGTGCAGGTGACCGATTTCAATTCCTATGGTTCAAGACGTGGCAACCACGAAGTGATGATGCGGGGCACGTTTGCCAACATCCGCATCAAGAACGAAATGGTCAAAGGAGTTGAAGGCGGTTACACCAGGCACATTCCCTCTGGTGACCAACTCAGCATCTACGATGCGGCCATGCGCTATCAGGGGCAGGGCACACCACTGGTGGTTTTTGCCGGCAAGGAATATGGCACCGGTTCAAGCCGTGACTGGGCTGCAAAAGGCACTCGTTTGCTGGGAATCAATGCGGTGATCGCCGAGAGCTTTGAGCGCATTCACCGGTCCAACCTGATTGGCATGGGTATCCTGCCGCTGCAGTTCAAGGCGGGCGACACGCGCAAGACCCTGGGCTTGACCGGTGACGAAATCATCGATATCCGACTGGTGGCTGGCGAATCAAAGGTACGAACCAAGCAGGACATGGTGCTGGTGATCACCAGCAAGACTGACAAACGTGAAGTCACGGTCATGTCGCGCATCGACACTGAAAACGAGATCGAATACTTCAAGTGCGGCGGCATCCTGCAATACGTACTCAATAACCTGATAGCCAAGGCGGGATAGCCCCCCGCAAAGTCGCGAAGCGGCTTTGTCGGGTCTTGGCCCCCCCGCAAAGTCGCGAAGCGGCTTTGTCGGGTCTTGGCCCCCCCGCAAAGTCGCGAAGCGGCTTTGTCGGGTATTTGGCCCCCCCGCAAAGTCGCGAAGCGGCTTTGTCGGGTATTTGGCCCCTCCGCAAAGTCGCGAAGCGGCTTTGTCGGGTATTTGGCCCCTCCGCAAAGTCGCGAAGCGGCTTTGCGGGGTTTCCCCTTCCACAAACCCGCTACGCGGGTGTGCCGGAGCCTGCATCACCCGATTTTCAATCAGAAACTTACAACTCCATACAACGACTTCTTGAACCCGTTCTCATGGAACGCCACCGGACGCGGCTAACCTGCGCGCACCAGCAGTACAGGTAATCCCGCGTGGTCAGCCGCAACGAATCCAGACTCATCGCCCTCGAACGTCGCAACATTGCGGTACAGGAGGCCAAGCGCCGCCAACGTACTGCCCGTCAGACATCTCCCGACCAGTCAGGCTTAAAAGGCCAGCCGGTAAACGTCTGAGAACGTTCGCGCGAAGTTGATGACGAGGCCTTTTCTGATGGCTGGCGGAATTTCTTCAACATCCCGGGCGTTGTCTGCTGGCAGGATGACCTGGCGAATGCCCTGTCGTTTGGCAGCCAGCAATTTTTCCCGTATTCCACCCACCGGGTAGACCTGACCGGAGAGCGTGAGCTCACCTGTCATCGCGAGTCTTGGCTTGACGGTCTTGCCACTGGCCAGCGAGCACAGCGCGGTTGCCATCGTCACGCCTGCGCTCGGGCCATCCTTGGGTGTGGCGCCTGCCGGAACGTGCAGGTGAATGGCCGCGTCATTGAACCACTCCGGTTCGAGATCGAATGCACTCGCCTCGGATCGAATGAACGAATAGGCGATGTTGGCCGACTCCTGCATGACTGCGCCGAGCTGACCGGTGAGTTTCAGGCTGGCGCTGCCTCGATGAATGAGAGCCGCTTCAACCGGCAGGGTGGCGCCGCCCATGGCGGTCCAGGCCAGGCCCGTGACAATGCCGACACCGTGCTCCATGCGTTCCTTTTCGAACAGTCGTGGGCCGAGATAGTCCCTGATCTCGTTTTTGTGAATCGTCACCGGTGTCTGCGTACCGCTCAGCAGTTTTACGACGACCTTGCGAATGATCCGGGCCAGATGTTTGTCCAGCTGTCGCACACCAGCCTCGCGAGAGTAGTGCTCGACCACTTCCCGCAGAGCAGGCGCATCGATACGAATATCCCGGGATTTGCGTCCCGATCGTTCCAGCTGGCGTGGCCACAGATGTTTGCGCGCGATGGCAAGCTTTTCGGAATCGAGGTAACCGGACAGCCGGACCACTTCCATTCGGTCAAGCAGCGGCCCTGGTATCGTATCGAGCTGGTTTGCCGTGCAGACAAACAGCACCTTGGAAAGATCAAAGTCGACATCCAGATAGTGATCATGAAAGGTGTCGTTCTGCTCGGGATCGAGTACTTCAAGCAGTGCCGAGGAAGGATCGCCTTGCCAGGACGAGCCGATCTTGTCGACTTCATCCAGCATGATCACCGGGTTCTGTGTGCCACAGTCCTTGATGGCCTGCAGGATTTTGCCTGGCAACGCGCCGATATAGGTACGTCGGTGGCCTTTGATTTCGGCTTCGTCGCGCATCCCGCCAATCGAAAAGCGGAAAAACTTGCGATTCAGTGATTCGGCGATAGCGCGACCGAGTGATGTCTTACCAACTCCTGGCGGGCCGACCAGACACACGATTGACCCGGACACGTTGCCTCGGCTGACACCGAGCGCGAGAAATTCGAGGATGCGATCCTTTACATCGCCCAGCCCTTCATGATGGCGAGCGAGAACCGCAGCGGCCGCCTGCAGATCGGTTGCATCTTCGCTGACCACACCCCATGGCAGGCTGGTAAGCCAGTCGAGATAGTTGCGCGTCACGCTCCACTCCGATGAGCCGGCTTCGAGCAGGCCGAACTTGTCCATCTCTTCGTTGAAGCGGACAAGGGCGGCGCTCGGGAATGTCAGCGCTTTGGCGCGTTCGCGGAATTTTTCAAGCTGCGCGGTCTTGTCGTCCTTGGAAATCCCCAGTTCCTTCTGGATGTACTTGAGCTGCTCCCTGAGTACGTGTTCGCGCTGATGGCTCTGGATATCCTTTTCGACATGGTCGCGGATTTCCTTTTGCGCCTGCGCGATCTTGAGCTCTCTGTGCAACAGCTCGACCACTTTCTGCAGTCGCTGGTCCAGATTCACTGCATCGAGGATTTCCTGAAGGGTCTCTCGTGAACTCGACGTGAGCGAGGCTGCAAAATCGGCGAGCACGGCAGGCCGATTCGGGCTTGAGCGGGCCAGGAAAACTTTCAGTTCCTCGCCGTAAAGCGGGTTCAGCGGAATCAGTTCCTTGATGATGTTGATGATGGCAACCGCGTAGGCCATCTGCTCCGTAGGCGGAGAGTCGCTGCGATCTGCGAAATATTGCACGCTGGCAAGCAAGGGCGGTTCGGATCGACTCCACTGCCTGACCCGGAAGCGCTGGAGCCCTTCGAGCAGCACATGCAACACCTCTCCATCACGATGTACACGATGGATGCGGCAGGCAGTGCCCGTGAGAAAGAGATTGCCCGGGCTGATACCGGTCTCGTCGGTGCCATCGATACCGATCAGACCAACCACATCCTGACTGCGCTCGCGGATGGCGTCGATCGTCGGCAACCACATGCTCGCGGAGAGTACGAGTGGCAGTGCCTGACCAGGAAACAACGGTCTTTGATCATGCGGCAGAATGTGAAGTAGGCCGGGGAGGGCATCACCGGCAGGAACGATCTGTTTATCATCGGCTGCGACCAGCACACCGTCTTGTTCAATGTCCATGCGACGTATCTGGGGTCAAGCCCGTCGGGATTCAAGTCTCCCGGAGCGACTTCGACGAACTGTGTGCCTTGCAATCAGATGCCTGCGCACTATCATCAACTCATGTACTCACTTAGTGACCTCTGCACGCGCGGATCAACTCGCACTTGTTGCGGGCCGCCGCGTGCGTGTATTCGGTAACGAACACGACGCGGCGACCCGGACTGGGTCGCCACGGGTTCCGGTACCACTCCACCAGCAAACCCCGGCCGGCGACCGCCCTCCGGGGTTTGGCGTTTTTGCAGATCGGGTTTGCAGGCAATGGCTTAAAGGAGCTTTTGGCAATGGCTGGTTTCGAACATAGCGGAGATTCGCAGGATCCGGACGAACTGTATCGGGTACGACACAGTCTTGCCCACATACTGGCCCAGGCGGTGCTCGAACTGCGGCCCGGTACCACGCTCGGGTTCGGCCCACCGATCAAGGATGGCTTCTATTACGACTTCGTTCTACCGCAGCCGCTGACCGACGAGGACTTCCCGGAACTCGAAAAGCGCATGCGGCAGATCATCAAGAAGGGCCAGAAGTTCTATCGCGAGGACCTGCCTGCAGCCGAAGCTCTGGCGCGAATCGATGGCATGGGCGAGCCCCACAAACGGGAATATGCCCGGGAACTGGTCGCGAAACACGGGCTGGGCGAGCTTTCGTTTTATCGCAACGGATCTTTTCTCGACATGTGTGAAGGTCCGCATGTTGAAACCACCAGAGACATTCCTCGCGATGCGTTCAAGCTGCGCAGTGTCGCCGGCGCTTATTGGCGAGGGGATTCGCGCAACAGGATGATGACGCGCATCTATGCGTGGGCCTTCCTCGACAAGGCGACGCTGGATGCCCACGTGGCCAGTTTTTATGATGCACAGGCGCGTGACCACAAAAAACTCGGTCGGGAGCTGTCGTTATTCAAGATCGATAACGACATCGGCAAGGGGCTGCCCTTGTGGCTGCCAAATGGTACGGTCATCCGGGATGAACTGGAAAAACTCGCCAAGGAACTGGAATTCAAGGGTGGTTACCAGCGCGTCGCAACGCCGCACCTGGCGCGCCAGGAGCTCTACTACACCTCGGGGCACCTGCCCTATTACGCGGATGGCATGTATCCGCCGATGGAGTTGATGGAATCGAACGAAGACGGCACTGGCCAGGTCAAGGAAACCTATCGATTGCGGCCAATGAACTGTCCGCACCACCACAAGGTATTCGCGGCCGAACCACGCAGCTATCGGGAGTTACCGCTGCGGATCGCTGAATATGGTCAGGTTTACCGCTTCGAGGAATCCGGTGCCGTCAGCGGTCTGTTGCGTGTACGAGGGATGTGCATGAATGACGCACACATCTATCTGATGGAAGCGCAGATCAAGGACGAGTTCAAATCCGTACTTGCCTTGTACCAGGAAGCCTATGCGGTGTTCGGGCTGTCCAACTATCGAATCCGGCTTTCCCGTTGGGATCCGGAGGATCCAAAAGGCAAGGAAAAGTACGTGGATAACCCGGCAGCCTGGGCGGCATCGGAAGCGATCCTTGCGGAAGTGCTTGAAGAACTGGGTATCAAGTATGTCGAAGGCCCCGGAGAAGCGGCCTTTTATGGGCCGAAGATCGACATCCAGTTTGTGACGGTCACTGGCCGGGAAGAAACGGTATCAACCATCCAGCTCGATTTTTCGGTACCAGAGCGGTTCAATCTGAAGTATGTCGGGCCGGATGGTGAAGAGCACACACCGTACTGCATTCACCGTGCGCCGTTCAGCACTCACGAGCGGTTCGTGGCGTTTCTGATCGAGCATTTTGGTGGTGCGTTCCCGACCTGGCTGGCACCAGTCCAGGTCCAGCTGCTGACAGTGTCGGAGCATTATGACGGCTATGCAAAGGGGATCATCGCCCAACTGCGAAACGACTTCATCCGGGCTGAAATTGCGTCTTCCAACGAGACGCTGCCGAAGAAGATTCGGGAGGGTACGGTCAGGAAGATCCCGAACCTGCTGATCATCGGCGAACGTGAAGTAGCCGATGGAACCGTCACACTCAGGCGATATGGCCACAAGGATCAGCATACGATGTCAGTAGATTCGTTTGTGAGTGCGATACAGACCAGCATCAAGGAACGCAGTTTGCAGTTCCAGCTGCCCTGATCTTTGCGGGCCTGACCACGTGGATACCGCCCCGTGACCATGACCACAGTCGAACAGATGCTGGCTCAGGTCCTGCGAGGTGAAGACTGGCAGGCGCTGGTGCTTACCGGGTCCTACTTGCTGCTCGGCGCGGCTGCCGGGGCGCATGCGCTGCTCAACAAGACGGAACCACGGGCAGCGCAGGTCTGGCTGTTCATTTGCCTGTTCGTTCCCATTGCTGGTGCCGCGATCTACTTTGCCATTGGTGTCAATCGCATACAGACACGAGCCAGACGACTTCACGAGCCACTGCGCCAGGGTGCAACGGCGCCGCGACTGTCGCAGGAGTCATTGGCCCGGCACGGTCAGTATCTGGTGATTGGCAATCGGGTAGCCGACATGCCCGCCCGGGAAGGCAATACGGCCGAGATGCTGTTCAACGGTGAAGAAGCGTACCCGGCAATGCTCAAGGCGATTGCCGGCGCAACCGAGCGGATACTGCTGTGTACGTATATCTTCGATTCTGACCAGGTTGGCATTGAGTTTGTTGCAGCGCTCAAGGCGGCAGTGCAGCGTGGTGTGGAAGTCCGCGTGCTGGTTGATGCCATTGGCGAACTGTATTCGTGGCCACACCTGTCCTGGACACTCAGACGTGCGAACATCCAACATCGCAGATTTTTACCGCCGCGCTGGTTGCCACCCTTTGGTTACGTCAATCTGCGGACCCATCGCAAACTGCTGCTGGTAGATCGCGACATTGCCTTCTGTGGCGGCATGAACATCAGCGCGCGGCATGTGGCACACGGTCCATCAGGTCGGGAAGTGGATGACATACACTTTTGCCTGCGTGGACCGGTGGCGACCGATTTGCAACGTTTGTTTCTCGATGATTGGCGTTTTGCGGCGAATGAGATCCTGCCGTTGCTGACACACGAGCAGGTGTTGGGGAACATGTTGTGCCGGGTGGTGCCCGATGGTCCGAATGAAGACCTCGACAAGTTGCTCTTCATCATCCAGAGCGCCATCGCGACCGCTCGTGAGAGCATTCTGATCATGACTCCCTACTTTCTGCCGGAACGGGATCTCATCGTTGCCTTGCAGACCGCAGCACTGCGAGGGGTAGAGGTCGGTGTGGTTGTGCCACGGCGCAGTAATCTGCCGTACGTGGACTGGGCGATGCAGCACGCCTTGCCGGCGCTCGTTGCGCAGGGGGTGCGTGTTTTCAGACGTGAACCGTTTTCCCACGCCAAGTTGCTGACGGTGGATGGGCGCTACGCACTCATCGGCAGTGCGAATCTTGATCCACGCAGTCTGCGTCTCAACTTTGAGGTCGGTGTCGAGATATTCGATGCGGATTTTGCACGCGCCATCGAAGTGGTCATTCGCTCGGACATGACCGGACCGGAGGAAACAGTCTCCGGCCTTGCTGGCCGTGGCCGCCTGCGTCGATTGCGGGATGCCGCAACGGCGCTGTTTACGCCCTATCTCTGATCACTCTGGCCACCAGTCTGGCTGATGAGGAATGTGTACTCCTGCGCATCCTCGCGCAGGGATTCAAATCGACCAGACTTGCCACCGTGCCCGGCGCCCATGTTGGTTTTCAGCAACAGAAGTGAATCGTTGGTTCTGGTAGCGCGCAGTCTGGCGACCCATTTGGCTGGCTCCCAGTAGGTCACGCGCGGATCATTCAACCCCGCTGTCACCAGCATTGCCGGATAAGCCTGGGCTTTGACGTTGTCGTAAGGGCTATAGCTGAGCAGGTATTCAAATGCCCTTTGATCCGTGATGGGGTTGCCCCATTCGGGCCACTCCCCGGGAGTGAGTGGCAGGCTGTCGTCAAGCATGGTATTCAGCACGTCGACAAACGGTACGTTGGCGACCACTGCGCCGTAGAGATCAGGCGCCTGATTGACGATGGCACCCATCAGTTCGCCACCTGCCGATCCACCAGAAGCGCTGATTCGCTGTGGACTTGAGTAGCGGCGTTCGATCAGGAACCCGGTGACATCGATGAAGTCGTTGAACGTATTGATTCGTTTGTCGAGTTTGCCGTCCAGATACCACTGATAACCAAGATCGTCACCCCCCCGTATGTGGGCGATGGCATAGGCAAAACCGCGATCCAGCAACGACAGACGATTGGCCGAGAATCCGGGTGGATACGCAAAACCATAAGCACCATAGGCATAGAGGTGCAGCGGTTGGCTGCCATCGACCCGAAAACCCTTGCGATAGACGATCGACACCGGAATCTGTACGCCATCACGGGCAGTTGCCGTCAGACGCTCGGTGACGTACTGCGATGCATCGTAGCCACTGGGAATTTCGCGAACCTTGAGCGTTTCGAGTCCATTGTCGGCGAGGTGATAATCGAACGTTGTGGTTGGCGTGACCATGGACTGGTACTCAACACGCAGTCGATCGACGTCGTACTCCGGGTTGTCGCCGAGTGTTGCCACATAGCTGGCTTCCGGGAAAGCGATGTACTGTTCTGCACCCTTGTAGTCACGAATACGGATCTGCGAAAGACCGTTGATACGCTCCTCGATGACCAGCAATTTTGCGAACGTCACCAGACCCTGGAGATAGTGCTCGTTGCTTGCGGCGATGAGTTCCTGCCAATTCCCTGGTTCACTCAAAGGGGCAGTCACGACTCGAAAATTCGGGTGTGTATCGTTGACCCTGATGTAGAGCACGTCGTCATGCTCCTCGACGTCGTACTGACGATGGGTCTGCCGGGCGGAGACCATCAGGAGCGGCGCCGTAAAATCTGCCGTAGGCAGCAGACGCACTTCGTTGGTGACGTTGTCACCGGTGGTCAGTACTGCGTACCTTCGTGACTGCGTTTGGTCGATCTGCACCCCGAATTCGGCGGTGGGCTCTGCAAACAATACCTGGTCTTGCGCCTGTAGTTCGCCAAGCCGATGGTGAAAAACCTTCTTGGAACGCCAGTTTTCGTCAGCATCGGTGTAAAGAAAGCCCTTGCTGTCGGCTCCCCAAACCAGTCCATAACGCCAGTTCTCGATGCGATCCGGCAGTTCTTCACCCGTGACAAGATTGCGCACCTGCAGGATGAACCGCTCTGAACCGTCGGAATCGAACGCATAAGCCAGGAGCTTTCCGTCGGGACTGATCTCCAGGCCACCGAGCTGAAAGTACTCATGGCCCTTGGCGAGAGCTGTTTCGTCCAGCAGCACCTGGGCTGTGCCGCCATCAACCGGCCGCCTGTACCAGGTACGATATTCGTCTCCCTTGCGCCATGCATGCCAATACAGGAAGTCACCATCACGTTGCGGGACCGATGCATCATCCTCCTTGACCCGGTCCTTCAACTCGGCATGTATCGTGTCGATCATCGACTGGTGCGGAGCCATCATCGCTGCAAAGTACGCATTCTCGGCGTTCAGGTAGTCGAGCACCTTGGTGTCATCAACCTGTGGGTAGGATGCATCGCGCAACCAGGCGTACGGATCGCTCAAGGTTACGCCGTGATACTCGGTTTTGTGCTCAATGCGTCCGGCGATCGGTGGATCCGCTTGTTGTTGCGTCATTCCGGATGGTTCCTTGCCGGGAGTGCAGCCACACAGCGCCAGAACAAAACCCGCAGTCAGCAGACAGACAGATGTTCGTGGCATGGAGTCTTGCTCCTCACGTTTGATCCTTGAAGCTCGCTTGGGCGCAATGTCTGCGATTTCTGAGACGGGCGACGGGCGACGGGCGACGGGCAACAGGCGTCAGAGGCCCCTGACGCCTGCGAATGGTCGTCAGCCCTCGTCGGAGAGCAAATCCTTCCGCAGAGCTGGCTTGGTCGACCCTTCGACGTGTGCGACTTGACGGGTCAGGCTGACATAGTCAACTAGAATCTGACCGGTTTCACGCAGCAATGCGTCTTCTTCCGGAGGAATCCTGGCGGGCTCCAGGGCTTCGTTTTCCTTCTCCAGATCGTCCATTGAAGCGATGAGAGGCTTGCCCTTCACCTTGCGCAGTCCGTTTTCGAGAGCGATACGCCAGGTGTCCTCTTCGGTCTGCTCCTTGCGCCTGATGGCTTCGTTCAGGGACACATGGGTTCGCGCGCTTGTCTCATCGGTTTTGGTCATCAGATCACGCAGGTAAGCAAAGTCAGGATCTGTCGCGACCCGGTGATCATGGAGTGACCTCAGCTGCGGGAGAACATTCTGGAAGTCCCCGGTCCGATGATAGAGAGCGGGTTGGATCATGTCCCATGGCAGCGCATCGTCGAGACTCGATTCGCCAATCAGACTGGTGTCGTAGAGTTCAGGCAAGGTGACATCCGGGAGAACCCCTTGATGCTGGGTGGACTGCCCGGAAATCCGATAGAACTTTGCTGCCGTAATTTTCATTTGTCCGCGGTGCAGCGGAATCAGCGTTTGCACCGTACCTTTGCCAAAGGTCTGGCTGCCGACGATGAGGCCGCGGCCGTAGTCTTGGATTGCGCCGGCAAAAATCTCCGATGCCGAGGCAGACAGGCGATTGACGAGCACGGCCATCGGGCCATCCCAGGCGATCGAGCTGTCGTTATCGGAGTAGACGTTGGCGGTTCGGCGCGCGGACTTCACCTGGACTGTGGGTCCGGTCTCGATGAAGAGTCCGGTCAGTGAGTCGGCCTCCTGCAGTGAGCCGCCGCCATTGTTGCGAAGATCAACCAGCAAGGCGTCGACCCCTTCCTTCTTCAATTCCTCAATCAGCATCGCCACGTCGCGAGTGGTCGATTTGTAGTTCGAATCACCTTCACTCTGGGCCTTGAAATCTGCGTAGAAAGTCTGGATTTCAATGATGCCAACACGATAGGGGTGGCCATTGCGCTGCAGTGTCAGCAGCTTCTTCTGGGCGGCCTGTTCCTCGAGTTGGACGGTATTGCGAACGATGCTCACTGTGCGAGCGGGTGTTGCGTCTCCTTCTTTCGGCAGCACTTCCAGGCGCACGGTCGAACCCTTGGGGCCGCGGATAAGTTCGACCACGTCGTCGAGTCGCCAGCCAACAACATCGATCAGCGGTCCTTTTTCACCTTGTCCGACGCTGACAATGCGTTCAGCAGGTTTGATATTGCCAGCCTTGTCTGCAGGACCCGCCGGCACCAGTCGAACGACGGAGGTGTAATCGTCCTCACTCTGCAAAACTGCGCCGATACCCTCCAGGGACAGAGACATGTTGATGTTGAAGTTCTGCGAAGTGCGGGGCGAAAAATACTGGGTATGAGGGTCAAACGCGCCGGCAAATGCGTTCAGGTAGGTTTGAAAGACGTCCTCGCTCTTGGTCTGTTCGGTCTGCTTCAGGCGATTGCGATAGCGCTTGCCGAGAACCTCCTTGATTTCGGTCATCGGTTTGTCATTCAGCAGCATGGCCAGAGCAGACGACTTCAATCGCTTGCGCCACAAGTCGTCCATTTCTGCCTGGTCCTTTGGCCACGGCGCATCCTTGCGTTCGAGCTCAACCGATTCGTCCCTGGAAAAATCGTAGGTCGAAAGCCTGGTGTCGATTTCATTGATCAGGAAGTGCAGACGTTCAACCATCCGCTCCTGGTACAGATTGAAAATCTTGTACGCAACCTGTACGTCGGAGCGCTTGATGGCGTCGTCCAGTACGTAACGATTGGCTTCCAGTGCGTTGATGTCAACTCGCAGGAAGTACATCCGCTGGCTGTCGAGACTTTCCAGGTACTTGTCGAAAACTTCGCTGGACAGCGCATCGTCGATGTCCTTGCGCAGATAGTGGGCGTGCCGCAACTGGTCAACGATGGTTGCGCTGGTGCGTTTGTGTACATCCAGCGGTTCAAGGACTGTTGGTGACACCACTACGTGATCGTTGGCAGGCACCGCTGTTCTGGCGGCAATCGGGTGCTCACTTTGCGCGGCTGTGCGGGGAGGGGCCGAGTCGGCAGCCAACGGCGCTGCCAAGGCAAATATCAGCATGCCCGCGCCACCAAGCTTCATGCGCAACTGCTTCATTGGAATACGATCCTCATCTAATAAGCCTGTAAAACGACCTCGACTCCACTTTCAGTCCTCGCCGGAGCGAAGAGCCGCTGCATTCTGCAGGACCGGAAGCACAACCGAGGTATGCAGTCTGCCGGCCGCAACATGACTGCTGCCTGACTGCACGTCTGGGGGTACTGCCCAGCACCTGACGCGGTTGCGATAGTGACCCACCACAAGCCTCTCTTCCAGTCGCGTTCGTCTGGCTGCGTACCGGGGCGTCCGCTGAACGCCACGAAGGAGGAAACTGGTAGTCAAATCTGCTGGTCGCGTGTAGGGTGCTTCCGCCCACAATCCGGGGAGCTTAGCACCAGCTTTCAGCCGCACCGTGTGTGATCAATGTAACCCGCGCCCCGAAACACCGGCAAGGCTCAGGAATCTGCATAAGGGAAGGCGTTGCGGTTCGTCGACCTCCACCCGCGCAGATTTCCGGTTGACTGCTCTGGTGTTCAGGTGCTGCTGCCGAATGATCGCACCTGCAGTGTTTCGACCTGTTGTCACTGGTATTTTTATCGTTCATCTCAGCTTGGAGTCATTGATGCGCAGATTGGTTCTCATCGTTGCCAGTGTGGTCCTTGCCGTCTGGTCCGTCTGGATAGTGCCTGCCGGAGTTGCCGCCGCCGCAGCGCCGCTCGATTCGGAGATCGACAAAGGCAGCTATCTGATGGGCTACAGTTCCGGCATGCAGATTCTTCAGCGCCTCGGACCGGTGGTCGACAAGGCGGCGCTGCAAGCCGGATTTGCCGAAGCCCTTGCTGGCCAGGCCTCCCGGGTCAGTCAGGCAGAAGCCGAAGCTGCTTTCCAGGTCATGAGCAAGGCGCTGGATGCCAAATTGGCTGACGCGGGCAGTGCCGCGGCCAAGGCCGGCGATCAGTATCGGGCCGAGAACGCCAAACGGGCAGGCGTGAAGACCACTGCTGCTGGTCTGCAATACGAGATCCTGAAAGCCGGCACCGGCCCGATTCCAACCGCCGACCAGAAGGTCAGGACGCACTATCACGGTTCGTTGACAGACGGGACGGTCTTCGACAGTTCTGTCGACCGGGGTGAGCCGGTCAGCTTCCCCGTCAATGGAGTCATCAAAGGCTGGATTGAGGCCCTGACCATGATGCCTGTCGGCTCCAAATG
>Ga0105050_10005777_pt1 | contig 15684 bp, 15 predicted proteins | sample FRY01_FD_78088 | JGI IMG/M metagenome (GOLD analysis project Ga0105050, IMG submission 78088) | Freshwater microbial communities from Lake Fryxell liftoff mats and glacier meltwater in Antarctica - FRY-01 | ecosystem: Environmental > Aquatic > Freshwater > Ice > Glacier meltwater ... | reverse complement strand
TTTGGATTTTGATATTTTCCCATGAACGCGGGCGATTGAGTTTTTGCAGTCGTTTTGGCATCACGACTGATACCACCACTCATGCCGAGCAGTTGCCTGTCACCTGCTAAAAACTCACTGCCAAACCAATCGCAAAACCCCTCACGTTCTGACCAAACGCATAGCGACCCACGATTCGGGTTCGCGAAATCAAGCTGCTTTTGGCGCTGGAGTCGAACTCAATACCAGCGCCAACTGAACTCAGATTGTTAAAATCCAGAAGACCACGCTGGTCACCAAGGTAGGTGGTTGAGGCGAGCTCCAGCACATAACGCAATGGCCTATCCATGACATATAGCCCAGTTGGTGCACGGTAGCGTGCATAGACACTGGCCGCCTCAGCCGACGCCGTTCCACCCACAGCCTGTGATGACTTAAATGCCTTCAAGCGGATGTTGGTGTAACGCAGCTCCAAGTCTATTTCGTACGCCGGTTTAACCAACGTGTAATCCAGCATCACCGAGCCCCCCAAACCATAGGCGTTAAGCTGGCCGTTCTTTAAAAAATCAAACGACTGATCAAATTGATTTTCAAGAAAACGTCCTGCCAGACTCAAGTCCGACTCTAGATGTCCTAACGAAAAATTAAAAATGGGTCTCAAGACCCAATTCTTGGAGAAGGGAAAATCAAGACCCACACCACCAGTCAGAGCGATTGAGTTCCAGCGTGCCGCCAAGCGACGCTTTTGTTCTCCTAGGGTCGCCACAAAGGTCGGGTCGTAACGCATGAAAGCGGCCGAACCCTCAACATAAACAGGGAAGGTCTTGCCAAAACTTTCACCACCGGCGAATTGAATCATGTTGAGCCGGTTTTGGCCGGACTGAGCGTCGTCAAACGATAAAAAACTGGCCGTTAAATCGGGCACCACAGAAAACGCCATGATCGCCAAGACATCATCGGCATTGTTTTTGATTTTTTGAGTGGCTAGCACATCGCCTGCGCTGAGCGCCTTGGCTGAGAACATCAACGCAAACAGGCTCAAGCCTAAAAACCTGAGCAACTGCTGCCCCATTGACCCGACAGATTGACAACGCATGGTGCTTTTTAACGACCGACAGGCTCAAGGGGCTTGCAATGGCAACAAGGGGCCCCTACACATTAGAAAAGTGACAATCGACATCAGCTCGTAGGCGCTGTGTCGGTTACCCGCAGATGATGCTGCTCGAGCAGCGATCGCACGAAGTGAATGTTTTGGCGTAGCCGGAAATAATCAGCACCGACACTGCCATAAATACGCCCCTTAATAGCCTGCTCCTCCAACTCGTTGAGTAGTTGCAAATATTCTGGGTACTTGGTGGGCTCGTAGCTGTGAGCAATTTCTATTTCTAACGCTTTAAGCTTTGTATAACCACCCCAGCTCCGGCGATTCATGCGTCGAAACCGATACCTGGGTAACGAAACAATAATCGGATAAGCCAACGCTGCAAATGGCATTAAGACCAGTACCAAACGATCAACCAACTCTGCAAGCCAAAAAGGCAAATGGCGCTGTAGGTAAGGCGATCCTTTTTGGTAAAACTCATCTGCAACAAGGCTGCGTGGAATATTTAAATCCTCAAAGCGCGGGAAAAGCCCTGGATCAGCAAAAAAACTACCTGTGCCATTGATTTTGACGGCGGCTTTCATCAACAAGAATTGGACCGCTGGGTGCAAGTCTTTGCGCGCGACCAACGCTGTGGTGGTGCTAAGCACGTCCAAATTTTTAGACGGTGTGTTTTGTTTTAGATTCATAGATCCCTCTGGCAACTCAAGCACAGACAAGTAAGGTAAACGTCTGCGATAGGCCTGTGCGCGGGGAAACGTCAACAACACCAATTCAGGGGTGTTAGCCAGGAGCGACAAATTTTTGCTCTCGATACCATCAACCAATACCAATCCATCAAGCTCGCCTGCTAGCAGTGCCTGAGCGGCCACTTTATCCTCAACATTGACTAAATTTTCGTGTTTTATGATGTCGCCGTCTTGGGACAGTAAACGTTCGAACTGAACCTTCGTACCGCTGCCAATGCTGCCCACACCGATCCTGAGCTTAGAGAAACTTTCAATCACGTTTTCAGTGACTTGGCTCTGGAGATCTTTACGCAAGATAAAAAAGATCGGTTCAAAGTCAATACTACCCAAGTAAATCAATTGGTCCAGACCTGGCAGCCCCTTGGACAACCCAGCCTGAGTGAGCGCCACATCCACCACCTTCTCTGTGGGTAATTGCCCGGACATCCACTGCAAGTTCTCCATCGGCCCTGCGCTTGGTAGGATCTCAACCTCAATGTCGTAGTTTCTAAGGTACGCCTGATACTCTAGGGCTAATGCCTCGTATGACCCACCAGGTGTGCCTGAGGCCATCACGATGCGTGTCGGGGGCGGTGGATCAGCCACCCATATGGCACCACCCCCTAGCAGCACCAAAAGCGCTAAGAGCGGCCAGGTGTCACGCAGGTACCGAAACCAGATCATTACGGAGACGACCAGATCATCCTTGAACGCGAGTACGTGTTCTTTAAAATCCTCATGGAACACTGCTCTAAAAAAACGCTTCACTGAAAACCTCAAGGTCAATCGCAACGGTTGATCATCAAAAGCAACGGCACCAAAAAAACGCCGAAACAGAAAACAAAGTTTTAACCACAATTGCAGTCAAAAGCCATGTATTTTTGTAGATTAAGCCCTTAAAAGCCTCTATTTTTAGGCGCGGGCGTTGGCAAAAAAGTAAGCCACAAGGCCTTGATGTTAAAAGGCGATAATCCAACCTCACATTTTTTGTTTCGGATATCGGAATGCCCACTGCCCTGCACCACCTTCGCTTAGACGCTGTTGTCTCTGCCCTCTTGGCTAGCGGCGCACGCACGGTGGCTGATCTGGGCTGTGGTGACGGCGAGCTGATGTTGCGCCTTGGCCAAGAACCTGCCTTCACAAGCATCTTGGGTATCGATATCGACCCCCGCGTCCTACAAAACGCCAGACAACGCTTGGGCTTGGATCTGTTTGGCACCAACACAAGGCTACAAGTGCGACTGGGTTCCTTCGAAAACGCCGATTGGCTTGAGTCAGTCGTTGATGCTGCCGTACTGTTAGAGACCATCGAACACATCGAGCCTGGTCGTCTTTCAAGGGTTGAACAAGCACTTTTTGGGCAGGTTCAGCCCAAGCTGGTGTTGGTGACCACACCAAACAAGGAATACAACGTTTTGCATGGCATGGCTCAAGGCCAAAGACGCCACGCCGGTCATCGGTTTGAGTGGACCCGTGCACAATTTCAGCGCTGGGCCAGCGGCGTGGCCACCCGCCATGCTTACGGCGTGCGGTTCACTGACATCGGCCCCTTGGACGTGCACCACGGCAGCTCGACACAGATGGCATCGTTCTGGTTACCCAGCTAAAAGTGGGGAAATACAAAAATATGCAAATAGGAAATAATAAGAATCTGCAAATGGCAAATAATAAAAAGATTGAAAAAAGTGAAGATCAATTAAGATTGGTAGTATTCGAGCAATCGAAGGACGTGGGGATCCATGCCAAAATTCCCCAACGCATAGTCGCGGGCACGTTGGCCAAGCCCGTGGCGCTTTTCGTCGTCTTCAATAAGTGTGGCGAGCGTCTGGGCAAATGCCAGGCTGTCATCGGGATTGACCAATAAACCCACATCAGCATTGATCAGTTCAGGAATAGCACCGCTGTTGGCACCGACAACCGCACAGCCAGCGGCCATGGCTTCGATCACCGATAGACCAAAGGCCTCGTTGTGCGAGGGAATGGCCGCAATATCGATCGCTTGCAAGCACTGCGCCATCTCAGACTGAAACCCAGCAAGCGTCACGCGTGACGACAAACCCAATGCTTCAATGCGCTTAAGCAGCTGCGCTTTGTAGCCGCCTTCAAGGGCGTCCTCGCCAGAAGCCTCACCGACGATGACCGCGTGCCACTCTACTTTCAGCGGATACTCAGCCAAAACTGCCAATGCCTGCACCCACTGCATTTGGCCTTTGCCCCGATTAATCCGGCCAGGAATGCCTAGTAACAGGCCATGCACTGGCACTTTAAGGGCACGCCGAACATGTTGTCTTTGCTCAAGACTAGATGGTGGCAGATAAGGTCTCAAATCAATGCCGTTATAGAGCGGCGTGATGCGTTCTGGTGGCAGTGCAAAAGCGTTTAAGTTGCGCGCATGGGTCGCATGACTGATCGAAAAAAGTCTTGTGACTTTGCTGTACATCCAGCGGTGCAACCCGTCTTTTTTAGGCATGGACACGCCCATGTGGTCCGTGAAAAAAAGCTTTAAATCGGGCGCCAACTGCAACAGCAACGCCGCCAAACGCATGTCACCGGATTTGTGCGCATGGATCACCGTGATTTGATGTCGTCGAATGTAAGTCAGTGTTTTTTTAACCGCCAGCAACGCGCGCACTGCCGAGCCAAAGGTTAACTGTGGCAGCCCAGCCTTTTTAAAACTGTCCGCCACAGCAGTGCCTTCAAGAGCCGCACCATGAACTTCACAGCCATGGCGCACCAAAGCGGCGCCGAGCTGGGCTGGGTACATTTCCAACCCGCCCCAGCTTTTAGATAGGCAGAGCTGTAAGACGTTGGGTGCTGGACCATCGATCAGTGGCCTTTGTGGTGCGTCAATAGATCGCAGCATGGTAGGAACTTTCCTCTCATTTTTATCGACGCCATTCCAAATAAAACGGCGTCAACAAAGAATAGCCGATTGCACAAATGGCGCGGTACCCCTTCCCTAAGCAGCCATCCCCAGCCGTGTTAGGTAAAACCAGACCAATAAATATAGCGATGATCCAATTATCAAGCCCGTAGAAGCAAACCGACCGAGCAAATAGACCGACAGCAGTCCCAACGCAGGAATCAGCTGTTGCGCATGCACCGCCAAAAAATGAGATGGCCTGAGATCTTGCTGCCAATGCCACCCCGTTATGGCCATACCTGGGCCTAGGGGCGGTTGGTTGGCACCGAGCATGAAACCGCTGACAGTTGACAACCCAAACGTCAATACCAGCGCAATCAACACGCTCATGGTCGTGACTGTCATGCGAGCGTTTGCACGGGACTGCCAAATCACCCATGCAAGCCAAGCTTGTGACGCTGTCAAAACAACAGCGGCAAAAGCCATCAAACCAAAAAGTAGCGTTCGGATTGGATCAGTGGTGTTGTAGTGCGATGCTTCGCCCAGTGTGGCTTGGTAGGTAATGTAGGCGACTTCGAAAAACGAGGTCGTCACCATCAAATAAGCAATCCATTGAAACGACCTCCTCTGATCGATGTCTTGATCAACAAGACGAACCAACCAAACGGTCGTCAAAGAAAACAAAGCTGTTGCCGCCATGAACTTCATTGGCTTGGCCCAAATACCGACCCCACCTAGAGTATGGGCATCGTTAAGTGAAACCAAACAAGTCACGCACAACGCCACCAGCATCAGAAAACTGTAAATGACGATGGCTTGCGAAGTGCGGCTAAGCGCTACCCATGACCACCGGCGAAGGGCCTGCTGATGAGCGGTTGTCGTTACGAACATAAGAAACCCCTATATCAAACCCAATGAAAATGTTTACACTGTCAACTATTTTAAATATAATAGTGACACTGTCAACATATAGATACATAATTTTTTAAACGGATTAACGCATAGGCAAAAGCCATGACCAAAGTTTTCAATGCACTAAATCTGAGAGAGGCTTGCATTCAAGCTGCACGGGAGGTGATCATCGAGCATGGCGTGGAAAGACTAAGCATGCGCGACGTGGCCAGAAAGCTGGCCATTTCTCATCAAGCACCTTACCGCCACTTTCCCAGTCGAGACCACCTCCTTTCGGAAATCATGCGGCGCTGTTTTGAGGACTTTGCAGAATTTTTGGATCAAACGTCCAAATCACAACCCACTGACGAACTCGGCGCCATGGGTGAGGCCTATATGCGCTACGCCGATCGAAAGCCGCTGGAATATCGTCTGATGTTCGGTACCCCATGGCCTGAACCGGCCGACCACCCAGAGTTGGTTAAACACGCCGTGCATGCTTTTGATTTACTCAGAAAAAATCTTTTGGTTCGAAACACGGGGTACCCTGATGCCAAAAAACGATCCGAATTCCAAGCCCTTTTCATCTGGTCATCGCTGCATGGCTTGGCAAGCATCAAGCACGCCAACGTGATGCAACACCTTGTATTATCCAAAGGCGTTGAGAGTCAGGCGCAAAACTTCATGCTTGAAATGATTAATGCCGCCCTGCTGTCCGATAGGGAAGCGTTTTTCGAGCGATCCGATGCCTCTTAAGCCCCACGCGCCATGGACCTCTATTTTTCAGGGCATCACTTTTCACCGCAATTTTGACGTTATTGGTCGGTTGCAGCCGATTCAACTACGTTTTACCCGACAGCCCAAATGCGCTGGCCAGACTCCACCCGACATCGCCACCGCCCAAGATCGCATTGGTATTAGGCAGTGGTGGGCCACGCGGTTATGCGCACATTGGCGTCATGCAAGTCCTTGAACAAGCCGGCATTCCTTACGACCTTGTTGTTGGCTCAAGTGTGGGTTCTCTGATTGGTGCGTTTTGGGCAAGTGGTTACAACGCTGATCAAATTGATGCGTTGTCTAAAAAAGGTGGACCGTTAACCGTTTTTGACTTTTCTTTATTTGCCGACCGTGGCTGGATACACGGTCAGCGACTGCAAAACTATGTCAATGACCGGATTGCCGAAGGGCAAATTGAAAGACTCCCAAAGAACTTCATCGCCGTTGCAACACGAATAGAGGACAAACAACCCGTCTTTTTCCAAACGGGCAACGTGGGCGTTGCTGTTAGAGCCTCAAGCGCTGTTAGCGGCGTGTTTTCACCGGTTGGCATTCAAGGTGTTGAATATGAGGATGGTGATGAATCGCTACCCGTTGCGGTTCGTGCTGCTCGTCAAGCCGGCGCACAATTCGTTATTGCGGTTGATGTCGCACCCCGACTGCAAGACGCGCCACCGGGCACTTCGGCTGCTCGACTGGCGCGTGAAGCGGCACGGCGACAGCGCATTGACCCAGAACTTCTGCTTGCTGACTTTGTGATTCGACCTGACATCGGTTTTAAAACCAGTCCCTCTAAGGCCTTTTTTATTAAAGCTCGTCAAGCCGGCGTGACCTCAACGCGAGCGGCATTGACAGGACTGATGCTAGCCCTGAGCAAAAGTGGTTATCATGCACCGCCCGACATTGATTAATACCAATAGCGGACAACACGCGGGCGGCGTTTTGCGGTTAAAAATGACTGACAACAAAACCGAAGCGAAACACCATGACCGATACCTCACACCAACGCACTGACTTTAAGCCAGACTCAAGCACACCCGCACAGGCTCAATGGCCAATTGAACCACTGCGAGCCGCCGCTGGCCCTTTGGCAGGCGTGCGAGTTTTGGACATGACCGCTGTGGGCATGGGACCCTACTGCACACAGACGTTAGGGGATTTCGGCGCTGACGTGATCAAAGTCGAATCGCCCGAGGGCGACGTGTTTCGGCATGCCACGCCAACGGTCAATAAAGGCATGGGCGCCCCTTTTTTGCAGCTCAATCGAAATAAGCAGAGTCTTGTCTTGAATTTAAAAGATGCGCAAGATCTTTCGTCCTTGCGCCAGCTGGCTGCGGGTGCCGATGTGTTGGTCTATAACGTGCGCCCGCAATCAATGCGCAAACTCGGGCTTGGTTTTGAGGATTTACAAACCATCAATCAGCGACTGATTTACTGCGGTGTCTATGGTTTTTCTGAGGCAGGCCCCTATGCTGGTAGACCTGCTTTTGATGACATTATCCAAGCCATGAGCGGCTTGGCAGACTTGCAAGGCCGTGCTCGCCAAGAACCACCCACCTACGTGACGTCAATCATGGCCGACAAAATCACAGGCCTATCGGCGTTGAGCGCTATTTTGGCAGCGCTCTATGAGCGCGAAAAGTCAGGCTTAGGCCAAGCCATTGAAGTCCCCATGTTTGAAACCATGGTGGCCTTTAATCTCTTAGAACACATGGGCGGTGCAACGTTTGATCAGCCTGGCGACAATATGGCTTACGCACGCGCTGTTTCCCCCTACCGTAAGCCATACCGCACGGCCGACGGCTACATTGGGCTGTTGCCCTACACCTCGGCACAGTGGCAGCGATTCTTTGAAATGGCGGGGCGACCCGAGGTCATGCGTGACCCTAAATTTGCGACACCCGAAGAACGTGCCAAGCATGTGGGCGAGCTCTACGAAATGCTTGAATCCATCGTAATTGAGCGCAGCAGCACCGAGTGGCTGGCACTTTTTGAAGCCAACGATATCCCTGCCGCGTGTGCCAACAAACTTGAAGACTTGCAACAAGACCCACACCTCGTTGCGACCGAATTTTTCCAAACACACAACCACCCCACCGAAGGCAAGATCGTCATGGCCAACCCATCGACCACTTTCAGCCGCACGCCTTCGAGCATCAGACGCTTGGCGCCAAACTTGGGCGAGCACAACAAAACCATCCTCAATAAGACGACCAAAAACAGTGATTAATGACCAAACCACAACTGTTGGATTGAGAACACTATTTGACTAAATTGTTTCAATTATTATCAACTGTTGCTCAAAAGCATCGTTTTTTTGCAGCGCACCATGATTTGTTACACATCGCTACGAATTAAAAAATCAAACGATTTTGAAGTGACTTTTGGCTTGTTTTACTGTGTCAGCGACACGTTTTTTGGCGACTGGATCAATGGCTGAAAAACAGTAAACGCACCGTATTGGGTCAACTTAGGGGCAGAAGCAGCGATACTCTATAAAAATCAATAGTGATTTGCCCTGAAACGTCAAATGGCATGCTGTTAAGACAGGTCATTTTTTTGTCGTCTGCGCATTTTTTTAAAAACCCTTTTCCCTGCGCTGACAACACGGTTTTTTCTTGCGCGTAGCTCTTCACGAGCGTAATCTTTGTTCGTTCTGGTCATATAACAAACAGTTACAAATGACCTGCCCAGTCAGCTAAGCACCACGCTTGGGTGAGGAAGGGGCCTCGGAGCGTTGTCGTTTTTAAGCCTTTTTTTTATCGGAGACCGTTCAAATGGAATTAACCTTTGGGCAATACGAGCTGATCTATAACTCTTTTTCTTTCGGCACTGCCACATTCTTTGCAGCAACAATCTTCTTTTGGTTGGGTCTAACCCAAGTCTCAAAGAAATATAAAACTGCTTTGGTCATCACCGGCTTGGTGACATTTATCGCTGGTTACCACTACCTTCGTATTTTCAACAGCTGGAACGAAGCTTACACAGCAGTCAATGGTGTTGTGACAGCCACAGGCGTATCCTTTAACGTTGCTTATCGTTACGTCGACTGGCTCTTGACCGTGCCTTTGCTTTTGATTGAATTGATTTTGGTGATGGGTTTGTCCCGTGCCGAAACAATCAGCAAGAGCGTAAAGCTCGGCGGCGCTGCCGCACTGATGATCATCTTGGGTTACCCAGGAGAAGTGTCAGCCGGTGGTATTGACAGCACCCGTTTCGTCTGGGGTGCCTTGTCGATGATTCCTTTCCTGTACATCGTTGTAACGTTGTTCTCAGGCTTGAGCGAATCAATCAACAAGCAGCCTGAAAGTGCTCGCGGTCTGATCAGTGCTGCACGTTGGGTTGTGATTCTGTCATGGTTCTTCTACCCAATCGTTTACTTCGCACCATTTGTGATTTCGCTGGAAGGTGGCGCTACGATCGCTGTGATCGAAATCGGCTATACCATTGCCGACATCGTTGCCAAGGCTGTGTTTGGCGTCATGATTTTCATGATCGCTGTTCGCAAGTCTGAGTCAGAAGTTGCTTAAGTTATAGCCTAATCGCTTGACTTTAGGATAAGCACTTCTCAATCCCCGGTCAGCTCGCATGACCGGGGATTTTTTTAAGGTGGGTACACATGGGTACACACGAGCCAATGGCAAACTCGCCGCATTCTGAGCCACATCTTGCTTGCGAACTGATGATGCTTGATGCGCTTTGCCGCTCAGGTTCCGATCGACTCAATCGTCTGATTCGCTATCACCTTGAAAGTGGCGGCCATCGCATAAGAGCGCGCCTAGCCCTTGAAATGGGGAAAGCCCTTAACCTGTCGCGCGAGACCTGCATTGCACTGGCAGTCAGTTGCGAACTGGTTCACAACGCCTCATTGCTACACGACGACATACAAGATCAAAGCACCCATCGCCGCGGCAAGCCAGCCGCTTGGCAATGTTTTGATGCCAATACCGCCATGTGTGCTGGCACATTGATGCTGTCAGCTGCCTTTGACGTTTTGGCGAGCATTGATACCAACCCAGCCAAACTGATCCGACACCTACACCAGCGCACAGCTGATTTGATTGTTGGTCAAACTGGCGACTTGCAGTACGAAACGCAACGCTGGGGGGTTGAACAATACCTTCGAATTGTGGCGGGTAAATCTGGTGCCCTTTTGGCCCTGCCTTTAGAATTGGTTGTGCTTGCCGCTGATCGCGATCACGCGCTAAAAACGGCCACTCAGGCTGGAGAAGCGTTTGCAATCGCCTATCAAATTGCTGACGATATGGCCGATTTGGCTGAAGACTTGGCCCTTGGCAATTGCAACATCATTGCTGTCATTCAGTCTCAAGGCGACTTCGCGACAGCAGAGCAGGCACGCCATCAGGCCCGCCTGCTGGCCCAGACACATTTGGACCAAGCCAGCAAATACGCCAGCCAACTACCTGATCAAAGCGGTCAAGCTTTAATTACCCTTTGCAATACACTGACACTGTCCGTTTGCACTGAATCGAGTACAAGTTGCGAGAAATCATGACTCAAGTTGTTGTTATTGGTGGTGGATTTGGCGGTATGGCCGCGGCATTGCGTGCACGCGCCAAAGGCCATGCGGTTACTGTCATTGACCGTTGCCCCAGATTGGGTGGCCGCGCGCAGGTTTTTGAACGCGCCGGTTTCAAGCATGACGCCGGCCCAACGGTACTGACTGCGCCTTTCTTGTTTGAAGAGCTGTTCGAATTGTTCGATCAGTCATTGCACGACCACGTAAAGCTCGTACCACTCAAACCCTGGTACCGCTTTGAGTTCAATGACGGCGAGCATTTTGACTATGGCGGCACACTTGATGACACACTGACCGAAATCCACCGCATCAATCCAGCTGACGTTGATGGCTACAAAAAACTGCTAGAACAATCACGCAAGCTCTACGATATCGGCTTCACCAAGCTCGCTGACAAGCCCTTTCACAACATGGGTTTTATGGCGGCTCAAATACCCCATCTGGCTCGGCTCGGTGCGTGGCGCACCGTTTGGCAAATGGTCAATCGCTATCTCGAAAGCGACTACCTGCGCCAAGCTTTTTCCATTCAACCGTTATTGGTTGGCGGCAATCCATTTGACACGACCTGCATTTACGGTTTGATACACTTTTTAGAGCAATCTCACGGTGTCCATTTCGCAATGGGTGGCACAGGCGCCTTGGTGGACGCCATCGAAGCACTCATGATCGAACAAGGCATTGAAATTCGCCAAAACACCACGGTGACCGCTTTGGCCACTCAAGACGGAAAAATTCAAAGTGTGGACATCGAAAGCAATGATGGCCATCAGGAGCGCCTGCGCGCCGACTGGGTGATTTCTAACGCCGATCCCGTTCATCTTTACAAATCGCTCTTACCCAAAGCCAGTGTCAACTGGGCAGCACGTGTGAAAGCTGACCGCTGGCGCAAGTCAATGGGGCTCTTTGTTCTGTTTTTTGGGACCAAGCGTCAATACCCTGACGTGGCGCACCACACCATTTGGATGGGTCCCCGCTACGAAGCGTTACTTGACGATATCTTTAACCGCAAGATCCTTGCTGACGATTTTTCTATTTACTTGCATCGCCCCACTGCCACCGATGAGAGCTTTGCACCGCCTGGCGGCGATAGCTTTTATGCCCTGGTGCCTGTTCCCAACCTTCAAGCGAACATTGACTGGGCCATTAAAGGCCCTGAATTGGCTGAGCGCGTCATCACCGCACTGGGACAAAGAACACTGCCCGGTTTGCGTGAGTCGATTGCGGATCAGTTCTTTATGACACCGGTGGATTTTGAAGAGCGTTACCTGTCGCCAGACGGCGCTGGTTTTTCAATATCACCCTTGTTCACACAATCAGCTTGGTTTAGATTCCACAATCGCGGTGAAGGCCCATCTAACCTTTTCTTGGTCGGCGCAGGCACCCACCCTGGCGCGGGTCTGCCCGGGGTGGTTTCATCGGCAAAAGTCGTTGACCGCTTACTGCCAAACGCCACCTAGGTACTTGGCCCATGATTCTTTCCACCGACGAGGCGATCGCTGTCCTTAAATCACACGGACGAAGCTTTCATTTTTCCAGTCGATTACTGGGTCAGACTTACCGTGCTCGCGCGGCGCGGCTTTATGCCTTTTGTCGCTATGTCGACGATTTGGCCGACGAGGCAAGCGATCCAGCAATCGCTGCCCAAGAATTGCTCGCCCTGAAAGTGTCGCTGCAAACAGGACAAGCCAGCGAGCCTTGCGTGTTGAGCATGATTGACCTGATGCAAGAACTTTCAATGCCATTGACGCCCGTGCTGTCGCTCGTCAGCGGTGTGCAATCAGATCTCGAACCACGCCGAGTTAAGGACCAAGCCGAGCTGCTGCAATACGCCTACCAAGTCGCCGGTACCGTTGGCTTGATGATGTGTATTATTTTGGATGTCCGCGATCGCCAGGCTTGGCCATTTGCCATCGACTTGGGCATTGCCATGCAACTCACTAATATCGCACGTGACGTGGGCGAAGACGCCCATAAGGGTCGTGTCTATTTACCAGACACCTGGTTGGGTGGCGTGACTGCCGCCCAAATCCCGCACCCGACAGCTGACCATGCCGCGCAACTGCGCGATGCCACCCAACAGGTCTTGTCACTGGCACAAACCTATTATCAGAGTGGTTTGGATGGTATTCACTACCTACCGAACAGTGCTCGCTACGGCATTGTGGTGGCGGCCATGGTCTATCGCGAAATCGGTCAAATGGTGGCAGAAGAGGGCCATCGCTCTTGGGATAACAGGGCCATCGTACCTTACTCGCGCAAGCTCGCCACAGCAGCCAAAGCACTGACGCGTTACGCATTACAGCCGACAAGCCGTCAAAAAAACATTCACCATGATCCTCGTTTGCACCTTCACTTACAACACTGCTTTGGTGTGAACAACACGGCACCCTCATGAGTGTGGTCAAGTGCAGGCCTAACCGCGCACCCATACACGTTGACTTGGCTATTCTCGGCGCGGGTTGTGCGGGGCTGTCGTTGGCGCGCGAACTCGCAAAAAACCAAACGCGGCGTTCTGTGGTGGTGATTGAGCCACGTCAAACCTATCAAGACGACCGCAGCTGGTGCTTTTGGTCGAGTGACTCGCAAACGTTATCGCCTTGGTTTAGACACAGTTGGGCGAGATGGTCATTTGGAAAAGAAAACGCGCTGCGCCAGTCCAGGGAATCTAAAGAGCAGCCGTATCGCTACGTCCGATCAATCGACTTTTATCGAGCCAGTCTGGCTGCCATCGAGGCTTGCCCTTCAATCGACTTAAAACTCGGGCTAGCCGTCACCGAACTCACCGGGCTTGAATCAGGCTGGCAAGTGACCACCGATTGTGACACTTATATCGCCCAACAAGTGGTTGACACGCGTCCACCACCCCAAGCACAGCTCGACCAATCGACCCTACAGCAATGCTTTTTAGGCGCTGAAATCAAGCTAAGCCACGCGGCCACCATCGACATCCAAGCCGTGGAGCTCATGACCGACATGCGTATGGTTGACGGTGAGTTTTGTTTTACCTATGTCCTACCCTTCGCGCCTGACCACTTGTTGGTTGAAGTCACCTTCTTTGCCAAGCATCCACCAACTCGGGCCTTACTTCAAAATCAGCTCAACCAATTGCTTCACGCCCGTGGCTGGACTGATGCACAAATCCTACGCACAGAATTCGCCGAGCTACCGATGGGTATGCCACTGAAGATGAAGATCAAGCAAAAGCAACCTGTGCTTGCTGGCATGCGCGGCGGAGCGCTTAGGCCATCGTCGGGTTACGGCTTTTTACGTATTCAAGATTGGGCCCGCCGCAGCGCCAAGCAATACGTGACCGATGGCACGCTGTTAAGCCAGATGACCTCTGGGTATTGGTTACAAAAGATGGATCAAATTTTCTTAAATGTCCTGCAACACGAACCAGCTCGTGCCGCCGAAATATTTGATACGTTATTGGGTCATACCGAGCCTGCCCGATTCATTCGCTTTATGAACGACCAAGCGACGCTGTCAGACTGTTTGCAAATTATCGCTTGCCTGCCAAAATGGCCTTTCTTGAAAGCCTTATTTCGCGCTGCACCGACTCTTTTTGCTCGTACCGACTAAGACAAATCTGAGGCCAACATGAGGCACAACCCGTGAGCCGATCGATGCCACCACCAACACTAGAGCGATTGCTTTTCCCTGTCGCGGCATTTTTTGTGATTGCCTTACTCGTCCTAAGCCCAACGCTCCTGCCACCGACATTCCAACTTGTTGGTTTGGCTATCGTTGTGGCGTTGTTTGGTATGCCACATGGCGCATTAGACCCTTGGATTGCAGAGAAAATCGGGGTGCGTCGCACACGCAGGCACATGCTCACCTTTCATTTGCTCTATCTCTTGATGGCAGCGCTCGTCGTTGTGATGTGGACGGTATTGCCGGTTGCCAGCTTATTGGTTTTCTTGACCATCAGTGCTTGGCACTTTTCAGGTGATTGGTCGCACGACATGGGCCGTCTTACTAGGCTTGGTGTGGGTCTATTGCTGCTACTCATGCCGATCGGTTTTCACACTGAAAATGTTGCATTGCTGTTCTCTTACTTATCGGGCGATGGGGGTGAGGCCCTCGCTCACACACTCTCTCTGCCCTTGTGGTTTCTGGTTGTGGCGATGCTGGCTTTGGCCGAATTGGCCGCTTGGCAACGCCAGTGGCTTGCTGGGCTTGAACTCCTAGGGTTACTGACTTTGGCCTATGTGGCCCCTCCCCTGGTCTATTTCGCACTCTACTTTTGTTTGCTGCATAGCCCGCGGCATCTGTTGGGGCTATTTCGAGAAGCGCAGCCCTCACAAAGACCGCGCCTGATTTGGATGGCCATCAACTACAGCGTGGCAACTTTGTTGCTTCTGGGTGCTTTGGCTTGGTTTTGGAGCCATCAAGACGCAACAACGCCATTAAACGCCCTGATCACAAAGCTTGTCTTCATTGGGCTCGCCGCGGTAACCGTACCGCACATGCTTCTCATTGGGGCCGCTCACGTGATGCACCAGCGACCAACATCAGTAGAAAAATAGCACTGGCGCGTGGCAGGCAACCGACCGTTGCTTGACTTCAGGGGGTGCAGGTACACCACTCAAACTCAGCTGATAAAAAAACCAGCGAGGATCATGTGATCCCCACTGGTTTTTTATTTAAAGCAGGTCAGTAGCGTCCCAACGTTTTTCATAGGAGAGAGAGCTGTCTAGGCTCTGAATCCGTGTCATCGAAGGGATCTGGTTTTTTAAGTAGTTGATTTATCGGCGTTGTTTCAAACATGTTCAGGCTCAAGATTTGTAGAATTTCATGAAGA
>Ga0105050_10005773_pt1 | contig 15692 bp, 15 predicted proteins | sample FRY01_FD_78088 | JGI IMG/M metagenome (GOLD analysis project Ga0105050, IMG submission 78088) | Freshwater microbial communities from Lake Fryxell liftoff mats and glacier meltwater in Antarctica - FRY-01 | ecosystem: Environmental > Aquatic > Freshwater > Ice > Glacier meltwater ... | reverse complement strand
TTAAACTTTTTATTTCATCTTTTGGCACTTTAATCAACACCTCCTTATAGTTCTTACCGTCAGGGAGTTGGTATTGGGAGAATTTGGTTTCGTTTGGTACCCCCATTTTATCTATTCCAGCATTTCGTTCTGCAATAGTAATTCTACCAGCATCAGCATCTGCGTATAGCTTATCTCTTGAAGCAGTTCTATTCATTTTCACAGTCTCCTCTGTTCCTGCAAGTTCAGGTGCAAAGTGTTTAGCTTCTCCTCGCTTAGCATTGTTCATTACATTCTGTGCTTGAGACTTTGAAACAACATAAGTTACTCCATCTTGTAACAATACTTTATTACCCTTCATTTCGTAAGGGGTCAAAGCTTCACCTTCTGGAATTATAGATTTTTTACCATAGACATCAGTAACATGGACATCGCGTTTGAGTTCAATGTCTGGATGTTTTTTTGTTATGTCACCAACAGAAAGACCTTTAGCTTCACGTAAGAATTGAGCTGTTTCAGGTTGCAGTCCATCAGTAACATCATCTGTTGATAGTCCGAGTTTAGGTTTCTTTATGTAATCCTTTATAGCACCTTTTATTGTTTGTTTAGGTAAAACTAAAGACTGTGAATTACTAACCATTTTACCCATGGTTGGGCTATCTTTTTTTAAGCTTGGTGGTTTAGGTGGAAGATCTGTATACACCTTAGGTGATCCTTCAGCTACTGGCATATTATTTACAGGAACTTTAAACTTTGATGTTGGTGTATTACCAGCTTTTATTACAGGTAGTTCATTTGTAAAATCACTTCCAAGCGATTTTACTGGAATTTTCTTTGAATAATTCTTTACACCACTTGTTGGAAGTTTTGATTCAGTACCGATTTTAGATGATATTTTTGCAGCATCTTTAAATAGATTGAAACTTGACTGGTTTCTCATTTTACTTGTGATACCTCTAAACAATGTTGTAGCGATCGTACGTGCCATATATGCAGGGTTACCTGTAAGTATAGAAAACGCCGCATCAATACCTGCATCTGTTGTAATTTCATTGAAATCTCCTGCTGTTTTTTTGTTTGCTTTTTTAGCGATTGATACAAGCATCTTTTTCAATGCTTGATTATTACCATAAGCTTCAGCATAGCCTTTTCTGTCTACAACATTATCAAGACTGTTTCTAAGTATATTTGCTATATCATCAGCTATTTTACCAGTAGCAGTATCTTCTATAGTACCTCTTTCATACTTATTTTTAAACTTCACATTCACTTCTTGTACCCAATCGTGAGCTCTAAGCGGATCATTTCCGACATTTTCTATTTGCTTATAAAGTCTCATACCAGTAGTTTCTGAAATATCGCCTTTATTGATAGCATTCACTATAAGGGCTTTTGCTTCTTTTAGGTCAACTTTAGCACCAGCAGCACCAGCTTCTTCAGCAGAAGATCTTGCGATCCCGGCTATTTTTTTATCCATCTCAGAAACAGCTGATATTGCTTCATTTGGAGTTGCTTTACTAATATCAAATGCTTTCTTCGTATCAGATCCAAGTAATGCTTTATTATCAGGTATTTGAATATTACCTGATTCTTTTTGCAATAGCTCTAATCCTTTTTTAGATCTAAAAGCAACATCTTCAATTTTAGTCGTATCACCTGTTGTTCCGCTGAAAATATTTCTAATGTTTTCATCTAACTTGCCTGTCAAAAACTCTTTGTTTGGGAATAGTTTATTTTTTACACCAGTAGCTGCACTTGGAATAGTACCTAAAGCAAAACCACCAAAAGCACCTATCCCAGCACCTGCTGCTGTATGACCAGCAACCGATCCAAGCGTTGCATCAGGGCTCTGTGCTTCAACTCCACCCACACCTAAACCACCTAATACAGCACCATCTTTTGCTAGTTGTTTTCCTGTTTGTACAGCACCACGTTTTGAAATTTCTTTAAAAGCTGGCATAACACCATCTTTTACTAAATTATAGCCAGCTTTTGCTTCACCTACTCCAGTTAAATAAGATGCTGCTTCAGCACCTACACCTAAAGTATCAACAACACGTTTGCCAAATGATACAGGTTTCCCTTTCTCATCAAGACTTGCACCTATAGGCCTATGTGATCCTAGATAATCACCATAGTTAAGACCTTCTGATTGATCTTTTGCAAATTCAGTAGGGTTACCAACATTTTTTAATGCGGCGATATTTGCACCAGCTCTTAATGCAGGTGATAACACTCCTCGCACAAGACTTTGTGTTATTCCAATTTTTTCACCACCTTGTGAAGGTACACCACCTTGTGAAGGTACACCACCTTGTGAAGGTACACCACCTGATACAACATTTCCATAAGCAGCAAACTTACCAGCTTTATTAGGAACTGTTTCTTGCATCGGTTTTTGCCTTGCGACTTCGCCGTATTTTGAAAAGTCTGCCATGGTATTATAAGTATATTACAGTCATTCCATCACTTACTGCTTTGTAAATGCCGTCTCCTGTTGCTTCAATTATTTCACTTGAGCCATCTGAAGGATCTGTTATAACGACTTGTGTTGATTGGCCGTTGTTTGTTTTGATAGCACCTCTAATGTCTTTTAGAGCTTGTTTAAAATCTTCATTTTTTAAGTTCCTACCAAGCTTTGATGCAGCTGAAGCAAGTATTCTACCTTCATAATCAGATACAGCACCTTGTCCTTTTATAAGACCTCTTATCCCTAGTTTCAAAAGTGCTTGAAGTTGATCGTATTCGTTAAGAGCTTTACTGTTTGATAATCCTGCATAATTTAATGGGTTTTGTCCAGCCCCTGTTATTTTTGATACATCACCTGCAAGTAGACTGTTTATAAGTCCCAGTGATTGAGTTGCTTGCTGTTCTGCTTGTTTAGTTGCCTCTTGTTCTTTTATGGACTGAGCTTCTTGTGCGGCTGACATTGGTTTAGCACCACCTGAAGCAATAGGATTACCTTGTCCATCAAATCTTGTTTCACCAGCAGAAAGAGAAAAGCCTTCTGGTGGTTTTTCAGTTGTACCTATTTTCTCACCTGTTGTTGGATCGTAATAATCATTACCGATCTGAATAGGTTTGCTAGCATCCATCTGTAGTTTAGCTGCACTTATATTTGAATCTCGTACACCTGTAAGTGCCATAAGCCTTCTGTCAGCTGCTGATCCTTGAACTGAAAGATTTGCAAGATCTGCATTTTCTTTTCGTGCATATATACTAGCTTCATCTTCAGCTGCATTTTTATATACACCAGATCTATTAAGCATTTCTTCATAATTTTGCTGTCCTTTTGTTTTGCGTTCTTCAATCTTGCTATGTATATCTGCAGCAGAAAGTGCTGCAGTTTCATAATCAGCAGATGATTTCACAGCTGTTGAATACTGAGAAAGATTATCACGCAATGATTTTAGGAATGCTGTTTGTTTTGTTGCTGGTTGTTCTGCAGTAGATCCAGGTTGTGCAGTAGATCCAGTTTGTGCGGTAGATCCAGTTTGTGCGGTATTTGTTGCGTTGAACTTAGTAAGATTGCTTCTCACATCCTGTTCAGATAGTCCAGTATTTTGATTAGAAATAGAAGATGTGTAAGCATTTCTTGCTGTAGAATTTGGAGTTATAGCAGCGGTATTAGTACCAACAGCAGCAGGTGAATTAGGCACCTGGGGTGTTGTTTTTTTCTGCGGTAGGAAAGATGCGGTTGATTTTGGAGCATTAGCAAATGGTGATGCTTGTTTATTTGCTGAAATTGAGCTTACAAAGTTTTGAAATGGGTTCATATTGGTTGTTAATTAAAATCCAGAGCCTTGCTGAAACGGCCAGTAGTATGGAGCATTCGGACCGGTAGTTTGCGAACCGAATGGGGGCACATAGGTTCCTTCTTCTGTTTCACCTTCATTTGCAAGCATTTGACTCACAAGTCCTCCATATATATCTGAATATCCAGCTTCATTTCCACCATCATACTGAAGCCAATATCCCTTTGCCCTTACTCCATCGCCTGAGTTCTGCCAGAAAAGAGCTGTTGCTCTGTAACAAATACCAATATCGTATGCTTCAGGAATTGCTGAACATTGACCAATTGTGTATGCTGCTGTGCCAGATGAAATAGCAGTACCTTCGTAAAGCTTTGATAGCCCAATCTGAGTTGCACTATAGTAGTTACTTATTTTGTACCAGAAACCATCACCTCCATTTGCAGCAGTTGTTAAAGTAATCTGAATGTATCTACCAACCATGTCAGCTGTGAAAACTGTTGTAGCACTAACTAGAAGTGATCCGCCAGTTGATGTTCCTACAGTAATTGCAGTAGTGGCTGCTGCTGTAAGCCCTGTTGTCCATGCTGCAGCATCTGAACCATTTGTGAGTGTTACTGTTCGTACTTCATTATTTGAGAATTTAATTTGGTATGAACCAGTAGTGAGTGACCAGTTAGAAGAAAGAGTTGCGGATATCGCTGCAGCTGCAACAATTGCAGTGAAAGTGGTTGTATATGGTACTGTTGTCACTGTTCCGGTTGTGTAGTCTGCGATAGTAAGATCACGTGTTTGAAGTCTTCCACGGAGTCTTATAAGATTTCCATCAGTCTGAGGAATTGGTTGCATGAGAAAACGTGTGTCTTCAACATACGTAAAATATGGTACATCTTGTGATCCGAGTCTGTATTGAATAATATTCTTCCATCTTATTGGATCGAATACCATTTCAGGTGCATATACTGTATTAGTGGAAGATCCAGAGCCTGAATATACATACATATCTATAAGCTTTCTGAAGCCGTTTGGTATCTGATATGCTTCTTGATTTGCAACTGTATATATATCTTTTGTAGCCTCAAGGAAGCGAAGTTTACCGCCTTGGAGGTTACACATTGTCCTTATTGAATCGTTTATGTTCGCATCAATGAGCGACATTTTAGTCGCGTCAGATGTGGACACATTACAATACTTTGCTGTCGTATTCCTCAAAGTTGTGAATGTTTTCATATTTATTTTGTTGCTTGTACGTCTTCGTTTGACGCGACTATACCTTTATAAAATTCACCCTGACCTGTGAATGTGAAACATATCTTTACCATTATTCTCGGCTCTGAATTTTCTCCCATTGCAAACGGAGCAAAATTTGCTGGTGTTGCCGTACCAGTTGCTGTGAATGCTTTTGTCCATTTTTGGAACCTAGCAATCGCAGTACCTGTTGTAACACCTGTTGCTGTCTCATCAATTGTTACAGTCCATGTTCCAGCTGTGTTTACTGCATTTGTTATATGTGCACACAAAGCTCCACCTGTCCCTCTTAGTATTTCGACTTCACCACCAGTGCCAGATGTCCAGTAAGCTGAAACATCAATCGCTGAATTTAAAACAGTAAATGATGTTGTATTTATCCAAGTGATTGTTGCTGAAATTGGAGCTTCTTCAATACTTCTCCACTTGACTGTTATTGAATCAGATGTGACAAGGAATCTTCGATACACTGACCAGAACGATGACCATTTATCTGCGACTTCATTTGACTCCCACCAATCTGTAACCATGTAACCTTTCTTTTGAATAGTATCGTTTGAGTTGTCATAAAATATAGCAGATGCTGTTGCTGTAGCATTTGTGAAATATGTCGCTCCAGCGAGAAATGTACCATCTCTACCTGCTGTGACAGATGGCACATTCATATCTGAAAGTGCTCCAACTCTTGATAGCTGCTCTTGACCAAAATCTGTTATAGCTGTTGATATTGGATCATACGAAAGCGATCCAATATGAATGAAACCAAAATCTTTATGCCATTCCCATATACCTGATGGTAAGTTTTCATTTTGTGTTGCTCCACTATCCATATTAAGACCATTTATCAAAAATCTTAAAGTTCCCCAGGTTGTGTAAAAACTACCATTAGGGTGAACAAAACGATCATTGTTTTGTGTACCAGCTGGATCAGCACCCATGTATGGAAGAATATTGTATTTATATGGAAGTCTTCCGAACTGTGCTTCAGAGAAACTAGCACCATTCCACTCATAAAGTATACCTTTATCTGACATTGCAAATGGTAAATCCCTTGTTGGATCTACTACTATTATTACAACCGATCGAGCTCCAGGTATTTTAAAAACCTCAGTTAACTGTGCTGAAAGACCGTCCCATTGCCATACAGCACCTTGTTGATCGAAAGTTCCTTCTGTCTTTACAGCAAACCATATATATTGAGACGTATTCTTCATGTCAATGATACCGGTTGTATTAGCACCTAGAAGAGTATAATTCCCACTGGTGGAAATATTGTATGCTTCATCCATTGACTTAACAGTTTGATCAGTAAAATACACTCTATCTCTTTTCTTAAAATAAAGAAGTTTGTGGTTTAATCCTGTATTTACTGTTGCTCTATCTGACCACACACCTCCGTTTGGAGATGAAAGACTTCTTAATTTAGTAGGTGAAATAGCAAGCATGATATTCCATGCACCGATCATATCTGAAGTATCAGATGAATAATCAGTTGATGCTGAAGTTGAAGTATCAGCTACAAAAGGATCATTAGGTAAGCCAGAAGCATTTGTGTTTCTATATATAGTAGTTCCAGCTAATGCAAAAATTCTTTGTCCAAAACGAACAAATGCAACTGGACAATTATTGAGTGAACCTGTGTTCAATTTTATACGTGGAGAAATACGTGCATCACCTAAAGCAGATTGAAAGTCCATAGCACAAGTTGACCACAAATTTCCATAACCCTGGTTATTTGATCTATTATTCTGCAAGTATTGCCCATTTTCAGGAAATGTTTTTTTCATATTTTTATGTCGTGACGTAACTTATGAACTGCTGTCCTGTTCCACTGCTTGTAATATTTATAGCAGCACCCATTGATGTCAATGATAACTTAAAAGATGTACCGTTATTTGTTACATTAACTGTATAATATGAATCATAAGTAGTGAGTCCACCTGGTGCTGTTGTTTCAGTAGCTACAAAAACAAGTCTGTCAGTAATAAAACTACCATTAGCTACTGTTAAAATATCACTTGTTGCATCTGCGGTATATAGAAATAATGAGGTTTTATTAAGTGCAAAATTTTGATCGCCTTGAGAACCTATATATGTTGTAGAAGAATTACCGCTAACACCTTGGTCAATATATGAAAATTCACCCGTAATCCTCATGAAATAATTCTGAAGAACCGCTATAGATACATTATCAATAGGCAACTTTATTTGTTGTCTTTCTTTTTCAGCCTTCCATTTTTCCAAGGCTTCTATTCGTGATATAAGTTGTTGATTATCCATGTTTTTTAGGAATTCTTTCCTCTATAATCGTACCGAGTTTTATGATCTCTTGTCCCATACCGATAATTATACCTTGTAGTGCATCAACTTTTGTATCTACTGTGTGAATGTGATTGTTTGATTGGAGGAGGAGTTCTTTGAAGTTATCTTGCATATCCTTGAATCGCCTATCACTAATATCAACCATCCAAGACACTCTTTGCTCCATTAAAGCATCTGTTTTTTCTGACTTTATCTGTGGATTTCTGAAGTAGTTATATACACCGAACATAATACCAAGTAGTCCTATGATAAAAGTTACATTTGATGGTGTGAGAAAATCAGTCATATTAGTACGCTATTTTAATTAACAACCATGTCCAAAACATGATTATTGGTATAAGGAAGAATACCTCGATATGCCAATAAGTTGCTATTTTAAATTTGAAAGGGTTTTTCATACCATTAAGAATAAAAATCCTGCAGTGGCTGGAGCTGCTACAGACGGAGAGATTACAGCTCCATAAGTAGCCATATTTCCACCCGTACAAGTATAATTAAGTGCTGTAGGCGAAGAAACTCCATTAGAATCAGCTTGTCCTTGAGAAGATGCCCCAGAACGAACCGTTGTGTTGGTTCCAAAACTAAGAGTTGAAACATCGTTTCCTCCTCCTCCAACAAGCCAATCTCCAGTTACTGCTGTATGGTTATTCGCAATACTTGTGCCGTTTACAGTACTTTGGATAAAATCTGTTGGAATACCAGACACGTCTGAATAAACAAGACAAGTTGATATAGAACCACCACCTCCTGCTCCTGTTATAACCAAGTTTTGACTACCTGTACCAGAAGGATTGTGTAAATACCAAATGTAATTAAATCTACCAATGGCAGAAAAGTTTTGAGTAAGTCCTTTAGTTAAAGATTCTCCATTCCATGTCACAGCACTCATGTTATCTGTTATGTCTCCACAAGTAACACACATAATAAGACGATTGGCACCACTACCAGCATTTACTGCTGTTGTGTTTGGGACTGTTATGTTTGTTGTTGATACTAATGCTATTGCCATATATTATGCGTTTTGACCGATTATGAAGCCGTCGTAAGTATTCGTCCCAGTCCTTATAAATCCAAATGTATCTCTTTTGTTAAGAGTTGCGGTTAATGTTGGTGCTACACCTCCTGCCCAGCGAACTGTTGCAAACCATGCAACGATTGTTGATACAGTCGTTCCACCTTGTAAAATTGAAACAATGAAAGGTTGAGAGCTAGTAGCGTTTGCTATCGTAAACGTAATCGCTGTACCATTTACGTTTCCTGAAACAACTAAAATGTTATTTACATTAACATCCAACGCTACTGACTGAGCACCAGAAGCTGGAGCAAAAGTTGCACCCACTTCCGTAGTACCTGCTTTAATTATCTTGCCTGTCATGGTTCCTCCTGCGAGAGGTAGTCGTGCTGTGAGTTGTGTTTGAGCAGAAGAGGTCAATCCCTTGACATATGTCAATTCAGTGAGAGATGGGTAGGTTGCGACTGGGAGAGACACAACTTCTTTTGTTGCGCTTGTGCCTAGCATTTCAGAAGCAGTTGCTGCGGAGATTATCGGAGATGAAGAAATAGTCTGAACACCAGTGAAAGTATTTGCAGCATCAGTCCTTGCAATAGTTGCAGATGTAGTAGGAAAAGTCATTACTGTCCCATCTGTTCCTGCTAGGGTAAGTGAATTGCTGAATGTTAAAGTTTTTGCAGCTGTACCTGTAAGTGTATAAGTCCCAGCAGTAAACGTATTTCCATTTACAGTTGTTGGTGTAATTGCACCGAGAGTAAATGTTAAAGCAGGTGTAGCACCTCCTGAAGATGAACCTGATACTCCGTTTGCTGTAGCAACTGATACAGCTGTTACTGTTCCAGCACCCGCTGATATCCATGATGTGATACCAGAACCATCTGTTGAAAGCACTTGACCAGCATCACCATCAATTACAGGAAGTGTGAAAGTCCAAGTACCAGCAGCATCAGCTGTTTTCAAAGTTACAGTACCTGATGTTGTACCTTTCAAAAGTACTGATCCTGTAGCACCACCTTGTGCACCAACCGTGATCGTTGTAGGAAAAACAGGTGCAGTTGCAAGAACAACTGTTGTTCCTGATCCTGTTGTTGTCGCTGCAATAAGTGCTGTACCGTTTCCTGCAAGAATTGGTGCATTTATCGAAGTGGAAATTGTAATAGCTGGTGTTGTTGTTGCTGTTGCAACAGTACCAGCAAAACCATTTGCTGAAGTTACAGAGACACTAGTTACAGTACCTGATCCGCCGGCTACATCTACCAAAAGACGTCCTGTTGAGGAGTCTATTTTGAATGGTAAAGTTGTCGTAGCACTCGCGCTTGATTGCCCGAGTGCTGCAGGTACAAAGTTTTGATCTCTTGGTGCTTCGCTCATAAATTTTTTACTACATGTCTATTAAAACTGCTCCATCTGCATCAACAAAAAAAGGATATAAAACATTTGCATTTGTGTTTGACTGACCACACCATGCTGGTTGATTATTACTATCTCTTAGAATTGATTTCCCGGCTGCATAAAGTGCTAAAATACCAGCTGGTACAGTATCAACAATGTTGATTTTCATACTATTGCTAGATGAATCAATCACTATAGGTACAAGCGTAACACCATCAGAGAACAGTACTCCGAGTTTTGACTTTACTGTATTTTGATCTTGTATAGCTTCAGCCATGTGATTATGCGGATGTTACGCTACCGTTTGAACTTATTGGTGCCCATAGACAATAATAAGTAAGTGTTCCAGCTGTTACTGTGTTTGTCGCGATCGTCTGAATGATGTTTGTACCAGATATAATAAATATAGCTGGTAAAGCAAGTACTGTAGCAGGTGATGTAGTAGCCCATATTTCGCCTACATCAATTGCAGTAGCTGAAGTAAGAGCGATAAGTGCTGCTGTGTTGCCAGATATACCAACTTCAAGCGTTCCTGTTCCAGTAAGATCAGTACCTGACGTTACAGCAAAAATTCTTACAGAAACAGCTCCTGTAACTGTAAAAAGTGTTGTTGGTCCTACTGCTCCTGTTGTGCCAGCAATATATGTTATTGCTTTTGACGATGTGAGCCCTAAGGTCACGATCGGCACATAGTTTGCGTCTCTTTCGAATGCTTGTGATGTCATGTTTTTATATTTTCCCTTCCTTAAGTCTTGTAATTGCTCTCTCTATAGTCTCACGATCGTCTTTGATCTTAGCTTTATCTCGTTCTACAGCTTTCTTTTGTTGTTCTATTGACTCTCTTTCTGCACTTAGCTTTGCTGTACCTATTAAAAGTTGTTTTTTCTGCTCATCTGCTATATTTTCACGCTCTTTTGCCATAAAATCCCATAAATCAGATCTTTCTTTAAATGATGTAATCAGTTTTTTGAACTCAAAGTGTGCATCTTTTAAATAATCTGAAAAACCAGATATTGAAGCAAGTAGAACTTTTGCTTCTTCATAGTTATTTGATGCTTGATCAAGTGTAGTTTTGCTTTCTGTAAGTGCTTTATCTACAGCTTCAAGTGCTTTTAACTCTCTTTCAGCAACAAACTTAGCTTGATCTGTTTTCATAGACTCAAGTAACGCACGAGCTTCGCTCACTTTGACGCTTGTCTCAGCAAGTGCTCGTACAACGTCCATCTTGTTTTTTTCTAATGTGTGTATTTCCATAAGCTTGGTAGATGGGCTTGCACCATCTAAACGTCTTTGCGTACCAGCTTTTGCTGTACTACGCGAGTAGTTTCTCTAAATTATCTTTTGATGCTCTGGCATCAAAGACGATATTTCTTTTTGTGAGTTCTGCTACAACCTCTTGTTTGTCTTGATACTTTGCCGGTGTAGTACCTTCTAGTACAATCACTGGTTGCTGTTTTGTTTCAACAGTCTGGGAAGGTTCTACTTTCTGGACAAAACTGTCCTGAACGAGTTTATTTAACTCCTCAACCTTCTTCATGAGTCTGTCAACTTCGGTTTCTGCTATCGGTTTTGCCTCTGTATATAGATCTGAAACGAATGTGTTCTTCAACTTTTCAAGTGCAACATCGTCCCATAGTGGTACTCCTGTTGGAACACCAGTTGGATCTATTTGAGGTGCTCGTCTTGTCATCACAGCTTTCGCTAAGTTGACCGCGAGTCTATTGCCGATATGGTACGGCAGAGTCATGGTATCACCAGACTTAATTCCATTTCCTCCTGATATACCAAAGATGGGGCGACTATCAAACATACAGCCCATATCAGGAGTGAATTCAAAGTCAGTCTTGTTTGTAAACTGGACGACTTTGAAATCGTTTGGATTCGAAACTATTGGATTGATCATAGTGTTTCTTATCCTTGTCTAATAACTCTGGGCTTTGTCATTCCCTGAGACGTTCAGCTTTAGCATCCCGTGTCCGACCCTTATAAAAGGATCGAGACGAGAAACTAACGAATGAAGTATCGAACGAGAGTACCCTGATCTGCTGCATCGTTTGCAACGATACAATATCCAAGATTCTGCTCATCAAAAGCTCCTTTTGCTGTAATACCTTTGACAACCTGACCGGTAGTGTTATCTCCTGATGTAAAGCCTTTGCCTACAACAAGAACTTCACCTGCTATTGCACGACCGTCTCCTTCTGTAAGTATCCAACCAAAATCTCCATCTGCCGCTGCAACCTGGAAAGCACCCTGCGTCATCTGAACAGCTGAAGTAACTGCTGCAATGACGACCTTTGACATAACAATGTAAGTCAAGTCTGAGTCTGCTACTGCTAGTGCTGTACCAAGAGCTGTCTCAGGGTAAAGAGTAAGAGTAGTTGCAGAATTTGTGCGGATCTTGAAGATCTGACCAACACCAGTTCCTTGATCTACAGTACCAACACCGTCCTCAAATGCACCTACTGTGAGTGTATTTGCTGCTCTTGTGAGATATACGATACGACCTTGTGCATCAGTAGATGATGACCATAGATCAGCAGTAGTAACTGCAGCTGGAACAACAATGTTTCCGTTTGCAATGGTTGATCCGTTAGAAACGAATGCCCACTCTCGACCGTCTGGAGTACATGCACGCTGGCCGAGTTTGAATTCACCTCGCTGTGTGATTGTGTTATATACTGACTGAAATGAAATTGTATTCATGTTGTTTTTCAGATTTCGGCTCTTAACCTAAATCTCTTTGTGGTAAACACCACTTAACTATTAAGCCCTTTTGGAAGGTAGGCTAACCACTATACTATGATGCTGCAAATATACCTGACTGTGCTGTCATCAACCAATTTGTACCATCTGCTACAAATGTAATCGTATCACCAACAACTGAAGTTCCTTGAGTATTAGTCAAAGTTGTACCACTTAAAGCAGTACCTGTTGCAGTTGTTTTGAATTTGAAGGTTCCACCTGTAAGAGTAAAGCCACTCGTTGTACTAGCTACAACAAAAGTATATACCAAACCACTAACATTTGTCGGTAGTGTCCATGATGCGGTTCCACTTGTTGAACGATTAACAAACACTCCCCCTGACTGAGCTGCTGTTAAAACAACTGTTGCACCAACTAGTGCATTTTGAGTGACTGTTTTAACCAAAGGACCTGTTGGCGCTGTTGTGAATGTAACTGCTCCAGTAACTGCAAGCGTAGAACCTAATACAACAGCTTTGTCTGTATTCAATCCACTGAACTTAACTACTGGTACATAATTCTCTATCAAAGACATATTTTTTTAGTTTAACCCTCTCGGATCGAGTCCGGTAAAAGGATGAATAATTAGCTAACTCCCGCCATTGAGCCGTTAAGGCGAGGTGCTGTAGCTACGAAGTTTCCTGCGTAGATTAGATAACCAACCTTAGTTAGCTGATCGACAGGTGACATCATCTTTCGGAACTGGAAGCCACGAGTTGACTTTACATTTCCTGGTACTCCTGATGGAACTGCATCAGAAGTCTTCTTGAAGTTAGCCTTCATGATGTTTTCATCCTGGTAGTCGAAACCAACGAATGAGAAACCTTTCGTGTTAACGAAGAAGAACTTACCTGATGGAACCTGCTCATCCTTTGCGATAGGTGTACCGCGGAAGGTGAGATATACGAAACCCTGTGTACCTCCGAGACCTGCTGAAGCAGGAACTCCTCCCCATGCATTCATGCGTGGATAGCCTGAAGTTGAGAAGTTAGCTCGAACTGAAGGAGTCAAAAGAGATTCGTATGTTGACCAGATAGCCTTAGTCGTGAGAGCAAGGTCTGGAGAATCTACGCCAATCGTGACTGCATCATTTGCAGTAGCGAGCTTAGCAAGCGTGAGAGCACCTGTTGAAGCGAGGTAGTAACCATTCCATGCTGTGTAAGTGCTTCGTGAGAGACCTCCGTACGTTGCGAAGAGAGTTGAGTCTGAAGCTGCATTTGCGAGAGAGTCCCAGTCATTACCAGTTCCGTTTCCGGTGTAAAGGTTCTGAGCAAGGAGGGTAATCAAAGACTGAGCCTGTGAGTCGAACTCAGTTTCGAGAAGGTCAACGATCTGCTCGTCGCCCATGTTAGCAGTCGTTTCTGCGATTGCTACTACGACCGGCTTGTTACATGCCTTGAGATTAAACTCAGCCTGAACGCGAACATTCTGGCGATCTGTATCGAGCTTGTCAGCGATACCCATGTTTCCGCCGTTAGTCGTATCTGTAAACTTAATTCCGAACTTGTATGAAGTACCTGTCTTCCATTCTACTGGCTTCTGGAGGAAAGTCATAAGTCCAGGTGTACCAGTGGTAACCTGATCAAAGATCTTCTTCAAGATAAACTCTCGAGTGGTTGTAGTAACTGCTGCGTTAAAAATCATCTGATTGTTTTATTGGAGGCTGCGGAGGTAGTCCCTGGCATTCTCGAACATACTCGGGTCCTGGCGTTGTCCGCTAGAACCACCCGGAATAATTGATACAGGATCAGAACGTTTTTGAATGTTTTTAACCGTAGTGGTCTCAACAGTCTTTGCGAGCTTAGCCATATCTGTCATATTCTGGTGTGCGAGTCTTAAATCCGTAAAATGGTACTTCGTAGCATGGAGAAACAGTGCATTTTCGTTAACGTTTTTGTCGGTAGCTTTTACAGCATTGAGCTGTTCTGTTACCACGTTTTCGATTGCTGCTGCGCTCTCTTTAGCTTTGTTGTCCCTTGCTTCCAAAGCTCGGAGTGTTCTCTCCTCGATTTGGTTTGCAAGCTCTGCGTAGTCCTTTGGGGCATACTCAGGATCTGCCATTGGGTCAACCACAGTTGGTGGTGTAATGTCCGGGTTGTTTATACCCTTAGCGAGTCGAGCAAGCTCTTGTGATTTTCTAGTATAGTCTGGGAGAAAATTCTCTTTAAACTCTCTTGAAAGTGTCACTCCGTCCACCTTTCTACCGTCTGGAAGCTCGAATAACTCTGGTGCAGCAGGTGTTGCTGTTTCCGCTGGTGTAGCTGCGGGGGCTTCTTCTTTAGGTACTGAACTTGGTGTAACTGGTGCTATAGCCGCTGGCTCTATATTGCCATCTTCACTGGACAGTACTTCAATACTTTCTGTTGGTTCTGTCATTGGTTTTATGATTGCCATCCCTCGAACTTGGTCCTTCACGGACTGGACGAGATCTGCTTGATCAAACTAATGCTGCTAAACTCAAGTCTCGTGACCTGAGTTTTGAGGGTGAAACTTTTTCTTTAAGAAAATGGTGTAAAAAAATGTTTCTTCCTCAAAACCCAGATAGCGGGTATTTTACTGGATAGGTGGTGGTCCTTCTTCATTAAGCGGTGCAAGGTGTGAGAGAGTAGGTGATCCAGGTGCAAATGGTAGCGGCATTTCATTTGGCATAATACCAACAGCTTCCATTGGGTTCTGCTTATAGAGTACTGCATTCTTTGCAAGGTCTTTTGCATTGTCATATTGTGCGATATCAAGATAATCAACAGGAGAGATGAAACCGTTGAGTACATCATTCTGAGCTTGCTCATACTTAAATTCATCGTCTTTAGGGAGGGACTTACCAGCAATGATTGTAATTTCTGATCCGGTCTCAAAGTCATCTTGCATAAGTTCTATTACTTCTCGTGCACCTTCTTTACCCATCCATTTTGCATAATGTGGTTCTGTGTAACGAGTCTTTGCAAACTGCATACCCCAGTCGAATACTTCTTTTGCTGCGTAGTCAACAACTTGGACAAGCTCATTAAGGCGAAGATACGATTGCTGAATAAGAGCCAATCGACCAGCTTTGGTTTCTTGTCCTTCGCGTTCACCACGAAACGCTGAAGTTGCGGCCATTATATTATCGATTTCATTTCGTGAGTCGATCATATCTTCAAACACCATTTGTGGAAGTGCTTGACCTGTTTCACGTGTAACACCATCTTTTACACCCTTACCCCAGATTATACCTTTAGTTTCAAAACGAATGCGTTGTGCAT
>Ga0105050_10005772_pt1 | contig 15698 bp, 15 predicted proteins | sample FRY01_FD_78088 | JGI IMG/M metagenome (GOLD analysis project Ga0105050, IMG submission 78088) | Freshwater microbial communities from Lake Fryxell liftoff mats and glacier meltwater in Antarctica - FRY-01 | ecosystem: Environmental > Aquatic > Freshwater > Ice > Glacier meltwater ... | reverse complement strand
CCTGGCTCCATTTCGATCTCTATGCATGGAACGACTCCTCACGGCCCGGCAGGCCCGAGGGAGGCGAGGCCCAGGCGATGCGAGCCGTCTGCACCGCGATCGAGACCAAGCTGCTCGCCGCCTGAGGCCGACACGGGTCGCCAGCCGGGCGACCCGCCCATCGGCCGGGGCAGACGAACCTGCAACCCGGCGCCGCCCGGATGCTCCCCCGGCCCGGCGCCACTTCCGAGACGGCCTCATCCCTAGACGGCATTCTCACCGAAAAGGACCCTGTCATGGCTGCCAACGCGACTCCCGAGAACCTGGTCGGCGTGCTGCGAGATACGGTGGTCGCGCTGGTGCGTCGCGACGGCCCCGATCTTTCGGCCCGCCAACTCGGCGTATTCCTCACCTGCTACCTGCAGGAAGGCGCCCACACCGTGCGCGGCCTCGCCGCCGAGCTGAACGTCTCCAAGCCCGCCATCACCCGGGCACTCGACCGCCTGGGCGAACTGGACCTCGCCCGCCGCAAGGTGGACCCGATGGACCGCCGCAGCGTGCTGGTGCAACGCACCCTGAAGGGCACGGCCTTCCTGCGCGACCTGCGCGGCATCATGGCCGAGGCCCAGACAACCGCCCGCAAGGCCATGGCCGGCGAACCCGCTGCCGCCGCCAAGAAGGCCGTCAACGGCTGAGCCCCCCCGGCCGCGCGGAACGGGCCGGGCCTGCAGGGGGCCCTGGTCCGCTTCGTGGGGGTGTGATGTGATGCCGGGATGGTGAACCCCTTCGATCCCACCACCTCCGGCTACCCTCGCGACATGGTCGGATATGGCCGCAACCCGCCCGACCCGAAATGGCCGGGCGGGGCGCGGCTCGCGCTGAACATCGTTGTCAACTATGAGGAGGGCGGCGAGGCCAGCGTGCTGCACGGCGACCCGCAATCGGTCGCGTTCCTCACCGAACACATCACCACGCCCACCATCGGCCGCCGCGCGCCGACGGCCGAGAGCCTGTGGGAATACGGCAGCCGTGTCGGTTTCTGGCGGGTCTGGCGCGCGCTGTCGCGCCGCCAGCTGCCCACCACTTGCTTCGGCGTGACGATGGCCATGGCCCGCAACCCCGAGGCCGTCGCCGCGATGAACGAGGCCGGGTGGGAGATCGCCAGCCATGGAATGCGCTGGAACATCGACCCACCGGCCGACGAGCAGGGTGAGCGCGCCGAGATCGCTCACACGATGAAGCTGCACGCCGAGATCACCGGGGCGCCGGCCCGCGGCTGGTACAACCGTTCCACCGCCCGCACCTGGCGCCTGCTTGGCGCGCACGACATGCTCTACTTCGCCGACAATTATGCCGACGACCTGCCGTTCTGGGTGGATGTGGCCGGGCGGTCGGAGCTGGTGGTGCCCTATACGCTGGAAGCCAACGACATGCGCTTCGCCGTGGCGGGCGGCTTCCCCGACGGCGACGCTTTTTTCACCTACCTGCGCGACAGCTTCAACGTGCTCTACCGCGACGGTCTGGAAGGGCGCCCGCGGATGATGAGCCTGGGCCTGCACGGAAGGCTGGTCGGCCGCCCCGGCCGCACCGCGGCACTGGAACGCTTCCTCGACCACGTCGCCGGCCACGATGGCGTCTGGGTCGCCACCCGCGCCGACATCGCGCGCCACTGGCGGGCAAATTTCCCGCCGCCGGGCGCACCGCTGTCGCGATGGTAGTCGCTCACAACGCCAGTTGATCGGGCGGCCAGGACCCCAGCCGGCTGAAGTGCTGTGATTTCTTGGGCTGGTGGCGGGTCATGCGGCCCAGCACGTCGACCGGGAAATGCACCGTCTGCACCACCACATCATCGCCTTTGTTCAGCATCACGCATTCGGCGCGCTGGGCCATCGCCGCGTCGGTGGGCTCCGCACGCGTCGGCAGGCCGTTGAAACACGCACGGCAATGGCACGCAGGGTGGCGGCAGGCGGGGGTAGCACGACGCGGCGTGCCGCGGGCTGCCATTGATCGCATCGTGGTACTGGCCCATCTAACGCGCCTGACGACACGCGCAGGCGACAGTACGATGAAATACATCTCCACCCGCGGGCAGGCGCCCGTTCGCGACTTCGCCGGCGTGCTGCTGGCCGGCCTGGCCGAAGATGGCGGGCTGTATGTGCCCGAGACCTGGCCGCATTTTGGCCCGGCCGACTGGCGGGCGATGCGCGCGCTGTCGTACCCCGAGCTGGTCGCCCGCGTCATGCAGCCTTTCGTGGGCGACAGCCTGCCCGCGGCCACGCTTATGCGCCTGTGCCGGGAAGCCTATGCCGGCTTCGGCCACCCCGCCATCGTCCCGATGGTCCAGCTCGAAACCCATCTCTGGGCGCAGGAGCTGTTCCACGGCCCGACGCTCGCCTTCAAGGACATGGCGATGCAGCTGCTGGGCCGGCTGTTCGCCCATGTGCTGGCCGAGCGCGGGCAGCGCGTCACCATCGTCGGCGCGACCTCCGGCGACACGGGCTCGGCCGCCATTGAGGCGTGCGCCGGGCGGGAGCGGGTGGACATCGTCATCCTCCACCCCGAGGGCCGCACCAGCGAGGTGCAGCGCCGCCAGATGACCACCGTGTTCGCCCCCAACGTGGCCAACATCGCGGTGGCCGGCAGCTTCGACGACTGCCAGGACCTGGTGAAGGCCATGTTCGCCGATGCGCCGTTCCGCCAGGAAATGCAGCTCTCGGCGGTGAACTCCATCAACTGGGCCCGCGTCGTCGCCCAGATCCCGTATTTCGTGGCAGCCGCGCTGGCCATGGGCGCGCCCGACCGCGAGGTGGCGTTCGCCGTGCCGACCGGCAATTTCGGCAACGTGCTGGCCGCCTGGGCCGCGCGACGCATGGGCCTGCCGGTCGCGCGCCTGGTGATAGGCTCCAACCGCAACAACATCCTGTCGCGCTTCCTCGCCGGCAACGACATGTCGATGCAGCCGGTCGCGCCCAGCCTGTCGCCGAGCATGGATATCCAGGTCAGCTCCAACTTCGAGCGCCTGCTGTTCGAGCTGCTGGACCGCGACGCGGCCGCCACCGCCGCCACCATGGCCGAGTTCCGCCGCACCGGGCGCATGGACATCCCCGACGCCTCCTGGCGCCGCGCCACTGCCGTCTTCCACGGCCACACGCTGGACGACGAGGGCACGCTGGCCGAGATCCGACGCCTCTATGCCGGCGCCGGCTACCTGGCCGACCCGCACTCCGCCATTGGCATTGCAGCCGCACGCGCCCACATGACCGGCCATGGTATTCCCATGGTGGCCATGGCCACCGCCCACCCGGCCAAGTTCCCCGACGCGATGGAACGCGCCACCGGCCAGCGCCCGGCGCTGCCGTCGGCGCTTGCCGATTTGTACGACCGCCCCGAACGCTACACCCGCCTGCCCGCCGACTTCGCCACCATCGAGGCCAGCGTGCGCGCCACCGTCCTGAGGAACGCCGCATGAGCGACAACGAAGCCGTTTCGACCGGGGCGGCCCCCGGACCCGACACCATCCGCGTCACCCGCCTCCCCTCCGGCCTGACGGTGGTGACGGAGCGGATGGACCGCGTTGAAACCGTCTCGCTCGGCGCCTATGTCGCTGCCGGCACGCGCCACGAGACCGCGGACGAGAACGGTGCCAGCCACTTCCTCGAGCACATGGCATTCAAGGGCACCGAGCGGCGCACCGCCTCGGGCATCGCCGAGGAGATCGAGGCGGTCGGCGGCCACATCAACGCCTACACCGCCCGCGAGCAGACCGCCTATTATGTGAAAGTGCTGAAGGAGGACATGGCGCTCGGCACCGACCTGATCGGCGACATCCTCACCCACTCCACCTTCGACCCCGATGAGCTGGAGCGCGAACGCGGCGTGATCCTGCAGGAGATCGGCCAGGCCAACGACACGCCCGACGACATCGTGTTCGACCATTTCCAGGAAACCGCCTATCCCAGCCAGCCGATGGGCCGCCCCGTGCTGGGCACCGAGGAGCGCATCCGCGGCATGAAGCGGGACGCGCTGATGGGCTACATGAGGCGCCACTACACTGCCGCCAACACCGTGGTGGCCGCGGCCGGCAACCTGCATCACGACCACTTCGTGGAGCTGGTGCAGCGGCATTTCGCCGACCTGCCGGTTGATCGCGCGCCCCCGGCCCTGCCCGGCCTGTATACCGGCGGCGAGTTCCGCGAGGACCGCGACCTCGACCAGGTGCACATCGTGCTCGGCTTCCCGTCGGTTGCCTATGGCGATGCCGATTTCTACCCCACCATGCTGCTGTCCACCCTGCTTGGCGGCGGCATGTCTTCGCGCCTGTTCCAGGAGGTGCGGGAGAAGCGCGGCCTCGTCTATTCCATCTATTCCTTCACCGCCCCGTGCATGGATGGCGGCCTGTTCGGCATCTATGCCGGCACCGGCGAGAGCGAGGCCGCGGAGCTGATCCCGGTGACGCTCGACGAGCTGCACAAGGTGCAGAGCCAGGTGAGCGAGGCCGAGCTGGCCCGCGCCCGCGCACAGGTGAAGGCCGGCCTGCTGATGTCACTGGAAAGCACCGGCAGCCGTTGCGAGCAGCTCGCCCGCCAGATCCAGGTGTTCGGCCGCGTCATCCCGACCGCCGAGACGGTGCAGAAGATCGAGGCAGTGGGCCTGGCCGATGTTCAGCGCGCCGCCGCCCGCGTGTTCCGCACCGCGCCCACCCTGGCCGCGATGGGCCCCGCCGGCCAGGTGCCCGACGTCACCCGCATCCGCGAGAGGCTGACCGCATGAGCGATGCCCGAACCGATGCCCTCACCCTGATGGCCGACCTCATCGCCCGCGCCCGCGCCGCCGGCGCCGATGCGGCCGATGCGGTGCTGATTGCCGGCACGTCGCTGTCGGTCCAGCGTCGCCTCGGCCACACCGAACAGCTGGAGCGCGCCGACGGCCGCGATGTCGGCCTGCGCGTGTTCGTGGGCCAGCGCGCGGCCATCGTTTCCTCCACCGCCGTTGATCCGGCCGGGTTTTCGGCGCTTGCCGAACGGGCCGTGGCCATGGCCCGCGTTGTGCCGGACGATCCCTATGGCGGCCTTGCCGACGAAGCCGGCCCGCCGCCCGCGCTTGACCTCGACCTTGAGGACGCGGCCGAGCCCGACGCCGCCGCCCTGATCGCCGCCGCCAATACCGCGGAGGAGGCGGCCATGGCCGTTCATGGCGTGACCAATTCCGAGGGCGGGTCCGCCGGCTACTCGCGCACCGAGGTGGTGCTGGTCACCTCCGCGGGCTTCACCGGGCGGACGGTGCGTACCAGCCATTCCATCTCCGCCACCGCGTTGGCCGGCGCCGGCACTGGCATGCAGCGCGACTACGATTGGACCTCGGCTGTTCATCTTGCCGACCTCGAGAATGCCGCGACCATCGGCCGCAATGCCGGCGAGCGCGCGGTCCGGCGCCTCAACCCCACCCGCCCGGCCACCGCCCGGCTGCCGGTGGTGTTCGACCCGCGCGTGGCGGCCAGCCTGCTCGGCCACCTCGCCGGCGCCATCAACGGCGCGGGCGTGGCGCGCGGCACCAGCTTTCTCAAGGACAGCCTGGGCCAACGCATCTTCGCGCCCGGCATCACCATCATCGACGACCCGCACCGCCGCCGCGGCCTGCGCTCGCGCCTGTTCGACGGCGAGGGCGTCGCCGGGCAGCGGCGCGAACTGGTGGTCGACGGCATCCTCACCACCTGGCTGCTCGACAGCCGCAGTGCCCGGCAGCTCGGCCTCAAGTCCACGGGCCATGCCGGCCGCGGCACCGGCGGCCCGCCCTCGCCAGGGCCCACCAACCTCTACTTCGCGCCCGGATCGCTCACGCCTGCCGAATTGATGGCCGACATCAAGGAGGGGCTCTACGTGACCGAGATGATCGGCATGGGCGTGAACGGCGTCACCGGCGACTACAGTCGCGGGGCTGCCGGATTCATGATCCGCAACGGCGCGCTGGCCGAGCCGGTCGCCGAGATCACCATCGCCGGCCGGCTGCAGGACATGTTCCTGGGCCTCGCGGCCGCCAACGACCTCACGCTGCGCCGCGGCATGGATGCGCCAACCTTGCGCATTACAGAAATGACACTCGCCGGGAGTTGATTGGCGCTCGAATCCGCGCCCGGAAGCGTTATATGATCGGTCCAACGATAACTTATCGGGAGTGATTCCTTTCATGCGCCGCCCCACCTTTCTCGCCGCCACCGCCGCGCTGGCACTTGTGTTGGCACCGGCCCTGGCCGACGCTGCGGCCGGACGCGGCGGCTCGCAGGGCAGCCGCGGCAGCCGCACGCAGAGCGCGCCGCCGCCCACCAACACCGCGCCGGGCACCGCTGCCCCGATGCAACGCACCACCACCCAGCCCGGCACCCCCGCCGCCGGTGCGGCCGCGCCCTCGCGCGGCATGTTCGGCGGTGGAATGATGGGCGGCCTCATGGGCGGCCTGCTCGGCGCCGGCCTGATCGGCATGATGATGGGCGGTGGCTTCTTCAGCGGCATGGCCGGCTTCATGGGCTTCCTCGGCCTCATCCTCCAGGTGGGCCTCGTGGCCCTGGTAGTGGTGTTCGCTGTGCGCTGGTTCCGTCGCCGCAACCAGTCCGCCATGGCCACCGGCCCGATGATGGCCGACCGTACCATGGACCAGCCCCAGCCCGGTATGATGAACCGCACCGCCCACGGCGCCATGCCGACGGGTGCGGCCACCGCCGTCCCCACGGGTGCGGCCATGGCGGCCCACGCCGGTAGCCCGGTCGCCATTGGCCCCGAGGACTTCCAAGCGTTCGAGGCGCTGCTGCAGTCCATCCAGGGTGCCTGGTCCGCCGGGAACGAGGGAGCGCTGCGCCAGTTCACCACGCCGGAGATGGCCTCCTATTTCGGCGAACAGCTATCCGACATGGAGCGCCAGGGCCTGCGCAACGAAGTGATCGACGTGAAGCTGGAACAGGGCGACCTCGCGGAGTCCTGGGGCGAACACGACATGGAATACGCCACCGTCGCGATGCGCTTCTCGGCCATCGACGTGACCCGCGACCGTAGCGGCCGCACGACGGAGGGCAATGCCGCCACCCGCTCCATGATCACCGAGATCTGGACCTTCGCCCGCCGCCCCAGCGACCGCTGGGTGCTCTCGGCGATCCAGCAGGCCACCTGACGCTTCAGGCGACCGAGATTCGCTTAAGCCGCCCGGAGGGTCTCCCTCCGGGCGGTTTGCGTTTGGCGGAACCCCGCGCCCGGACGGGTATTGCCACCATGCCTGGGACTCCCTGGCGGGGCGGATGTGGGATAATCGAGCCGCCCGCCACGCAGGTCCGCGGCACCCGCTGATGCTCGGATCGCGGCCGGCCGCAACGCCCCGTGCGGCGCGCCCGCCCTGCTTCGGTCGGCGTGCGCGGACTACGCCACGCCCATTGCGCGGCGCATGAACAGCCGCTTCAGCGGTCCGATCCGGTCCACTGCCGCGATCCCAAGGCCCCGCGCCAGCCGCACCGGCGCGGCATCGGTGCTGAACAGCCGGTCCAGCGCGTCGGTCGCCGCCGTCATCGCCATCACCGCCGGCGCCCTGGCCGCGCGGTAGCGAAGCAGCACCGCCTCGCTCCCGGGGTCCTCTCCGGCTGCCACCGCCGCGACTACCAGCTCTGCCAGCTTGCCCACGTCCTGGAACCCCAGGTTCAGCCCCTGACCGGCGATCGGGTGGATGCCATGCGCCGCATCTCCCACCAGCGCCAGCCGCGGCGCGGTGATTCCGTGCGCCACCATCGCCGACAGGGGGTAGCTCCACCGCCGCCCCACCAGCCGGATGGCGCCGAGATGCCCGCCCAGCCGCCGCGCCACCTCGCGCGCGAACCGCGCCTCGTCCAGCCCCAGCAGATGCCGCGCCATCGCATCGCGCTCCGTCCAGACGATCGCCGACACATGCGGCCCCACCTCGGCCGGCGCCATCGGCAGTTGCGCGAACGGGCCACCGGGCAGGAAATGCTCCAGCGCCACGTCGTTGTGCGGCCGTTCATGGGCGATCGCGAACACCATCCCGGTCTGGCGATAGGGCAGGTAAGTCACGCGGATGCCCGCCTGCTCGCGCAGCGGCGAGCGCCGCCCTTCCGCGCCGACCACCAGCCGCGCCCGCAGCACCGGGCCGCCAGCGACCCGCACCTCCGCCGCCTCGGCGCCACGCGCCACCACCGCGTCCCCCGGGGCGAACAGCGCCAGGTCCGGCAGCGCATGCAGCCGCGCATTCAGCGCCATGCGCAGGCTGCGCGCCTCCACCATCCAGCCGAAGGCCGGCTTGCCCTCGAACGGCGGCGCCGCATCGGCCACCGCGTCGACATCGAAATGCAGGTGCAGCCGCGAGGCCCGCTGCCCCACTCGCCCGTCGCTGACCCGGATGCCGCGGATCGGGTTGGCCGCCAGCGGCAGCCGTTCCCACAGCCCCGCCGCCTCCAGCACCCGGCGCGACCCGGCGGCGATGGCATAGGCGCGGCCATCGAACTCCGGATGCTCCATCGGCGGCAGCGCCGCGCGGTCGACCAGCGCCGTGCGTACCCCCGCCCCGGCCAGCCACGCCGCCAGCGTGCCGCCCACAGGGCCCGCGCCGACGACACACACGTCCACATCAAGGTCCTGGGTCATGCCGCATCAGGAGGGGCGACGGCGCCAAATTGCAACCCTTTGCCCGCCAATTGGGCAGCGATCCGCCCGCCGCGCGTGCAATCCCCGCCGCCGGAGCCGCTCGCGGGCTGGCACGATTCTTGATTGGGATACGTCATCCATGGAGGGTCGGGGCAACCGATGAAACTGATCATCGCTATCATCAAGCCGTTCAAGCTGGACGAGGTCCGCGATGCGCTGACCCCGCTCGGCGTGCAGGGGCTCACCGTTTCCGAGGTCAAGGGCTTCGGCCGCCAGAAGGGCCAGACCGAGATCTACCGCGGCGCGGAGTACCACGTGAACTTCCTGCCCAAGGTCAAGATCGAGGTCGCCGTGGCCTCCGAGATCGCCGAGCAGGTGGTGGAGGCCATCGTGAAGGCCGCCCACACCGGCAAGATCGGCGACGGCAAGATCTTCGTCCTCGACATCGAGCGCGCCGTGCGCATCCGCACCGGCGAGACCGACGGCGCGGCTCTCTGACCCAATGAACCCAAGGCACGTCATGAAAACGCTCCGCCGCGCCGCCCTGGCGCTTCCAGCTCTTCTCCTGTCCTTCCCCGCCTGGGCCCAAGACGCCAAGGTCGATGCCGGCGACACCGCCTGGATGCTTACCAGCACGGCGCTTGTTCTGATGATGACCATCCCGGGCCTGGCGCTGTTCTACGCCGGCATGGTGCGCAAGAAAAACATCCTCGCCACCATGATGCAGAGCTTCTTCATCTGCGCCTTGGTCAGCGTGGTGTGGATGGTCGCCGGCTACTCCTTCGCCTTCGGCAACGGCAGCGCATATTTCGGCGACTTCTCGCGCCTGTTCCTCTCCGGTCTCGGCGACTCCTGGGAAAAGCCCTTCACCCTCGGCGCCGGCAGCGAGGCGGCGGCGGCCACCACCATCCCCGAATCGGTCTTCCTGATGTTCCAGATGACCTTCGCCATCCTCACCCCCGCGCTGATCGCCGGCGCCTTCGCCGACCGGATGAAGTTCTCGGCGATGTGCGTGTTCATCGTGCTGTGGTCGCTGTTCATCTACAGCCCGGTCGCGCACTGGGTCTGGGCGCCGACTGGCTGGATCTTCGCCCTCGGAGCGGCAGACTTCGCCGGCGGCACGGTGGTTCACATCAACGCCGGCATCGCGGGCCTGGTCTGCGCCATCGTGCTCGGCAAACGCCTTGGCTACGGCCAGGAAAACATGGCGCCGCACAACCTGGGCCTGGCCGTGATCGGCGCGGCGATGCTGTGGGTGGGCTGGTTCGGCTTCAACGCGGGCTCGGCGCTCACTGCCGGATCGCGCGCCGGCATGGCCATGCTGGTCACCCAGATCGCGGCTGCCGCCGCAGTGCTGTCCTGGACCTTTGCGGAATGGGCCATCAAGGGCAAGCCGTCCGTCCTCGGCGCGATCTCGGGCGCGGTGGCCGGTCTGGTCGCCATCACGCCGGCCGCCGGCTTCGTGCTGCCCGGCTCGGCGTTGCTCATCGGCCTGGTGTCCGGCGCGGTGTGCTTCTGGGCCGCCACCACGCTGAAGCACATGCTCGGTTACGACGACAGCCTGGACGCCTTCGGCGTGCACGGCATCGGCGGCATCATCGGCGCGTTGCTGACGGGCTTCCTCGCTTTCGGCCCGCTGACCGCGGGGACCACGGTCGGCGGCATGGAGCTGTTCATCAAGCAGGTGATTGCGGTGGCTGCCACGATCATCTTCACCGGGCTCGGCACGTTCGTCCTGCTCAAGATCGTGGGCGCCGTGATGGGCGGCCTGCGCGTCACCGAGGAGGAGGAGCGCGAGGGCCTCGATGTCGTGCTGCACGGCGAGCGGCTTGGCTGAACCGTCACTCTGCGCCTGACCACCAAGGGGCGTCCCGCAGGGGGCGCCCCTTCCGTCATCCCGCCTGCCTCACCCCCGCGCCGCCAGCACCCCGCCCAGCGCCACCAGCCCCGCCGCGCCCACCAGCGCGGGCGTCAACTCCGCGAAGCCGCCGGCGGCCAGCAGTAGCGTGGAGACCACCGGCGTCGCATACGCCAGCGTGCCCAGCAGCCGCGGATCGCCCCGCTTCATGCCCAGGTCCCACAGGAAGAACGCCGCCCCCACCGGCCCGATGCCCAGCACCAGCACCGTCGCCAGCACTGCGGCGTCCGGCACCACGCCCGTCTCGAACGCCAGGTGCCCCACCCCCGCCAGAACCGCGGTCGCAGCACAGAACCCCGCCACCGCCCCGGTCGGCACGGCCGCAAGCCGGCGCGCCAGCACCGAATACACCGCCCAGGTCACGGCGCTGCCCAGCGCCATCAGGTAGCCCGGCACGGCACCCGCCGACAGCGACGCCCCGCCGCCCAGCAGCAGCACGCAGCCCGCCAGCCCGCACCCCACTCCGGCGAGGTGCCAGCGGCTGAGCGACATGCCCGGCAATGTCGCCGAGAACAGCACGATCAGCAGCGGCCAGAGGTAGTTGATCAGGTTGGCTTCGGCCGGCGGCGCCCAGGCCAGGGCGGCGAAGTAGAAAGCATGGAAGCCGAACAGCCCGAAGATGCCGTGCGCCCATACCAGCGGGCGCTGCCGCAGCACGCCCAGATCGCCGCGCAGCGCCAGCAGCGCCAGGCCCAGCACGGCGGAGACGGCAAAGCTCATCGCCGTCAACTGCAGCGGCGGCACCGCGGCCGCCCCGCGCGACAGCAGGCCCAGCGTGGACCACAGCGCGATTGCGCCGCAGCCTGACAGGGTTGCGGCGCGCAAGCGCCCGCGCCGCCTCGACCGTTCAGTACATGTGCTGCCCGCCGTTGATCGACAACGTCGAGCCGGTGATGAAATCGGCGTTGTCCGCGGTCAGGAACACCACCCCGCGCGCGATGTCCGACGCCTGGCCGAGCCGCCCCATCGGAATCCGCGCCACGATCTTGGTCAGCACGTCCGGCGGCACGGCGCGCACCATGTCGGTGTCCACGTAGCCCGGCGCGATCGCGTTCACCGTGATCCCGAACCGCGCCCCCTCCTGCGCCAGCGCCTTGGTGAAGCCGTGGATGCCCGACTTGGCGGCGGCATAGTTCACCTGGCCGTACTGCCCGGCCTGCCCGTTGATGCTGCCGATGTTCACCACCCGGCCGAATTTCGCCGCCCGCATGTCGTCGAAGGTCAGCTTGCACAGGTTGAAGCAGGAGCCGAGGTTGGTATCGATCACCGCGTCCCACATCTCGCGCGTCAGCCGGCTCATCGTCGCATCGCGCGTGATGCCGGCGTTGTTCACCAGGATCTCGATCTTGCCCAGCTCGGCATGGATCGCCTCCACCGCCGCATGGCACTGCGCGAAATCGCCGGCGTCGAACTTCTTCACCACGATGCCCGTCTCGGCCTGGAAAGCCTGCGCCGCCTCGTCGTTGCCGGCGTAGGAGGCCACCACCGTGCGCCCGGCTGCCTTCAGCTGCCGGCTGATCTCGGCCCCAATGCCGCGCGTGCCGCCGGTGACCAGTGCGATCCTGCTCATGCCGAGTCCTCCCTTTTGGTCCCCCGGTGTACTCATCGCCGGGCCATCGGTTCAAGCTATTCCGGGGTGCGCGCCGGGAACACCGGCCGTCGCCGCGCCGGCCGACGCGTCGGTGCGCCCGTGCGGGGGCTCCCCCACGACCGGGCATCCGGCATAAAGTGGCGCCATGACCCGCCCCCCCTTCGATCCCAGCACCACCCTGCGCGAGGCTGGCGCCCGCATCGCGCACGGCCAGGCCCTCTCGCGCCTCGGCGACTGGGCGCAGGCGGCCGAGCGCTACCACGCCGCGCTCGACATCGCGCCCGACCAGCCCGAGGCCTATTTCCACCTCGCCACGGCCCAGGCGCAGATGGGCGACATCGGCGGCGCGATCGACTCGCTGAACTCCGCGCTGGCCTTCGAGTCCAACCATGTCGGCGCGCGCACCAATCTCGGCCATCTGCTGCGCGCCACCGGCCGCAACGATGCCGCATTGGACGAATACCGCCGCGCCCTCTATCTCGCGCCGCAGGACCCCGCGCTGCGCTTTCACATCGCCGGCACCCTGGCCGCCGCCGACCGGATGGAGGAAGCCATCATCTGGTTCACCCAGGCCGCGGATGCCCAGCACCTGCCGGCATTCGCCGCCCTCGGCACCATCCACCTCCAGCTCGGCCAGCCCGGCGACGCGCTGCGCTGGTTCCGCATGGCCCACCAGGCCGGCGACACCTCGCCCACCGCCCGCCTCGGGGAGGCACTCAGCCTGCTGACCCTCGGCCACCTCAAGGCAGGCTGGGACGGCTACGAGGCGCGGCCCGCTCCCTCCCCCTTCCTCGGCGGGCGCAACTCGGCACTGCGCTGGACCGGCGCGCAGGCGGTCCGCGGCAAGACCCTGCTCGTCTGGGCCGAACAGGGCTTGGGCGACAGCATCATGTTTGCCCGCTACGTGCCGCTGCTGCGCCAGCGCGGCGCGCGGGTGATCCTCACCGTCCAGGCGCCGCTGTTGCCGCTGGTGTCGGACATGGCCGACCGGGTGGTGGCCGAAGGCAGCACCGTCACCTTCGACCTGCATTGCCCGCTGCCCAGCCTGCCGCGCGCCTTCGGCACCGAGATGGGCAACATCCCCGCACGCACGCCCTATCTGTTCGCCGACATCGAGCGGATCAAGCGCTGGCGCCCGCGCCTGGGCCCTGCGCCGCGCATCGGCGTGGTCTGGGCCGGCAACCCTGACCACGCCGGCGACCGACAGCGCTCGCTCACCCGCGACCATGTCATGCCGCTGCTCAGCATCCCCGGCATCTCGTGGCACGTGCTCCAGAAGGAGGTGACGGCCGATGACGAGGTGGCCCTCTCCGACCTGCCCCACGTGCACGTCCCCGGCCCCGGCTTCGCCGATTTCGCCGACACCGCGGCCTTCCTCACCGGCCTTGACCTCGTGGTCACGGTGGACACCTCGGTGGCCCACCTCGCCGGCGCGCTGGGCAAGCCCTGCTGGATCATGCTCCCGCACGCCGCCGACTTCCGCTGGCTGCGCGACCGCGACGACAGCCCCTGGTATCCCTCGGTCCGCCTCTTCCGCCAGTCGCACCGTCACGACTGGCCCACCGTCATCACCGCGGTGACAACGGCGCTGCGGGTGTTCCTGGCGGAGAGGTAGGCCAGGGGGCCAGGGCGCGATCCCCCGCCTTGCCCCTGGCCCGCCCCCCTGGCATCGTCGGTGCAGCGTCAGCGGGGGGAAGCCGGCAATGGACTTCACGGGCAAGGTAGCGGTCATCACGGGGGGCGCCAACGGCATCGGCCGGGCGGTGGCGGAGGGCTTCGCATCCCGCGGGGCGCGCGGCATTCTGGTGGTGGACCGCGACGTCGCGGCCGGCGAGGCGACGGTTGCGGCCATCCGGGCTGCCGGCGGCAATGCCGTGTTCATCACCGCGGATGTCACGAAATCCGCCGACGTCCAGGCCTATGTGAAGTTGGCGCTCGACACCTGGGGCGCCATCGACTGCTTCCACAACAACGCCGGCATCGAGGGTCGCCTCGCCCACACCGCCGAATACGACGAGGCGGGATTCGACCAGGTCATGGCGGTGAACGTCAAAGGCGTATTTCTCGGCCTGCGCCATGTCCTGCCGGTGATGCTGAAGCAGGGGCGCGGCGCCATCGTCAACACCGCCTCGGTCGCCGGCCTGTTCGGCACCCCCGGCATGCCGGCCTATGTCGCCAGTAAGCACGCGGTGATGGGGCTGACCAAGGTCGCCGCCGGCGAAGTCGGCCCCCAGGGCATCCGCGTGAACGCCGTCTGCCCCGGCCCGATCCACACCCGCATGGTGCGCGACCTCGCCAAACAGGTCTCGCCGAACAACCCCGATGCGGTCGAAACGCGCTACGCCGGCTCGATCCCGCTGCGCCGCTACGGCACCGCCGAGGAGGTCGCCAACGTCGTGCTGTTCCTGCTGTCGGACCTCGCCGGCAACGTGACCGGCGCGCAATACGTCGTCGATGGCGGCCGCAGCGCCGCCCCCGCCGGCGTTTCGGCGCCGGTGGAGTAGGGGCGATGGAAGGATTGCTGAAAGGCCGCCGCGCGCTGGTCACCGGCGCGGGCTCCGGCATCGGCGAAGGCATCGCGCTGGCCATGTCGCGTGCCGGCGCCTTCGTCATCTGCACGGACATCAACGGCGAGGCGGCGATCCGCACCGCCGCGGCAATCGGCGCCGATGCCGCAGCCTACGCGCTGGACGTCACCGACCGCGCGGCGGTGGACGCGCTGGCGGCCGAGGTCCAGGCCTCCCACGGCCCCGTGGATACGCTGGTGAACAACGCCGGCATCATTCGACGGGGAAAGATCGAGGACGAGAACACCCGTGCCGACTGGGACGCCACGCTGGCCGTCAACCTCGACGGCGTCTACAACATGGTCACCGCCTTCCTCGCCCAGTTGAAGACCACGCGCGGCTGCATCGTCAACATCGGCTCGATCCAGAGCTTCGTCGCCCTGCCCAACTCCGCCGCCTACACCGCCAGCAAGGCCGCGGTGCGCGGCCTGACGCAGCATTTGGCCACCGAGCTGTCGCCGCACGGCGTACGCGTGAACGCCATCGGCCCCGGCCTGATCGCCACCCCGATCAACGAGCGCGCCCGGCAGAACCCCGACTACATGGCCAACTTCGCCACCCGCATCGCGATGGGTCGCATCGGCACGCCGGAGGATATCGCCGGCCCCGCCGTGTTCCTCGCCAGCGACCTCGCCCGCTACGTCACCGGCATCACCATGCCGGTCGACGGCGGCTTCCTCGCCACCTGAATGCCGCTGAGGATCCACGCCATGGATATGCTGTCCCTTTCCGCCACCCAGCAACGCTTGCGCATCGGCACCAAGGAGATCTCGCCCGTCGAGCTGCTGGAAGCCAGCATCGTGCGCATCGCAGCCCTCAACCCCGCCACCAACGCCGTTACCGGGGCGGACGTGGGCGAAGCGCGGCGCGTGGCGAAGGCAGCCGAGCAGGCGGTGCTGCGCGGCGACGATCTCGGCCTGCTGCACGGCCTGCCGACCGGGATCAAGGACCTGCACGAAACCGGCGGCCTGCTCACCACCTACGGCTCGCCACTGCATGCCAACGACGTG
>Ga0105050_10005765_pt1 | contig 15710 bp, 12 predicted proteins | sample FRY01_FD_78088 | JGI IMG/M metagenome (GOLD analysis project Ga0105050, IMG submission 78088) | Freshwater microbial communities from Lake Fryxell liftoff mats and glacier meltwater in Antarctica - FRY-01 | ecosystem: Environmental > Aquatic > Freshwater > Ice > Glacier meltwater ... | reverse complement strand
ATGCCACCGCGCTGCTGTCACCGCCGAAGCTAGAGTCACCCCAGGTGACTACCGAGCCGTCGGTTTTCAGCGCAGCAAATGCAGAGCCAGTCGAATAGATCGTGACCACGCCACTGTTGAGGCTGGATGACACCAAGCTGCTGTCACCGCCGGCTGAAGCGCTACCCCAGGTGACCACCGAGCCGTCGGTCTTCAGGGCAGCAAATGCATCACCAGTCGAATAAATCGTGACTACGCCACTACTGATGCTGGATGCCACCGCGCTGCTGTTACCGCCGAATGTAGAATGACCCCAGGTGACCACCGAGCCGTCGGTCTTCAGGGCAGCAAATGCAAAGACAGCCGAATAGATCGTGACCACGCCACTGCTGAGGCGGGATGCTACTGCGCTGCTGTCACTGCCGTGGGAAGAGTCACCCCAGGTGACCACCGAGCCGTCGGTCTTCAGCGCAGCGAATGCTTCTTGACTCGAATAGATCGTGACCACGCCACTGCTGAGGCTGGATGCCACCGCACTGCTGTCACCGCCGAAGCCAGACGCACCCCAGGTGACTACCGAGCCGTCGGTCTTCAGCGCAGCAAATGCACGGTCAGTCGAATAAATCGTGACCACGCCACTGCTGATGCTGGATGCCACCGCGCTGCTGTCACCGCCGGAGCAAGAGTCACCCCAGGTGACCACCGAGCCGTCGGTCTTCAGCGCAGCAAATGCGACTTGGTTCCGGGAATAAGGCGCGCTCATACGAAATATCCTGGTCGTTGAATGGGCAGCATAGCTGACGCTGCATGGCGGAAGACGCTGGCTGATTTTACGATTGCCTCGAAGTCCGTCGTCAGCCAGCGGTGTCGTCCGAACCTCGCGAGCCACCACTTGACGATGCGGCGGCGCGGATGGACCGCAACGCCGTGCTGGCCGGGCATCTTGCGCACGATGTCGATCTCGATCGCGATCCCGGTGGCCTCGCTCACCCTGTCTGCGGCATAGTCGGACTCTGCTAAGACGTGCTCGACAATCGGAGACGTGCTCGACGAAGGTAGCAGTTTTGCCGTGGATGGCTCATTGAGCGGTGGACACAGCAATTCCATGTGCGTCGATCCCTGCCTCTGTTGCCCGGGGAATTGGCTCCCGACGTCCAGCAGCGCCCAAGGTACCGCGGGCGCGAGAACCTTTCGCCGAAGTGCCGTTCCCTTCGGCGAACGCTATCGTATGTGGAGGCGCTGCGCCAGCCACTTCGCCCGGCTGCCTGACCGCAGTATGCGGGCCAGTTCCGTGGCACGATTTCCGGGCTCCCGGAGCGTCGGGGGATACCGTTAATGTTACGGATATATGCCTGTTAATGTGCGGACACGCGCACCCGCGCGAATCCGGGCGGTGGAGGCCGAGACGCATCGACTCCTCGTAGCGATCCGCCGCCGCGGCGACTGGACGCTGCGGCTAAGCTGTGCGGTGAATGCAACCTCGTGCGTTCCCCGAACCTCGGAACAGGAAGGCGTTCGCCCTGCTGCCCCGTGGCGGAGTGCCGGGCGGCGCCGTCAGGCGGGCAGCCGTTCTATATCCGCACCGCAGGCCGCCAGCTTCTGCTCGACCGCCTCGTAGCCGCGGTCGAGGTGGTAGACCCGGTTGACCACGGTTTCGCCGCGGGCGGCCAGGCCGGCGACGATCAGGCCGAAGCTGGCGCGCAGGTCGCTGGCCATCACCGGCGCGCCGGACAGGGTGGCGGTGCCGCGGACGATCGCCGAGGCGCCGTGCACCTTGATATTGGCGCCCATGCGGCGCAGCTCGGCGGCGTGGCCGAAGCGGTCCTCGAAGATGTTCTCGGTAATCATGCTGGCACCCTCGGCGACGGACATCAGCGCCATCAGCTGGGCTTGCATGTCGGTGGGGAAGCCGGGATAGGGCTCGGTGATGAAGTCGATGCCGTGCAACCCGTTGCGGCGGCTGACCGACAGGCCGCTGTCGTCCTCGCGGATGTCCACGCCGGCTTCGGACAGGGTGCGGGCGACCGCGCCCAGATGGTCGAGCCGGCCACCCTGAAGATACACCGCGCCGCCGGTGATGGCGGCGGCACAGGCGTAGGAACCGGTTTCAATGCGATCGGCGATGATGGCGTGGGTGGCGCCGTGCAGGCTGGACACGCCCTCGATGGTGAGGCGGTCGCTGCCGATCCCCGCGATCCGGGCGCCCATGGCAACCAGGCATTCGGCGAGGTTGGTGATCTCCGGCTCGCGCGCGGCATTGGCCAGCACGGTCTGGCCGCGCGCCAGAGTGGCGGCCATCAGGATGTTTTCGGTGGCGCCGACGCTGGGGAAGGGCAGCACGATGGTGGCCCCCTGCAACCCCTGCGGCGCGCTGGCCAGCACATAGCCGGCATCGAGGCGGATTTCGGCGCCGAGCTGTTCCAGGCCCTTGAGGTGCAGATCGACCGGTCGGGTGCCGATCTGGCAACCGCCGGGCAGCGACACGCGCGCCTCGCCGATGCGCGCCAGGATGGGACCGAGCACCAGGAAGGAGGCACGCATCTTGCGCACGATGTCGTACGGCGCCTCGATATTGCCGATTTCGCCACCGATCGAAAGGGTGCGGCCGTCGTTGCTGGGAGTCTCGACCGCAACGCCGTGATTGCGTAGCAGAATCGCCATGGTTCGAATGTCGGTCAGCAGCGGCACGTTGGTCAGAACCAGGCGCTCGGCGGTAAGCAGGCCGGCGGCCATCAGCGGCAGCGCGGCATTCTTGGCACCGCCGATGGCGATGCTGCCAGAGAGTGGACGACCGCCGCGGATACGAATTTTGTCCATGCGCAACTTAGTACACCACTTTAACCGAGCCGGGGAAGTGCCACGCCGCGTTGGCCCATGTATTTTCCCGCCTTGTCGCGATAGCTGGTCTCGCAGGGCTCGTTGCCCTGCAGGAACAGGAATTGGCAAATCCCCTCGAAGGCGTAGATCTTGGCCGGCAGCGGGGTGGTGTTGCTGATCTCGATGGTCACCTGGCCCTCCCATTCCGGCTCCAGAGGGGTCACATTCACGATGATGCCACAGCGCGCATAGGTCGATTTTCCTAAACAAATCACCAGCACATCGCGCGGGATGCGGAAATATTCCACCGTGTGGGCCAGCGCGAAGCTGTTGGGCGGGATCACGCATACCGGGCCTGTGCGATCGACAAAAGAATTTGGGTTGAACTGTTTCGGATCGACGATTGCCGAGTCCACATTGGTGAACACCTTGAACGAGTCGGCGACGCGCGCGTCGTAGCCGTAGCTGGAAAGGCCATAGCTGATGACCCCCTCGCGCTTCTGCGTCTCGATGAACGGCTCGATCATGCCGCGCTCGGTGGCCATCCGGCGGATCCAGACATCGGACATCACGGCCATGAAGCGCCTCCTGGGCTGGGACTCGGCAGGGGCGGGGTCTAGCCCGGAGTCGCGGGCGGGGCAAACCCTTGGCTGCGGTTGGCGAGGGAGGGGTTGAAAATGGGGCAGAACATGGCGGTGCCGGTGAAGCCTGCGCGGGACCAGCGATTGGATGTGATGAAGGGCGTGCTTCAGCTCACGATTTTCGCCAAGCATATCGGCTTTTCGCTGGTCGGCGGCTGGGTGATCCACAGCAACTGGGGGTTTTCCGACAGTTCGGAGCTGTTTGTGCTGTTGTCCGGATTCACGCTTGGCAGCGTCTTTGCGCTGAAACAGGCGCGGGGAAGCTGGTGGGCGGCGACGCAGGACATGCTGGGCCGGGCGCTGCGGTTGTATCGCACCCATCTGCTGGTGTTCGCCCTGTTCGGGCTGATGGTGGCGACCGCGTGCCTGCTTGCGATCCCGGGCGAGAGCGAACGTTTGGGCTGGGGGCGTGTGCTTGCGACGCCGCTGGAGGTGTTGCCCGGCATCCTGCTGATGCTGCACCAGCCGGCGTTCATGGGCATCCTGCCGACCTTCATCTGGGGGATGCTGCTGCTGCCCGGCTTCGCCTGGCTATGGAGCCGGGTTGGCGACTGGGCGATCGCGGCCCCGCTGGCGCTTTATGCCCTGGTGCAAGTGACCGGCGTTGCCGTGCCGGGGGTGGAGTTCGACCCGCTGGCCTGGCAGGTGCTGTTCCTGGGCGGTGCCTGGCTGGGGCGGCGCGCGTTGCTGCAGGGCCGCGCGTTAGCTCTGCCCGACAGGTGGGACCGATTGGTGACGATGGGCGCGGTGGCGTTGCTGGCGGTCGGGTTCGCGACGCGGGCGGCCCTGCATGGTTCGCTGCCGGAACTCGGGCTGTGGGCCGCGCCGTTCGCCGAGCCCGGCTGGATCACGCGCAAGGCCGACCTGCCGGTGACGGCGCTGTTGCACGCCCTCGCCTTGGCTTGGCTGGTGGCGCGGTTCGTGCCGCGGGATGCCGCCTGGATGCATCGTCGGGCCGCCGCATGGCTCGCGATGATCGGGCGGCACAGCCTGGAGGTGTTCTGCCTCGGCCTGTTCCTGTCCTGGGGGGCCACGGTGCTGCTGGCGATCAGTGGGGCCAACGTTGCGGTCGACCTCGCGCTTACCGCTTCCGGCGCGGCGATCCTGGGGGCCTGGGCGCAGTGGCTGGACCGCCACAAGGACCGGCGCGCCCCGGTCAGCGCCGTTGTGCGGGCGGGCGCGCGATAGGCGGGGGCGTCAGGCCGCTATCTTCACCTTCAACGTGCCGTAGCCCTTGATGAAGGTGGAGAAGATGCGGCTGGGCTCCTCCAGCACCTCGATCTCCAACTGCCGCTTCAGGATTTCCTCCCAGATGACGCGCAGCTGCATTTCGGCCAGCCGGTTGCCCACGCAGCGGTGGATGCCGAAGCCGAAGGACAGGTGCTGGCGCGGACGCTTGCGGTCGATGACCAGCGCCATCGGGTTCTCGATCATTTCCTCGTCGCGGTTACCCGAGACGTACCACATGATCACCTTGTCGCCCTTGCGGATCTGCTTGCCGCCGAGTTCGGCGTCGGCGACGGCGGTGCGGCGCATGTGGGCGAGCGGGGTTTGCCAACGGATGATCTCCGGCACCGCGCTGTCGAGCAGGGCGGGGTTGGCCTTCAGCTTGGCCCATTCGGCGGGGTATTTGCTGAAGGCGTAGAGCGCGCCGGTGAGCGAGTTGCGGGTGGTGTCGTTGCCGCCGACGATCAGCAGGATGATGTTGCCGAGGAATTCCTGGGGCGACATCTCGCGCGTGGCGGGCGAGGCCTGGAGCATCGAGATCAGGTCGTTGTTGCCCTCTGGGCCGCCGCCCTTGGCCAGGCGCTCGTTCCACAGGCCCATGAAATAGCCGAGGCACTCGCGCAGCTCGGCCTGGCGTTGCTCCTCGGTGTCGACGATGCCGGCGCCGGGGACGGCGGTTGCGACGTCGGACCAGCGGGTGAGCTTGCGGCGTTCCTCGAAGGGGAAATCGAACAGGGTTGCGAGCATTTGCGTGGTCAGCTCGATCGACACGCGGTCCACCCAGTCGAACGCCTCGCCGCGGGGCAGGGCGTCGAGGATGGTTTCGGCGCGCTCGCGGATGACGGCTTCGAGCTTGCCGAGGTTGGTGGGGGCCACGATGGGGGAGACGGCGAGGCGCTGGGCGTCGTGGCGGGGCGGGTCCATGGCGATGAACATGGGCAGCGGGAAGTCGACGCGTTGGTCGCGGATGGAGATGCCGCCGAGGGTGGAGAGCGAGGAATACACTTGGTGGTTGGTATCCACCGCCATGATGTCCTTGTACTTGGTCACCGACCAGTACGGGCCGAACTCGCTTTCGGCGGTGTAGTGCACCGGGTCCTCGCGGCGCAGGCGTTCGAAAAACGGCCAATGCGCATCGGCCGCGAACATCTCCGGGCGGGCCGGATTCAATTGGTCGAGCGGCAGCGCATAGGGATCAATCTGGCCGGTGGCGAGCGGGGCGTCGTTCATGGCCGTTTCTTCCTGGCAGTGTCGTTCCGCATCGAGATATAGCGCAATGCTGGCCGCGGGTCATGCGTTGCATCGCGGCGTGCGGCGTCGCACTCTGCTTCCAGGGGGAAACGCCATGCTCACCAGCGACTTCGAGGTTCGTGACCCGCGTTTTGCCAAGCTTGTGTTCGGCAACGTGCATGTGGACAAGTTGCACACCGGCTGCCGCTGGGCCGAGGGGCCGGCGTGGTTCGCGGCGCACCGCACTCTCGTCTGGTCGGACATCCCCAACAACCGGATGCTTCGTTGGGACGAGGCCACCGGCCAGGTCGGCGTGTTCCGCGAACCGGCCGACAACTCCAACGGCAACACCGTCGATCGCCAGGGCCGGCTTGTCACCTGCCACCACCGCAGCCGCATGGTGATGCGCACCGAGCACGACGGCAGCCGCACGGTGCTGGGCAGCCACTTCAAGGGCCGCCGCCTTAACTCCCCCAACGACGTCGTCGAGAAATCCGATGGCAGCCTGTGGTTCACCGACCCCAGCTACGGCATCGACTCCGACTACGAAGGCGACGCTGCCCCCAGTGAGATCGGCGCCTGCCACGTCTATCGCATCGCCCCCGACTCCGGTGTGGTCACAGCCGTCGCCACCGACTTTGCCAAGCCCAACGGCCTGGCCTTTTCGCCAGACGAATCCCTGCTCTACATCGCCGACACCGGCTTCACCCACGGCGTGCAGTTCCCTCGCCACATCCGCGTCTTCCGCGTCCACGGGAATACGCTCTCGGGTGGCGAGGTCTTCGCCACCTGCGATGTCGGCCTGTTCGACGGGCTGCGCGTGGACCGCCACGGCAATGTCTGGACCTCGGCCGGCGATGGCGTGCGTTGCTACGCCCCCGACGGCACGCTGCTTGGCCTCGTGCGCATTCCTGAGGTGGTGGCCAATTGCTGCTTCGGCGGCGCCAAGCGCAACCGCCTGTTCATCTGCGGCACCACGTCGCTCTACGCGGTCTATCTGAACACCGCCGGGGCCTGACCGGCGCGAAGCGTCACTGCCGCTGCCGCCCGGGTGATGTCGTGCAAATCGGAACGTGCGGCCATCTGCGCCAACCCGCCCGCATGGTCGGCCATGCTTCCGGATAGCTCCCGGCTCACCGTCGCCTCCTCGGCCCGGACCACGAAGTCGTAGACGTCCCGCATTGCGTCCGTTTGGGGCACGAGCCGGTCGGCGAGAACGCGAAGCGCCTGGGCGACGCCGCGCAGAAGAAGCTGGCGCAGGCCGGCGTCCAGGCTGCCGGCCGAGGAACCAGCCCCGGATGACGTTGAGGGATTCGACATGGGCGCCCGGCTCATACCAACCGCCGAAATGAATGACCGGTGCGAAGCAAGCGCGGGGCGCTGCCCCGGACCTCGCCTGGTCCGGCGCGCGCCTTCGCGCGACGGGCCGAGCCCCTGGACCTCATATTATTGAAATGAGTGGGTTTCCAAAGGCCCTCGGCCTTTGGCGGGTCATCCGTGGCGCGGCTTCGCGCCGCGAAGGCAGAGCCCTGGCCTTGTCTCTCTTGGAGCGTTCACTCATTTCGGAGTCTGGTATCAGTGCCCGGCGAGCATAGCGCGGATCGCGTTGAACAACCCTCTAACGGTCGGCCTTACCGTCGCTCGGCGGACCGGCAGGCAGAGCGTTTTCGCCCTGATCCGGCCCCGGCGCGGGGGCGCGGGCGCGTTGCTGCTGCTTGCGGCGCAGGAGGTTGGCGCGCAGGGCTGCGGCCTCGCGCGCCTCGCGTGCCTGCTTCTCGGCCAACGCGCGGTCCGTCAGCGCCGGGCGGGGGGGCGGTCTGTCCATCGCCCCTGGAATGGGCAGCCCTGTGCCGATCGTCAAGCAGCACTGCCGTCGCGCCGACCCTTGGGGGGTTGCACGGCGCAAGGCGTGCGGCTAATCAGCCCCTCCTAGGCGCCTTGTATCGATGCGCGCCCACGGCGCTGCACTAGCTCAGTGGTAGAGCACTCCCTTGGTAAGGGAGAGGTCGACAGTTCAATCCTGTCGTGCAGCACCATCCTGCCTCCAATGCACTGAGCGACTGGCCGATCCGGCCGATCTCGCTGCGCGGGCCGGTCGCTGTCACCTCGGCGATCCCGCTGCCGCGCACCATCAGCGAGCCGGAGAAGACATACGGCAGATCGTCTCCGCCCGGACGCGCCGGGGGCGATGCCGCACTTGCCACCTTCCGAACCGGCACGGATTCCCCCGTGAGCAGGGATTCGTCGGTCTGGACATCGCCGGCCTCGATCAGCCTGGCGTCCGCCGGCACGCGGTCGCCCTCCGCCAACATCACCAGATCGCCGCGCACCACCTCGCGACCAGCTATGCGCCTTCGCTCGCCGCCGCGGATCACCAGCGCACGCGGGCTGGTCAGGTCGCGCAGCGCCTCCAGCACGCGCTCGGTCCGGCTTTCCTGCACGACCGTGATCACGATGGAGAACAGCGCGAAGGCCAGGAGGATCAACGCCTCTTCCGGGTTGCCGAGCAGAAGGTAGAGCACCCCGCCGCCGAGCAGCAGCGCCAGCATCGGCTCGCGCATAACCTCAAGAACGATCCGCAACGGTGTCCGCCGCCCGCTGCGGGCGAGCTCATTGGGGCCATCGGCCTTGAGGCGGGAAGCTGCCTCCTGCTCGCTCAGGCCGCTGCCAATCGCCTTCGCCATCGGTGCATCCGGCATGGTGGTCGTCCTTTGGGGCACCTGGTGCCGAATGCCCACAGACCGACAGATGGCGGGCCAGCCAAGTCAAGAACGCGCGAGCGTCATGATCGACCGATGGACAATCAGCGACGCGACCAGCCATCGGGTGAAAACACGCGTCGACAGGGATCGCGCATTTCACATTCTCGCACGTTGATGTGAATCATCGACGCCAGACGATGAGTGCGCCGATGGCTCGCTCACCGAATGGGCAAAGCTCGCCCAACGGCCAATGGCGAGGAGGCGCGAGAGGCGAAGCGAGGCTTGGTCCAAAGGTGGCACATCGCCGCGTCGTAGGCGGGAAAGGGTCGCCCGCCACCTTCGACCACGCACCCCTCTTCGTGCTCGACCGCGATCACAGCGCGCCCTGCGCGACATGCCATAGCGGCCACGACATTAGCCGCTACACCCGCTATGGCTGCCATGCGCACCAGCCCGACCGGATCGCCGCCCGGCACCAGCGCGGTGCGAGCCGGGATTTCCAGAACTGCGCGTCCTGCCATCGCAACGCCCACGGCGAGCCCGAAGGCCGTCGCCGGAATAAGGGGGGCGGAGGCCGGGAACGACACTGATGGTTCCCACCCCGCACAACACCGGTATCCACCAGACAACAATGCGAAGACTTGGCAGGTGACATGGCTGCGTGTCACACGGTCGGCGCCGAGAAGACCGATCATACGACCCGAGCGCGGCTGAAACCGGCCGAATTCGATTCAAGGAGACACGTCAATGCCTCGCCTGCACCTGCACCCTGAGCATCATCTGGTTTCGCGCATCGGGTGGCTGCGTGCAGCCGTAATGGGAGCGAATGACGGCATCGTCTCCACCGCCAGCCTGATCGTGGGCGTCGCCGCAGCGGCAGCAACGCAGAACGACATCCTGATCGCCGGCGTGGCGGGGCTGGTCGCCGGCGCCATGTCGATGGCGGCCGGCGAGTATGTCTCAGTCAGTTCCCAATCCGACACCGAGCAAGCCGACCTCGCCCGGGAAACGCAGGAACTGAGGGACAATCCGGCCGCCGAGCATGAAGAACTGGCTCAAATCTACGTCCGGCGCGGCGTGGCCCCGGCCCTGGCCCGCCAGGTTGCCGAACAGTTGATGGCCAAGGATGCGCTTGGCGCGCACGCCAAGGACGAGCTCGGGATATCGGAAATCACCACCGCGCGACCGATCCAGGCGGCGCTGACGTCCGCCGCCACCTTCGCCGTCGGCGCGGCCATGCCGTTGCTGATGGTTGTCATCGCGCCGACCCATCTGCTCGTGCCAATCACTTCCGGCGCATCGCTGGCCTTCCTCGCCTTGCTTGGCGCGCTCGGGGCCCAGGCGGGCGGGGCCAGTATTCTACGCGCTACTGCGCGCGTGACGTTCTGGGGAGCCCTGGCCATGGCGCTCACCGCAGTCATCGGCACCATTTTCGGCATGGTCATCTAGCCAAGCGGGATTGGCCTCCGAATGATGCTGTGAAGGCTCCGCCAAAACGACTCTTGATCGTGGACATAGTCTCAGCCCCCGTCGTGCCACCACTTGCCCCCGAGCACGATACCGCGGCAGGCGAGGTGCTGCCTGGTTTGGATGGTTTCGCCGACCGCGTCCTTCAGCGTGAACTCGCCGGTCTCGATGTCCAGCACCGTGGCGTCGCCCAGCGTGCCGGGCTTCAGCGTGCCGCGGTCCTCCAGGCGCACCGCCTTCGCGGGGTTGATGGTGCTGGCGCGGATCACCTCGTTCAGGCTCACGCCCATGGCCATGAACTTGGTCATCGTCACCAGCATGTTGTAGGCCGGGCCGCCGATCGAGGTCAGGTGCACGTCGCTGCTGATCACGTCGGGCAGGAAGCCGTTCTTCACCATCTGCATGGCGCTGGCGAAGCCGAAGCTGCCGGCGCCGTGGCCGATGTCAAAGATCACCCCGCGGGCGCGCGCCTCCAGCACGTCCGGCTCCACGCCGCCGCCGGGGGCTGCCGGGGAGTTCGGCCAGGGGCGGAAGCAGTGGGTGAGGATGTCGCCCTTGCGCAGCAGCGCCATCACCTCGGCGCGCGGCGGCGGCGGTGCGTCGAGGTGGCCCATCAGCGGCAGCCCCAGCCCGTGTGCCACCTCAAGCGCCATCTTCATCGGCGCGATGCCGAGCGGGCCGGAGGTGCCGCCGCCGATGCGCACCTTGATGCCGCAGATCAGGTCGGCCTGCTCGCGCGCCACGCGCAGGCAGACGCGGCTGTTCAACAGGCGCAGGTCGGAGCTTTCGCCGAAACTCACCTCCCAGTGCAGCGCGAAGATGCCGGCGAAGGACAAGTTGAGGAACGGCACGATGCGAACCTCCGCCGGCTCGATCACGTGCTTTCGGAAGCCGTGGATGTTGCCGGGGCCGGCGCTACCGGCATCCACCAGCGTGGTGCAGCCGCTCCACTTCGCATACTGGTCGGGGTCGACGCCGAGCGAGGTGCCGCCCCAATAGACATGGGTGTGCAGGTCGATCAGCCCCGGCGTGACGATCTTGCCCGCGACATCGCGCGTCTGCACCGCATTGCCCAGGTTGCGCCCGATCGCGGCCACCCGGCCATTGGCGAAGCCGACATCGACGGTGTCGTCGAGATTCTGCGCCGGGTCGATCACTCGCCCGCCGGTGAGCAACAGGTCGAACATGCAGGATCCTCCGTGGTTGCGGCTGCGTCGCGCAATCAATGGTCGCGGCTGGGGAATTTTCGCGCAACCCCTCGCCAAGCCAGAAAACTGGTGCAGAATGACGCGTCAGCGCCCGTCCCCGACCCCGCATGCGGCATGCGCACCACGCAGGAGCACCCGATGAGCACCACCACCACCGACGATTCCCGGACGAACTCGCGGATCGTCACCGCCTATCGCCAGCGCACCGCCGCCTCGGCCGAGCTGTCGCGCCAGGCGCAGGAGCTGTTTCCCAGCGGCATCACCCATGACGCGCGCAACCTGGACCCCTACGGCATCTACGTCGCGCGCGCCGCCGGGCCGCATAAATGGGACGTGGACGGCAACAAATACATCGACTTCTTCGGCGGCCACGGCGCGCTGATCCTCGGCCACAACCACCCCACGGTACTGGCGGCGATCACCCAGGCGATGACGGAGGGTTCGCAGTTCGGCGCCAGCCACCCGCGCGAGATCGGCTGGGCGAACGCGGTGAAGCGCCTGGTGCCCTCGGCGGAACGGCTGCGCTTCACCTCCTCGGGCACCGAGGCGACGCTGATGGCGGTGCGCCTGGCCCGCGCCTTCACCGGGAAGGAGACCCTGCTGCGCTTCAAGGGCCATTTCCACGGCTGGCACGACCAGATGGCGAACGGCTATTCCAACCACTACGACGGCACCCCGACCCCGGGCGTGCTGCCGAGCGTGGCGCAAAAATCCGTGCTGGTGAACCCGGGCGACATCGCCGCCGTGGAGGCCGCGCTGAAGTCCAACCCGGATATCTGCGCCGTCATCCTGGAGCCCACCGGCAGCAGCTTCGGCCAGGTGCCCCTGAAGGCCGAGTTCGTGCAGGAACTGCGCCGCCTGACCACCAAATACGGCGCGCTGCTCATCATGGACGAGGTCGTCACCGGCTTCCGCACCTCCCCCGGCGGTGCCCAGGTCGCCTGGGGCATCACCCCCGACCTGTCATCGTGGGCCAAGATCCTGGCCGGCGGCATGCCGGGCGGGTGCGTGACCGGGCGCAAGGACATCATGGACCTGCTGGACTTCGCCGCCACGGCCAAGGCCGGACGCGAGAAGATCGGCCATCCCGGCACCTTCAACGCCAACCCGGTGTCGGCCGCGGCCGGCATCGCCTGCCTGACCATCCTGGCCGAGACCGATGCGGTGCAAAAAGCGGCGGACACGGCGGCGTCGCTTCGCGCGGGGATGAATGATGTGCTGGCGGAATTCGGGCTGAAGTGGTCGGTGTATGGCACCTCCTCGGTCTTCCACCTGTTCGTGAACCCGAAGGGGCGCGACATCACACCGCACGGGTTCGACCCGTACGCGATGGAAATGGAGGAGCTGAAGGCGCAGCCGCAAAAGCTGAATAACCGCATGCGCATCGCACTCCTGGTGAACGGCGTGGACACCAACCCGCGCATCGGCGGCCTGGTGTCCTGCACCCACACCGCGCAAGACGTGGCGGATGCGGTGAGCGCCTATCGCGAGGCGTTGAAAATGCTGAAGTCGGAAGGCGAACTTCCGAACTGATCTTTCGACAGCGGGGCCGGACGGAAACGTCCGGCCCCTTTCGATTCCAGCGCGCGACACGCCGACGAGGGGAGAGACTTCCGATGAACGACGAAGACCTGGGCTTCCTGCCCGCCACCGAGCTTGCACCGATGATCCGGCAAAAGAAGATCTCGCCGGTGGAGGTGATGAGCACCATCATCAAGCGGATCGAGCGGCTGGAGCCAAAGATCAACGCCATGGCCGCGTTCGGGCCGGAACTGGCGATGCAGCATGCCCGCCGCGCCGAGGAGGCCCTGATGAAGGGCGGCAACATCGGCCCCCTGCACGGCCTGCCCGTCACCATCAAGGACCTCGCCTGGACGGTCGATTTCCCGACCGAGTCCGGCAGCCACACCGCCAAGGGCTTCCAGGCCAAGATCGACAACCCCTTCGTGGCGCGCCTGCGCGAGGCCGGCGGCATCGTCATCGGCAAGACCACCACCTCCGAGTTCGGCTGGACCGGCGTGTCGCGCAGCCCGCTCACCGGCATCACCAGCAACCCCTGGAAGAAGGGCTACAACGCCGGTGCGTCGTCGGCCGGTGCCGGGGCTGCCTCGGCTGCCGGATATTCGGCGCTGCACCAAGGCAGCGACGGGGCGGGCTCGATCCGCATGCCGGCGCATTTCTGCGGGCTGTTCGGCCTGAAGCCAACCCATGGCCGGGTGCCCAATCATCCCGTCGGCGCCGGCGACTACACCAGCCATAGCGGCCCGATGACCCGCACGGTGGCCGACGGCGCACTGATGATGTCGGTGATGTCCGGCCCGCATCCGCTGGACCACACCAGCCAGGAGGCATGGCCAGCCGACTACATGGGCCGGCTGAACGACGGCGTCAAAGGCAAGCGCGTCGCCTTCTCGATGGATCTCGGCCACGCCCGCGTCGACCCGGAAGTGGCCGACCTGGTGCGCAAGGCGGCGGATAATTTCGCCGCCAATGGCGGGTTCAACCTGATCGACGTGAAGCCGGCCTGGGGCCCGGTGGGGCCAACCCTGATCCGCGACTTCTGGGCCGCGCACATGACCCGCAGCGCCGCCCTGCTGCCCAAGTGGGAACACCAGATGGACCCCGGCCTGGTCGCCTGCATCAAGGATGGCGGACAGGTCACCATGGCGCAGTACCAGGACATGCGGATGCGCAAGATGGCCTACATCGCAGACATCCACATGTTCTTCGAGGACTGGGACTTCCTGATCACCCCCACCGTCTCGGTCGCCGCCTTCCCGGCCGAGAAACTGATGCCGGACCACTGGCCGCAGCACCCGTGGGACTGGATCTCCTGGGCCGAGTTCTCCTACCCTTTCAACATGAGCTGGAACCCGGCGGCGACCGTGCCGGCCGGCTTCACCAAAAACGGGCTGCCGGTCGGCCTGCAGATCGTCGGCCGCCGCTTCGACGACCTCGGCGTTATGCAGGCGTCGCGGGCGTTCGAGCGGATCCAGCCCTGGGCCGACAAGCGCCCCGCGATGGACTGGTGACACCCGCTCCCGGCCGGACACAGGGGACCTGCAGATGACCGACGAGGACCTCTGTTTCCTGCCGGCGACCGAGCTCGCGCCGCTGATCCACAGCCGCGCGATCTCGCCGGTCGAGGTGATGCGCGCCGTGGTGGCGCGCATCGCGCGGCTGGAGCCGAAGCTGAACGCCATGGCCGCCTTCGACCCGGACCTCGCACTCGCCCGGGCCCGCGCCGCCGAGGCGACCGTGATGCGCCAGGCACCGGCCACGGCCAAGGCCGGAGATGCCAAGCTGGGGCCGCTGCACGGCATCCCGGTCACCATCAAGGACCTGCACTGGACCGAGGATTTCACCACCAAGGCCGGCAGCCACACGATGAAGGGGTTTCGCGCGCCAATCGACACCCCTTCGGTGGCGCGGTTGCGGGCCGCTGGCGCACTGGTGATCGGCAAGACCACCACCAGCGAATTGGCCTGGAGCGGCGTGTCGCGCTCGCCGCTGACCGGCATCACCAGCAATCCCTGGAAGGCCGGCTACAATGCCGGCGCATCCTCGGCCGGGGCAGGGGTGGCGGCGGCGGCCGGCTATGGCCCGCTGCACCAGGGCAGCGACGGCGCCGGCTCCATCCGCATGCCGAGCCATTTCTGCGGTGTCTTCGGTCTCAAGGGCACACATGGCCGGGTGCCGACCTATCCGGTTCCGACCAGCGACTACACCGCCCATCTCGGCCCGATGACGCGCACGGTGGCCGATGGCGCGCTGATGATGGCCGTCATGTCCGGCCCGCATGCGCTCGACCACACCAGCCTGGAAGCGCCGCCGGCCGACTATCTGGGCCGGCTGGACGAAGGAGTGCGCGGCCGCCGCGTCGCCTTCAGCGCCGATCTCGGCCATGCCCGTGTGGACCCCGAGGTCGCCGCCATCGTGCGCGCCGCCGCCGAACGTTTCGCCGCCGCCGCCGGGCTGCACATGGCGGACGTAACCCCGCCCTGGGGCGCAGACGGCGCGCCGCTCATCCGCGGCTTCTACCGCGCCCACATGCAGGCCCGCGCCGCCCTGCTGCCCGAATTCGAATCACGCATGGACCCGGGCCTGGTCGCCTGCATCCGAGACGGCGCCGGCACCACGGTGGCTGACTACCAAAACCTGCGGGCGCGCAAGCTGGCCTTCGTCGCGGCCATCCATGCCTGGTTCGAGGACTGGGACTTCCTGATCACCCCCGCCGCCTCGGTCGCCGCCTTCCCCGCCGAGTGCCTGATCCCCGAGCACTGGCCCCAGCACGATTGGGACTGGCTGCGCTGGGCCGAGTTCTCCCACCCGTTCAACATGAGCTGGAACCCAGCCGCCAGCATCCCGGCCGGCTTCACCCGCGACGGCCTGCCGGTGGGCCTGCAAATCGTCGGCCGCCGCTTCGACGACCTCGGTGT
>Ga0105050_10005763_pt1 | contig 15711 bp, 12 predicted proteins | sample FRY01_FD_78088 | JGI IMG/M metagenome (GOLD analysis project Ga0105050, IMG submission 78088) | Freshwater microbial communities from Lake Fryxell liftoff mats and glacier meltwater in Antarctica - FRY-01 | ecosystem: Environmental > Aquatic > Freshwater > Ice > Glacier meltwater ... | reverse complement strand
AAATTTTAAAAAGGGGCTGTCCATTCGGATCAGTCCCTTTTTTATTTAATCGTTTTATTGAAAAGTTCCAGTGTCCTTCCCCATGCAAGTTTTGCTGCATCGGCGTTATAACGCTCACCCCCGGTATCATTATTGAATGCATGTTGTACACCATCATAGATAAAAAGCTGGTAATGTTTACCTGCGGCCTTTAATGCAGCTTCATAGGTTGGAATTCCTGCATTGACACGTTCATCCATTCCTGCATAATGCAACATTAATTTAGATTTTATTTTTGGAACATCTGCCGCTTCAGGTTGTCCGCCATAATAAGCAACAGCTGAATTTAGGGATGCTGAATTTACGGCGAGTAGATTGGTCATTCTACCACCCCAGCAGAATCCGACACAGCCGGTTTTTCCATTGCTTTCTTTTCTGGATTTAAGATAGTCTAGTGCATTCAGAAAATTATTCAGGTTTTTTGTAGCATCAATTTTACTGAACATACCTCTAGCTTCATCTGTATTTGCAGGTGTGCCACCAAAAGGTGAAAGAGCATCTGGAGCAAGAGCAATAAAGCCTGCCTTCGCCACACGACGTGCTATATCTTTTATATGCGGATTTAAGCCTCGATTTTCATGAATAACTACCACACTTCCAAATTTGCCACGGCCTTTTGGGCGGGCAAGGTAGCCCTTCATGGTACAATCATCACCGGGATAGGAAATATCATCCAGAATTAAGTCTTCATCCAGTTCAGAAACAGTTTCTGCCTGCACATAACCTACTTCCAGCATTGATAATGCCGACATAGCCATAGCAGCGCTCCCGGTAAGCTTTACCAGGCGGTTCATAAACGACTTACGGCTTAAGGGTTTGTGGGTGTATTCGTCGTAGAGGTTAATTATTTTCTGATCCAATTTGATTTCTATTTTAGAATAAATATATATCAATAATCAGTTCAAAACAAGGTGTTGCTGCCTCCTGATTTTATTCGGCCTAAATGTTTGTAGGCTGCCTCGGTGCATTCTCTGCCTCTTGAGGTACGCATAATATAACCCTCCTGAATCAGAAAGGGCTCATATACCTCTTCAATGGTTCCTTCTTCTTCACCAACAGCTGTGGCAATAGTTTTAAGACCAACTGGCCCTCCCTTAAACTTATCGATAATAGTAAGCAGGATCTTATTGTCCATCTCATCGAGGCCATGTTCATCCACATTCAACGCATTCAGAGCATATTTTGCAATCTCAGTATCGATATTCCCTGTGCCCTTGATCTGTGCAAAATCTCTGGTTCGGCGTAAAAGTGCATTGGCAATACGGGGTGTACCACGACTTCTGCGGGCAATTTCATAGGATCCTTCATCCGAGATTTCAGTTTTTAGAATCTGTGCTGAGCGCTGAACAATGGTAGTTAATAATTTGGCATCATAATACTCTAAGCGGCTGTTGATTCCAAAACGGGCTCGCAAAGGTGCTGTAAGAAGACCTGAGCGTGTGGTTGCTCCGACTAAAGTAAAAGGATTTAATGAAATCTGAACTGAACGGGCATTGGGGCCTGTCTCGAGCATGATATCGATTTTGAAATCCTCCATGGCCGAATAGAGGTATTCTTCAACCAGAGGACTTAAACGGTGGATTTCGTCTATAAAAAGGATGTCGCCTTCTTCAAGATTGGTTAGTAGTCCCGCAAGATCTCCTGGTTTATCCAGAACAGGCCCGGAGGTAATACGGATATTGACCCCCATTTCATTGGCAATAATATGCGAGAGGGTTGTTTTCCCTAATCCGGGGGGGCCATGTAGCAAAACATGATCTAATGCTTCACCACGTTGTTTGGCTGCCTGTACAAATACGCGAAGGTTCGCCAGAATTTTATGCTGACCTGTGAAATCTTCAAAAACCTGTGGACGCAGAACTTTCTCAATCTCCCGTTCTACAGGTGAAAGGTTATCTTCTGCGGGGTCAAGATTTTCATTCATAGGTTTTGATAATTTATTGGGGTTCTTTTGGAATGATAATTATGAAGTAAATATAAATCTTATGTGGTTAATTTCTTAACATTCTGAACTAAAGCCTGATTAATTATACTTCCGGAAAAAGCTGTTTAATTTTATTTGGATCACTCCCAAAAAGGCTTCCCGGAATATCTTCGTACTCATCTTGGAGGTTCCTTCAGTTCTGTCGGTAAAGATAATCGGAACTTCCACCACATTGAAGCCATATTTGATCGCAGTGAATTTCATCTCAATCTGAAACGCATAGCCAATGAAACTAATTTTATTCAGAGGGATAGTTTCAAGCACTTTGCGCCGGTAACATTTAAAACCGGCAGTTGCATCCTGAATATTTATTCTTGTAATTAATCTAACATAAACAGAAGCAAAATAGGACATAAGCACTCTGCTCATAGGCCAGTTTACTACATTCACACCTCTGATATATCTAGAACCAATCGCTAAATCAGCATTTTCAATACAGGCAGTTTTTAAGCGGATGAGATCTTCAGGATTATGAGAAAAATCTGCATCCATCTCAAAAATGTATTCGTAATTTCGTTCAAGAGCCCATTTAAATCCATGAATATAGGCAGTTCCCAATCCGAGTTTGCCTTCCCGCTCCTCGATATGAATCATATTTGCATATTCTTCCTGTAGACTTTTGACAATTTCGGCAGTACCGTCAGGTGATCCATCATCAACAATGAGAATATGAAATACATCAGGCAGAGAAAATACCTTTCGGATGATATTTTCGATATTTTCCTTTTCGTTATAGGTTGGAATTATGACGATGCTATCTGATAACACTAATACAGAATTGATTTGCGAATATACTGCTTTCAATGAAGAGAGAGATAGGTTCGGTACCTCTCTCTTCATTTTTATTCTTAAAAATTGTCTATTATTCAGATTTGGCTCCGGTCATAGTTTCCTGTGAAAAGTCTTCAGCACCATGTGCAAGTCTTTTTAATGGCTTAAGGATGGCAATCACTATCCCTCCGATTAGGGTACAGAATATGGCAATTCCAGTAAATATTTCGAGTTCACCCGCAGTTTGTGACCATACACCAACCCATCCGGCTACATAATTACCAAGTCCGGTAGCAGCGAAAAATACACCCATCATAATTGATGCGTATTTCATTGGTGCAAGTTTGGTAATAAATGATAATGCGACAGGAGATGCACTAAGTTCTCCAATAGTATGAAACAGGTAAGCGAGAATAAGCCAATACATGGCTGAAGCGCCATCATTTTGATATTGAATTGAGGCTGCCGACATGAATAAAAATCCCCAGCCCATGATAATCACACCAATAGCAATTTTAAAGATTGAAGATGCTTCCTTACCGCTTTTCTTGCGATTAAACCAGAATGCTGCTATCGGAATCCCGAGAGTAATTATAAAGAACGAGTTCACCGATTGAAACCAGGTTGCTGGCACTGTCCAGTTCATGAAGTCAATCATGCGATTAGTTTTTTCTGAGGCATATAGATTCATTAATCCACCGGCCTGTTCAAAGGCACCCCAGAAAACGATTATCATTAAAAACGAAAGCAGCATGACTTTTATCCGGTCTTTTTCAATACTTGTAAGCGGTTTTGAAATTGTTTCCTGATCAGCAGCAGATAATTCCCTGGTGGCTTCACCAACTCCTTTTAAATATTTACTTCCTAAAATGAACACTATAAGTCCGATTGCCATTCCAATTCCTGCCAGTCCGAATCCATAATGCCAACCCATGGTTTCCCCGACATAGCCAATTATGATGCCTGCTAAAAAAGCTCCGGTATTTATTCCGATATAGAAAATCGTAAATCCTTTATCTCTGCGATCATCACCTTTTGGATATAGTCCTCCAACCATGGTCGAAATATTAGGTTTTAAGCATCCAACACCAGCAATGATGAGACCTAGCCCAATATAAAAAGTAATTAATGATTGAAATGCAAGGATACTATGGCCGGCTACCAGTAGCAACCCTCCAAGGATCACCGCTTTCTTTTGTCCGATTAATTTATCAGCAAGGATTCCTCCAGGAATTGAGGATAAATAGACAAGGAAAGTATAAATGCCGTACAGCTTTAAGGCTTCGGTACTAGTCCATCCAAAGCCGGGATTTTCTCCCTTTACAGATGAAACAAGGAAGAGTACGAGCAGGGCTCTCATTCCATAAAAACTGAATCTTTCCCACATTTCGGTAAGAAAAAGTACATATAACCCTCTTGGGTGTCCAAAAAGCTGTTTTTGCTGTATTTCCATACGTTCAAATAATAATAATTGGTTGTTTAGAATTTATAATTGGGTCAGGCCTTAACTATATTAGTTTTAAAAGGAGTAAAAAGTTCAATTATAATTAAAATTTACTAAAATTGCCGACTTATATTATTTGTAAATAATTATAAATCTACTGTAATGGTTGAAAAAACTTCTTTGATTACGAATGATGCTGTTCTTTTGGGAATTCTAATGAGTATCCTTGGATTTGTATTTTGGTCTTCACAAAGCAAGAATATTTTCTTTAAAAAACTATATACTTTTGTACCTCCAATTCTTTTATGCTATTTTATTCCTGGTTTATTAAATTCAACAGGTGTAATATCAGGCTCTGAATCAGCTCTTTATACGGTTTCGTCGAGATATCTTCTTCCTGCCAGTTTAGTTTTATTTACTCTGAGTCTAGATTTAAAAGAGATTTGGAAGTTAAGAAAGAAAGCCGGTTTGATGTTTATTTGCGGTTCAATCAGTATAATTATTGGTGGCCCGATTGCTGTATATCTAGTTTCGCTAGTTGCTCCTGAAGTAGTTGGTGGTGAAGGCGCTGATGCAATATGGAGAGGTTTAAGTACAATTGCAGGGGCATGGATAGGGGGCGGACCAAATCAGGCTGCAATGTATGAGGTATTTAAACCAAGTGCCGATGTTTTTTCGGCCATGGTTGCTTTGGATGTATTTGTAGGTTATGTTTGGATGGCACTCTTGCTATTTGCAGCTGGAAAGAACGTTGAAATTAATAAATTTTTAAAAGCTAAAGATCAGTCAGTTACTGATATAAAAGAAAAAATTGAGAGCTACCAGTTAAGTATTATGAAAATTCCTAAGATGGAAGATATCATTAAGATTCTTGCTGTTGGATTTGGAATAACGGGCATTGCACACTTTGGAGCAGATATTATTGCACCTTGGATAAGTATAAATGCACCTCAGTTGAGCACTCTTAGTTTAACCTCCGGATTTTTCTGGATCATAATTATTGCTACCACCCTTGGGATGCTGCTTTCCTTTACGAAGGTCAGGAACCTCGAAGGTGTTGGAGCTTCCCGACTGGCTAGTGTTTTTTTATACGTGCTGATCGCAACAATAGGAATGCAAATGAATATTATGGCAATTTTTAAGAACCCTGGATTATTAATCGTTGGTTTAATTTGGATGTCTATTCACGCTATTGTTTTAATTATAGTTGCAAAATTAACAAGAACACCATTTTTCTTTCTGGCTGTTGGAAGCATGGCTAATGTTGGGGGCCCGGCTTCGGCACCTGTAGTGGCAAGCGCATTTCATCCTTCATTAGCTCCTATAGGCGTTTTATTAGCTGTTTTCGGTTATGTAATCGGGACCTATGGGGCTTACATTTCAGGATTATTGATGCAGGCGGTTTCACCCTAGATACATTCATTGTTACAGATAACCAGTTATTAGTTTGTATCTATAAATCCACTCTTTAATGAGGTTTAGGTATCGAAGATGTATAACGTATAAACTACAACGTAAAACTTTTAATTCATCTTCCTCGGATCATTGAAATTATCATCCTGATCTGTAGGAGTATTTTTCAGTTCCAGATCCTGAACAAATTTCCATCTGCCGTTAACAAGTCGAAAACCATCATAGGAGAAATCGGGACCGTAGAGTTCAAATCTTCCTTTTAATTTCGGATCGGGAGGAGCAAGATGATCGAAAACTAAGGTGCTAATTGATGGCTCGTAATTCAAGACCATAGATGCACGCCGATCATACTCAAAGATAGCACGCTTTTTTAAAGGCTGTTCTTTCTCTCCATCGAACACCGGCATCCCGAAATAAGCTTTCCCATCTTTAAAGTGAAGTATTTCGATCACTTTTTTTGTGGACTTGACTGTATTTCCTTTCCAGCCCAGTAAAACATAATATGGAGTCTGCACATTATTCAGCACTGATATAATGCGGTAATACTGAGCTCCATACCATCTTTCATTTGTAGTGATTGTGTCTGAAGGCTTCTTTATTGCAGGGGTATAGTCAACCAATGGAAACATTTGCAGCTTGCCATCAGGATTATTCATCTGAATTGTACCATAATAGCGATAACTGCCATCATCATTCATTATATGCCAGCTGAATATTCTGAATCTTTTATCTGAAGATGATTGGATCGATACGGTTTTAAGTGAATCGAATTGAAAATTGAATGAATAAGGTATTTTTAATGTATTAACAAGTGTTTTGATGAATTTGTAGTTGGCATTATAGCGTTCAGGTTCAATGCTGTCATTAATCATTTTATAACTTAGAATCTGAAGACTATCCTGAAGATCTAGCATAGTTTGCTTGTTTTTATTACCGGAAGAATGCTGAGCTTCGGCGTTCTTCAGAATAAACACAGACAAAAGAAAAATTATAAAAAGCTGCCTCATTTCCCTTTATTGCATATTTTCAATGATGATTGCACTTGCTCCACCGCCACCGTTACAGATACCCGCAACACCAATCTTTCCGCCATTTTGTTGAAGTACGTTCAGCAAAGTTATAACAATCCGTGCACCTGAGGCTCCAAGAGGATGTCCCATGGAAACTGCACCTCCATTTACATTTACTATTGCAGGGTCAAGTTCCAGAATTTGGTTATTTGCAAGAGAAACCACTGAAAATGCTTCATTAATCTCGTAAAAATCAACTTCAGAAGCCTTGATTCCGGCACGTTCTAGTGCTTTTGGAATTGCTTTTGATGGCGTTGTAGTAAACCACTCTGGAGCTTGTTGGGCGTCGGCATAAGATATGATCTTGGCGAGTGGTTTTATCCCTAATTCATCGGCCTTTGCTTTACTCATCAAAACTAATGCGGCTGCTCCATCATTTAATGTGGACGCATTAGCAGCAGTTACTGTACCATCCTTTTTAAATACTGGTTTTAGTGAAGGAATTTTATCGAATTTTACTGCATTGATCTCTTCATCATGCTCAATAAGGCTTATTTCTCCTTTACGATCCTTTATTTCAACAGGTACAATTTCGTTTTTAAATTTACCATTTGCTTGTGCAGATTGTGATCGTTTATAAGATTCAATAGCAAAAGCATCTTGATCTTCACGGCTGATTTTGCATTCAGTTGCACATAATTCGGCTGCAGAACCCATGTGATAATCATTGTAAACGTCCCATAAACCATCTTTAACCAATCCGTCAATAATTTGACCGTTACCCAAACGATAGCCATTTCTTGCTTTGTCTAGGTAATAAGGCACATTGCTCATACTTTCCATTCCACCTGCAATAACAATATCATTTTCTCCTAATGCGATACTTTGAGAAGCTATAATAATGGCCTTGGTTCCGGAAGCACATACTTTATTGATTGTTGTTGCTGGCATATCCGGTAGACCGGCAAATTTTGCAGCTTGAGTGGCAGGCGCCTGACCGAGATTAGCCGACAAAACATTTCCCATGTATACTTCTTGTACTTGCTCGGCTCTAATACCGGCACGTTCAACCGCAGCTTTGATTGCAACTGCTCCCAGAGCGGTGGCAGAAAGACTCGATAATGTGCCTCCAAAACTCCCAATAGGAGTTCTTACCGCCGAGATGATATATACTTCATTCATTTTTAATCTTTTTTTGGTTAGCGGGTGCAAGTTAAGAAATTAAGGTCAACACAAAATATACGGTTTATTAATGCTGCAGTTCCCAAGGATTTTTTAGATTTTTTTTAATTTGATCAGATAATAAGATGTTCTCTTAACCATTCCAAAACTTTTTAACATTAATTTAACGTAATGATTATATAAATGTTTTGCTGAGTCATATTGTATAGAGATATTTACAATTGATGAATCCGACTTGATGAAATTATCGGGAGTTCGATATGATTTTCCTGCGGTTGCTGTTTTTACCACTCGCCTAAAATTTGCCTTCGACATTCTTGAAGTCGGTGTTGTCACCGACCTCAAGAAATTAATAATAAAATAAATATGAAAAGAACTTTTTATCCCGGACATTCAGTCGCTATCTTGATTATTATATTGATAGCTGGCTGCTCATCAAAACCCTATACATTTTTTCAAATGGCAGATACCCAATTTGGTTTTTTTAATGCCAATAAGGAATTTAGCAGGGAAACAGTAAATATGGAAAAGGCGATTGCCGAGTCAAATCGTTTAAAGCCTGCTTTTGTTGTAATATGTGGCGATCTGGTAAATAAACCTGGTGATCTTGCACAGATTGCTGAATATAAGAGGATTGCAGCAAAACTGGATCCTTCAATTAAATTGTATAGTGTATCAGGCAATCATGATGTTGAAAATGTTCCAACACCTAAAAGCCTAGAACTTTATAAACAACATTTTGGGGATGATCGCTATACTTTCCGCTCTGGTAACATGGTTGGAATTATTATTAATTCATCCTTAATCAAAGATCCTTCACTAGCTCCAGCTGAAGCCGCTGCACAGGAATCCTGGTTGAGAATCAACTTGGAAAAGGCAAAAAAATCAGGTGCAAAAAATATTATGGTATTTATGCACCATTCTCTTTTCTTGAAAGACCCCAATGAGCCTGATGAGTATTTTAATATCAATTTAGTTCGTCGCAAAGTTTATCTTGAATTATTTCAACAGTATGGTGTAAAACAAGTTTTTGCAGGCCATTACCATCGTAATTCCTATGGAAAGGCAGGTGAACTAGAAATGATTACTACCGGGCCTGTAGGAAGGCCTCTAGGAGCGGACAGTTCAGGTTTTAGGATTGTGAGTGTAAAAGGACGAGTTGTTGATCATCAATATTTTGCACTCGACTCACTGCCTCAGCGGATTCTATTTAATAAAAGATAAACTCCTAATCATCTCCATTTTGTCTAAATTGCTCCAAATCGATGAAAGCCATTATATAAACTATATTGAAATTTGACTCTTTTTGATAAACCTGAAATTACAGCATTAATATTTTCCAAACCCTTAATTATTTTCTTAATTCTCCTCTAAAAAATATAATTTAAACAAGAATAAGTTTTATACTATTCAGCTAAGAAAATGATCATAGATACTTACCAAGTTTTAATTATATTATGTGTTGTTACAATAATATCTTACATCTTCAATATTCTTTCCGATCGCCTGAGAATTCCTTCTGTTATACTTTTAATCATTTGTGGGATGATTTTAAAGGGATTTGCAGAATATTATCAATTGAATTTATTAGTCCCGAAAACTGTACTCGAAATACTTGGAGTTATTGGGCTGATACTGATCGTTTTGGAAGGTGCACTCGACCTTAAAATTACTAAGGATAAAAAGCAACTTATTTTAAAATCATTATTAAGTGCTGTTTCGGTGTTATTCATAACGACAATCGCCATTGCAGATATTTTACATTTCGCTTTTGATATACCTTTTAAACAGGCATTACCTTATGCAGTTGCAATGGGAGTTATCAGTAGTGCCATAGCCATTCCTAGTGTAAATAAATTAGACGCAGCAAAACGTGAGTTTATTGTATACGAGTCTACATTCTCTGATATTCTAGGGATTATGTTTTTCAATTATGTAATTTCTGATAATCTCTTATCCATAAACACCGGTACTGCTTTTGTAGTAAATCTGATTCTGATTTGTTTGATTTCAATTGTTTGCACTGTATTAATACTATTACTTTTTAAGTATTTAAGAGGACATATAAAAGTTTTCCTGATCTTATCAATTCTGATTTTGGTTTATTCTTTATCCAAACAGATGCATTTGCCTTCGCTCTTCTTTATTTTGGTATTCGGACTTGTATTAAATAATGCGGAACCATTTCTTAGGGGACGAATTAAAGGATTTCTTCATCCTGAAAAATTAATAAGTGTAAATCGGGAACTTAAAGGAATGACTATTGAACTGGCCTTTCTTATCCGAACATTCTTTTTCTTACTTTTTGGCTATAGTATTGATATTAAACTAATTTTTTCAATTCCTGTGCTAATAACAGGATCAGTAATTGTTTTAGTAATCCTAATTATTCGATACGTGTTTCTACGCTATATATCCCAGACTAATGTTTTTCCTGAATTATTTATCGCACCAAGGGGTTTAATTACGATTATCCTTTTTTATAGTATCCCTGTACAATTAACTACCGTGAAATTTAATGAAGGCGTACTATCCTTTGTTATTCTCACTTCAGGAGTCATCATGATGTTAGGTATGATTTTTTCTAAAGGAAAGATTAAGGTAACAGATGTCGCTGAAAATTTATAGTCCCAGCATTAAAAAAGTTTGGTTCAAACTTTACGGGCAAATACTTGTATCAAACCCTGATGTAGCCCTTCATGGTATGGTAAAAAACTCAAGGCATCATCTTTTGTTTTAATTTCAATACCAATACTAACCGTCCAGAGAATATAATTACTGAACTTTCCTTGATTTAAATCCTCTTCAATCTGGTTTAAACTGGAAATCAGTAAGTCCTTAATGTATTTGATCTCAACAGCCTCAACCTTAACCATAGGCCTCGATCCGTTTTTATATGCGTCAATGAATCTTTGATCCACATGAAGTTCCTGTCCGCTTCGCTTGTACATAATACTTTCTTGCGAAGCAAGTAGATGCCCCATATTCCAGATTATATTATTATTAAAGCCATCTGGCATATGATTTAATTGCTCGATACTTAGCTCATTTATTCTTTCCAGCATTTTAAATTCTTAAATTTCCATCAGGATTAAAACTCAAGATTATAACTATAACTTTACCCAAACGGGCAGATATAATTGATTCTAAATCTTCATGTTCCCTTCATAATGGGCAAATACCTTTGATAAATAAATCTATTAAAAACTTTAAATTATGAAGAAGGTAATAATCTCTGCAGCAATTGCATTATTTGCAGTATCTGCGTTTGCACAAAGAAGTTCATCATCTAATGAGCATGGAACATCTGTTAGCTCAACTTCTAAAGAAACTATTTTAAAAGGTAAAGACAAAGGCCAGACTACTAGTGAACTTGCCAAGAGCAAGTCTAAGAATGACCATCGCCAAGATAATTTAAACAGAGATGGTAAATTATCTCCTAAAGAAAAAGAAGCACGTAAAGCTTTCAGAAAAGCACAAGCTGAAACCCGCAAAGCAGATCGTTCTGACAACGGAATATTAAATGGTAATACCGGTGATAATAACCTTCATGGTAAAGATGTAAGTGGTACCGCAACAGGAACTATGCTTGAAGGCAGAGAAAAAGGGGAAGCCGTAAGTGGCGTAGCACGTTCTAAAGCCAGAAATGGTGAAAGAGTAAAATCATATCCCGAAAGCCGTAAACCAGCTAAAGTTGGAAGACCAGCAGGAAGCATGAAACCTTCAGTCGCTGACAGAACTTCAGGTACCGGACGTCAGGGGAATAGATAATTATTTTATATTCATTCACGGAAAAACAAAACATAAAAGCTTGTCCACAGAGGCAAGCTTTTATGTTTTTTCCTTTGAAATCAAGAATGTATATGGCTTCTTATTTATACACTCTGAATTTTTCAATGAAATAATACTTTACTATTTTTAAAATAGTAAACCGCTGCCAGATTGTGAACTGTTATATCTGTTTGATTTTATTTATTACAGCAAATTTATTTTGACTAAATCATCAGGTATTTGGATGAATTTGTTGCTGCTATAACAACAGCATTTGATTTTCTTTCTGTAATTTTCAGAATTAATCAGAACGATTATTATTCAGATAAATGCAGCTACAAATTCTTAAGCCAAAACAATCATTAAACAAGGCCTTTCTGAAAGAAAAGCTGAGCCGCTATGCTATTGATCTGTTCAAGAAAAACTTTTCTGTATTTCTGAAGAATACCAGTTCTAACCAAGGAGATGAAGAGCATTTGAAATCGCAGTTAGCCTATTTTCTCAGGGATACCTGGTACAAGGATAACCACCATATAAATCCCGTTGGAAAGAACGACCTAGTTATCCATACCGGTAAAAGCACTGCCGACCCAGTTGGAGTCATTGTAGAAGTAAAAAGCATCAACAACAGGGTAGAGATGATCAGTTCTCTGAAGCCAAATGTAAAAGCATTTCATGAACTGGTTCTGTATTATCTGAGGCAAAAGATCGAAGAAAATAATAATGGGATCAAGTTTCTGCTTGCAAGCAATATTGATGAATGGTACCTCTTTGATGCCAATGAATTTGATAAAAAGATTTACCGGAATTCTGCTGTCAAAAAGTTGTATGAATTAAAGAAGAGCGATAATAAAGACAATCCTTGGTTTTACGATGAGTTAAAAAAGCTTCTGGAACTGCAGTCTGATCTGAAACTGGAAGTCACCCATTTCAGTATCAGGGAATTTGAGCATGTAATTTTAAATGATGATCCAAAGGATGACAGCAAACTGATCGCCATTTACAAGCTCTTATCACCCGTACATCTGCTCAAACTGCCTTTTGCTAACGACAGTAACAGTCTGCAGCCAAAATTCTATGCCGAACTTCTCCATATTATTGGTTTAACTGAAATTAAAGAAGGAAGCAAAAAACTTATTCAGCGCCGGAAACAAGGCGAGCGAAACAGCGGTTCTCTACTGGAAAGTACAATAATCGCTCTGGATACCCATGATAAAATATCCCGGCTGAATAAACCTACCCAATATGGTGAAAATCATGAAGAAAGGCTGTTTAATGTTGGTCTGGAGCTAGTAATCACCTGGATAAACCGCATCCTTTTCCTGAAGTTGCTAGAAGCGCAACTAAGTACATACCATAAGGGAGATAAAAGCTACCGTTTCCTGAATAAGGAAAAAGTTAAAGATTTTGATGATTTGGATAAGTTGTTTTTCAGCGTTCTAGCTAAAAAGCCTGAAGAAAGGAGGGAAGAAATACAAAATCTTTTTGCCAAAGTTCCCTACCTCAATTCTTCTTTGTTTGAGCCAACCGAACTGGAACACCAAACCCTCTTCATTTATGGTCTGGAAGACCGTGTAGCATTACCTGTTTTAAGTAAATCTGTTCTTAGTAACGAAATAAAGAAAACAGGCTCGCTTAATACCATTGATTACCTCTTTGCCTTTCTGGATGCCTACGATTTCAGCAGCGAAGGTTCGGAAGAGATTCAGGAAGATAATAAAACGCTGATCAATGCTTCTGTGCTTGGCTTGATCTTCGAGAAGATCAATGGTTATAAAGACGGTTCATTCTTTACTCCCGGTTTTATTACCATGTACATGTGCCGCGAAACCATCCGCAGGGCAGTAGTTCAGAAATTTAATGAAGCAAAAGGCTGGGACTGTAAGGAATTTGATGAGTTGTACGATAAGATCGACAACAGGGCAGGAGCTAACCAGATCATCAACAGTCTGAAGATATGCGATCCGGCCGTAGGATCGGGACACTTCCTGGTTTCTGCCTTGAACGAGATCATTGCCATAAAAAGCGACCTGAGAATACTTTCTGATAGCGAAGGCCGTAGACTCAAAGAATACCACGTGGAGGTTGTAAACGATGAACTGGTAATTACTGATGAAGAAGGACAGCTATTTGAATACAATCCAAATTCTAAGGAAAGCCAGAGAATGCAGGAAGCCCTCTTCCACGAAAAGCAAAGCATCATAGAGAACTGCCTGTTCGGGGTGGATATTAACCCCAATTCGGTTAAGATCTGCCGGCTGCGTTTATGGATAGAATTGCTGAAGAATGCTTATTATAAGCCCCTTTCTTTTGGAGAGGGGTTTGGGGTGAAACTTGAAACCCTCCCAAACATCGACATCAACATTAAAACCGGCAATTCCCTCATCAGCCGCTTTGCGCTGGATGCCGATCTGAAACAAGCGTTGAAGAAGAGCAAGTTCGGAAGCATTGGGATAGAAAGTTATAAGCACGCCGTACGAACTTATCGTAACACCAAAAGCAAGGAAGAGAAGCGTGAGATGGAAGGGCTGATTGAAGCGATTAAGAGTAGTTTTCAAACAGAGATTGGAAATTATGATCCGAGAAAAATACGTTTAGCCAAGGTGGAAGAAGATTATTTTTTGCGTACCGGGAAAGGCAGAGGCGGCTTTGGTTTAATGATGTTTGAAGGAGATGTGGAATATAAAAGTGAGAATAGCAGATTAAAAAAACAAAAGGATGAAAAAGATTTAGCGTTAATAAAAAAGCTGAGAAACGAACTGGACGAAATTAAAAACAGCAAAATTTACGAAAACGCTTTTGAATGGCGCTTTGAGTTCCCGGATGTGTTAAATGATGATGGGGATTTTGTTGGTTTTGATGTGGTGATAGGGAATCCGCCGTATGGAATTCTTATAGAAAAATCCCTTGAGAGATTCTACAAGCTTAATTATCCCTTATCAACATACAAGTTAAATCTTTATAGCATGTTTGTTGAAAGGTTTGTTCGGGATATAGTGACAACCAAAACTTCATTAGTTTCCTTCATCATACCAGATTCTCTTTTGTTTAACACTTACTTCAGTAGTCTTCGAAGATTCTTATTATCTGAAACAAAAATCAATTCACTGGTAGTGTGTGAAGAAAAGGTATTTGACGAAGCAGAAGTTGGAAAGAGCTTAATATTTATTATTGAACTTAACAAGGTTGATAATAATAAATTTAAATTAATAAATGCTAATAAATTTATTACAAATGAGTTCTTAATAAATGAAGTAGACCAAAAATCTTTTTTATATAATACTAAATATGAGATCAATACAGCACAAATCAAGTTAGCTTCAATCTTTAATAAATTAAAGTCTTTTGACACAATAAAAGATCATTATGAGTTAAAAAATGGCTTAAATCCTGGTAACGTAAAACACATCTTAATAACCGATGCGGCATATACTAAATTTCATAAGCCAATAATTTGGGGTAGGAACATTAACAAGTATAAGATAACTTGGTCTGGTGATTACGTTAACTATAATCACGATATTCGAGATACAATTACCTTAGAAGATATTAAATCAAAAAGTGGAATGAATTCTCAAAACCGCATTGATTTTGCCTTACGGTCCTCTGATATTTTTGAAGCTAAGAAAATTGTAGTAAGAAAAACAGGAGATAAAATTCTCGCTGCTTTAGACACAGAAAATTTCTATTTCGATTCATTGGTTCATGGTATATATAATCGGAAAAATGCTTCAAATTATACTTTGGAATATCTGATTGCAATTTTGAACTCAAAATTTGCTACTTCTTTATATCAAATCTTATATGAAGTACAGGGAAAGGTGTTTGCTAAAATTGGGTTAGATAAACTTGCTTCATTTCCTATTCCACCTGTCAATAATGGCCTCTCAATATCAATAACTAAATTAGTAAAGGACATTTATAGGGTTAGGTCTGAGAATCAAAGTACTGATATTTCAGCGATCATTGAAAATATCGACCAGCTCGTTTACCAGCTTTATGGTTTAACAGAGGAGGAGATAAAGATTGTGGAGGAAAAATAATGGAAGATGTTTTCTGAATGTGGTTCATTATTGTGGAAAAATATGGGCAAATTT
>Ga0105050_10005758_pt1 | contig 15717 bp, 15 predicted proteins | sample FRY01_FD_78088 | JGI IMG/M metagenome (GOLD analysis project Ga0105050, IMG submission 78088) | Freshwater microbial communities from Lake Fryxell liftoff mats and glacier meltwater in Antarctica - FRY-01 | ecosystem: Environmental > Aquatic > Freshwater > Ice > Glacier meltwater ... | reverse complement strand
CTTTGCGGTTCGGCTTTAGTTTGCTGTTAGGCATTATCTTTTGCTATACCACTAATGTATTACTGCGGGTTTTCAGCACTATTTAGTTACTTTTAATACAATAAGTCATTTTATAACAGCTAAACTTTCAGACTTTTAAGATGATTTTTGAGTCAGAAGATTAATTTTTTTAAGTGGTGCGAATGAAATTGACATGATTTAGTTAGGGTTAATTCCAAATGAAAATACACAAACACTGCAACCATTCTAAAATGAGAAACTTACAAATTAAGAGCGCTTGAGTTTGCAGCCATTTCATTTAAATAAAATCAATAGAGAATATGTTTCAGAAACCTAAATTTTGAAACAAATACCGTTAGTAGTTGTTTATTAATTTTGTAAATATAAATCCTACCTATGACTTCATCAAAATTTCTCAAGTCACTTTATGAATTATTTCTTTCCGAAAAAATTAAGGTTAAAAGTGAAAGAGTTATATTGTCGATAGCTATAGTAAGTTTCGTTATTCATCTAATAATTATTTACTTGGTGGATTTTGGCATTATTTCTTTAGACGAATCTTCAGATTTACTAACCAATCCTATTGCTGCAATTTACACGCCGTTTTCTTTTATCCTTCTTTATGAGGTATATCTATTAATTTACTATCTCCCAAAATCTTTTACTACGTATATTGGAAAACAGTATGAAATTATGACTCTAATCGTTATTAGGAGATTGTTTAAAGATATTTCCAATTTAAATTTATCAAGCGATTGGTTCAAAATAAAGTATGACTTAAACTTCACTTATGATTTAGTCACATCATTAATAATGTTTTTTCTAATATTTGTATTCTATTTGCAAAGCCGAGAAAAACATATTTCCATTTCTACAAAGAAACCCAACGTGGATGCTTTAGCAAAATTTATACAAATTAAAAAAATATTAGCAACCTTTTTAATGCCAGTATTTATTATACTCTCAATCTATTCTTTTTCTTCTTGGTTGTTGGGTATTATTTACTCTGTAGAAGGTAATTCAAATTCATTTGCCAATATAAATAACATTTTTTTCGAGCAATTTTTTAATGTTTTAATATTTGCAGATGTTCTTTTGTTATTATTTTCATTTTTCTTAACCGATCAATTCCATAAAGTAATAAGGAATTCTGGTTTCATTATTTCTACCATCTTAATTAGAGTTTCATTTTCCACAACTGGCTTGGTCAATAATTTACTAATTATATGCTCTGTTACTTTTGGACTTATCATAATAATAATCTACAATAAATTTGAAGAACAAATTTCTTTAAATAAAATCGATTCTAATGAATCCGATTGATAAATTTTAGAATTAAAAACCAAAGATTTGTACTCTATCCTTCCCCCTATTTTCGGACAACTACCCGGGGGGAATCAAGATATAATCATAACTCCAAAGTTGATTCGAGCATCATCTCCAACGAACTTACTTTAATCAGAAGAACAAGACAATTCAAATTTATTTAATTATAATTTTTATACTGGTTTTTTCTTTAAAAGCTGTATCATAAATTAATGGAAAGTGTCAGTTGAAGAGAGACTTTTACGTGCTCTTACAAGGCAAATAAATGGTTAAAATTTCCTTGCGTGACTTGATTAGCAGAAATTCAACCAACTGGAACAAAAAATCAAACAATTTGAGAATGCTTTGAATTTTTGTACTTTTGAATATCAATATTGACAACTAAAGAAATGAGAGCAAAATACATAAACCCTTTTACAGACTTCGGATTTAAAAAAATATTTGGGGAAGAAGCTAGTAAACCGTTATTGCTTGATTTTTTGAATTCACTTTTGCCTGAAAATTCACAAATAAAAAACCTATCTTTTCAAAACTCAGAGCATTTAGGACAAACCGAGATGGATAGAAAATCGTTGTTTGATATATTTTGTGAAGCAGAAAATGGAGAAAAATTTATTGTTGAATTACAAAAAGCCAAACAAAATTATTTCAAAGAAAGGACCATTTACTATTCGACATTTCCCATCAGAGAACAAGCAGAAAAAGGAGAATGGAACTATAATCTAAAACCAGTTTTTTGTATTGGAATTTTAGATTTTACCTTTGACGATTATGAAACAGAACCTGAAAAATCGGAAGTTGTACATACGATTAAATTAAAAAATCAAAACGGTAAAACATTTTACGAAAAACTGACTTATATTTATTTAGAAATGCCAAATTTCAAAAAGGTAGAAAATGAATTGAAAACTAGGTTAGACAAATGGCTGTTTTTTATCAAGCACTTGGAGGATTTTCAGCGTATTCCTACAATATTTAAAGACGAACAAATATTTAAAAACGCATTTGAAAAAGCCGAACTTGCAAAATATGACCATTCTGAATTTGAAAGTTATGAAAGAAGTTTAAAAGAATACAGGGATATTAAAGGCTATATTGACACCGCATTTGACGATGGAAAACTTGAGGGAAAGATAGAAATTATTAAGCAAGGAAAGAAAATGGCACTTTCATCCGCTGACTTGTCAAAACTTTCAGGACTTTCGGAAGACGAAATAAACAAGATTTAAAAGCAAATAACTTCTTTTAAGTATCTTTTTACTAATAGTCGAGAAAATCATCCATCACAATCATCAATTAATCAATAATAAAATTCATTCAAAATGTCAGCTACAAAAGAAAAGGCAAAACAAAAAGTAGCAAATTATTGGAAAAGGAATTGAACAAGTTCTAACGATTAATTTATTGTTTATTGCTTTTACTATTTGATGGATACCGAAGATAGTTTCCCATAATCTTATTGACAAGCTAAAATTTAAACGTACATTTGCGAAGTTAAAAATTGGTATATCCCACAAAACATAATTCTAAGGCATTAAATGTCCAAATTACCAGAAGAACATAAGTTCTTTGATCTTTCAGATTATGGAAGACCAGCAGCTAAAGTTATCGCAAACTCCCTAAAGAATACCTCATTCACGCCTATTCATGTTACAATTGGATTTATAATATCTGGCCTTATTGCCATTTTTTGTATTTTTCAAAGATTCTATTGGCTAGCGGCGTTATTTTTGATTTTCAAATCTATACTAGATGCCGCAGATGGTGAATTGGCGCGGGTAAAACAAAAGCCATCTTATACAGGTCGTTATTTAGATTCTGTTGCAGACATAATATTGAATGCATTATTTTTTATGGCTATAGGGTTCATTACTAATACCGCAATTTGGATTTGCTTAGTAGCATTCTTGGGCTTGCAACTTCAAGGCACACTTTACAATTATTATTACGTTATTTTAAGAAATAAATTTAATGGCGACACAACGAGTCGAGTATTTGAAGATAAAACGCCGAAAGCATTAATAGGCGAAACACAAAAACACGTGAATATTCTTTTTGCTGTTTATAAAACCCTTTATGGTGCTTTTGATAAAACTATTTACGCTTTGGATAGCAATGCTGATCAAGGAGAGGTTATGCCAAAGTGGTTAATGACAAGTGTTTCAACTTTGGGTCTAGGCTTTCAATTGCTAATTATTGCTGTTCTTCTTGTATTGGGGCTAAAAGAAATTATTCTACCTTTCTTTTTAGCATACACTGTTATGGTTTTTGTATTTATTGGAATCCGTAAATTTTTCTACTAAGTAGCTTTTACGCAGAAATATCTATAAAATCACCTTTTGTGATACTAAACTTATTTAAGCTGTCATTAATTTTTTTAGTTAAATTTAAAATCTCGATGAATATCTGAGTAAAATCCTTTTAGGGTGAAGATTTTAAGAGGAATTGCAGAACTTTTATTTTTTAAACTTCCAAAATCGATGCACAAGGTAAAGCCTTAATTTAGTTTAAAATAACCTTGTCCGAGTTGTCCAAAATTCTGTCGTTTATAGCTAAAATTTAGTTCGACAGAAAGATTGAAAAGGATTCAACTTCCACTCTTTCTTCAACGTGTAAACAGGTTAATTTTAACTATCATCAAAAAAAATCAGGTGTAAAAATCGAAAAATATATAATGTAACTTTTTAGCTACCAAAGAAAACGTTTTGTTGACATTTTCGTTATTTTTATTCGTTCTTGCGCTGACGACGAGTGCAACAAAAACTCATCCAGCAAGAATTTAAATTAATCATAACTAAACAAATTGCCAGATTATTTGGGATGAAATTAGAACAGTTAAAAGAAAGAGAATAATAAAAACTTTGGACATTTTGAATGAAAATGGAATTGAAAAAGTAAAAAGTATGTATAAAGAAATTTATTTATTTTTATGGATAACGTTAGTTCTATTATCATTCGGGTAGTAGAAAAAAGCTTACATAAAAAAAATCGCCCGACTTAAATTCAAGTTGGGCGATTTTTTTTTAAGACACAGAACCTATGCGCGCTTTTTTTAACTTGTTCAATTTTCAGTTAAATACTTTTTAAAGAAGGTTAAAAAGCCTATTTTTAGCTGAGGAGAATTTTCTAATAAAATTTTTAAATGCATCTCTCGATTAAATTTCAACTTAAATGACTCATTTATCTAGCAGAGATAATGCCTTTAAAAACCATTTAAAGTGTTACGTTTCTAATCATGATTAGCTCCAAAAGCATTTGAATGGAGAAACAGGAAAAATTAAGCAGCTTTATTTTCTTTTAAATTACACAAATATTGGTTCAAACTTTCTTCATGCGTCAGTTTCATTTTATACTTAATTTTAGTTTTGTAAACACGTACTGTTCCATTTGTTATTCCTTCCATTTCTCCAATATCTCTTGCACTTAAATGCATTCTGAAATAAGAACATAATATGCGTTCTTGAAAACTCAATTCAGGATGTAAACGCTGTAATTCTTTTTGAAAGAAACTATTCTCATCTAAGGCTGAAGAATTTTTTGTCAATTGTTTTCTGTCGAAATTTCCTAAGTTAATTAATTTTTGTTTCAACTTGGAAACAAGTATTTTAGAATTAAAATTCTCATTTGTTTCAACTTCAGAAATAGTTTTAATTAATTCTTCTTCGTAGAATTAATTAAGTTCTAGTTTTATTCTTAAATCAGCAATACGGCGCTCTTTATTTAACAATTTCTCCGATTGTGGTTTTATATCTTTATCCTTAATGGAAATCGATTCATCGCCTTGATTTAACTCCATTACGAATTCTTTTTTCATCAAATACTCTGTCGAAAGCACCAAGGTGACCACAGAAACAATTAATACGAAAACGGAAACAAAATTGAAAAGGCTGGGAGTAAAAATAGCATTCATATTTTCGATTTTAAAGGTTAAAAATTTTATTAAATTAAGATCAAATTGATTTTGAACTTAAATTCAATAGCTAAAAAAGTATTCTTTGAATGAAAATCGGTTGAAAAATTATTTAAAATCTAAGTGTGTAATTTCTAAAAATAAAAAGATAGTTAAAAAAAATCAGCAGTGCTTGAAGTGTTAAATAGTTTTAAAAACACTTACACTCTGGTTAAATAAAGTTAAGAAGTTGATAATACAAAATCAGAAAACCAGCAGAATATAATTTCTTTTAGGGGTAAAACCAATAATATTTGATGGTTAAACCTTAAATAATACAAAATTAAGGATTTATCAATCCGTTTTTTTGTGCAAAACTAAAAATCCCAAAGTTGTTGAAAACCTTCAGTTTTTTGAAAATCTTAGTTTTATAACCTTCAATTGATTTTTCTGACATTTTCATATTTAATCCTACCTCCTTGTTAGAAAGTCCGTCACAAATCAACTGAACTATTCTTATTTCCCTGGTATTTAATGTATTAATTACCTCATTATCTCTTTCCAATAATAATTGAGCGATCTCAGCACTATAAAATTTCTCGTTTTTATACGCTTTTTTGATTGCTTCGATGAGTTCTTCCTTACTTGAGTTTTTTGTTAAAAATGCTTTAATTCCAATTTTATATAAATCTTTGATAATCGAATAAATATTCAGCATTGAAACAACTACGATTTTAACATTAGGAATGGTATCAACCATTTTTTTTATTATCTCAATTGAGCTTCCGTCTTTTAAGTTAATATCCATGATAATAACGTCCACTTTATTTTCTGTGCAAAAAGTAAGTGCCTGACTTCCATTTTCAGTTTCACCGACAATAGACAAAAGTGGATCGTCTTCAATAGTCATTTTCCAAGCATCTCGTACTAATTTGTGATCTTCTGCTAAAAATATTGAGATTTTATTATTCATTCATTTTTATTTTTATATGCACAATCATACCTAAATTGGTAAAATTAAAAAAACGTATTTTACCATCAATAAGATATATTCTGTCTTGTATTAATTTTAATTCTGGACTTTCTAAATGAGTTTTACAATTTAAAAAACCATTGTCTGAAGCTATAATTATAAATTCATTTTTGTCTTGTTTAAATCGAAATACAGCTTGCTTTGCTTTTGTTGTATCGATATAAAATCTTACTAATTTTTGAATAATTCTAAAAATATGTTTTTTTGAATTATCGCTAATTGTTATTGGTTCCAGAACATGTGAATCAATTTGAAATCTTATAGAGGAATTAGTATTGAATCCAAGTATGTAATCCGTGAGTGTAGAATCAAAATAATCGTTGAATACAAATTGGGTAGTGGATTCCAATGCTATTTTTCGAATATGTTCAATTGCTATTTTTAGTTTATTCTGTGAACTTTCTAAGTTTTTATCTTTGATTCCTGAGTTTTGAATATTTAAACTGGCTGCAAATAATAATTGATTGATACCATCGTGTAATTCGTTATAAAGCTCCTCTTTACTTTTTTCTCTGCCCTCAATTAATTCCACTGCTATTTCTTTTCTTCTCGTGGAAACCTGTTTTAACTCTTTAGTTAATTCTTTAATGGGCGTAATATCTCGGCAAACAACATACGCTTTATCAAACATTCCTTTCTTATTATAGGAAAAACTGATATTGCTTTCTATCTATTCTGTACCCTTATGTACAGAATAGATACGATGTTGCGTAAAAATTTTCAACTGTTTTTTCTTTAAAGCATCTGAAACTATTTGAATTAAATTTTTTTAATCTTTGCTATGAAAAAAATTTGCTGTTTTCGGCTAAAGAAACTGGAAATTCAACAAAATTAACTCCTATTAAATCTCCAACAGATTCATTAATGTAGATAGGTTCTAAGTTATTATTGAATATCAACAAACAATCTTTTGAATTATTTTTGAAATAATCCAATAAATAACCTCTCGTTTTGATTTGATTCTGAAGTTCGAATTGACTAGAAATAGGACTAACGGAAGAGCTAATTTTTCTTCTTCCAAAAGGTTCATTATTTATTAACTTAACTAACTTTTCAGACTTGAAAAAAGGTAGTCCAGCACTATTAACTTTAGTTTTTTCATGTTGAAAAAATTGCTCCTTCTTTTCTATTGATTCTATTTCATTTTGATTAAATAAATTAGTTGCTTTTTTACTTTGTAAACTATTAAATTCATCATTTTTTAATGCTTTTGTCAATGAAAAAGAATCAGTTGGATTTAAACTTTTTATTTCCTCTTCTTTATAAATCAACGAAGATGCTTTAAAATATGCAATAATCATTCTGGTTAGCTTTCCATTTTTATCGGTAGACGCTTGCCCGCGACACCTTCTCCAAACAATTCTACCGTTACTGTGAAAAACCCTAATAGTTTGATCATAAGGTATTAATGGGTTCTCAAAGTGTTTTATTAATAATTCTTGAGAAAGTAAAATATCATCAGGATGCACTACCAAATGCCATTCTTCAGGTATTTTTGGTCTATTAAAAGTAGAATAACCAATAGATTTCCAATAGTTTGAATTCATCCAATATTGGTTTGGATTTTCCAAATCCCAATATATTACACCGTCCAAAACTTCATTTAAAATAAAATCAAAAATGGAAACGTCATTCCTAACATTCGTTCTAAATTCTTGTTCTAAGTAATTTGATTTAAATTCTGCCATATAATTTAAATTACCTAATTGTTGTTAGTGTCCAAAGATATATAAATTGCTAAACCTGTCTTTCGAAAATAGAAAAAACGAATAGTGCCATTCATTAAATATACACGATTGAAAATGTTTTTTATTCCTATTCCTCCCGTGATTTTAAAATCTCCTATCCCTTCTCCATTGTCTTTAACTATTAGGATTAACTTCCCATTTTCTTGCTTAAATCGAAACCTCATCTTAGTAGCATTCGTGTGCTTTGATGCATTTTGTGCTAATTCTTGACAAATTCGAAATAAGTGTTTTTTTTTAGATTCAGTAATATCAATCGGCATAGCTAACTGATTTTGAACCTCAAACAAAACTTTTGACGAACTATTTATCATATTGAAATAATTTGCCACACCAACAACAAAATCACCCTCAAAGATAAATTGAGAACTAGATTCTAAAACTATCTTTTGAACTTCCTCTAAAGCTGAAACTAAATGTTGGTAAGCTACTTGAATATACTTATTGTTCAAGTGACCTGAAACCTCAAGGTCATTTTTTGAATCAATCAATATCGATTCAACTGATTCCTTTAAATTTATATAAAGCTGTTCTTTACCTAATTCCCTTTCTTCCACTAACATTTCAGCAATTTCCTTTCGCTTAAAGGATTCTTGTTCTAAAGAAATTTCAATTAATTTTCGTTCTGTAATATCTCGAGATACAATATAGGCACGTTTATAATTTAAATCTGAATCATATTCAAAAGTTACATGGTCTTCTAACCAAATTAATTTTCCATCTGCATTGTTCGCCTTATGTTGCTCGGTGATATTTTTCTCCTTATTTAATCGTGCATTATTATAGGTGTTGAACACAAAATCGATGTGGTCTGGATGAATAAAGTTTAAACACTCTATAAAATCTAATGGATATTTCTCAATTTTATAACCAATTATCTTTTCAAATTGTTTTTCGAAAAAATTAGTTGAAGTTGCTCATTAAAAATAAGTACTGAATCTTCAATATTATTAATTAAAGTTTCTAGAAATTCATTTTTTGAACGTATTTGATTTGTCAGTTCAACTCGCTCTGAAACTTCTTTGAAAAAGGCTTCAATATTTACATCCTTAACATCAGATTCATAAAGATGTCCAAAGAATTTATTTTCGGTACATGTGTCATTCGTTCCCTCTTTTGAAGAAGAAAAATTAGAATCTTTCAGAAATAATTCATCCTTACCTATCTCTTCTTCATCCGTTTGAAACTGCCTTAAAAAAGATGCGCTTAATATTAAGTGAACACCTAACATTCTTATTGGCTTACCAAAGGTGTCTCTAATGGCAATTCCTTTGCAACGCACCCAAACTATACTTTTATTTTTGTGAAAATACCGAACAACTAGATCAAAAGGAACCTCGGGATTCTCGAGATGTTTCTTCATTAAATCCTGAGAAAGTGCTAAATCCTCTGGGTGAATCATGTTTATCCATGATTTAGTTGGGGCAATTCTTCGTTAGTTTCATATCCGAAACCCTTGTAAAAACCTGCACTAACGAAATTGTTTAAAGGTTTTTCTAAGTCCCAATACCAAATTCCATCCAACACGCTGTTTTGGATGTAATCAAAAAAAATATCGCTTTTGCTAATCCTTTCGTAAAGCTCTTTTTCAAGATAATGCATTATGATTTAAATTTAATAAGTACTAATATGGGAATTATCTTTTTTACTAAAAACTTATTTAAACTCAACACACCGTCTGTTAGCCACCAAAATACAACTTTTTACTTTGAAATTTCTATTTTTTTATCTTCCTTCGCTATTCCTTTGACACGCTCCTTCGCTAGAATAAGCGGAGAAGAAGGACAAAATACATTTTTGTTTAAGCTGGAATTTTACTTTCCATTGTACAATTTTCTACTTTCAATTCGCCGTCTTAAATCAATTTATTGAACTCATCTAAGTTTCATCTCAATCGCTTCCATACATTTCATTCCATCAATTGCAGCGGAAACAATTCCACCAGCATAACCTGCACCTTCAGCAGAAGGATACAAATTTGAAATTTGAGTATGTTGAAATGTTTCTGGATTTCTTGGAATTAATATAGGAGATGAAGTGCGTGATTCAGGGGCGTGAAGAACTGCGTCATTGGTAATAAAACCATGCATTTTTTTACCGAAATCGACAAAAGCCTGCCTTAAACGATCGGTAATAAACGCAGGAAAGATCTTATCCATTTCAATACTTACAATTCCGGGCTGATAGCTCGAACGAGGAAAACCAAGTGATTTTTTCTTTTGGACAAAGTCTAACAAACACTGTGCTGGAACTTGCTGATTTCGACCTGCTAAATCCCAACATTTACGTTCAATTTCTTTCTGGAAATTCAAACAAACAAATGGATCATTTTCTTTCCCTTTGAAATCAGACGGTTCGATACTTACTACAATTCCTGCATTTGAATACGGATTATTTCGCTTAGACGGAGACCATCCATTCGTCACTACTTCTTGTGTATCAGTTGCACACGGCGCAATTATTCCACCTGGACACATGCAAAAAGAATAGACTCCTTTTTGTTTAACTTGTGTTACCAAACTATAAGAAGCAGGTGGTAAATAGTCATCATTCAGGCGACCAGAATACTGAATTTTATCAATGAAATCTTGTGAATGTTCCACTCGAACGCCAAGCGCAAAAGGTTTAGCTTTAATTTCAATTTGATGTTTAAATAATAATTCAAAAATATCTCTCGCTGAATGTCCCGTTGCTAAAATTATATTTTCAACTGGAATAAAATCGCCATTATTAATTTGAATTGCTTGAATTTTAGCGTTTTCAACTTTCAAATCGGTTAATTTATGTTCAAAGTGAAATTCGCCACCTTGAGCTTCAATTTTTTCGCGGATTGCAGTAATTATTTGAGGAAGTTTATTCGTTCCAACATGCGGATGTGCTTCCACCAAAATCTCTTCACTTGCCCCGAAATGTACTAATAATTGAAGGATTTTATCCACATCACCACGTTTTTTTGAGCGTGTATAAAGTTTTCCATCAGAATAAGTACCTGCGCCTCCTTCTCCGTAGCAGTAGTTAGATTCCGAATTGACAATTCCTTCTTTATTTAAAATAGCTAAATCTCTTCTTCTATTTCTAACATCTTTCCCACGTTCGAAAACAATAGGTTTTAATCCAAGTTCCAATGCACGTAAAGCCGCAAACATTCCCGCAGGACCACCGCCAATAATGTGAACAGAATTTGAATCATTCACTTTTTGGAAGTCAAAATCGTGTAGTCTATTATCTAAAAGCTCATTTTCAGAAAAAGTAAGTGTACAATTAATCTTAATATGAGATTTTCGTGCATCTACACTTCGTTTTTTCCAACGAAATTCTATTTTACTTGTTGCAGAAGTGTTTCCTAATTCTTTAATTTTAGAAAGTAAAAATGCTTCATCCTTCGCTTCTTCGGGAGAACATTGAAATTGAATATCTTGCATTAGCCTTCAAAAATTATGGAAAACCACCAACTTTTGTTGTAAAGTTGATTTATTGGGTTAGAAACAGGTGTATTGTCTTGAACAAAGCTACTTTTAAAACCGTGTGAATATTTTAATTCAAAACCTACTTTAAAAAAGGGAGCAAAAAACTCCACTCCTCCGCCAATTTGACCTTGAAAATCATTGCGTTTAATTTTCACAAAAGGGTCAATGAAATTTTGAGATGCTTTCTCTTGCGACTGTAAATCAATGGAATACTGCGCACCAAACAAAGCATAGGCTGTAAAATTATTTAATCTTTTAGTGCGAAATTGCAGCATTAAAGGAAAATCGATATTCGTTGAATTAACACGCTCTTCTCCTACTCCTTTTTTGAAATTGAAACTATCCAAACTTTGATATTGTAAAATACGCTCTTGAAAAGATAAAGTCGGAATAAATCGCAATCTTAGTACAGGCGTTCCTAATTTCATTGTTGCCACCATTCCCAATTGTCCACCAGGAGAGGATTTACTCAAAATCGAAACTAGACCATATTGACTGTAAGCATTCACTTCTTGGTAAAGAGTAAAATCTGCTGAATTGAAACCGAGCATAAATCCAAAATGAAATAATCGCTTGTCAAAATTTTTATAGCGTTCTTGTTTAAACCGCTGACCGAAAGAAGCGAAAGAAATCAATAAAACAAGAAGTAATAATCGTTTATTCATTGAGCTATGAACGCAATACAATTGACTTTGTTGCAAGTTTATTTAGTACCAACGTAAATTGTTGCAATTCCACCAGAAACAGGAATTGATTTGATGTTTTTATAATTAAGTTTATGAAGGACAGATTCGAAATCTTTACCTTCTGGAAATGCTGCTACGGATTCAGGTAAATAAGCATAAGCTTTTGCATCCTTTGAAATACGTTTTCCGAAAAAAGGAATGAAATATTTGGAATAAAAACCAAACACTTGCTTTATTGGAAACATTTTAGGTTTTGAAAATTCTAGAATGATTGCTTTTCCTCCAGGACGAATTACTCGCAACATTTCAGCCAAACCTTTCTCTAAATTTTCAAAGTTCCGAACACCAAAACCAACCGTTAAGCCATCGAAATAATTATCGTCAAAAGGTAAGTCTTCCGAATCTCCCAATTGCATGGAAATGATGTGGTCAACTTTCTTTTTCTTCATTTTTTCTACTCCAACCTCCAACATTCCTGATGAAATATCAATTCCAATAACTTCTTCAGGATCCAATTTCAAGTTCGCAATGGCAAAGTCTCCTGTACCCGTTGCTATGTCTAGAATACGTTTTGGATGAATTTCACGCAATTCTTTAACGGCTCTAGCTCGCCACAAATGATCGATTCCCAATGACAAAAAGTGATTTAAAAAATCGTAACGTCCAGAAATATTATTGAACATTTCTGCAACCTCTTCTTTTTTAGAGCGATCTGAATTGTATGGTTTTACTACTTTTTCTGACATTTTATAGCTTTAGTTAAGAAGTTAGACTTCTACATTCTTTAATTAATTCTTCTTTAGAAATGCTCACTACTCCTGATTTTTCGCAAACCAAACCACCAGCCAAATTTGAAATACTCGCAATGTCTTTAATCGAAGCCCCAGCAGCTAAGCACAGTGTCGCCACTGCTATAACTGTATCTCCTGCGCCTGAAACATCTGCAATATTTCGCAAGTGAGCAGCGATATAATGTTGTTGATTTCTGTCTTTAATAAACACACCAAACTCCGATAATGTTACAAACGAAATGGAATTATTTAAACTTTTTTCTAATAATTTAACTGCTAACTCAAATTGTTCCTTTTCATTTTTAAAATTAAAAGACAAATTTAAGCCTTCCTTTAGTTCCTTTAAATTGGGTTTAAATAAAGTAACGCCTTGGTAAGTCAAAAAATTATCTCTTTTAGGATCAACTGTAGTTGGAATATTATTTTGTTTAGCTAAAACGATTACTTGATGTATCAAGCTTTCAGTCAAAACTCCTTTGTTATAATCTTCAAAAATAATTCCGTCAATTCCTGCTGAAATTAACGTTTTAATTTGTGAAAACAAGTCATTTACTTCTTTCTCATTTATTGGATTTGTTGTTTCAGAATCAATCCGAAGCAATTGTTGACTATTTGCAATCACTCGAGTTTTCACAGTTGTTTTTCGTTCTTTTGAAACAATGACACCTTGTGTAGAAATTCCTTTCTCAATGAGAATATTTTTTAGAATAATTCCATGGTCATCGTCACCAATAACTGAACAAACGATTGGTTGTGCTCCTAAAGCAAGTAAATTTATTGCAACATTTCCTGCTCCTCCAATTCGTTGTTCTTCAAAATCTAAAGAAACAATAGGAACAGGCGCTTCTGGACTTATCCGATTGACTTTACCAATTACGTATGCGTCCACCATTATGTCACCAATAACAAGGATGCGTAAATTTTGGAATTTTGAAAATAATTGATCGTAATTCACTAGCTTAATTTTGCAAGTCCTTCTGCAATTCGATTCATTGCTTTTGTTAAGGTTTCTTCTGAAGCAGCATAAGAAATTCTAAAACAATTTGGATCCCCAAACGCTTCACCACTAACCAAGGCAACTAAGGATTCATCCAATAAATACATGCACAAATCTTCGGCAGTATTAATTGTATGAGCTCCAAATTTTTTCCCGAAAAAAGAGGAAATATCTGGAAAAACGTAGAATGCACCCTCTGGATTGTTAGTGATTACACCTGGCATCTTATTTAAAGCATTTAAGACTAATTGTTTTCTGCTTTTAAATGCTGCAATCATTTCTTTTAAAACCTCAGGATCTGCTTCCATTGCGGCAATTGCCGCTTTTTGAGTAATAGAACAAGTTGCAGACGTAAACTGTCCTTGGACTTTATCACATGCATCAGCAATTTCCTTGGGTGCACCAATATAACCCAATCTCCAACCTGTCATTGCCCAAGCTTTGGAAACGCCATTTACTGTCACGACTTGATCATAAATTTCAGGAAATTGAGCCAAACTTTCGTGTTTACCAACAAAGTTAATATGCTCATATATTTCATCGCTTAATGCGATAACGTTTGGATATTTTTTTAATACATTAGCCAAATCTCGCAATTCTTCTTGGTTGTAAACAGAACCAGTTGGATTACAAGGTGTTGAAAACATAAATAATTTTGTTTTTGATGTAATTGCAGCTTCTAATTGAGCGCCTGTGATTTTAAAATCATTTTCGATTCCAGCGTTAATCACTATGGGAACACCTTCAGCTACTTTTACGATTTCTAAGTAGGAAACCCAGTATGGTGCAGGAATAATTACTTCATCACCTTCATTAATTAAACTTAAAACCACGTTTGCAATAGATTGTTTTGCACCTGTTGAAACCACGATTTGATTTTTTGCATAATTCAAATTGTTATCTCTTTTGAATTTTAGCGAAATACTTTCACGTAAATCGTCATAACCAGGAACTGGCGTGTACATCGTGAAATTATTATTCATCGCTTCAACAGCAGCATCTTTTATGAATTGAGGGGTGAAGAAATCTGGTTCACCTAAAGAAAGAGAAATTATATCTTTTCCTTGCGCTTTCAATTCACGACTTTTTCTCGACATTGCAATCGTTGCCGACTCTTCCATTGCCATTAGGCGATCTGATAATTGAATCATTTGGTGCTACTTTTTTTTGTCTGCAAAGCTACCAATTATTAAATTAAAAATAAGGTAGAAATAATTATTGAAAGTCAGAATTTAGGTTGTAAAATGATGTTTTTATTAAAATGATTAATAACAAAGATCACTTTCAATTGCAACACTTTATGAATCTACTTAGAAAACTTGAAGACGAATCGAAGAAATTAAAATTAGCTTGAGAAATTTATTTATGTCTTGCTTAACTTATCTCCCAAAAATTAAACCATGTCCAGAAAGGGATTGATATAATTTGTTCCATTTCAATCGAACAATTGAAGGGCGCATTAAATCTGAAACAGTAATTAATAAATCGCCATTGTCTTGAAATGTCAACCCTGTTGGTATTGAAAACAACCGTGCGTCAAGTATTGTAAAATTCACTACTTCTCCAAATTGATTAAAAACAACCAAACTTCTATCGGCTGAGGAAAGTATATAGATTTCATTTGTTTTTGGATGAACAGCAACAGCAGTCGGATTAAAATTTAATGCTTCTAAAGCATCGCCTTCATTAGTTATACCATTTCTTGGAAATGATAAATTATTGTTTAATGCAAACGTTTCCACATCAGAAGAGTTGATTTCAAACAAAGGCTCTTCTGTCAATT
>Ga0105050_10005757_pt1 | contig 15720 bp, 20 predicted proteins | sample FRY01_FD_78088 | JGI IMG/M metagenome (GOLD analysis project Ga0105050, IMG submission 78088) | Freshwater microbial communities from Lake Fryxell liftoff mats and glacier meltwater in Antarctica - FRY-01 | ecosystem: Environmental > Aquatic > Freshwater > Ice > Glacier meltwater ... | reverse complement strand
TGGAAGCGGTCACGGTCGCAATGCGGGGCCTTACCGATCGCGTCGAACTACCGAAGCTTTCCGATGAGTACTACCAGAACGCTGGCAAGGTGGCGAGGGTTCGAGCGATCGAGGCGGGTTATCGGTTGGCAGCGGTAATCTCAGGGGCCCTTGAGAATCAAAGCGAATGAATCAAGATCGATCCGTACACCGCGAGCGGATGCCACCGGGGACGCTGGAAAAGACGCTTGACGCACTTCGTCACAGCGTTGCGAGTAACCTTCGAATTGATCCCGATCGCTTGCGATACATCGACACCGGAAAGCCGACACCGATCGGCGTCACTGGAATGCGTTGGCAGATTCTGTACAACGACCAATGGCAAGATCTACCGTGGCACTTCGACGGACCGTTGGGCGTTACGAGGGAGCTTGTTCGACGATGGCTGGGCGTGGTGGGTAAGTCGATCGACACCGACTCTTGATCGTCATTTGCGTCAAGCGTTCGGCGTGGAGATGATCAAGCTGGCGCAGATGCAACCCAAGCCTACGCCGAGCGAGATGCCGGCAAGGCAAAGGAAGTCGCGTTGCGGATCGGGTAATCGATCACTAGCGTACCGTGCTTCCGCTGACGGCCTCCTTGGTGGCTTCCAGCGGCTTCGATAGGGAATCTGGCAAAGCTCCATGCCGGCTGTCGCTCGCATCGTTAAAGGCAATTCTACGGCGAGTGTTGACCTCGTGATCGTGGAGTGGGCACGGGAGGTAACGGCCGGGCCGCGGTTCGCATGATCACACCAGCAAGGTCGGTGTATGACCCGCTGCTGATGAAGTACGACCACGGCGATCGTGACCACCGGGTACCTAGGCTCTTTAAAGTCCCTTCGACCGTATCACGGATCAACGCCAGTTTCGGATTGGCTCTGCGGTGTGAAAATCCAGGCCTGCAAACCCGACCGGCAGGAAGAACTCCAGCGATTCGTTGAAGGACATGCTGGTGCAGAAGCCGATTGCCCACAACGTAAAGATGTTGGTAAGTCGAATGTGAATGATTGGCGAAATCACTGGCAGCCGTGGCAGTCTTGATCGCATGGGGTTATTCCGGGTTGGGGGAAGGCGTGGAGATGACTGGTCCTCCGCACGCCGTGTGAATCATTCGAGGGCAACGTGCGCAGACGCCGTCACGCTCGTTTTAGATGCACCGCTTAGCGTTTGCCGTTGGCGTTTGTGGAAAAGCATGCGAGCAGGCGTTGCTCGGCTTCTTCGCGGAGCGAAACTTCCCCTTGGTCTCCTTCCGTCCCGGCGTAACACCACCACCATTTGTCTTTTTCGGCCATGACGACTCCCGTGAAGGCCTCGGTCTTGTGAATGTAAAACGTGGCGTGGGGGCAACGCAGCGTGCGAAGGCCGTCAGGCGTGTCGGTTATTTCGGTAAACTCATCTTTCCAGGGCAATTGGGTCGCCGTCGGTTTTGACTTAGCTGGCTTGTTCATGGGAACCTGCGTCATTGGCTTTGCGACGCTTGGCTTGATTCGTTTCTTGGGAACGACGCCCGTCTTCTTTGCAGCGTCTTCAAGGGTCATTTCACCTTGCTCGACCATCTCCGCAGTCTCTGGGTCGGCTTGACGAACATTTGCTGCCAACGTCAGTTGCTCACGCGACACACCTGTTGCCGCTGCCACTTTATCCATGGCTCGTGGTTGCCGTTTCTTCGGCTCCGCTTCGCTTGGTACGGAATCCGTACCAAGCGAACATTGCTTCGATTGGCGGCCTTTCTTGCCGCCCTCTGTCTTTCGTTGTGCGGCCAGTTCTTTTTCCTGCTGTAGCAAGCGTTCCGCCTCCATCGCCTTCTGACCTTGGGTAAGGTGGCGGCGAGCGTTGTTGGACCTCGCAATGGCCCACGGATCGGCCGCAGTGACAACGATGTCTTGCTCTCCAAGCTGGAGGCTCGCAACCGCACACGCTTGCAGCCGACTGCGACCATCGATCAGTCGACGGTTGCTGTCGATCTCGATGGGTCGCAGCAGCCCGTGTGTCTTAATTGACTCAACAAGCTGGTCAAAATCCCTTGCCCCGATCCTAGGCACCCGCGAGCACGCCTGGTGCACGCCGACAACTCTGCCGGACACGGTTGCCATCGCAGCTTTTATAGATGGAGCGATGTAACGAGGCTGGTACGTTTCGGTAATCATCGAAAAACTCATGGGTTAAGCAGGGGCGGCGACGAGTGTCACATCTCGCAGAATCGGTAACTCACCGAATGCTCGTGTCGCCGCCCCTGGCTCATCTACAAAAATCAAATCGATGTGACTTGATTAGTCTGTTGCACCTGACCGATGTCACCAAAAACGTGAAGTATCTTCGCGATGGAGGACAGATCGCAGCGCCAGACTGAACCGATGTTTGCTCCGGCATGCGTCAAGCGACATTCCGCCAGCGATCATCGCGACATCGGTGTGAACGGAGAGCCAAAGACGATGGCTTTCCACAATGCAGCACTTCGAACATTCCACCCCGACAGTCATCATCCCGATCGCTCGTTTGCATCAGCAAATCGCTGACGCAGCCAAACTGCAGCTTGTGGATGACCTTGAAATGCACGCGAGTGACTTCGTTGAGTTCGTGCGGCACCGCGAGGATGACGAGCAGGCAATCCCATCATCAACGTCAAATGACGCTTGTACCCGCATCGTCCCGTCGATCATCCTGCATGGTGATGACGGCTTCGGCCTCGGTGATCGATCGCGACCAGAAACTGCGTCTGGTCGCTTCACGGATAGGTCCATCCAGCGGGCATTTCTGGTTGAATTAAGCTCGACGCGATTTGGTTGTCGCCGCTTGCTGACGATTCTTAGGATTGGAAAAACGGATGGACTTGAGTCCATCCATTTTCTCATCCAACGATCCAGTAGCGGTGCTCGTCCGCAGGTTTCCCTGCATGCCCTCCGCAATGGGATTTCTCGATCACCGTCAGCAGTTCAATGACGTTTCAGATCATAGAAGATCGAGTAGAAGTCGGCGGGAGTGATGTCACCTGTCTGAGTATTCTCCAGCTTCCGAATGATGAAGCACCGGTACATGTCGATCGATGCTTGTTTTCGACAGATTGCTGGGAGCCAGGAATCCAGCTCACTACAGAGTTTGGTCATCGATGGCAGGACGCCAAGTCGAATCTGGTCGTTGTCAGCAAGCACAGGTTCGGGGCGGCTCCGGTAGGCTTTCCGCGTCAAGATTACTTCGGATGGACTGCAGAAATTATCTACCAAGGCGAGTCCCGACAACCTCAAGGCTCGAATGGCCTTGTTGCGAGCAGAGTCACCTATTGAACATGCCTTGTCCAAGCCTGGCTTCGACGAGATGTCGATCTGCGACAGGCAAATGAGAATGCGTAGTTCACTGGGAGCCGTAGGCAAACTAGCCTCGTCAAGCCCAAGCTTCGCAGCATACGTTTTCAGTGCTTCAACTTCTTTCGAGCCACAACGTCTTGGCCGACGAAATCCGTTCAATTGAGCACGTGTCTTGATCGCACTAGCCGTCCTGCCGAGTGCTTCCGCAATCGCCTGAATCGGAACCCCACTCTCGTAATGCGTTTTCAGATCACTTAATTGTCGACGTGTCCAAATAGGTTGACGAATCATTTCTATAAATTTCCAAAATCATAACGTGCAAAAAGCATCAACGGCCACTGCGGCCGAATCAACTAAGCATCACGCTAACCGACACAGCTGAAATGGAAGAATTTGTGGTGACGTCTAAGACAATGAACACGACGTCGCTGCAATGGAGGACGCAGCATTAAATATTTACGCCGGTGGAGACGGTTCGACATTGAGGTCAAGAATCAACCTAACTTCGCTGAGCATTTTGAGTGGCCCACCTGCGTTGCCACAAGAGATTTGAATCTGAATGGATCTCAAACAACCTATCCAGATTGGGACTCAACTCGGTGGCAGTTTTTGCAAGCCTCTTCAGTCATTAGCCCCCGCTCGCAGGTAAGTCTGATCATCTTTCTCAAGATGTCATGGGTTAGGCGGCTGCTGTAATGACTCCCCACCTCATTGCCCGGGCGCAGCTTTGCGATTGCCTGCCCACCGTATGTCGAGTAAGTGTTATCGACTTGCTGGCGTAGCCACGATCAAGAGCGACGGCTCTTCGAAGACCATAGGCAATAATTCACAACCCGTTCCTCATCGCCGGATTGGCAGAGCAATGTGCGAATCAGGAGCGGACATGTGAGTTACAGGCGACCCTCGTCCTTAAAGATTAATAAATCGAGTAAGGATGGCCGTTTCCGACCATCCTTACTCACCGCCACCATCCCTTCGAGTCGACGCTATGCTGATTCATTCTGATGCTCTTCGACTGCAACGCGTTTGGCAGTGCAGCATCAAGGGAAGATGAAACGCTAATGATGATCCGATGAAACGGGAGGCGGTTCGCTGGCCAGTAAGACGATGCTTACTGGCTCACGAGCGACGTCAGGTTGAGCGGGATCAATCTGACATCGCGATTTGTCATCACGTCTGATGACTTTCACTAATCACCTTTTCAGTGTGACAACCGAGGCGGCAGTGCCTTAGCTGTTTGGATTCGGTCGGCGTTTGAACTTCCTCCGTTTCGCCTGCGAGGGCATCGCCTGCGAAGCTGAAGCCGCACTGGCTACCGTGGGCGAGGTACTTGTCGTGTTTGAACTCTTCGCGACTGCCCGAAGTTGCCGTACAGCCGATGCGAGCGACAGTTCCATCTCGGCTTCCTTCATCTGAGCAACCGCAGGATTTATATTCACTGGCTTCACCGCGTCATCAATGGCTTGGACCGTCGCGTGAAGCTGCCCAATGCAGTCGTACAATGCCATCTTCGTCTCGTCCACAAACCGCAGCCATGCTTCAGGGTCACTGGCATGTAGCTCGGCAAGCGACTCGCTGAAGTCGTCAGCGACAACCTTCGTTGCCTTCTTCTTCAGCTGGCCAACTTCTTTCGTCACCCGCTTTACGATTGACTCCTTACCGGATTGATCTTTCCCTTTTGTTGACCTGGCAGCAGCACCGCCACTGGCTTCATAGGCACGGGTTTCAAGCGTCACTACGGACCATAGTTCTTCCTTGCACTGCTTGAACAGTGTTTGCCGAATTTCGCCAGAGGCTGCGCGAGAAAACGCAATCAAATGACACCAGGAGATCCGGCCGCTGGCTGCCTGAAGAGTCTTGTTGAAGGCCAGGACATCCTCGAAGAATTTGTCGTCGATAAATGTCCCCACGGAACGGTAATGGTGAAGTTCATAGTGTGGGTCGACACGCAACGATAGAAGCTTCGCTGCGGCATCGTAGCCATACCGATGACGCTGTTCATCAACTTCTTTAACGTCCTTCGCCCAACGATAGCGAATCTCAAGCTCCGATAGCTCGAGTTGTTGCTCCTCACCTGCCCAGCGAGCGGCGATCGCATTGAGTTCCGGGAGCATGGTTTTGAACGCTCGCACTCGCCTGCTGCCTTCGGAAACGAATGTTGTATAAGTACTTGCTGCTCCGGAAGTCATAATTTCAACCTTCAATGCGATCAGCGATGAACGTGGTCGGCACCCATGAGTTCATCACTTGAAACTAAGTAGTAATCAGTGCGACCTTATTGCGATCGTAGTGCTGTTCGCCGATTGACCAAATGCGTGAATGTTGACGGACTCTTTTCCGCAGTCTCGCAACTGCAAGATCAACACGAACACGTCGATCGAACAGAAGCCCGAAGTTCAACGGTAACCATCCGCCCACTTCTCTTTCCCACGTTGACGACACTGACCAGGGTTAGTGAGGTATCCGACTGCGCTTGCAAGTAGCAACTTCCAACCAAGACGAGATCTCACCAAGACGCGAGAAGACTCGCCGTCCAGTGCCCGAGACCGAAAGCCCCAAGAGGTAAAAACGGGCGGACGTCGATCACATGAGTTCCGGCGGCGTAAAGCAACCCGAGAAGCAGCAACACGAACGCGATTTCGCAGTACTTCTTTAGCGGCGAGCGTTTGGTGTGTCTTGAAATTCTGTTCATGTTGCTTGGTGGTGGTGGTGGTGGTGGTAGGCGATCCGCGATTGGGACAATGTACCCTGTGATTCCCATAAGCCAGAATTGATCGACGACCACCACCGGCTGACATGATCGCGATGCGGTTGCTCTCGATGGAACCTGGCCGTCAGGCGTAGCGAACGCTGACGACACTGGCCTTCATTCTCGACAAGTATCAATCGCCTTTTGCGAATGATGGTTGTGAGGAGCGAATCCTTCATTAACAGAGGGACGTCCCGCGGCGATTCGACATCTCGCAATTAGTTCTTGCCGGTGTCTTCACGGTGCATTTGGCTTACGGCTTAGTCGCCAAGCACTCGATATCACCTACTCAGATCTAAGAAGCCGTCATGCCTTGGGGAACTCATCCGCGTATAGTCGCTCGATCTCCTTACCGAGCCCTTCGACTTCCTGGTTGTTGAGTTTGGACCATGGCTTCAATAGTAACTGCGACAACATGTAAGCGTGCCGGCGGTACATCGAATTGATGGGGTACCGATTATTGTTGTTTCCCCTTTTACCATCAGATAATTCACCCTCTTTACCATCCGGCCGCCACTTCATAAACGTTCGCAATGCAATGCCGAACTTCTTGGCGACCTGTTCTTGGGTCACTTTCACGCCGGAACTCTTCTGGGCGCCGTAGTAGCTCCACGCCGCTTCCGCCTGCTGCCGATGGGACATTTGACGACGTTGATTATTGAGGCTGACAACCAGTTCTATGGCCTGCTTGTCATCCAGTTTCAAAACCTTGACGAACGCCTTCACACCGGCCCTACGACACGCCTCCAGACGGTTGCGGCCATCAATGAGTTCGAAGGATCCGTCGACTTTGCGAAGAATAATGGGGTGGATCTGTCCGGTGCATCTTCCCTCGGAGGGTTGGGCAATGTTTTTCGCCAACGCCTTTAGCTTGTCGTCTGGAAGCATGGCATAGGCGTCTGCCAATGGGTGGACGGCAACCGACTTCAGCGACACGGTATCCACGTAGCTGTCCGTCTCGGCAGCGATTTTTGACAATAGATGAACGGGTTTCATGATTGGCCTATAGAGAGGGGCGAAGGAGACATCACTCGATAAACATAAGATGACAATGATGTCTAAAGTTTCCAAATGCATGCATGCGTACACACGACTTAAACTGACTTATGCAAGTGCGAGATGCAAGAGACGTTTAAACATATGACCAAGGGCTCTCCCCAGGACTGAACTTATATGCACACTTGACCAATCATGCACGCCTGCACACGACTCGACGTACTTGAGGTTTGTGTCAGAGTCGCGAGGCTCTGAGACAGGTGACGAAGGGAGCTCCCTGGGACTGAACTTATATGCATACCTCGCCGTGCAACCTCATCTATTGGACTGATAGGTATCCGCCATCGTCCCTATCCCCACGTAAGCATTCAAGTGCAGGAAACAGCGAAGGGCATTGCCGCGTCAACAAGACAAAAGACGCACCGAGCCCCAACGGTAGCCACACTCCTCTTCATCCCATTCGCACCGCAGGCATGTGGTAGCCGCGGAGGAACTGGTTCAACGATCCTGAGCTTGCGAACTCATCGGTTTTCCGAACCCTGTTGCCGCTAACGCCAACGACTCGCCGCCAACGACTCACTTCCCTCCTGATATCGCCACAACAGGAACAGGCCTGCGATAGAGCGATGATGAGTCCGCCAACACGACGGGCACCGAACTCATGCCACGGACGGATCAGTGGATCAGAACGCCACAGCCACAACGTCGGCGAACGCCTCATGTAAAGCGACTCACCGCAAGTGTTCCGTCGGAACGACGCTGGATTGCTGTTGAAGATGAATGCGGATGGCGACTTCGCGGTGGCCTGACCTGGGTAACTGACGGAATGAAGCGGCTCGCGTGGGCAGGCGGCGTGCTCTCTCGTCTTTCCTTCAGTCGCATCCATGTTGAGAGGTGCTCAACCGAAGGGAGCTCTTGTGGATAGTTGCGGAACGACGCGAAGCCTTGGGTCGCGTTTGAAGTCCGCAGGCAGAAGCAACGCCCGCGGCCTCGTCAATGCAACGTCCGGACACGTTTCTTGCGTTTGGGGGAGGTTTTCGTATCGCGATGCAAACGGAAGAACGTGACCTAAATTGCCGAGTCAACCTCGACATCACTGCCAGACCCTGTGGAACGCCTTTGCACTGATGGCCTCGCGGCCCCACGCAGCCGCGACGGCAAGCAAGTCCCGAATCTGTGCCTTTCCAGCACCCCGCCTCGCCAGGCACCGACTTTAAGGCGTAATTGCGTACGTTCCAGGTGGGGCTACTTGAGAGGTCTGAAAGGCAGCCTACTTTTTGACCAGAGCTGATGACAACGATCGGATGGCTTATGAGATGCCTGGTGACAATCGGTTGCCATCCAAGCGGGCAGAGCGTTGGTCGACGGCGTCAACGTCAGTTGATCTTCGCCCTTACCACTCGCCCATGCTGACTTACGTGCTTCATCGCCGGCACTCATGCGGTTGCTACCGCTTGGGCGTCGGAGTCCAGAACAGGCAAGTGCCTTCCGCGAACGCCAGCCGACGACAACGTAACGCACGCGGATCGGTTCAGTCACACGGCTGACTTATTGTCACGCCCTTGCTCCACCTGATCGACTTCGATCAACAGGCGAAGAGCACTCATGGCAAGTTGGTTCCGGGGTGGTTGAGTCAGCTTGGCCCCTGACCAGCCCGCTCAACGATGCCGGCGAGGACTTCATCCCAGCGATCAACGCAAGTGCCGCAATCTTGCGAGAGCCACTCCTCAGCGTCGGCATGGTGTGTTTGGCGTTAACCATCGACGCGTCGGCAAGCGGTTTCCAGGCATAACGAGATGCCAGGTTGATTGCACTCCCACTGGAGAACGATCAGGAGCTTCTCGTGAAACAGGATCGCCAGCGAGTCGTGACGGCGTCAACTCTCCGCCTGACGCACGGATGATATCGTGTTTGACCTGCAACCACTGAGTTGCTAACTGAAGCGTGTGAGCTTGACGAGCCGTCGTAGAACGCGAAGCTGACCGTCACGGTGCATCGTTGGAAACTCAGCCGCTCTCACTCTTTAGCCGAGGGAGCTCCCTCGGCAGGCTTGAACAATCAGCATCGTCGCCGGCAGCTTTCGACTGAAGCTGTTTGCTGGTTCTCATCGTGAGCCAACCGACAACCGTACCATCGCCTCGCTAGATGACGACGCATCGCTTCGACAAGCGAGTGCACCCCTTGCTGTTGGTGTCGTCAACGGATTGTTTACTTTCGACGGGCCGGTTGTTTTTGAACGTAACTCGCTGGCAGGAGCCTTCACTTTCACTCGCTTCATTGGCATCGGTAAGGACGCCTTTGACGAAATCACCAAGCCGCTTGATAGCGATGGCAAGATCTGGGCGACTGAAGCTTGCATCGTAACGAATCGCATCTGGTTGGATCCAGGCGTGATAGGCCATGGAAGCGTGCCGGCAACGGATCACGCATGTTCCATCAACCAGGTGGGTATTTTCTTTCGTGGCATTGTGGAACGCAACGACACCATCGGGTGCCGACCCTGCATGGGCACGCTGTTTCGCTCTGTAACGCTGCCTAACGTCCGGGCAGTGCATCCCCGACCTTTCGCACGCGAAGGATCGACGACCACCAAGACAGCAGCGACAGCAGCATCAATGACCTGGTCTGAGGCAAGGCATTGAACAACGTCGGACAAGTTGCTGGGTCCACAACGGTTGCCAGCTAACGAGGGGAGCCTGAGTTGGCAGGCCTCTCGTGTCCGGGACAACTCATCGGGGGCGTGTCTGCAGCGGTGGCAGCGAGAAATAGCTACCGCTGGTTGGGCCACTCGCGTTCGGTCGGTTATCAAACCACGGCCGACCGGCACTGCATGAACCCTGTTGACCAGGCATCGCCGCGGAGGCTTTGCATTGATGAGAAGCCCGACTGGATTGCGTGGGAGTCCTTTCAATGATCCTCCGCAACGTCTGATGGACGGTCCCCGCAGCCACGGTAACACTGACGCATCGTCGGTGGAACACTTGCGACGACGACTGACGCTCCGCAGCCGAGCATTGATCAAAAGCACCGGGGCCAGCCTCGAGAAGCAGTGAAGGCATTCAGTACTCCGGCGGCGATGCGAACGTTCCGATGTGTCTGCGGACCTGCAAGCTTTAGCCGAGGGAGCTCCCTCGGCAAAGCTTGGGACGGAGTGATGATGATGCCGATAATGCGATCTCGGCCATCATCGACTTTCGATGACCGTTTAGATCACGTGATCGCCCTGCACTTACCTTCGTACACACCGCATGGCGACGAAGCCTGCTACTCAGTCAATGAGAAGCAAACTTTGCGTCGCTTGGTCACAACTCAGGGCTGGGGACCATTGCAAGGGAACCGTCGCTACTTTACCGACGGCGGTATCACACGGCCATCTCAATTGATCATCGACGATCGTAAAGTGAGTTCCTGTTGTTTGTAGTAGTGGTTCAACACGAACTCTTACCGGGAATGCAATCTCGGCGTGCTACGAGGCGTATTGTTTATCGCCACGAGGCCAGATCACTGCCAAGCTCGATCCAGGGCCTCGTGTTTGATGATGGAGCAAGCCGGGCAGGGCATTCTCGTCGATTCCTTCAATGGCCCTCCGATCTCGATCGGTGGCGTCAAGTCGCCCAAACAACAGCTCGATCGGGCGTAAGGTGCCAATGGCTTGTTAACCGAGGAGAAAGCCATGCTGGAGCCTTCTGTCGCTCACATCCTCGTATCGCGTGGCATTCATGGTTCGGTCCTTGTTTGCCAATAGGGTTTCGGAGTGTCGCGTTGAAGCTGTCCCTGGAGTTGCCGGAAGCGACGAGATGATCAACGGCGGTGCTCGACGCTGATCGGCTTGCTGCAGCTCGCGATGTTCGCGATGTTCGCGATGTTCGCGATGTTCGCGATGTTCGCAGTGAGGCAGCCATGTTCCAGGATGAATCCATCCCGGCGTACGCATGGCATGGGCCAACGCGAGGGGCTTGGGGTTCCGTCACGGCATTCAATGACAAGCTAGCCGGTGCGGAACTCAACGTGACGTGACTTGATGCAACTGGGCGAACCATAAAGCAAACTTCGTCGGTCAAGCGAGGTATTGGTGACGCGATGGCAACAGTGCATCGAGTCGTAGTTGGCAAGCAGATCCGCCTACGGGACGACAGCGTTCATCAGCAAGCTGAACACCGATTGAGACGCTCAACGCATGGTGACAGAGCAAGCCGCTATCCAGGTCACTTCAACGGACGGATTGAAGGGGTGCTTGGAGACTGAGGCTAGGTCGCAATGGCCAGACCGACGCTCCTGGCTGTCCAACACATTGCCTGCGGCGACAGCGTGATCGATCGGTTGCCTTTCCTTTTGTTCATCTCCCGAGCTTAACTGCCGATGCATGGTGACCGTCAAGCATCATCGACGCGGCTTGGCGTCTCAATGCTTCGGTAGGCGGACGCCGCGAGATGAAACTCATCGACAGGGGCTTACGTGACATCTCGTACGCTAGAAGCCGAACTCAATTGAAGGAGTCAAGTTGCCTCCGATGCCCTTTGCAGCTTAAGTCCATCTCAAGCTTTGAAGTCCGGATACGATGTCACCGGAGTTAATTATCGCGGGAGAGAAAAGTGAAGAAACACGGGGTTTTTGACGTTTGGAAAAATGTGCACGCGTTGGAGGGCTTGAAACGCAGTGGAAAGCCAATGAAACGCGGGGAAAATGAGGGGGGTTGCACATGCAAGGGACACTCCCACCCTATACGGACATAAATATAAGGAGTGACCTCCCGCGTCAGTCGGCTTCCGGCAGGTGCTTTTCATGCCGGGGGAGCTCCCTCGGCTGTTTGCATTTCTCTATGACTTCCCAAATGTTGGTATCGGTGCATTTGGCTTGGGACCAAGGAAGCAATCGCTCGGGTGAGAACTTATTCGGCATATAGGCGATCACCACGCCTTCTTTGCCGAGTAGCTGTCGCATGTCGCGGTACTCGCTTTCCATCTCCTCCATCATATCGACCTGCTTCACCCCGTGACATGGCTCCTAGCGGTCTTTGGCTCGGTAGGAAAGGCACTTCATTTGTCGGATCGCTTTGGTTAGGTTCTTGCAGTCGGCATCTTCAGTGACAGGACTGAACTCACCGAAGCGGATACGATCGTCATCGGCATCTTTATTCTTGTCCCGTGTCTCCCGTGAGGAACGATTGACTTCTCGGTTCGATAGATCATGCCGTGTTGCTCTTTAATTGCTCGCCAGATGTCGTTGACGGCATCGGTGACATCTCGCTTGGAGTCCGACAGGTCGTTGCGATGGGCAAATGGCCGACGTGCAATCATAGGCCCACCAGAAGTTCATGTGAGTCGAATTGAGCGTTGGCTGCCAAAACGGCTTTGGCCTCTCGCCGCCATGTCATGACGACGTCTCGAACGTGCTTTTTGAACTGGGCCGGCGAAAGCTCAAGTTCAATGGCGTTGCGTAGAAACTCACGACACATCGTACGATTGAAAACAATGTCCTTCAGAAGGACTTCCGTAGTTGGCACGTAGACTTCGTTCTCCGGATCATGAGTGAAAGGAATCACAGCCTTCGCGAGTCGCTGCTGCTTTCTGGCAATCTCAACGGGTCGAATGATGACCGCCTGGCAGTCGAGATGCATGTTGATGACATTGAGCAAGCAGATGAGATGCTCCCAAGTGATGCCGATCGTGATGGAACGACGGATCTCATCGAGGATCGATGCTTGGCCCAAGCAATCAGGAACCACATGCAGGTAGTAACCAAGACGAAACGCGTCGGTAACTTTATTTGTCCTCTTGGACTCACCTCCCACGCTCAAGGATTGCACCATGGCGTTCATCCACTCCAGATGCTGAATGGTGGCGGAATCTCGGCCTCTGCCCGCCGCCCACGCGTTGCCCGAAGCGGTGGTAAACGCGAAATCGCCACTGGCTCTGAGGGCGTGATTCAGGGCATCGATTGAAGAGTCGCTTTCAATGCTGTCGAGGAACGGCGAAAGAGTCGCGCATCTCTTCAGCTGCAGAGCTGTGGGCTTTGCGTATCGGTTGAGGGGGTGCTTAGGGTTGCGTCCCATGGCTGTCCTTGAATGGTGGGAGTGGTGTGGAAACTTAGTTCCGGAGTGACTTAACGAGCGTTAGGGCGTCTGCCTTCAGAGCGGCCAATTCTTTGTCGTAGTCGTCAACTTTGATTGGTCGAGGGGCGCTGCCATCGATGGGAAACAGATAAACGTGTTTCTTACCAAGCGGGCCGGGTGGAAAGCTGTTTGGGCAACGCGTTCGCACTTTGCTTATCTCGACAGCATCGGAACCCACGTGGCCGTTCATCAGTCGTTTGGACGACTGTCGCGAGCGAGAAAAGGTTAGCGGATTGCCAAGTGCAGCGAGAAGCTCCTGACGCTCTCCTGTGCTCTCGACGGTGTCGTCGTCTTCGTCGTTGCGAAAAGTGTAGGCGAATACGTTCTCAAGCTCTTTCGGCGAAACAACTTTGGCTTTGTGTTTCCGCTGTCGATCAGCTTTGCTCAGCACATTTCCGCCTACACGCCCTCTGCACTGGTACTTTACGACGGGTGGCGATTTCAGATCGACCGCGTGATCAAAGGCTTTCGTAAAGTAGTTGAGCAGGCCCTCGGAATGCGGTGCACTAGCGATCACGTCCTTGCCGACCACGATTGCAAGATGGATATGTGACCAAATGCAAGGCGAAGAATTGCAAGGTTTGAAGTGGACTCCCATCGCGTAGTCAAAAAGCTTCTCAGCTCGCTTTCTCTGTGGGTTTTTGTTCCAGTGAAGACATGCGTCTACGAGGGCCTTTCGGGCCTTGATCGCTCGACCAGCGTAGTTGACCGACTCGTTAAAGGCATTCGGGGACGGCATCGTGAAGATGAATTCAAATAGCTTCCATTGGTCTCCACGACGCTCAGCATTCAGAGTGTTTGTCGCCAGTACGGCAGCTCGGTTACGTTCCTTGCAGTGGTAGCAGCGAACACACTGATTGACGATGCCACAATAGGAAGTGAGCTCGAAGGGTTCATTGCTTTGCTTAGCAGCTACCAAACGCCCGCATATAATGGCCTTCGCTAGCTTATCAACAGTCAATACCGATGGTTCCAAGGTGCGAAGCTCATCAAGGTCGGATGCCAATCTTGCCGCATGTCTGTCGAATGAGGCGTTGATGGTGCCGATGCGGACACATGGGCCAGTATCAATGCCATGATCGTCTTGACTTAAAGAGGGTATGGAAGAGGCGCGTCCGCGGGTCAGTTTGGCCACTGATGGGCTCCTTATGTAGGTTGTGCTTGCCTCTTCCCACCATGCCCCCACCACCTGCTCCCTATCTGGGTTTAACTGTCTACGGGAAAGAACAAGCGGGATGCACTTCTTGAGGCGTGATACGTTCGACATGCCACTGCAGCACGAGCCAACCACGTGGAGCGTCAGGTGCCCCAGCCGAACATGGCAAGCTGGCACCGGGTGAGACTCGTATTGCGGAAGCATCGACGTCAGAAGGCAACGCACGCAGACAACAGGCAGTCGTTGCAAAAGTCAAAGCGAGTTTTTTTGACGAAGCGAGAAACTCGCGACCAACTCGTGCTGGAGGATGCGAGTCGGCCGAGACGAACAAAGCCAGCGAGCACGAGTTGAGGCTTCGGCACCCAGCAACGCATGCAAACGATGTTGACTCATCCAAACAATTGGGCGGGCGGTCAGGTCATCGGATGACGGGAGATGTTGTGGGCACTGGAAGCCGTTCCGCGATCACGGCTCACCTCCTTCCGGCGAGCCACTGCGAACGTCAAATTAACTCAAAAACGTCTCTTGCAATCATGATTCATTTATGCAGGCCAATCGCACGAGGTCGATGAGCAATGCAGGGCGCGAAAACTTACGATGCACTCTTCCAGCATTGCCTTTTGTTGCATCACCATTGTGGTGAATCATCTGTTGGCACATGCCCGAGGACCGGATAACCGCGGCAGTTAACAATGATTGTTGAAGTACAGCAGGCGGCTCAAGGAACGCATCGATCAGGCGATGTTGCATCGTGGCAGTCGCGGCTGGGCCGGTCGTGAAAGGTCTCGCAGTGCATCGCAACGTAGTCATCACTCAAAGCGAGCCGGGCTATCGCATGAAGAAAGCCACACTGTCCAAAGCAGGTGGTGAATCCACTTCCCGTCCCATGCATCTCACAGACTCACAACAGCGAGCTTTCTCGTTGCGAAGGGAGAGAAACGATCGTCGCCGAACACGGTCGCGGTTGCCGGATCGTGTTCCGATCACAAGTGATAAAGACTTTCACTGCCAGCATGCGTCAAGCGAAAGCAGACTTTTCACGCCAATGCAAGAGATGCTTTGATTGAATCATCACCACGCAATTAGCTTTTGTGATTGTCCACGAAACACGTCTTGCATCAGCTCTGGCTCTGTGCTTATCTGGCTTCAAACTCGGGGACGCAGCGGATTGTTCGGCGACAATTAGTTCTCCCCTTTATCGACCATTAAAATTCACTGATACGGGTAATTGATCTGTCGATAGCGGTTAGGAATCGAGCCACTTTTACGGCCAGCTCAGCACAAGTCCTTGAAGCAACGATCGAACGCAGATCGCAGACGCTCGAAAAAGTGCGTACGCGTTGGAGGGCTTGAAGTATAGAGAAAGCCAGTCAAACGCGGGGTGA
>Ga0105050_10005751_pt1 | contig 15739 bp, 13 predicted proteins | sample FRY01_FD_78088 | JGI IMG/M metagenome (GOLD analysis project Ga0105050, IMG submission 78088) | Freshwater microbial communities from Lake Fryxell liftoff mats and glacier meltwater in Antarctica - FRY-01 | ecosystem: Environmental > Aquatic > Freshwater > Ice > Glacier meltwater ... | reverse complement strand
TTGCAAAACTATCTCAACGAATTTTGCTATCGACTAAATCGACGATACTTCGGTGAAAATCTCTTTAATCGAATGGTTATTGCAGTTGTTGGAAATTAGTGGTACGTTTGGGACTAGTCAATTCTATAAATTGCAAAATTCATATTTAAACGTGACGTTATAGAAAAAACAGAATTATTCAACTGAAGATACTCTTTTGACTCAGCAGTGTATGGCTTATAAATATCTAAATTCTGATCAAATATCAATCTCATTTGACAAATACTTAAAAACGGTAGTACAACAAATAAAATTAAAATTTTCATTGAATTTTTTTAAAACGTGGAATGTTCTCACTTGAATTATTGAATTCATAAATATATTCTCCAATAAACATATCAATCGTATCATAATTATTGAAAACAGAATTACTCAAAACTACCTCAAAATAATTATGATTATTAAAACTGCTTGTTTTCCCCTTTTTAAAAAACAAAACTCTATTTGTTCCAGGTGGTATAAATTCGAAATCGTCTACTCTAAAATTTTTCATTCTTTCTGTCGATTTTGAGATTTTTATTAAACCACTTTTATAAAATTCCACATGAATTCGGTCATCTGAAGGCCCAATATTTTCCCATTTACCAACAAGATGCGGATAATCTGGACCTAAATTGGTATTCTCTTTTCGGCAAGAACAGAGAAAAACTAATAAAATACTACTTAAAAAGAATTTCATATTTTAACGAGTTTCGAATGATAAAGCACCTGATCTTCCTTGCTAAATTCAATGAAGTATATTCCCATCCAGCAGAGCAAAATAGTGCGTTAATTCTAATAAAAACAATAATACGATTTATTTTTTAAAAAGCAAAATGAATGTTGGATTTGAAAATTTGATGATTTCAAAATGCGTCCAGAAGTGTCGAGTCATCAAATGCCGTAGGCATCAAATCTTCAAATATGTGGTTGACTTCAAAAACATTTCGACTGTGCATAGCTCGATTCTCAATTCTTTTGCTCCAATCCTTCCGACTACCTTCTCTTCCCTTTTACCAAATAATATTGATTCTCATTAAACGTTAAATTTGGTGGAATATTCCCCCATTTTGTTGTGACTAAATAAGCAATATGATCAGTAACAAGCGTCATTTCGAAGTTTTTATTGCATTTGGTCCAACGAACGATTGTTGCATTTTTTTTATGCTTGATTTGTAACGTGGGGGGATTCTTAGATCGTAAATATTGATCAAAAATTGGTTTTAAATTCATTTGGAGTTTTTCACTCATAAAGTTTTCAATTTGAGCACTTGTAACCGTTTGATGATAAAAAACATCATTCATTTCTCTAAGCATGGCCCTAAAAATTGAATCGTTCTGAACGATTGTTCGAATCGTGTGAAGCATATTTGCTCCTTTAGAATACATGTCACCACTTCCCTCTTTGTTTACTTCATATTGACCAACGATTGGCTGGTCATTTTTAATATTCTTGCGTAAGCCTATGCAATAGGAATTAGCGGCATCGGTACCATAGAAATAATCCGTAAATAAGGTTTCACTGTATGTCGTGAATGATTCATGCACCCACATATCAGCGATATCTTTTGTGGTGATATTATTACCAAACCATTCGTGACCACTTTCATGTATTATGATGTAATCCCATTTCAAACCAACACCCGTTCCGCTCAAATCACTCCCTAAATATCCTTTTTTATATTTGTTGCCGTAAGCAATAGCACTTTGGTGTTCCATTCCCAAATGGGGAGATTCGACCAATTTATAACCATCTTCATAAAATGGATAGGGCCCAAACCAATATTCAAGTGCTTTCAGGGTTCTTCCAGCGTCAACAAAATGCTTTTTTGCTTTTTCCTCATTTCCATTTAAAACCCAATAATCCATTGTCAGCGGACCTTTTTCACCTTTGTATTCTTCCGAAAAGTGAACATAATCGCCAATGTAAGGAATCATACAATAGTTATTAATTGGGTTATTGACTTTCCATGTATAGCGTGTTTTTGAATCGTTAATCATCTTCTTTTCACTCAATCTTCCGTTGCTCACGCAAACTAAATCTACCGGACAATAATAATTCATTTCAACGCTATCCACTTCATCTTGTTGGGTGTCTTTGCATGGAAACCACACGCTAGATCCTAAACCTTGACAAGCAATAGTAAACCACGATTTTCCATTCATGTCTTTTGTCCAAATCGCTCCACCATCCCAAGGTGCGTTTTTCGCTGTGCGAGGTATTCCATGAAAATAGATTTTTGTTGTGAATAGTTCATTTACAATTAAGCTTCGACCAATATGAATTGGGAATAAGTAGGCAGCACCAATCTTCTTAGAGCTGGAAAGAGGTAAATCTGTAATACGCTTATTTTGAGAGAATAAAACAACACTATCGATAATCATCGGTTGTTGCAAATCTATTTGAAGAATGTTATCATTAGAAGTTTTGACGACTTTGAATGACATTTCATTTGTGCCATATAGCGTGCGCAAATTAAAATCAAAATCAACTGTTAATTTATAGTGAGTTAAGTCCCACCAATCACGCCCTTCACCATATCCTCCACGCAAGGAATCAGCGGATGAAAATTGTGCGTAAACCACTGAGTTAATTGCAAGAAAAAGTAAGATTGTAAAGCTGCGCATCGATGAAATTTCTTTCGAAGATAATTAATTTGATTACACTTCGCGCATCATCAAGAAATCAGCGAGACTAATCAACGGTTGCTTAGAAATGTCATCTACAACAATTTCATTAAGTGCTTTCATTGCAAGAGAATAATGTTCTTTCATCATTTTCTCACATGCTGCTCGTGCACCCAATTGCTCAAACAATTCTCTTGTTTTATTGACTTTGAAATTTAAGTCATTTTCAGTAGAAAGTTGGTTTAGGATTTCCTTTTGAGCAAGATTTGCAAGTTCAAAAGCCTTAAGATTCAACAAGGTTTTTTTATTTGCAATTACATCACCTCCAACTTGCTTCCCAAATTTTTCTGGATTAGCATAAAGGTCTAAAATGTCATCTTGAATTTGAAAAGCGATCCCAATATGTTGTCCAAAATCATAGATGAGTTGGCAATCAGAAGCAGATGCATTTGCAATTATTCCTCCCATTTCTAGAGCACAACCAAGTAAAACGGAAGTCTTTAAACGGATCATTTCAACATATTCCACTATTGAAACATCACTACGTGTTTCAAAATCCATGTCCATCTGCTGACCTTCACAAACTTCGATGGCCGTTTTATTAAACAGATGAAGTAAGTCGGGAAGGTGCTCGTTTTTTTGTTTTGCTAATAATTGGTATGCTTTTACAAGTAAAACATCACCAGAAAGTAAGGCAATGTTATTATTCCATTTGACATGAACTGTTTCTTGATTTCTTCTGAGAGGCGCTTCATCCATGAAGTCATCATGAATCAACGAAAAATTATGAAAAACTTCAATTGCTACTGCGGCATGAAGAGCTGACTCTTTATTATTTCCAAATAATTCTGTTCCTAAAAGCGTGAGTAGGGGACGGATTCGTTTACCACCTAATTTCATGAAATAGCGCAGGGGATCGTATAGGTTCGAAGGATAAAGTGGAAAATCGATTTCATTGATTTCTTGCTCCACAGCTAGATTATAAGCGGCTAAATCGTTCATTAATCTTTTATCAGATTCATTAAATACGTTCCATATCCACTTTTAACAAGCGGTTGTGCAATTTGTTTTAATTGTTCTTTAGAAATGAATTTGTTACGATATGCCACTTCTTCAATACATCCGATTTTTAAACCTTGGCGTTCTTCAATTACTTGAACAAATTGTCCGGCCTGCATTAATGAGGCAAAAGTACCTGTATCGAGCCACGCTGTTCCTCGGTCTAAAACCGCAACTTTCAATTCTCCTCTGCGAAGATATTCTGCATTAATATCTGTGATTTCATATTCTCCACGTGTTGAAGGATGAAGTTTTTTTGCAATTTCTATGACTGAATTATCGTAAAAATATAAACCTGGAACGGCATAATTCGATTTGGGTTTTAGTGGCTTTTCTTCGATAGAAACGGCATTCATTTCTGTATCAAATTCAACTACACCATAGCGTTCTGGGTCACTAACGTGATAAGCATATACAACACCGCCAATAGGATTATTATTCTCTTTTAATAGATTGTCCATTCCAACACCATAGAAAATATTATCGCCAAGAATCAGAGCGACCTTATCATCTCCAATAAATTCTTCTCCTATTACAAAAGCCTGAGCTAGTCCATTTGGCACTTCTTGCACAGCATAAGAAAATGAGCATCCAAGTGAATTTCCATCACCCAATAATTTTTCGAAATGGGGTAAATCATGAGGAGTTGAAATAATCAAAATATCTTTAATCCCGGCACTCATAAGAATGGAGAGCGGGTAGTATATCATTGGCTTATCATAAATTGGCATCAATTGTTTTGACACAGCCAAAGTCAATGGATGTAAACGTGTACCAGATCCACCGGCGAGAATGATTCCTTTCATCGTATATAATGGTTTAAGCCCTAATTTAACTATTGGAAATAAATTATCGCTAATCTGTTATTTCTTTCTTCTGATCTCCATCTGATTCGTCATCTTCGTCCCCTTCAATTTCTAAATCCGACCAATCTATTTCACTTTCAGCAGTATATGCTTCGAAATAAGGTTCTTCAAACGATTTCGTGGTAATCATTCGTTCTAAAGTTAAAAGAAGTGATGGTAAGAGAACAAGGTTTGTAATCATAGCCATTAATAGGGTCAATGAAATGAGTAATCCAAGAGCTTGCGTACCACCAAATTGTGAAAACGTAAAGACAATAAACCCGAAGAAAAGAATTATAGATGTATAAAACATCCCTAGCGCAGATTCACGCAATGCTAGAATGACACTTTCTTTGAGGTCAAATTTTTTAAGTTTTAATTCTTGCCTATATTTTGCTAAAAAGTGAATGGTATCATCTACTGAAATTCCAAAAGCAATTGAGAAAACGAGTAAGGTAGATGGCTTCAATGGTATACCAAGCCAGCCCATAATTCCACCAGTAAAAATTAAAGGCACCAGATTTGGCAACATGGATATAACTACCATTCTCCAAGAACGGAAAAGTAAAGCCATTAAAATCCCTATCATGAAAACAGCAAAAATCAAACTGGTTATCAAATTGAAAACGAGATATTGAGTCCCTTCTGAAACAACTACTGATGTGCCAGTCAAAGTGATATCATAATACTCATTGTCGATAGCATTTCTTAATTGACCTTTGAATTCTTTTTTAGAAATGTACTTTTTTATTAATGTTGGATCACTATCGAATTGGAACTGTAAATCTGAGTTGTCTTTTGAAATTTCAGCCGTTAAGCTTGAATAAATACTTGGATAAACTTCAAATATTGAATCAACATAGGTTTTTTTACCTTTTTCAAATTTTGAATAATATTTTTCAATTCCTTTTCTGTCTGGATTAAAAATACTATCAATTTTGAATTTTAACTCCTTCACCTTATCAGATGTTTCATAGGATCCAAGATCTTTCATTTGGCAACGAATTCTCAAGGTAGTTTGAGTTGTATCTAACAGTTCTTTTACCGACAAGCCACCACCATTGGCATTTGTCATATTAAAATTGTCCAAGTATTTCTTTAAGCGCAATTTGTCTTTATTTGCAATGAGGGTGTATTTTTCAGGATTATTGTCATAATAAGCCATATTCACAACCTTGATAAAATCAACGACTGAAATACTTTTAGAAAACAAAGTGTCAGCCACAAAAACTTGCTGTGTAGCTTCAATTTTTTCTAAGGTACTTCGTTTAAGCAGTCGACCTTTTTCTTTATAATCGATCATCACCTCAAAGGGAATCGCTCCTCCGAAATGTTTTTCCATGAATTTTACGTCATTCAGAATTTGATCGTTCTGCGGTAAGTCACCAGTAATATTTCCAGTTGCTTTAATTTGAAACAAGCCAACTATGCTTAATGAAACAATGAGAATCGTAACCACATATACCAAAACTCGCTTCCTAGTTACGATATTTATTAAACCTTCAATCATTCCTGAAGCCATTTTTCGGTCAAGATGTTTGAGGTGTTTCTTCTTCGGAGTTTTAGAAAAAGAAGCAAAAATAGGAAGCAAACAAATCGATAAAACAAACACCATAAGAATGTTTAATGCTGCTGACAAACCAAATTCTACCATTCGATCGGAATTGGTAAAAATAAAAGTCAGAAAGCCAATTGCAGTAGTGAAATTGGTCAGAAAGGTAGCCAAACCAATTTTTTGGATCACACGAGAAAGTGCTTTCACTTTATTTCCATGTTCCTTAACTTCTTGGTGGAATTTAGTAAAGAGGAAGATACAGTTTGGCACACCAATAACAATCATTAATGGAGGGATCAGTGCCATTAAAACAGAAAGTCTAAAGCCGAAGAAACTCATGCTTCCTATGGCCCAAATAACGGCAACAACTACCACCGAGTTACATATCAACACAACGCGCATTGAGCGGAAAAATAGATATAATATAACCGAGGTAACGGCGAAGCAAAGTAAGATGAAAATATACATTTCCGCTTGGATTCGCTTGGCAAGAACTACCCGTAAATGAGGTAATCCAGCGTAATGCAATTGACCAAAATGCGATTCGTATGTTTGGGCTAATTTTTCAATTTCTAAAACAACTTTTGACTTTTTTTGATCTGAAAGAAAACGTTCATCAATTCCAATCATCATCAGAGATACATTGGTGGAATCATTATATAAAAGTTTGTTGTAAACGGGATTACGCTTTATTTCCTTTTCAATCTCTTCGATTGATTTTTCTTGGTAAGTAATATCTGAAAAAATACGTTTTGTTTCAAATTTATTCTCCTCAATGTTGTTGGAAATAGTGAATAAAGTAGCTTCTGAAATTGTTGATTCAACACCGTCAAACTGCAAAATAGAATCCCCTAATTCTTTCCATTTAAGAAAGTTTGCATTGGTATAAAGTGAATCGGTTTGTACAGCAATTACAAGTGTCCCACCATCTTCACCAAAATACTCTTTGAATTTGTGATAGTTACGCGTAGTTTCAGAATCTTTTGGTAAGAGTATGCCATATTTATTTTCCAATTTTAGTTGTGTAATTGCGTAATAACCAAAGAAAACAGTTATTAATGCAATTGCTCCTAAAATTAAGAAACGGTTACGTAAAATGAAATTGGCAATAAACCTCCACATGGGCGAAAAAATCTAAAAATTAAGAAACAAAAGTAAGAAAATTAAGATGGTTAACAAACCAAACTCAGGGTTTAAGGTCTGTATTTAACCATTCAAAAAACTCCCGCTGCCATAATAAACCATTTTGTGGACTCTGAATCCAATGTCCTTCTGTTGGAAAATGCAAATATTTACTTCTTAAACCAAGTAATTGAGCAGCTTGAAATGCCTGCATTCCTTCACTTTCTGGGACTCTGAAATCCATTCCTCCGTGTATTACGAGCATTGGTGTGTTCCAGTTTTGGACAAAATTGTGAGGACTATTTTTAGTATAATTCTCTTTGTTTTCTGTTTGCCAATAAGGTCCTTTGTGATCCCAATTAGCAAAAAACAACTCTTCCGTTGTACCGTACCAGCTTTCAAGATTAAATAAACCACAGTGACTAATAAATGTTTTAAATCGATTTTCATGAATCCCTGCAAGCATATAAACTGAATAACCCCCATACGAAGCGCCAACGGCACCCATTCGATTTTTATCAATGTATGGAAGTGTGAATGAATCATCTGCAGCACTCAGGTAATCTTTCATTGCCTGACCACCCCAATCTTTAGAAATAGCATCATTCCATTCTTGACCGAATCCAGGCAGACCTCTTCGGTTTGGAGCAATCACAACGTAACCTTGAGATGCCATTAATGCTAAATTCCATCTATAAGAGAAAAATTGACTCACCATGCTTTGCGGGCCACCTTGGCAATAGAGTATAGAAGGATATTTTTTGTTTTCATCAAAATTGGGAGGAAGCACCATCCAAACCAACATTTGTTTTCCATCAGTTGTTGTAATCCAACGCTCCTCTACTTTTGGAAGTGATAATTTAGATAATAGTTCAGTATTTGCCGTTGTTAATTGAGTAATTGTTCCCTTTTTAATTGGTACTGCGAACAAATCAGTGGGAGCAATCATTGACTGACGACCAGCAAAAATAGTTTCTCCAAATATGGACAAACTAACATAATCATGCTGACCAGTTGTAACTTGGCGAATCTTTTTTGTCTTTAAATCGATCTCAAAAATTTGTTCGGTTCCTTTAGTAGGAGAAATGAAATAGATGAATTTTCCGTTTGGATGCCAAGTATAACTTACGATCGTTTGATCACACGTTGCAGTCAAATTGATATCTTTTCCATCTAATCCTCTAATAATAATATCGTTTTTATCAGCTTCAAAACCATTGCGGGCCATACTTGTCCAGGCTAAAATGCCAGTAGATGAGTAAGAGGGATTATTGTCATAACCAGCGTATCCAACAGTTAGTGTTCTGGTTTTTTTAGTATCGATAGAATATTCAAACAACTCACTGTTAGTGCTTTGTGCAAATTCTTTTCCTTTTAATTTTTTCGAAGTGTAAATCAGTTTTTTCGAATCTAAGGAAAAACAATATTGCTCGGTTCCACCAAAAGGAGGAATTACTCCATCATAGATTTCATTTTTTAATACATCCACACCAATCGGCATTACAGTTGAACCTGTTGCTTCATCGATTACTTCATGAACAAACAAATGGCGACTCATGTAATCATCATAATGGTCCCAGTGACGGTACATTAGATCATCTTCTAATCGCGCATTAGCTTTCGGTAAGTCGGGATATTTGTCAGCTAACGTTTTCTTTGTTTTAATTGCTTCAATGGTAACAATTGACTTTTCATCAGGCGATATTTTAAAACCTTCAAGTTCAATATCAGCAAATCGCGACATTTGTTTTTTCGCACTTCCGTCAGCACTCATTGTCCATATTTGTAAACCTTCATTTTCAGTCGACATGAACCAAATCGTATTGTTTTTTCCCCATTGCCCTTCCATTTCTGAAAAAGGCGTTTGGGTGATTTGCTTTGTTTTTTTCGCTTTAAGGTCAATTACATATAAATCAGTATTACCTTTGTTTTCAGCCATATTAAATGTTCTTTGCGAATACAACAAATAATTTCCATCGGGAGAAACTGAACCACCTGAAACACGATTTAACTTCCAAAGCAACTCAGGAGTAAGCACATTTTGTGCGTAAAATGAAAGTGTAATGAGGAATGCACTAAGAATCGAAAAAACCTTCATGAATCTAAAATTTGGATAGTGAAGGTACTAAAAAGAAAAAAATTAGAGTGAATTATTGATTGATTTCTTCTTTTTAGATCGATTGATAAATGAAACTAGAATTAAAAACAAGATTACAATAACGATAAAAGAAATGGTATAAAGCAGATTGTCACCAATCGAAACATCTCTCATTGATAGGAAAACAAAGCTATTCAGCCCAATAAGCAGGGTAATCATTAATCGTTGAAACCATCTTATTCCTTTCATTTATAGCGAGTTTATAGGAATAAATATAGAAAATTATTTGTTACTTCCAAAAAGAAATTTATCAACATTAAGATTTCTTTCAATAATAGATTTCCATCAACATGGGATTTTTCGAGGTGCTGATAAATTTATCCAATTCCAAAAAATAGTTTTCTGATACCATTGGACAACCGAGACTATTGCAGATTTCAACAAATTGCTCTTCATCAGGGACACATGAATATCGATGAAGTACTACCAATCGATCGTATGCTTTATTATTTGTCGCATCTAATCCATGCAACTTATATGATTTTCCAAAATTACCGATGTAAGAACCGCCGATTTTATATTTCCCGATAGAAGTAGAATAAGAATTAGGAACATTGCTGAATTTCAAACTATCTTTTATTCCCGTTTCTGATCCGCTTCCGTGGGAGACCAAACTACTACTTAATATTCTCATAGAATCCAGGTCGTAAACGAATAAACGCTTTTTTCCAGAATGTTGTCGCATATCAATAAGAATCGCCGTTTTTTGGTTGTAATTAGGATATTTTTTTAAATATGATTTTAATAAAACTACTCTTTCTTGAAGTCGTTGGTGGATTGCAACCGTGTCCGTTACTGATTCGGAAGTATTTTCTATACGGACATTTAATGTATTATCTTGACCTTGCACACATGAAGTAAGCAAAAGAGAAGTGAGGAGAAAAGTGAAAATATTAGCCATAAAAAAGGTTTACTTTGATTAAGTTAAAATCATCAAAAAGTAACGGTTTATAAGCCTCTTTCAAGTATTATTTTCGCCATTTCCTTTTGAATTTTTTCAGCTTCTATACCTGCTTTTTCTGCAAAATCGGTGCCATTGGACGCATATATTATTCCTCTTGACGAATTTACTAGAAGACCACAATCTTTATTCCAACCATACTTTGCTACATCTTCTAAAGATCCACCTTGTGCACCAACGCCAGGTACTAAAAAGAAATGATTTGGCACCAATTTTCGCACTTCACCAATTCCTTCAGCGCGTGTTGCTCCTACTACAAACATGAGATTTTCATCATTTCCCCATTCACAAGATTTACGAAGTACTTTTTTGTATAGTTCTTCCCCCTTAGCATCAAGTGTGAATTGAAAATCATTTGCTCCTTTGTTGGAAGTCAACGCTAATAGAATGACCCATTTATTTTTAAATTCGAGAAAGGGAGTAACACTATCCTCACCCATATAAGGTGCAACAGTTACCGAATCACAATCTAGGTATTCAAAGAATGTTTTTGCGTAATAAGAAGATGTGTTTCCAATATCTCCACGTTTTGCATCGGCAATCGTGAAGATATTTTTTGGAATATAGTCGATTGTTTTCTTTAAAGACTCCCAGCCTTTTGGACCAGAACATTCATAAAAAGCAATATTTGGTTTGTAGGCTACAGCAAAATCTTTTGTGGCATCAATTATTGCCTTGTTGAATTCAAAAACAGGATCTTCTGTGTCTAGTAAATGAGGTGGAATTTTTGATAAATCAGTATCCAATCCTACACAAAGGAATGATTGTTTTAAGCGAATTTGTTCAATAAGTTCTTTGCGCGTCATACCGAAAATCAATTTTCATCAAAAATAAGCAAAGAAATAGTTTTGACTTTATGGAATCACAATTTCCTTCACACTTTTCGTGCGAATAGAAAAATAACCTAAACAACCACCAGAAAAATTGGATGTTGGATTGGCTGGTGTCGCTCCTTGTTCATTTTGTTGTAGCGTGTAAAAATAATCGAAAACGGCTTTATCAATTCCAAACATTTCAACTCGCACAGTGTCACCACTTTCAATGCCATCAGCAAAAATTGGTTCTTTCATTAAATTTCCATCATTGAAAGCATCTTCTTGAATAAAAATACCTGTTTTTTCAATTTGATTCGAAATTATGTTGAATTTATAATAATTTTCAATACCCGCTGGATCTTGTCGAACAGGAACTAATGCATTAATTGAGGTTGGTCCAAATGAGAAGGCGAAGGTTTCTACTGTGTCAATCACTACATCTTGCATCATTTTACCACTCGCAATGAATACTTCAGAGGCAATATTGACATTAATCGTGTAGGTTCTTCCTTCAGCAACGGGATAAGAATTTACTTCATAAATACCCGGAGCAACAAGGGTCATTGTCTGCGCATTTCCTAGATCATCTGATAAAATCACTATAGCGTTATCAACAGTTGGATAAGCGGAAGATTCATTAAAATTCAATGTTTTTGTAATTGAAATCTGATGCGTTGTTTCACCCAGTGTTACAAATCCTTCTATTACGAATTGCGGGTCTTTTGAATTAAGATCAATATCAATAACTTTCGTGCATGATGTAAAGAATACTAGTAACATCAATACTACTGTATAGCTGAAAATTGATTTCATATTATTTAAATTTAAAATTATAAGTCACTGAAGGAATCCATCTAAATAAGGAAGTCTGAACGGCTTCTGTAAGGTTGGGATCATCAGCATTTTGCCTAAAAGTAATTGTGTAAGCATTTTCTCTACCGTATAAATTATAGATGGAGAAATTCCAACTACTTTCAAATTTCTCTGTGTTCTTTCTTAACCAAGTTACACCAATATCCATCCTGTGATATGTTGGCATTCGATATCCATTTCTTTCAGTATATAAAAATTGAGTCGTTCCACCAACTGTATATTTCCCAGATGGAAAGGTTACGGCATTGCCAGTATAGTATACAAATAAGGCAGAAATTGAAAGCTTCGGAGTAATGTCATAAATTCCGACTATTGACAAATCGTGTGTGCGATCTTGTCTAGCAGCGTACCACTCGTTATTGCTAATTCCATCAATTTTTCGTTCTGAACGAGAAAGTGTGTATCCAAACCAACCGGTTAATCGACCACTTTTTTTCTTGAGCATTAATTCAATTCCATAAGCTCTTCCAATTCCATAGAGCAATTCTCCTTCAATTAATTCATTTGCTTGTGTATTAGCACCATTGCGATAATCAATTTGATTTAACATAGATTTGTAATAAGTCTCCATGCTAAATTCAAAGCTGTTTTCTTTAAAATTTTTGAACCAACCGATAGAAATTTGATCTGAAACTTCTGGCTTAGTATTCAAACTTGATGGAATCCAAAGATCCGTTGGTGAAGTTGTAGTCGTATTCGAAATTAAATGGATGTATTGTGCATTTCTCGAATAGGCCGCTTTAATCGAAGCTGATTTAGAATACAAGTAACTCATGGAAATTCTTGGTTCTAAAACTGGATAAATTTTAACAAAAGCATTGTTTTCGTAAACCATTGTGTCTAGAACTTCGCCTTCTAGGTTGTATGAATAAACATTTTGGCCATTACCGAGTAATGAGAAAGTACTCAATCGCAGCCCATAACTAATTGTAAATTTTTCAGTCACCGTCCAATCGTTGGTTATGAAAGCTGCAGCTTCAAGTGATTTGTTGGTCGTTAATTTAAGTGGATTAATCCCCGAACCAGCACTAGCATCAATTTGTCCTGGAATAATTCCATGTTGAATGGCATTGATTCCAAATCGGATTTTATTACGGGTGTTCATGAAATACTGAAATTCTTGTTTAATATTCACATCTTTAATAGATGATTTAATGTCAAAATCAACATCTTCATTTGAGATGCCAATTAAATAATCATAGGAACTGTAAATGATAGAAGTATTTGAGAATAATTTATCATTGACAATATGGTTCCAGCGAATTGTTCCTGTTGCATTTCCCCAATTGATACCAAAAGCATCACCTAAACCAAGTTTATCCCGACCAAAATATCCCGACATGAAAACACGGTTTTTTTGATTGATTCGGTAGTTCACTTTTGCATTTAAGTCATAGAAATAAAGCTTATTTTCTTTAAATTGATCTGTCGCCTTAAGAAACATATCCACATATGTTCTTCTTCCAGAAACAAGAAATGAAGCTTTATCTTTGATTATTGGTCCTTCGACATTTAGTCGTGATGAAATAACACCTACTCCTCCACTAACATTAAAACGCTTGTTGTTTCCTTCATTCATTTTAATATCCATGACAGATGAAAGTCTTCCGCCAAAATTAGCAGGTTGATTTCCTTTGTATAAAATAGCATCTTTAATTGCATCCGAATTGAAGGTTGAGAAGAAACCTAATAAGTGAGAAGCATTATAAACCGGTGCCTCGTCTAATAGTATTAAATTTTGATCGGCACCTCCACCTCTTACATAAAAACCTGCATTTCCTTCACCAGCGCTTTTTACACCTGGTAATAATTGCATTGTTTTAATGATATCTTTTTCTCCAAATAAAACGGGAATTTTGGCTATCTCTGTAGGGTCCAATCTTTCTACTCCCATTATTGGATCAGTAAGTTGTTGATCCAGTTTTTTTGCGGAAACATTGACTTCAGCAAACTCTTTGATTTTTTCGTTTGAATTGACTAATTTAAAATTTATCTGTTTATTTTTTGTCAATTCGACAGTCTCTTCCTTCGAGTCAAATCCCGAGGTGATTAATACAAATGTATAAGTACCTGCAGGAAGAGTAATTGAAAAAAAACCATATTCATTAGACTGTGTACCAATATTTTGACCTTTTACTTTAATCGTTGCGTTGATCAATTCTTCTCCCTTTGTCGAATCTGAAATTGTTCCACTCAGCGTAAATTTCTCTTGTGAGATAGATGTAAATGAACAAAGAAGAAATAGGATGAAGAGGTGTTTATTCATGGTGCAAATATCGCAACACAAGATGAACTGGCTATTTAAATATTGTTAAAAGGTTGATTTCAATGATGAAAAACATAAGCACTGTATAAGAATCTTTTCTAGATTTAAAAAACCTCTTGACCTTTCAGTTTCTCAGCATTTTCGGCCAGTTTCAATGAATCAATCATCTCTTTCATATCACCATTCATAAAAGCATTTAAATTGTAAATAGTCTTATTAATACGATGATCAGTGATTCTTCCTTGAGGATAATTATAGGTTCTGATTTTTGCAGATCGGTCACCAGTAGAGACGAGTGTCTTACGATGCGCAGCACGTTCATTATGCACACGATCTAATTCCGCTTGGTACAAACGAGAACGCAATACCGAAATCGCTTTTTCTAAGTTTTTATGCTGTGAACGACCGTCTTGACATTCAACAACCGTTAAAGTTGGAAGGTGGGTCAAACGAATGGCAGATTCAGTTTTGTTGATGTGCTGACCACCTGCTCCAGATGCACGAAAGGTATCTTTTCGAACATCATTCATGTCAAGTTGAAAGTCAACCTCTTCAGCTTCTGGTAAAACAGCAACAGTAATAGCTGATGTATGCACACGACCTTGGGATTCTGTTTCAGGTACACGTTGAACGCGATGAACACCAGATTCGAATTTTAACATTCCATAAAGTCCTAGACCTGCAATCTCCATCGAAATTTCCTTGTATCCTTTCGTTGTTCCACTTGAAGAGTTTAAGATTTCATATTGCCAACCCATTTCCTTAAAGAACATGGTGTACATTCTAAAAATGTCTTCCACGAAAATACATGCTTCATCGCCACCCGTTCCTGCGCGGATTTCCATTATGGCATTTTTATCGTCTTCCGGATCTTTTGGGATTAACATTAACTTGATTTCCTCTTCGAGAATAGGTTTACGTTGTTCCATCTCGTCGATTTCTTCTTTCGCCATTTCGCGCATCTCTGGATCTGACTCAGTATCGAGTAAGTCCTTTGAACTTTTAAGGTTATCGATGAGGTTTTTATATTCTTTGTAGACCTTGTCAATTTCTTCTAAATCGCGGTATTCCTTGTTCAATTTCACATAACGATCCATGTCGGAAATAATATCAGGATCGACGATTTTGGTACCGACTTCAACGAAACGGTAATGGATAGCTTCTAATTTTGAAAGTAAATCTGACATTTTTGATCTTTAATGGTGGCAAAGGTACTGTTTTTCTCTTCTCTTCTTTTTTTCTGGCGCCAAAAAAAGAAGCAAAAAAGGTCGCTTTTACAATTCAACAAAGGAACTTGCTGATCTTCCGCTTCGCTACAGTCAGCACCGCCGATAAAACTCACGATCAAATTCGTATTCAAAATGTTTACTCGATAAATTTTGAATTTTAGAACCCGAAACGAGCAGAATTCTTTTCGTTTTACGGACTAGTTCTGCTGT
>Ga0105050_10005739_pt1 | contig 15755 bp, 23 predicted proteins | sample FRY01_FD_78088 | JGI IMG/M metagenome (GOLD analysis project Ga0105050, IMG submission 78088) | Freshwater microbial communities from Lake Fryxell liftoff mats and glacier meltwater in Antarctica - FRY-01 | ecosystem: Environmental > Aquatic > Freshwater > Ice > Glacier meltwater ... | reverse complement strand
AGCCTTGGGGACAACAGTAAGAATTAATTAGAAGTTGGCTTTCAAAATTGCCTTGTTTAGTTTGTGCTCCGTAAGCACAGCCTGTAATTTGGGGAGCAAGGCTTTCATTACGCCGCTGCTCCAATTCCAGTTTTTTTGTGCAAGCACCCATTCGATATAAGCAATCGGGACTTGTTTTAGGGGGATATTCTTGTGCTTGCCAAAAGGCATTGCATAGGGGGATTGTTTGCCCTCTTTAGCCAAAGACTCTTTTGTTCTAAGTAGTCCAGATATAGGAACATTGGTCAACAAGATATTTCTTGATGTAATGGCCATTCCAAAACCAGCCACGTCCTCAAGAATAAGGTCTTCTACTCTACCAAATCTTTCTGCCGTTCCACAAAAATCTATAAACAAGCAGTCACTCTTACCTGTTTCGGCAGATATCCTTGTACCTCGTCCAACTATCTGGTAATAAAGAGCAAGCGACATTGTAGGACGGCCAAGTATAATGCAACGAAGGTCTGGAAAATCAAAACCAGTGGTTAGCATACCAAAATTAATAAGGACCCTATACGTTCCATTCTTAAATGCAGCAATACGTGCAGCAGCTTCCTTTTTATTCATTTTTCCATGAATAAACGTGGCGTTCTGAATCTTAGGGTGATTTGCAAGTATTTCTGCGTTCTCAACACTGTCCATAAATACAAGGATGCTTTTCATCCCCTGCTCTTGTAGGCGTCGTATTTCAAGGTAAATATTGTTGTTGACACCCTGAACTTTTAGTGCATGTTTTACAGAGGACTCTTTAAATTCAGAGCCATTTGTATTTAATTCTAAACCACTATTGTCAAAATCAAACAACTTGTATGTGATTTTAGACCAGTAACTATTCTCGGTCATCTCTTGTATCTGGATGATGTCGATAAAATTGGTAAAAAAACGAGGTCTTTTTCTTGTCAAAAGTTTCAACTCCGACCCACTCATATTACTTCTCAGCAAGTAAGGTGTGGCTGTAAGACCAACAACCTTACGTGGTTTCAACTCATTCATAAAATTCATAAACATTGAGCCCGCTTCTGGGGGGTAGCCGAAGTGCGCTTCATCAATTATAACGGTACGAACACCAAGTAATTTGAAGTCTTCCGCCATTTCTTTTATAGAACCGAGTGTGGCAAAAGTAATCTTTCCCATTTTCTTCTTACCAACACTCGCAGAGTATATGTCCGCATCGTACCCGTAATCTAGCAACTTAGAATGATTTTGACGAAGTAACTCAGCACTAGGCTGAAGAACTAAGAGAGGCTCATCAAACCCTTCTGCAATAGCGGCAACGATCAAACTCTTTCCCGAGGCTGTAGGAGCAACAACAAGCTCAGGTTTGCATCTCTTATCATCCGAGAGGTATGCAAATATCTTCTTAACACATCTATCCTGATATGGCCTTAATTCTGGTTTTCTAAGCATAATTTTGTTTTTTATTCCTCTCGCCTCTTTTCTAAGAAAGAGAGTATTTCTGGAAAATCTAATTCTGCTGTTTCACTCAACAGTATAGGAATAGGTACGTCATTAAACAATGTAATACCAACCTTACTAGTGTTGAGTTGGTCGCCCACACCCTTCATCTTGGTTTGAAGAGTAAAAATCTTTTGGGATATATCTGCTTGGAGGGACACCTCTGCCGTAACATCGAGCCCAGAGTCCTTGATATCCATATAGTTTGTCTTGTCAGTGTAGGTATCTCCAGTTGTTTTGAAAAATATAAACAGTTTTGTAGCCTCTTGAATTACCTTCAAAACATCTTTTCTCCCGCCTTTCCCTTGACTCACAGCTAAATTAACAATCTTAGTTGCATTTACAATTTTCTTGTCGGTAATGGTGTAGTGCAAATCAAGCCCATCTCGCCTACCTTTTACTGTGGGGCTAGACTCCCAAGTAAAATCACGTAGAAACGTACTCTCTTTGTCGAGTGTCCTGTTAAAAGAAGTGATAAGTAAATCCAGGTTATCTTCTTGTTGTTCCATTTGTTTTATTTTTTTGTAATATTGCCAAACTTAAAGCTATTTCGTTATCAGAATAACGCGGTTTACCATTTACACATTCACTCATAAATCTGATTTCTTCTTCCCTCGTCATATTGACACACTTCTCCATCAAAGTCTTACCGCTCCTGTTCTTATAAAATATATCTATACATTTTGAATACCCGCATTGATGTTTCCATATCGAATAAACTACCAGTTCGTAATCGTCAGGGTTTATCAATGATAATGCTAATTCTCTTGGTTTTATACCATCATCAAAATATTGCGTCATTTGCTTAAATCCTGCATTTCTCATTGTCGGCTCTATCGTTTGATTAACCCAACCTTTCCAATCACGGCAGGAATAAATTTGTGGGGCATATCTTTTTTTAAATGTTGAATATGTCATTAAATTCTCCATCACTCAAAAGTTAAATTTTACATCTGCTAACAGCAGCTAACCAAAATTTTTGTGAAAAACAAAAACTACAGGTTAGGTGCAAAACGTTAGGCACAATTAATACCTAGTTTTATTACATCACTTTCTTTTGCAACCTCATAAAAAATTCTTTCTGGGGAATAAGAGCCACCGCCATTTCCATAACTCGGGTCATCCCATTTACTACTTTTAACTTCTACCATTAATTTATATTTACCCCAAAAAGTTTTTTAAGGTACCATTTACCTGTTAATTGTCTTTGTCCCATTTTATATTTGTTGTTTATTGAAAATTTATATTTCTAATGCCTTGCCTTCGCAAGAGCTGCAAACCGTTAGCAGCAATACTACATTTGTGTTCCAAATAGAGTTTCTGCGTTAATATCTTTTTCTTTTCTTTTTTCTTCCCACGCTTTTTTAATACGTTCTTCGGAAATTTTAAAGTAGTTTTCATTGAGTTCAACACCTATGTATTGTCTATTTGATAAAACACTTGCAATACAAGTGCTACCTATTCCCAAAAATGGCTCAAAAACAATATTATTTTCTTTTGATGAGTTTTCGATAAGTATTTTCATCAACTCAATAGGTTTTTCTGTATCGTGGATTGTTTTACCGTCTTCCCCTTTCATTTTTTTATTTGGATATTGTAAAACATCAGGAGTTCCGCAATCATTTATTTTTTTATGTTCTCCTTTTCTCATCATAATAATATATTCAAACTGCGACATATATGTTTGCCCCATTATCTTATTGTCTTTCACCCAAATAAGATTTTTAATGAAATGAAATTTTTGTTTTTTATCACCATTAAAGAACATCTCATCAATAACTTTAAGGTAGTCAGTTATATTTTTGTTATTAGTCATTATATAGCAATGTGAATTATCTTTAAGCACATTGTAAAATCTTGGCAGCCAGTCTTGAATTTCTAAATCATTTGTTTTAAAAACTTTTCCATTATTTACTTCTTTCTTTTGAAACATACCTCCACTGTTACCACCGTTTCCTCTTGCGGTTATTTTGTACGGCGGGTCTGTTATTAATAAATCAACTTTATAATTTTTTGCAATCATTCTATCCATTATAGCTATCGCATCATCGTTAAATATTTTATTCATAATTATGTTTTATTTTTTTAATTGAGTTTTGTGATGGAGAACGTTATAAGCCATTTCACGACAAACGCTTCGTATTATCAAAAATTCTAAACCATTTCATTCCATCAACGTGGGGGTTGCAAAAAATCATAGTAAAATCTTTACCTTCATAAACCCACTTATCGTAGAATCGTTGCTTATAAACATCATCAGAATAAAAATTACCTTCTTCTGTTTTAAATTCTTCTTTAGAATCAGCATAGGTTACAGTTTCTCCATCAGTATCCCAGTATTTATCTAAACAGGCATCAATTGGAGCAACTACCCAATCTTCTTTAAACCCAACGTGGTCGTAAATTTCTTGCAATGCTTTTTCGTAATTTTTTATTAGTTCCATTTTATAATTTAGTTTGTGATTAATTTAAAAGAGTGTAGCGAGAAAGCCAATTCATCAGCTATGACGTAGGTGGGTAGTTCAAAGATACAAGACTCTCCCGAACAAGTTTACTAACGATATTTGCAGCAATTTGATTTAAGTTGAATTGCATGTATTCATATTTTCGGGGTTTGGGATTATCTGGTTCATTTTCCTGACACCCTTCACGATTTAGCTCATTCTGAAACTCAGTGTCGTTACACCATTTTAGTCCGCCCCAACCTATCCATTTTTCTTCAGATGTTTCAACCCATAAAATTTCAATCGGCTTAAATGTAAAGCAATATTCTCTGAACTGTTCTTTCCAATTTTTGTATGAGGTTCCAAACATCATTACATAAACCTCATCTTTTGATTTTAATTTAATTCTGACTACCATATTTTTGTTTAATTTAGTGATTAATTCGAATCTTATCCCCCTAAGTTCGCAACTAACTATAGCTGCAAAACGTTAGGTTCCATTTGCCCACAAACACAAACGTATAACCTTCTGCATCTCGCTTTCTGGTATTGCCTTCCTGTAATACTGGAGGTAAAAAACACACAAGTTGTTTGTAATCATACCGTTCTCTAGTAAGTAATCATTACTTTCAGAACGTTCACCACAAGCCGTGTTATGAAACCCACGCCAGCTGTCACCAGCAATAAAGTTGCCATCCCCCTCTAAGTCGCTATAGTCTGCCGCCCCTATTTTTGCCCTGTTAAGGCACTCTTGTACAGTTTTGGTTATCTCATCATTAATAGGGGCTTTACTCTTTTGTTCTGCTTTAGGTTCAATATAAAGCAAAAACCTACTGTTGTCTACTCTGTGCATATTTTCAGTTATTTTTTCCCACAACAACTACAGTACACATCATTTCTTCTATCAAACCATTTTTCACAACAATACTTCCATATCTCATGGTTGAACTCTACTAACATTTTTATCATTTTCAGTTATTTTAAAAGGCGTTTACGTAAAGAATTGTTTTCAGTTTTAACCGTAAAAAACTTACCTTTCCATTCATCACGTTCTTGTTTTATCCTGTTTAATTTCTTTTGAACTATTTTATCGAACAGCCCCGCCGCTTTTCTTGCTTCTAGTTCCAAAGTCAACCAAGCCTCATAGTATATTTCGAGTTGGTTTTTAGCGTACTCTTCACTCATAAGAGAGCATTTTGGCGAGTGACCCCTATATGCACCGCATTCTGAACATTTATTTTCCATCCCTATTTAATTTTTTCTTTCCAATAACTAATGACTCTCCCCTTTTTTTAAAGAAGAAAAAATATGAGCAATTACATCTACTGTCCATCCGTTACCTAATTGCTTACCTCTTTCGTTTTTAGAAACAGATACAGTATAATCTTTTGGAACTCCTTGTAGTTTTTCACATTCATTTATAGTTAATTTCCTCCAGGTTTTATGGTCTTTTGTAATATTCAAATCAAATAAACTTGCACATATAGTAGGGCAACTTCCATTTATATCATATACTCTACCTCTTTGCCAAGTTTGTTTTTCATTATTATCTCTCGGATTTATAGTTATAATACCATCATAACTTTTAGTAGGTTTATATTTTGTCCTATCTAAAAAGAAAGCCAAATCCCTTTCAAAAATATCATTATCCAATAAATCTTCAATAGTTACATTTTTAGTTGGTAATTCTGCAATCGGTATGTTAGTCCAGTAATATCTTTTTCTAATCATTCCTGTAAAGTTTCTACTATCAATAAAAACTCTTTTTACTCCAAGTAATTCATCAATAGCATCAGCAATATCATCGGTCATTCTTACATTTTCAAGTAAAAAATATTTTGGATTCAGTTCATTTCTTAACCTTACAAATTCAAAAAATAACTTACTTCTATCATCTGTAAAATTCAACTTTTTACCAGCTATCGAAAATCCTTGACAAGGAGAGCCACCTATAAGCAAATCAATTTTAGGTAAACTACTTCCTTTTATATCGGTTACGCTTCCAATTTGTTTTGTATTTGGATAATTATTTTGCGTTACTTTAATAGCGTGTTTATCAATTTCAGATGCAAAGTAGTTTTCATATTCAATCCCTGCTTTATTCAATGCAATCTGTCCACAACTCATCCCGTCAAACAATGATAATACGTTTATTTTTTTATTTTCCATTTCTATTTGATTTTTTCTTTCCAATAACTAATGACTCTCCCCTTTTTTTAAAGAAGAAAAAATATGAGCAATTACATCTACTGTCCATCCGTTACCAAGCATTGTATATCTATGTGTATCACTAATACCACAATCAGTATAATTGATCGGTACGTTTTGCAATTTTTCACATTCTATTGGGGTAAGTTTTCTTATCCTACCATTTTGCAGTAATCTAATTGAATTGTGGTGTGGTAAAGTAAGTGTCGGGCATTTTCTATCAGTTTTAATTTTTTTATTATAAACATCAATACACGCTATTTTTGTGGCGTTTTCAATACTTACTTTTTTAAGAAGCAGTTCTGTATATATTGGTTTTAACCAATATTTATTATCAAAATTTGTTTCCAAAATATCTTCTATAAAAATATAAGAATTCGCTGGTTGTTGAATATTAGGCATGTTAGTCCAATACCATCGTTCTCTATTTTGAGCAGAAACTAAATTAGAGTTTATTTTTATAGGGTTTACATTTAACGCTTCTGAAATTATATTTTTCCATTCTTTTTTCATATTTACATTTTCCAATAAGAAATATTTTGGTTTTACCTCATTCAGTATTCTAATATATTCCCAAAATAACTTACTCTTACCATCAAAACCACCCCCATTTCCAGCGTTTGAAAATGATTGACAAGGACTCCCTCCAATCATTAAATCTATTTTCGGTAGTTTGCTACCGTCCAGTTCCGTTACACTGCCCAATTGTACTGTATCGGGGTAGTTTTTCATCGTTACTTGCATTGCGTATTTATCAATTTCACTTGCAAAGTAGTTTTCATATTCAATCCCTGCTCTATTCAATGCAATCTGTCCACAACTCATTCCGTCAAACAATGATAACACGTTTATTTTTTTATTTTCCATCCTTATTTAATTTTTTCTTTCCAATAACTAATGACTCTCCCCCTATTATCCTCAAAAAACTGGTGTAGTTTACTATCTTGCAGGTTGTCTTTGAACTTCCCGTATCTATTTTTATTCGCATCAAAAAATACCTTTTCGAGTATCATTGTGTAGACCGATTCTTTGACGTAAAGTTCACAAAGGTAGTACATTTCATGAATAGTTAAACCCAATAACTTCCTGAATTGGGAAGCGTATATCAAGACTTTCTTCTTATTACCAAGTGACCGTTTGTTGTCACCCCCCTCTTGGTCTGCCACCCGTTGCCCCTGCTTCAAGTAAATCTCACAAAGGTAATCTACCATCACAGCATCGTCAGGGTCGGCTTCTGGCGTACCTATAAGCTCCAAAATATTCTTGGACTTATCCGTTAGCCTTGCAAGGTGCAAAGGCGTGTCGGTTTTTCTCTTAGGTTTTACAAAATCAACCAAACCTCTCTCTTCGAATACTGGCAACATTTCCTCTGCACCGATAGAAACAAGAGCATCGTAGTGACATTCTGTCCGATTTTGCTTAATTGCCTGTAGTAGGACAATGTCTTTTGGGTCGACACCGTATTTTTTAGCTATGCCAAAGTTTAAATACATAATTTTTCAAATATTTCTCGTTCAATACCGGACTCTTTTATTTTAGGAAGAAACTGTTTGAAACGCTCTTTTGCAATATCAAACACAAACATATCGGGTCTACTCTTTACAGAGTTATCAAAAATGTGGTGACAATTCAAATGTTCTTCATCATTCTTGCCGCTGCACAGAATAACAAAATTCAAAGGTTCGTTTGCAACACTTTTATATTTACTCTTACCTAGTATATGAGCAACATTACTATGCACCATATAACCAACATCAATCTTACAACCACAATTCTCACAGAAAGGGGCGCTCTTAACTCGCTCTATCGCAGCCGTAAAAAACTGCACCTTACTCTCATTAGGCTTCTTATCACACTTTTGCTTGCAAGGAGGACAACATTTCTTTCCTTCAAAAACCCCTGTTCTTACTCTCGATCTGATGGCAACCTCTCGCCCACACAGTTCACAAGGGAGTTTCCTTCTGTTCACGACATAATGTATATGGTACCACAACCTATTAGGTGTTTCTCCCAATCGTCCCTGTATAGGAAAACATCACTCTCTTCCAAAGCCAAATAGTCAAATAGAAACGGGGTATCACTCAGAGTACATTCCTTGCCGAGCGGGAGGAAACTCGTACTGAAATCTACACCATTTACTCCAAAAAAAACTTCTGATGTTTTACTTTTTTTTCCCATAACCCATATTATATAATTTATTTACAGCTAATTTAAAATCTCCCTCACAATCTAGTATCGTGAACACCCCAAATGGGGAATATCCTTTTCCAGTTTCAAAGGAAGTACTCGTTGAATAAAAGTTTACAATTTTTGTATCCGAATCTAAAACCGCACTGAAGAGGGTGTTTGTTTTCCCTGGCCTAAGAAGACGAATATCTTTTTTAGACAAATCCTTCGAAACAATCTTCCAACCGTTCTCTACGAGTATAGACAAGACATCTGCTTGTTCATTGTAGTCGTCTGCGGGGTTTACATCCCATTCTCCGTATGGAACACCACCAGACTCTTTCTTACAGACTTCGTTGAACGATCGGGCGGTACCCATAAGGAAATCGTACTCCTGCTCACTAACTTCTCCAATCTCACCATAGATGTGCGTGTAACCAGAACTTGGGGACAAAAGGAAATATCCTCCACACTTATCTTGGGAGCCACTCCTAGTTTCGAACAAAACCCTCTCAGAATCATTCAAGGCAATCTTCAAGGCTTTCTCCCTAGTATCTGGATCCCGAAAGTTTTCCAAGTACGTATCGTGTTTCTCATAAGGAGTTGTGTATCTTGAAGCTAATTTCTCATTACCAAACAACCTTGTTTTGGGGGCCTTAAATGCCAAGTGGAAACCATTGTTCTGTGTAGACTGACACATCATTTTTCGTAATGCTTTTGCGCCAAGGGCTATCTTAAATCTTTCCCAAGTATCCCCAGCAAGGTCATACTTCATGTCGGCATCAAGACAGACGACACGACTAGAACCACCAGTTAGAATAGCTATACTGTAATGAGGTTTGAAGTACTTATCTACGTCTCCCACTCCCATCCCTTGTTCTTGAAACCTACTCCAACTGACACCGATAGGCATCTTAGAGCTATTGACTGGGATAACATTATATCCCAAAGATATTAGTTTCTTAGCGTGTTCGTTTGTATTCATAATATAAAGCGTGAAACCCATTCATCACGAAGTGTGGATGGGTAGTTTATTAATTTTGTTTTTTACTTGGGGCTTCAAAACAACCCCTCAATTCTTAGTTTCTCTTCCAATTCTGACTCTACTTTTTCCCAGAATTCTTTTGTCAACCACTCACCAAGGGATTCCCCCCCAATAACAATGTCGACTAACTCCCAATCTTCGGAGTCTTCATCTTCTACAATAGCTGTCAAAGCTATCCCTCTCACAATTATGTTCACTTCCATGTTTTCTTAGTTAATGATTACTGCGCAAATTAATGACATTGCGCCCAATTTTTTCCTACAACCCATTCAAATCCTAGTTCGAAACGTAGGCTCAGTAACTCTTCTGTTCTTTTTGTCGCCATTGTGATGGCCCTCGATACAGGGTTCGGCAAAGCGACATAGTACTTCTTACCGTGTGCCACCGCACTCAGCTGTTCGTGTTCCCACAAAGATACAAAGTCTGCCGCTTGTTGTTTAGTTTCGAATGTTTTAAATTCACCAAGACACCTTTTTAAAAAAAGCTGCCCCTCATCGTGGTATTCAATCATGGAACAAACATCAGGTTCGCCAACAAAAACATCAGTGACAAGCCCAAACTTTTCTACTTCTTCCATAAGAAAGATTGACACATACTTCGCACAAATAACACCAGCACTTTGAAACAAAGCATTAAGCAAACTATGCGGGCTTCTAGCTCTAATCTTTCTACCATCAATTCCTCGTATGAACTTCTTATCGTTCTTTTCCCAGTGAAGGAGAAGGTTATCTTTCAACATCTTTAGTGGGAGCATAGCTTCCCAGAAATCATCGTACACCTCTTTTCCTCTCTCTTTAGATATACCCAACATTTTCGATATCTTACCCGCTGACGCACCATATAGGAGACCATAAAAAACAGATTTTGCGTCTGTTCTAGGGACACCCATCTTTTGGGCGTTTATTGTGTGAACATCATTTGGTTTTACAGCGTTAAGAGTTAAACCCACCTCCACTCCTCTCGGATACTTTTCAATGAAGTGTGCCATTACTCTGGCCTCCAAACTTGCAAAGTCGTAGCCCAACTGTATGGCCCCATATCCACATCCAAAAAGAGACCTCATTTCTTCTCCATAAATAGAGGTAACTCTACTAATGTTGGCCACCGAAATATGCTTGTATCTTGAGGTTGCAGCACCAATCTCTATTGCTGGAGTTGGAATACGTTTGTCTATCTCTCGGTATTTTGATAAAAAACCAGTGTTCGGCGCTTCTTCATCAAAATCTATGTCTTCAATATCTCCACCAGCAATAGACGATTTTCTGTGACGATACGTGTAGTACAAGGCTACTTTCTCACCGATTTTTGCTTCGTCTTTTAAAGCTGCTATTCTTGGACAAATCTCTTTTACAACCCCGACCCGAATTGATGGGGAAGTTATTAATCTGATTGGCCAGTCCTGTTCTAGTTTGCTTTCTAGTATGTAGGGGAGCGTATCAAGATTGGCGTGGTATTCGCTCTGTATGTATGCCAACCTGTGTTTTTTGTACTTGCCGGCGCTTGTTTCTTTTATCCACCGATTAAGAACAGCCACTCTTTTTTCATAACTTAAATTTTGTTTCTTTATATCCTTAGTGATATCCCTCTCTTTCCATTCTAGGGGATTCCAACCTATATCTATAAGGTGGTGCTTCACAACATCTAAGTCATCAATAGTAGCCTCTGTTTTTGTTTCAAGAGGTTCGGTGAAAGGCAGGGCATACTCCTCCCCCTTATATTTGAGAGAAATGTTATTGTCCTCGTCATACAAGATTTCTCCACCAACTCTTTGTGCAAACTTTTGCATGTGCGCAGAAATAGACCCGTTCTTATTGATCTGATTTTTTGGTGGAGTGAAGTCTTTCAGTTCCCCCTGGTTCAACTTCTTGTCCGGGATAAAAGGGTTAACCTCTTCCGATAAGTTTTTCATCTTCTGAGCCAAATCATCAAGACACCACAGGGCTTTTTCCTTGTCAAAAAAGAAACCAAGACTCTCTCGGCGGATAGCATAGTCAGCGAGTTTATGCTCCTGCCTGAGAGGTTCACTCCAATCGTATTGGAGGTACTCTTCTTCTAATAAATCTATAAATGTGAGGGCATTCGTCTTGGTATCCTGCCCACAATAGGTTAGTAGTAGAGGGTGGTAAAAACTAAATTCGTACCCCTTTGGAGCATCTGGTTCAAGGTCTCCGAGTTTAATTAATTCTTCTCGGTAGTTCATCTTTGGACACCCTGTCCGCTCACCCCAAGAATCGAGGGAGTGACCACCGTACCTGTCAGGGTTAAATAACCTAGACATTATCAGTGTGTCGAGAAACAAAACATCTCTGCCGAATAGAGTGTCAGATTGACCGTAGTGCCCGATAGTATAGTCGAATACACCGAATAATTTGAGAACCACGAAGTCAAACTTTATACCATTATGAGCCACAACAACCTCCGCCGGTAATAAGGTTTGCCTAAAAAAGGCTACCGTACACTCATCCCCCACACAACTCCAAACTTCATCTGTACCAACACATCTAATAACAGCACACCAAAGCATTGCACTCTCTTTTAATTTATAAGGGAAAGAGCTAAAATCAAGCATATCTGCGAGTAAACCGTTAGTCTCGATATCCACGACAAAAACTTTGTTTATATTCGGAGCGTAAAACCCATTGGTCAGCTTTGCTGCCGATGGGATGTAAGCGACACTCATTTTCTGACTTACATTTTGTAAAGATAATGTATTTTTGATGATATTTGTTTTTTGTTTAAAATAGTTATATATTTGCACCATGTATAAAGCGTTTAAATACAGAATCTCACCTACTAACTTACAAAAAGAGTTAATTGGCAAACATATTGGTAGCAGTAGATTTGTGTATAATTTAGCTTTAGAAACAAAAAACACAGCGTACCTAGGTTCTAAGCACAACCTTTCACCTTTTGACTTAACCAAGCAACTCCCCGAACTTAAAAAAGAATGCGAGTGGTTAAAGGAGGTCAATAGCCAATCTTTGCAACAGTCAATACAGAACATGGATATTGCTTTTAAGAAGTTTTTCAAAGGTGCTGGTTTCCCTAAGTTTAAAAAGAAGTCAAGTGGCGGTAGTTTCTCAGTACCACAAAATGTGATAGTTGAGAACGGTTTGCTAATAATACCTAAGTTTAAAGAGGGTATTAGTATTGTCTTACATCGTCCTATTATTGGCACTATCAAAAGTGCAACTGTTAGTGTCACACCAACAGGTAAATATTTTGTTTCTGTACTGGTTGATACTAATGTGATTACGCCGAAAAAAGTGCCTATTAATGAAAGCACAACTATTGGTATTGACTTAGGTATCAAAACATTTTTAGTTACCTCTGACGGCTTAGAAATTGAGAATCCAAAATACCTACGTAAAGCACAAAGTAAATTAAAATATGTACAAAGAAAATACTCAAAGAACAAAGGTAAACGTACAAAGAAACGCCTTGCCTTACTACATGAGAAAGTAGTAAATAAAAGAAAAGATTTTCTGCACAAAACCTCTTCCAAGTTAATTCGTGAGAACCAAACGATTTGCCTGGAAGATTTAGCAGTATCTGTCATGACCAAGAACCATAATTTAGCACAAGCAATTAATGACGTAAGTTGGTCAACTTTTGTAAGTATGTTAGAATACAAAGCTGATTGGTATGGGAAGAATATCCTAAAAATAGGAAGATTCTCCCCATCTTCAAAAACTTGTTCATGTGGAATAATCAACAAAGACTTAAAATTGTCTGAGAGAACTTGGACTTGTAAGTCTTGCAAAGTAACACATGACAGAGATATTTTAGCTGCTAATAACATAAAATCTTTTGCATTAAAAAACATTTTGTCAGGAACTGACAGAAAAAATCAGAACGAACTGCCGACATTAGTTGGAGTGTTGACTTCTGAAGCCCAACCCATCGCCTATGGCGTGGGTGGGTAGTTCACATCCATATTTTTGTTTTTAAGATTACGCTATCCCTTTAAATATGTGGGCTAGCATCCCGACCTCCCACCCGTTTCCAGTTGCCTTCACTGTTTGGTTTAAACTCACTTCATCACAATAATTGTCAGGCAAGTTCATCAACCTGCATCTTTCAATTTTGGTGTAGTTCCTATAAGGTAGTTTTTTATTGAATGCGTCAGGGTGTCTACCTACTGGCATTGGTGTTAGTACAGTGTCTTTTGCAACGGTTGTAAGACAATTACTTTTATCTGTGTTTGTCGCTCTTACTTCAAGGCATTGCGTTATAGGGACTGTTTTGTCATAATCTTGTCGCTTACCCCTCTCGTCTAATCTTCTGCCCAAAATGGATGCTTTGTTTAATCTTCTACCACGTATTGCACCTGGTCCCACAAATTCAGTGTGTTCTAAAATATCTTCAAGTCTTATTCCTTGGTCAGTTGGTTCTGTAATTTCAAAGTTTGCCCAGTAAAGTCTAATTCTATTTTGTGCAGATGTTTTAGAACTGTTTAGTTTTACAGGTTCAATACCTAAATGCTCACTAATCACATCTTGGTATTCTTGTTTCATAACTACATTTTCAAGCAACCAGTATTTAGGTTTGAGTTCTTTTAGTGCCTTCACAAATTCAAAAAACAACTTACTTCTCGGGTCTTCAAAATTCAATTGTTTACCACTAAATGAAAACCCTTGGCAAGGGCTGCCACCCATCAACAAGTCAGTTTCAGGTAAAGCCTTAAAATCAACATCTAAAACACTCCCCATTTGCCTAGTGTTTGGATAATTTGCTTGGGTTACTTTAATTGCATGTTTGTCAATTTCATAAGCAAAGTAGTTAGTTGGTATAATACCAACCCTTTCAAGCGCCACTTGCCCACAACTAATACCATCAAAATAACTCACTACGTTTTCTACATTCATACTTTTTACGTTTTTTGGGGAAGTTCAAGGGAGGCACGTTTCAATTCCAAATGTGCTGCATCCCCTTCGGAAAGATACCCCCTACTAACGCCATATTCAAAATAGTTTTTGGCGAAAATATTGCTTTGTTCGAGAGAGGGGTTGCTCTTGGAATTCGGCTCAGGGTAACGGGCATTTAGCTTTTCGATTATAGGGAGAAGAGCATCAATAAGTTTGTTTGGTAAGTCCGGCCTTAACCGCTTCACATCACAAGCATCATTGAATACTTTCAAACTGTGGGTTATAGAGGAGTGGTCCCTACCTAAAAAAGAGGCAGGCCTAACAACACTATCAAAAGAGTAAACAAGGATACATGACAAGGCTCTTCTGTATAGGACAATATCCTCCATTCCTCGTTTTGGAATCAATATCTCATACATACCCAGTGGAAGATACTCTTCAACAAGGAGAGGGTCAGAGACATGAAAAGCGAAGCCTAACTCTTTTGCATTATCTAAAAAAATCTGTTTTGCGGGCGTGTACCTAGACTCTACCCATACTTTCTTCCAAGCCATCGTTTAAATCGTTCGTTTTAATACTGTCTTTAACTTTCTTTAATCGGGATACAAAATCTACCGCCATACTGTTTATGTCATTCGACAAGAGGGATTGCCTGATATCGGCGAACATCTCATTATAAACAGAATCAATTGCTACATCAAGGACATCTTTTGGAGCACCAACAGGTTCGCCAAAAATAACTTGTTCCTTTTCTGCTTCTAAATTAGCAATGATAAGTTCTATCATCCCTATTTTTTCAATATTACTTCCTCTTTGATAAGTAGGGAAGGCAGTAAGCCCTGTTTCAGGATCTAGCTCAACACCGCAAATAAAAAAAGCGGTTCCTTTTTTATAGTCTTGTTTACTAACCAAATCATGTAGATTTTGGGAGAGTGTTTTTTCTGTCTTTTTTTTCATAATTCAATAGATTGGTTATTCTTTCTAATTTATCTTTCTTTGCATCCTTTATGCAACGGTAAACAACTACGTCTGCTTCTCGTAGTACTTCTCTGGGGAGGTTAAACACCTCAGATATATGTGGAACATCTTCTGTTTCTATTACAGCGAAATTACCTTTCTTAGTGACTACTAAGAAGAACGCCCGTCCCTTGTAAGTTTGTTTCAATTTTCGTTATTTTTAGTCGGTAGTATTCTCGTAGCCTCTCTGCTGTGGAGTGGATTGCACCACCTTTCTCTAATAGGTCAATATAGGAAATAAACTCTTTAATAAGAAGGACTTGCTGTCGAACTTCTTCTGCTCTCTGTTGTTCCATTTTACTTGTTTTTAGTTTTCTTCCCCCAAAAAGTTTTAAAATTAGTGTATAACGTGGTATATGAATCATTGAAAAAACGGCTCATATACTTAACCGTTATGTGCCATTTAATTATAGACACGAAACCAACTTCTTTTATTGTTAGCCATAAATTTTGTTTTACACTTGACACATTCAAATTGACCTACTTCTCTACCATCAACCTTGTCAATAAATT
>Ga0105050_10005736_pt1 | contig 15759 bp, 8 predicted proteins | sample FRY01_FD_78088 | JGI IMG/M metagenome (GOLD analysis project Ga0105050, IMG submission 78088) | Freshwater microbial communities from Lake Fryxell liftoff mats and glacier meltwater in Antarctica - FRY-01 | ecosystem: Environmental > Aquatic > Freshwater > Ice > Glacier meltwater ... | reverse complement strand
CCCGAGCCAGGCGTCGCGGCACATGGTGCAGCATCGCCGGGTTGGTAGGTGGCAGGTTAATCAAACTGGCGTAATGATCACTCAGCCACCCGGCAAACGTCGCATTCATGGCATCGCCGACATCTTTAAGCTGTGATTGATGCACAACATTACTTCCGCAATGGACCAGAGATGAGAGCTCGGCCCATTTCAGCGCAAAACTAGTCCAGTCTGAGTATCGGGATTCCGCTGTTGGTAGATCTTTATCTACAAGTTCAAACAGACGGGTAATACGCGCCTCGTCATCATCCGCGCTGGCAGGCATAATACCGCTTCGAATCCAGGAACCGGCATCCACCACAATCTCAGCGGCCTGAACCGGAGCAAGTTTCCCTTCGACGAACAGATTGTCGATGTAAACCTTGATGTCCTGGTGATCGAACGGCAGAAGATCAGGCCCGGGATACTTGAGTCCGTATTCCGGGGAATCCTCTCTGATCTGATCCGCCTTGTTTAGCCTGCCAAGGAATACCGGCCAGCGTTCCTGGAGAAATGCGAAAAACGCCTTGTCATCCGGGACTATTTCGTCCAACGGCCAAACATTGAAGCCGTCATGCCCACGAAGAACCTGTATAAGCCGTTTCGCCAAGGTGGGGGGAATCTGAATCTTTCCGTAATGTACGCGAAGCAATGCCCTCAGGAGTTCCACATCATTGACAACCAGTTCTGCGGCAATACCGAACACATAGCGGAGAATAAAATCCTTGGTGGCGTTGTCACCCATGCGGTCGGGAGACGACTTGCGTTGAGCGTCATACAGTGCGTCCAGCAGGCTCCGATCAAGCTTCTCGATAACCGGATAGCTCAGGTTTGGAAAGAGATCACCAAGGTTGAAGGAAAGTTTCCTTCCCGCCTGCAACAGGTCATAAGGCAATGATTCCAGCTCGGCATCTTGTAGACGGAGGATCACCACCAAATCAGTATGCTCACCCTGATCCCAAATTGAGCGATATTTCGATTCATAGGCGTATCGAAACTCCACTGGGTCGTTAAATTCGATGAGATCAAAACCTCGGTTACGCAGCTCGATCGCAAGTCTTTCCTCGGTCAACAGACTATCCGGGTCGGCCACCAGAGTGAGCTTGCTGACATGCGGCACGAAATCATTCAGTATGGCATCCCGCCAGCTACTCATGATCGCCACCCTTAACAATCTGCATCAGCAACAGTGGTCTGATTTCTGGAACAATCTGCTTTGCTGTTTCCAATTCGTTCCGCCATTCGGCTTCTTCACCTTCGAGCCGTGCCATCCTGAATTGACGAACTTCAGGAAGACCAACCCGTTCGATAGCTTTTCTCCGCGCCCCTAAGGCAATCAGCCCACGATCCGCTTCTCTGGAGATAGCGGACCGATGTTCCTGTTGCAAAGCATCAAACAGTTCCTGCCCTGCCTGCTCGGCCGCATCAATGAGTCGTTCATTGGCGACTAGTGATTCGTCGAGTCCAAGCGAGCGCAGCACTTTCGGTTCCACCGTCAAGATGGAATCCCAGATATGACGAGCGGTAGGTAGATACACCTTACCTTCGTCTGTTATAAAAACACTGACATACCGGCGCCTCACCAGCGGAATCCGAATAAATTGGCTCTGCTGTTGGATACCCGCCTGTAGACGTATTTCAAAGAGTCCCCATAAGCCAGACAGGTTTTCTGGCAAGCTTTCAATACCAACACAGGGCAGTGGTTGCCCTGCAGCGATCTGAGGAAGATTGAGCGCAAGCCCACGAATCTGATTATTCTCCAGGTTGAGAAGTGTCGCGTCTGCGTATCTCTCAGCATCCCTCGCACTGAAAACGCACTTCTGCTGATTCTTCCCATCAGGCCATGTGAGTTCCCACCATGATCGTTTACGGTTTGCTTGGCCGCCATGAGAGTTGAGATAACTTACAGTCATCCGCTCCACCCAGTGAGGCAGCGGGTGTGACCGTAAGCACTCTGCTACCTGGATGTCCGGCTCATCCGAGATGCCTAAAATGCCAGAGGATTCTCTCGCCTCACGGATCTCATCGCGAATCCGTGCCATCGTGTGTTCCACTGATGTTTCAATGCCGGCGGGATTCAGGATTGCATCAGTAAATACCTCCTCAAACAATTCACCGGCTTGCGCTGAATCCAGTACATCGCTAGTCTTGTCGATACCGAACTCCTCGAAGATGACCGACAGTTTCTGCTCCAACACTTCACGAACACGGAATTCAACTGAATCCTCAAACATAAAATTGATGGCTCGCACAATTTTGGGCTGACCGATACGATCCACACGACCAATCCGCTGTTCCAAGCGCATCGGATTCCAGGGAATATCATAGTTGACGATGGCGTGACAGAACTGCAAATTCAGACCTTCACCACCCGCATCAGTAGAAACAAGAACACGGGCCTTATTGCGGAAGGATTCCTGCGCCCGCTTGCGCTCGTCCATATCCATGGAACCATTGAGCGTTACAACCGAGATCCCGCGAGCCTCCAGAAATTCCTTCAACATCGACTGGGTCGGAACGAACTCCGTAAAAATCAGGACTTTTAGGTCCGGCTCGTTCTCATCAGCCTGGAGCTGGTATACCCACTCGATCAAGGCTTCCGCCTTGGCGTCCGGCCCGGCCTGCTCACACTTAAGTGCAGCATCAAGCAGTGTCTCGACATGGCTACCCTCACTTTGCAGAGCCGCAACATGAGACTTCATAAGCTCATCCAGCAGCTCCTGCCCATCCATGTCATACAGTTCATCAATCGCTTCTGCGCCGTTTTCAAACTCATCCAAGCGCAAGGTGGCCTGCATCTCATTGGACTTGATGACATCAAGTCTTCGTTCCAAGGTCGTACGTATCGCTCGCGTGCTGGAGACAACGAGACGTTGCATAAGGATCATCAAAAAGCCGATGTGGCGCTTCTTCTCACGCAGCGCCTGGTTGTAACCTTCGCGGACGTAGTCAGTCACTGCTTCGTATAAGAGTTGCTGCAAGTGGTGTCGAGGCTCCCATGACACACCCACCATTTGCGTGCGGCGCGGCTTGAATAGCGGCTTACCATCGGTATCAACGGCCTTGCGCTTTTCCGTACGAATCACATAGGGAGCCACCCGCTCACGGGAAACGCTTTCCATATCCGGAAAGGCTTCTGTATCCAGCAGGCTAAGCAATCGGTGGAAGGCATCAGTTTTGCCCTGATGTGGGGTAGCCGAAAGTAACAGCACATAGGGCGCAGCCTCCGCTAGACCCCGGCCGAGTTTGTAACGCGCCACCTGATCGGTGCTGCCACCCAGGCGATGAGCTTCATCCACCACCACCAGATCCCAACCGGCAGTCACCAGGTCTTCGAACCGGCTCCTGTTGTATTCTGCTAACCGCTCAGCCGACCAACCTCGCCGCTTATCCATTGGCTTTACTGAGTCCAGAGAGACGATCACCTGATCGAACATCGACCACGGCGTGTTGCGGCGGTCCGAATCTGGAGCGAGTCGCTGTAGCGCGCTAATATCTTCGCCAAGAACGAGCTGGAAAGATTCGTTGAAGTGAGTCTGCATCTCCGCTACCCACTGAGTCGCCAAACCTTTCGGTGCCACCACCAGCGTGCGGCGCACCAGGCCGCGCAGCTTCAGCTCGCGCATCACCAGACCGGCCTCGATGGTTTTACCCAGACCGACTTCATCCGCCAGCAGATAGCGGACGCGGTCGCCCGAAATGGCACGGGACAAGGCGTGGATCTGGTGTGGCAACGGGATGACATTCGACTCCATAGGGGCCAGCAACACATGACATCCGGAAGCACTGGACCCGCCTTCGAGCACTTCGGCAACCTTTGCGGCCGCCGCGACATATCCGATACGATGAGCTTCGATTTCGGGATGCAGATCGGCGTTCAGTGGGCGCAATGCGGAGCGTGAAACCCGGACGACCGCATCCTGGTTCGGTAACCAGACACGGCAAATCGTCTGTCCCCACAAGATTTGTTCTTCGATGACCTTGCAGGCGCAGTTATGGATGGTGCTGTATTGCCATTGATCCCTCATTAACAACTATTCCGGTATCGAAAAATCATTGTGATAAACAACTGAAGCCAACTCTATTGTTCCATCTGCACACTCCCAGTAGTGGAGATGAAACTCTCGATCTATATCTCGCCGCTGTGCTTTATCAGCACCGCGCATACGTTGTGGGTCATTTCCACCAGAACCTGTTCTAAGCGCATGGACAGCAGCCAAACCCTGGTTCTTAGTTGATTCTATTATCGAGCGAAGTATTTTCAGCGGCAACGAACCCCCTTGGTCGGCGCAACACCTATGGCACGTACCTCTAAATTCGTGGCCGATGATTGGAACGGATGTACTTCCCCAGTCGTGAGCTTCTCCATTAGCAAGACCATATTTGAATAAAGCGATTCGTATCGACAATTCAATTCCAAGATTGTCAGACGAGCCGATTAAGATGCCCACTTCGTCGAGACACTCGATAAGACCTATGAAATCATCACATACCAGAACATCACCTTCGAAGAATTCAGGGGGACATGGCAGTACTGGAATGTCATTCCGATCGTGCTCAATTTCATGGATCTGCGCCCTGACTTTAATTACCTGCTTTGGTGCCTTTCTTAATATAAGAGAATGGCCACCAAGCGGTTGCAAGCAATGTTTCCGCAGAATTGCTATTAGCGTGACGCAGCGTGCCAAATCAGATTGAAGCCCATCATACGTCGTCAGTCTTATTATATCCGGATCTGTCTCAATAGGCTCTGCCAAGATATCCTTCATCCGAAAGTAGGTTTCGAAGGAAGGTGTAATTGCCAATAAACGATCCGCAATTTTGGCTACAGTATTTACGTCGTATTCAATAATCCCATGCGTAGAAAATATTGCTTTGAGTTGCTCGCGTAGTGGATACAGACCATCTGAAAAAAGAGCTTCAGAAGCCCACTCACTCATATAGATAGCTATCCAAGGCTCATCCAGGAGTTTGCTCCAATCCAATAGTGTATCTACGTACTTAAATGCGTCGTCAATGGAACATGCCGCGTGAGGAACCGCCAGAACACTTGCATCGATTGTTACGCTGGGAAGGTTATTCATCGCCTTTACTCCGACTGGATTTTCGCTTCATTGCCGCTGCCCGCAGAATTTCCTCTGCCTGCTGTTGTGATTGGTCAAAAAATCCTTCGGGCCATTCGGAGATAGCGCCATACTCATTGATTACCACCTCACGGAAAGAAGAACTCAGCGCAGGCTTTTCGACGAAGTATATCTTTGTCTTGTCGTTCAGCTCGCCGCTTGGTGTAGCGGCGGCTATTCTGTACCGTAAGCGGTCAATAAAGTATTCACTATGAGTTTCGACAATACATTGCTTGTCACATAAAGCCATCGATAAGAAAAAATCACCCAATAAAGTCTGAACCTTGGGATGGAGGTGTAATTCTGGTTGTTCAAAAACTAGCGTGGAATCCGGTTCTGCTAAGAGACACATTACAAGTATTGGAAGAACCTGGCTGACGCCGACACCGACGTGGGTGAGGTCATACGTACTATCTGAGCCAGCCAAACTCACCTTAAGCTCATGCCCAAGCTTCCCCTGATCTCGACTCTTTACCGAACTTGCGACCCCAAGATATTGAAGCCAGTCGATTACGGCTACCTCCAACGAACGGGTTACAAGTTTTCTGTCAATTGCAGGCAACTTAAAGTGCAATGATGGGATATATTTGATCTTCTTATTCTTGTGGAGCTCCAGTATTGAAGCGGTATGCTCGCCACGCAGGCCAACATCATATGGGTCTGCTGTAGGTGCGAGCGGATATAGCGGCTTTGGCGCTTCTCTCAATGGACCAAGGTACTTTAGCGAGGATGCAAAAAAATTATCGAGGTAGCATGCGGCTTCCATTATTTGCCTTGGTGGCCTGGTTTGAACGACCTCATGAGCATCTAAAGACTCTCTCGACTTTTTCATAGCCTCAAGAATCCGATCAAACAAATCATCGGCCTCACGTAATACTTGCTGGACTCGAACTCTTGTATCGCGTGATAATGATCGCATCCGCGCCTGCCAGAATCGAAACGGAATTGCCTCAGCGCCAGACCCAAAGAGAGATTCTTGCTGAGACTTATCCTTGAAGACATCATCGAACTCAATGGTGCCTTGTAAAACATCTTGAAGCACAGAAACAATTTCTTCCGTAAGAAGAATGTCTCGACCTGAATACCTTCTCAAACCCGGTCTGCGAGCATCTTCTTGCAATGCGAGCGTAATCGCGTTGGCATCTTCCTGGTCGGCATCAATACTATAAATTACTCTCTCTGGTAGAAAATGCCTTAAAACACACCCTATAGTCTTTGCTGACCGTAAATCTTCTCGCACTTCATTCATAGAAGAATCATCGAGATCAACGTCATAAGCAAGACTGGTACGAAGCTGATCGTCGATTTCATCGACAGCATTTATTCCTTCTACTTCAGAGAGTGCCTTATTTGAATGGCGCACAGTAATTTCCGCTGTCTCGTCCAAGTTATCCTCATCTCTCGATGTGCAGCTTAGGTGGCTTGCAAAAAGCCGAGGCTGTATCTGGTACAGATCTCTTTGAGAACTCGAAGTGTCTGCGTCAAATGAAATTTCACAGGCTATTTCTCGGAGCTGATTCGACCTTGGCCCATAATAGATGCCACCACGAGGCGTGAGAGCTGACCTTTGTGAACTCACTCTGCCTAAATTGGGCAAGGGGTGGCATGTGAATTTAATGACGATTTGGTCGGACTCGCAGTCACTCGATTTGAGGTCATCAAATTGACCAAGACTCGTGAGAGCACCATTCAAAACAACAGAACGGGAGCTGACTTTGTGCGCCAGCGTTTGCGCTACAAGCAAAATCGACTGAATGAATGTGCTCTTTCCACTGCTATTCGCACCGGCAAATATTGTCAACGGACCAAGGGACAATTCAGTTTCTTCTCGAATTGATTTAAAGTTAAATACCTTCCATTTTGTGATCATGCACTACTCTCCTCCCGTTCTTTTTACTGTCTCGTCATACCATATGAGCAACTCTGGATTTTCTTCAAAAATGTTGTAGGCTTTCTTGTCGGCGACGGGCACGATTGGTGGCATAGTGTCGCGCTCCTGACAGGCTTTATTGAAATCGGCACGAACCGCCCCATCCTAGTTTGGCAACCAAACACGGCAAACCGTCTGTCCCCACAAAGTTTTTTCTTCGATAACCTTAAAGGCGCGGTTATGAATGGTGCTGTATTGCCAATGTGATCCCATTCTTTAATCACCCCCGACTACGATCTGTTGCCTGCTGAATCTGGATTGCCGGCGCGATGCGAGTCCGAATTTCATTGTAAACGGCAATATCAACGCCTTCGCTCACTTCTAATGACACTGCTATGCCATAGGCAATCGGATTCTGAATTTTCCCAGCGTCTTCACGACAATTCACCTTAATCTCGATGACGTCTCCATCAATGAACGGCTCGGCTCTCTGCCCTTCAAAAACCTCATGCTGCACTGTGCCCCGTCTTACAGCACGCCAATCGGCATCACTTCGTGTCGGGGCTAACCCGTTATTGTTTGTCTCAAACCACAGGTATGCAGTCCGATATTTTTGTGTACTTGCTGAAATGGGTGATAACCAAGCCAAGGTAACTGTCAGGCGTCTCCACTCCGGACGGGATCCGAGAGATGGCGGTAATGGCAAACGGAATACGTGAGCTTCACCATCCGAAAGTTGTCCAAAGCCCAGCAATGTCGCTCGTTGATCCGTGCAATCCAGGACGCGATCTAGCTGCGGCATGCCATAGCCCATCCACCGGCTAATTAGCCCACTGAGTTGGCGGCCATTTTCAGGTGTGCGAAGCACCTCAGAAATCCGGCCGCCAATATCCCCCCAGGAGCAGCCATGTACTAACATCGCCTTCAGTAGTGGGACATCAAAGGTCCGCGAGTCTATTTCGGATGCCTGCTCGTTAAAAATCTGCTGCAACGAATCGTAGCAAATTCCAGCAGCACGGCTGATTAACGCCGTGGCATTGCTTGTACCGCAATTGTAGGAAGTTGCCGTTAGCTCACCAGCAAGGCTGCCAGGTGACGCAACCTTGTTTCCAGGAGTAGTCCGGAAAATAGCTGGCTCAATGGTAATGGGATTCGCAGGCTGCATCGGTTTCCGATACCACTGTTTGCCTCCACTGAAAACTATGTCGGGTTTTACTGAACGGCGATATCCGCTTCCAAAAGCGGATATCGGACTGGGCAGAACCCTCTCAAAGGGATCAAATCTGTCACCTGGGTATGCCACATGAGATGCGTCATAATGGACGGCCCCGACCGTTAGCCCATTGATAGATTCCGCAGGAGAGAGCAGTTTTCTATGTCGGGCGTCCCGATACAGAGCCTTGATCGTTTCAGCTTCCAGTTCGCTGGGTTGCAACGCATCAAAATCATCTCGGGACACACTGAGCGTAATCGGAGTCGGATGATTCCCTGCGCTGACGATAAATAAAACGCCATACTTGACGCTCAGCCAGTCAAGTAACCTGGCGATAGGACTCATAGACTGAGTGAACTGCCTACATCGATCACCGATGGACAAATTAATGACTTTGACTTGCGGGGCAATTGGGTCATCGCCTTGGTCGCCGCCGAATATTCTTCTAACAGCCCCATGAATAAGATCTACGGCAAGACAATCTTCAGGAACTCCTTCTGGACGAGGTGTATCTGGCCAAGGAATTGGTTTCATAATTGGCCGAACATAGATAGGCCTGCCAAGCGGAGCTGTTCCCTCATTGAGATCGCCATGAATAATGAGCGACGCCATTGATGTCCCATGGACGCGCTCTGAGGCGGTGTAAACCGCATCCCAGTTATCAGGATCATCGATTTGAATTCGCCCAGCCAACAGTTGGTGGTTGGCCAAGGGCACTCCGTCCAGAAGCGCAATAACCGGGTCACCTTCAGGCAAAGGCATCTCCTCAATCACAGAGACTTCTACCTCACCTTCCTGCGGCCTGTCGCCCACAACCATCTGGCCAACCGGTCTGAAAAACATAACGTTTTCACATTTGACAAGCTCGGTTGTGGGGTTCTCAACGATAGACCGGATAGCGTTGGCCGGTAACTCGGCCAATAGGCCATGATAGGCGATGCCTTCGATGATGGATTGGCTCAGGATACGGCCACCAAGTTGTTGCAATAGATCGGCGAATTGACCAGCGCTGGATTGCCGACTCTCTGTACTTCCACGGAACCAGAGCTCTGCTTCAAATGGAATTACCCTATCACCATCGTGCTCAAGATCCTCTTGCCATATTTCGATCAAGCCAGTTTCCAACAGTCTATCCTGGACATCCCAGCGACGTATGTTTTTGAGATGAAGAAATACATCTCTAAATTTTGTAAGACCACGCTCAAACTGCATATCAGGGGCGGCTTGATAACGTCGCCACAAAGAGAGCATCTCATCAAGCGCTCGCTGATTGGTCATTACCAGATATAGGCGCCCAGTCAGCTCTTTCTCTGGGTTTGATTCATCGTAGAAATCTTGGTCGGGAGCGATTTCGTCGATCTCAAGCTCGCCCATCCACTCAAGTCCATCGATGCGTTTCACCGCATTGGCAAAATTATCGACACTGCCAACCGTCTCGATAACGAGAACCTGTTCAGGATCGATGCCCGCCGCATTTTGCTGGATCTCAACTCGGCGAGTATTAAATGCCGCTTGGAGCTGGTTGAAGATTGGCGAAAGCCGCGCTCCTTGCCGCGCAAGATCAGGCTTATGCACACGTCCGAATTGTGGCTTTTGTTTTGTTCTATCAGCCACCTCGGGAGTCGGAAAAAGCAGTAGCGGGCGTTCAGCCATCCTTCACCTCGGGCCCGTCCTGTTGTGCCACTTTTACTGATCTGGCAGACCAGCTCTGGAGAGTTTTGGACACGATGTCCTTCATGTTGGCGTCCGGCAATTCCAGCACATACTGCCGGAAGACCGTAGTGCCAAATTCTTCAACTTCAGCAAAATTGGAACCCTGTAGCCGCTTGGCCAGAGTGCCGGGGGCATAGCCCAAAGGTATGTTGATTCTCCGTTCGAACTTCTCGAACCACTCGGTCAAGCGAGCACGAGTCGGGCCGGGCAAGTTCATGCGGACCTGGAACCGGCGCCACACGGCGCGATCCAGTAGTTCTGCATGATTCGTTGCCCCGATGACCATGACATGGCTCGGCAGATTATCGATCTGCATAAGCAGCGAACTCACCACCCGCTTGATTTCCCCGGTCTCGTGGAGGTCGCCGCGTTCTTTACCGAGTGTTTCAAACTCGTCGAAGAAGAGGACACATTTCCTAGTGGAGGCATATTCAAAGAGCTTCTTGAGTCGAACGGCGGTTTCACCCAGGTAAGTGCCGACGACGCTTTCATAACGAACTACGAGCAGGGGTACCAACAAGGCTTCAGCGATAGTCTCGGCAAGCGATGTCTTTCCATTACCGGGAGGGCCAATGAGAAGCACGCGGTTGCGTGGTTCCAGATTATATGACCTGAGGAGGTCGGTCCGGTGTTGCTCCTGTATCAGGCTCTGGCAAATCTGCAGCACCTCATCCGGTAGAATGAGATCCGAGAGTTTTCGTTGAGGCATGACCTCGTGAAACAGATTGCCCATACGCTGATCAAGCATAGGGCCACCGCCGTTGGTGACGGGGCGATCGGCGGGCGCGGCGTTGAGCAGCTCCTCGAGTTTTTCTGCCAACACCTTGTGCTGCTTGGTTCGTTCTTCGGCAATAATCGCCTCGACGACCTTTCTAAAGGTAGCCTTGTCGCCCCGTATTCCGGATTGGACAAGACGAACTAATAGGTCCGCTCTTGCCATTATTCGCCCCCCCTTCTTGTCACTGCCTGGTCGTACCACATGAGCAGCTTTGGATCTTCTTCGAGGACGTTGTTGGGGATCTTGTCGGCGACGGCCACGATGGTGGCATAGTCGCGTACCTGCCAGGCTTTCTTGAAGCCGGCGCGGACCGCTTCCAGGCGGAAGACTTTGAGTTTCTTCTTGGCCTGTTTGTATTCTTCGAACTCTCTGAGCAGGGCTCTCTCTCGCAGTTTCTCCAAGTCGCCCGCCTTGTTCGGGTCCGGCACATACCAACGGTCGTGGGCCTTGGCCACCAATGTCGGGGCGTCCTTGTTCAGGTTACGCAGTTCTTTCCAGTTAGATGAGAGATAAGCGTGTATCTGCTCTGGCACTGATCCCTTGCCGTCATAACTGAGAAAGTTCTGATTCAACAGTTCGCGCAGATCAAGTTGAGCCTCATTCTTACTCCAACCGCCCAGTTGCTGCATGAACTGTGGATTGATGTCAGAGAATGTCTGCGGTTTCAGTTTGATAAGCTGGTGCAGCCACTGAATCATTGATGCTTCGTCTTTAACGAACATTTCAATTGTTTCATTCACTCCCCCAGCTGCCATCTTCTTACGGTCATATTCAGCCACCTGGTCAGGTAAGAAGTACATGCCATCGCGCTCGATAAAGCGTTGAGACAACCCATTCTGAAACTCCTGACTGGAGATGGGCACCGAGAACCCCTTGCGGACGTAGTAGGCGATCATCTGGTCGAACAGGATGCGAGGGTCGCGTTCAGGAATGAATTGCAGCAATGCTCCCTGTTTCTTGGTGACCGGCAAATATTTCAGGTGCGTGCGGACGAAATCCCATACGCCTTCTTCGGTTTGTGCTTCCTTTTGGAAACGCTCTTCAAAGCCACCATTTGGTTTATACGCTGAGATGATGAGGTCTTGTTTAACGGCGGTAACGCCAACAATCGCATTCAATCCTCCTCTGCCTTTATCTAGCGAAGAGACATTAGCTATAATAAAACCTGATTCGATTAGGGCCGTTTGAATTGAGTTCCATACAGATGCCTTTGTATTCGAGAATTCAACTGTCATCCATCGGCCAGGCTTCAAGAGGTGGTAAATTCTCGTAAATCCTTCCCTCATCAGTACTCTATAATCGCTGAGTTCCTTCTTCTGAGTTTTATTCTCAATTGCCTCTTTGAAGTTGTTAGTGTTGACCTTCAACCAACCTTCCCATATTTGACTTAGTTCTGAGTACATTATATTTGAACCAAATGGTGGGTCGATAAAGACATAATCTATGGAGTTACTTACTATTTGTTCAAAATCTGTTGTGCTTCCAGTCGAAACAATGGATTTTTCAGATATTTTTCCAACAGATTTTTTTAGTTGATTAAATCTCTCATGCAATAAAAGCGGGACGCTCATTTCCACTTGATTCGATGGAATATACAGCGTACCTCTACGGTGCCCTGCTGTTGCACCACCAACACCAGCCTTTTCCCCGCCAATTCTTGAGATCGCGATCTGATGCTGCTTCGAACCTCTTTGTAAGCTACCTGTTACCGCCCACCTATGATTGCGTGAAGACATATTCCAAGCATAAGAAAATGCCATTAAATTTCGTCGAGTAAACAGGTGGCTTAATTTTGTGAACCCCTGGCGGGTCGCTTCTGGTGTTTTGTCACCGTCTACAATGACGTCATCTGGATACCACTGTTCAATGTCTTTTTGATCAATTTTTTCTAACAATTCCAAATCAACTTTATCTGGACGTTTATCAAAACTTTTTCTTTTCCCACTGATAGAGTAATTAATTGAGACTGGGATGTTTTTTGTCTGTTTTACGACCTCTTTTAACTTATCGTCAAATACTGAAATCCATGACCGGTCCATCTTCCTTTTTGTAAGCTCTGCCGAACAGTGTGGACATGGAAATGAATCACGTACTTTACCGTTTTCGACATCGACCGCCTCATCCCAAAAGATCACTTCCCCAGCACACTCCCGACACACAAACACATCTGACCAAACTGTATAGTTAATTTTTCCAATTCGCCCGTCGGAATGTTTGGTCTCATACATCCACCCGCATTCCTTTTCAACTTCATTCAGAATCCGTTCGGCTTCCCTTTCAAAGGTTGGAGCATCCACTGGCGTGTTGTAGTTATAAGCGATAAAAGTGGCTGCTGGTGAGAGGTCGTTCAGCACAGCGCGGCGCACACCCAACTTTGAAAATGGCTTCCAAACCTTTTTGCCATCTTCATCGGTCTCCTCCTGCAAAATGGTACCGTCTAGTTTTACTTGGTAACCGAGCGACATGACCACCTCTCGGTCACCGCACATCTGTGCCGCCACCCCAGTCATACCGGTCCCACAGAAACCGTCGAATACGATGTCACCCGGTTCGGTGTAATGGAGGATGTAGCGCATGATGGCCTTGTGCGGCACCTTGGTGTGGTAGGAGTGCGCGTTGTAGATTGGGTCATTCTTGCCTTCACTCACATCCGCAGCAAAGGGCTCACGGTGGTAACTGTAATCTTCGGGCTGCTCTGGCTTCTGCCCTTCCCACTCCGCAATAAAATCGGCAATCCAGGGATTCGGGCAAGCCGTGTAGTACGGTGGATCACTCAAGTTCAGGATGTCCTCATCGCTGCCGATGGGAAAGCCTTCAATTTTGCGGAATTCCGGGTCCTGGAGATTTTCGCGCAGCTTTTCGGCGAAGTGCTTCCGGCGCTCTTCGTCATTAACAAAAGTCATCCCCAGGCAAGTCACCGGGCCGATGTTTCGTTCCGCGCTTTCGCCACCGGTCAGATCAAGTTCTCGTGGTTCCATTACTTCGCTCGCTCCAGGATTCGTTTGCCAATTTCTGTCAGGCGGTATTTTTGTGTAGGGCTTCTTGGCGAGTCAGGCTGGGTCATCTCAATGAATGCCAATTTCAGCGCTGGTTGCAAATAGTCGTAAAGGAATGTTGGCCGATGGGTCAATCCCAGTCGCTCCATCAGATGTTTTGTACCAAGCTCCGCACTCTCTAACGCAAGCAACAGACGTCGCACTTGTTCGGTTACTTGTTCGGTTACTTGTTCGGTTACTTGTTCGGTTACTTGTTCGGTGACTTGTGCGGTGACTTGTGCGGTGACTGCGGGCGTGCTGTCACTGATTCCGGCCGCCCGCATGGCCTTGGGATGCACAGGAAAACGCACCAGAAAATAGCTGTGTTCTTCATCGGTTTCAAAGATAGGCGATGGCGATCCGTTGCGATCGATGGCGCGCATAATTTTGGCAATGCCGGTGGAGCGACCTTCGGTGAGATCCAGCTCTTTGAAAAACTCACCAATACGACGGTTACGATAGCGCCGGCTAACGGCCTTGCCAGCAGCGATGTCGTCAATATTGATGGAGCGATCCGGGCCTGGGTAGCTCAGCACCATCAGTTCATCGGGAGTGATGCGCACTTCGACAGGCTCGCGTATTTCGTAGGAACGGTGGTAAACGGCGTTGACGACTGCTTCTTCGATCGCGGCGTAGGCAAAATTCCAGATGCGGTCGGCCTCGGCGCGATCGGGATATTTGATAACGGTTTCTTTGAGGTAATTGCGCTTGATGTGGCTGAGTGCATCTCGCGTTATTCTCGCCAGCGGCCCTTTGAACTCCTTCTCTTCAAAGATATCGCCACCCGGGCCATCGGGAAAATACACCACATCGATCTGGGTTACCGGAAAGAATTTTTCCGGATGTTCGTTGAAAAACATCAGGCCGATGTTCTTCGGAAATGGTGCTTCGCCTGGGCCACCGACAATATTCATCTGCCGACCCAGGGTTTCCATCGGAAGATCTGCGGCCTGTTCTAATAAGTCGCTGCGCACCTCTTTCAAAAATTCTTCGATCAGTCTCCGGGAGAGATCATCAATACTTGCCAACTGATTGTAGCGATCATCAAATGGGACGGTGGCCGTCAGGCTCATGAGCTCGCGTTCATCGGCATTTTTAGCCACGACGGTGCTGGACTGCTTGCGAATATACCAGGCCCAGTCATTCGATTTTTCTGCGGGATTGATTTTGGCTTTGTAGGGCCGCGTTTCACCGGCAGGCACCCAAATCACCAGTATAGTTTTACCCTGAACCGTGACCGGGACACTGCGCGGATGGTAGGCCGGTTGGATGGCATGATGCCCCAGTCGCAACAGTTCTTTCTGAATGGCATCGATTTGATGCGGATTCAATCCAAGCGGTGGCAACACAGGCAGCCCATCTTTTTCCTCGACGCCAATTACAATGTAACCACCACCGAGATTGTGAAAGTCGTTGGCAAATGCGCACAGGGTGTGCAGCACAGCTTGCGGGTTCCAGCCCTTTTTAAATTCCAGCCGCTCCCACTCAACCGAGTGGCCTTGCAGCAGGGAGTCGATAGAAATTGGCAGTGCATTTGCGATCATCAATCAGCCTTCCAGCACGATCCGCACTTTCGCTGGATCCTTACCCCGGGTGAGCTGATCGATATACTCTTCAAAGCGTTTTTTCATCTCCGCCGGAGTCACCGGCCCAGCCGTTACTTGCAGTGCGTTTTGGAGATCTTCTGCCTTGATGGTGACCTTAATCAGGCCGGAAAGAACTTCCCGTAGGACATGGACAAAATTGCTGTCCAGCGGCTCGGGCAATTCCCGTGACTTGATGAATGCCTCTAGCTGTTCCCGATCTTCTTTTTTAAGCAGATCCATATTGGCCTGGGTGATCGGGTCTTCGAGATTGCCGAGGATGGTGGCTGTCCAGCCTGCCACCATATTATCGAGCTGGGCATCCATCTGGTCGATCATCTGTGAACCCGCGGCCGTGCCTGCCTCTACTGATGGGCGGAACCCGCAGTGCGGGCAGACCGGTGTGGAATCGAGGTTTTGCTCGGT
>Ga0105050_10005735_pt1 | contig 15760 bp, 12 predicted proteins | sample FRY01_FD_78088 | JGI IMG/M metagenome (GOLD analysis project Ga0105050, IMG submission 78088) | Freshwater microbial communities from Lake Fryxell liftoff mats and glacier meltwater in Antarctica - FRY-01 | ecosystem: Environmental > Aquatic > Freshwater > Ice > Glacier meltwater ... | reverse complement strand
CCTAACCCGGGAGGGCCGTGGAACAGCGTGTGGTCCATGGCCTCGCCGCGCATCTTGGCGGATTCGATGAACACCCGCAGGTTGGCCCGCGCCTCGGCCTGCCCGACAAATTCGGCCAGCGTCTGTGGCCGCAGGGCATGGTCCTTATCTGGCGCCGGGTCTTCGGGCAGCGGGGCTGCACGCAATGCGGGGTCGGGTGTGGTCATGGCCGGATCCCCGCCGGGTCTTGAAGCAAGGGAATGTCAAGCATCTCTCAGACCCTCGGCTGAAGCAGTTTGAGCGCGAGCCGGATCAGCGCCGCGGTGTCAGCCTCGGGGTTTTCCGCGGCGGCCTGCGCCACAGCCTGTGCGCCGTCGCCCGGCGTGTAACCGAGGTTGGTCAACGCCGACAGGGCATCGGCCGTAAAGGCCGCGCGGTTGGCCACCGGGGCAGGCTTTTCCGACCGGCGCGGCACCAATGCCACAGGCTCCATCACGTCATCGGTGGCGGCGGGGGCGACCATGCCCCCCCCCATCGCCATCACGGCAGGTGCCTTGGATTTGAGTTCCAGCACAACACGCTGCGCGATCTTCGGCCCCACGCCGGGGGCTGCCTGCACTGACCGCACATCACCCATGGCAATGGCCCGCGCGATACCTTCCGCACCCAGAGCGCCAAGTATGGCCAGCGCCGCCCTGGCCCCGACACCCTGCACCGTCATCAAAAGGCGATGCCATTCTTTCTCCAACAACGTCGGAAAGCCGAAAAGCTGCAACAGATCCTCGCGCACGATCAGCTCGGTATAAAGCGCCACCGCCTCGCCCGGACCCGGCAATGCGGCCAGCGTCCGGTCCGACACATAGACCAGATACCCGACGCCGCGCACGTCGATCAGCACATGGTCGCTGCTGCGATAGTCTATCCGCCCTGCAATTTTGCCGATCATCGCGCCGCCCTTGCCATAGCCGCCTGAAGCCGGCCAGAGGATTGCACATGATGCGCGTGGCAGATCGCAATCGCCAGCGCATCCGCTGCATCCGGCCCTAGGATGACAACCCCCGGCAAATGCAGCCTTACCATGTGATCCACCTGCACCTTGGCGGCATGGCCCACGCCCACCACGGTTTTCTTCACCGCATTCGGCGCATATTCCCCCACGGTCAGCCCGGCCTGCGCCGGCACCAGCAGGGCAATCCCCCGGGCCTGCCCAAGCTTCAGCGTCGCCACCGCGTCTTTGTTTACGAATGTATTTTCCACAGCCGCCGCATCGGGGGCGTACCTTGCCACCACCTCGGTCAGTTGAGCGTGCAAAGACAGCAGACGCAGCGCCAGATCGCCCGAATCAGCGTTGTCAGCCGCCTTGGAATGGCAGATGCCATTCGCAACATGGGTCAGCCGCGCGCCCGCCACATCGATCACGCCCCACCCCATATTGCGCAAACCGGGATCAATTCCCAAAACACGCATGCTGCCCCCTGTTTTTTTCTTTGACAAGCGTTAGCACGAAAAGAGAACATCCGCCAAGAGACATTCCGGCTGCCGCCTCACGGTGCCGGATCCGTGAGCGGCACGCGAAAAATCCGACATTGCGCAGATCAATTGCGACGCATTTCGCTGCGCCGCAGAAAGCCCCTGAAATCATGGAGAATTTGTGACATCTAGTTATGCAATTTCTGCAAGACAGCCATGTCGGGACTGTGGATTGCGTTACGCTTTGCGCATCACTATCTGGCTTTCATGAAGCAAAAACGCTTCAAGATCACGCAGTATGAAAACAAGGATAACCGCCATGGCCGCCGTTCAATCGACCCGCCCGGCGCCGTTCGGCGCCATCTCGACCTTCCGCTTCGTTCAGTTCTTCAGCACGGTTTTTGCGACCGTCGCAACGTGGAACGACACCCGTATCACGCGCAACGCGCTTGGCAAGCTGTCGGACCGTGAACTTGATGACATCGGCCTTTGCCGGGGTGACATCGACGGCATCTAAGCACGTCGTTCAGGCCCTTTTGGGCCAAATCGTCCGATCAGGGCCGCAGCGGGAAACCGTGGCGGCCTTTTGATTGTCCGGGGGCGGCAACCGCGCTTACCGAACCAGCATCGCGACGCCATGCCGGATCTGCCCGGACACGAACAGCGTGACAGGATCGGCCTGCATCAGGAATGCGCCCAGACGGTCAATGCCTTCGCCCGCCGCAAGCCCCGCCACGCGGCTGTCGTAGCTTTGTGCACCGACTTTGAAATGGATCGTGGCTTTCAGGCCGACAGCACAGATCAGCACGAATATGATCGGTTTCAGAACAGACCGGCGTGACCGATAGGGGCGATGATAATGCGACCGGCCCAACGTGCCTTCCGCCTCCAGCCCGGAGCCCTTCGCGCGGGCCTTTTCGATCCGCGTCACCCGCCCGTAAAAATCCCGCAAATTGGGGTCGGCCATCACACAACTCCGCAACGAAGGCCCCCGCCGGTGTCTTTCCTACGTCAGGTTTGTGGCTATTTCAGGGCGTTGCCCTTGGGTCAATTCCGACGCAAAGTCAGCGCCGACCATTCGCCAAGGTCTTCGCGGCGCTCCAGTGTGAACCCCTGCGCGACATAGGCGGCAAGGATGGATTCCGCCTGTACCACCAGAAGACCCGAAAGAATGGCGATACCGTTTTTTGCCACATGGCGCGCCATTGACGGGGCCAATTCGACCAGCGGCCCTTTCAGGATATTGGCGAAGACCAGATCAAACGGCGTTTCTTCGGCAAAGCGCGGGTGATCAAAGCCCGCCGCTTCAAAGCACTCGACCCGGCCCTGCATTCCGTTGATGGCCACGTTCGCCAGCGCCACGTCTACCGCCACCTCGTCGATGTCGGATGCGATGACCAGCGCATCCGGCAACACCGCCGCAGCCGCCATTGCCAGCACCGCCGTACCACAACCGATGTCGGCTGCTTTGGCAGGCACAAAGCCGAGGTCCACCAACCGGTCGAACGCCTTCAGGCAGCCAAGTGTCGTGCCGTGGTGCCCGGTGCCGAAGGCAACTGTCGCCTCGATCTGAAGGGGAATGCGGCCACCCTGTGCCAGAATGGCCGGCACCTTGTCGGCATCGTGGGAACCGAAAACGAAGAACCGCCCCGCTTCGACCGGCGAGAGTTCGCGGCGCACTTTGGCGACCCAGTCTATCTCGGGCAGTTCCGACAGCGCGAAGGGTCTCGCATTGAACGCCATCGCAAGCATATCCAGTGTCGCGCCTTGCGGCGCTTCCAGAAAGTACGCGCCGACCTCCCACAGGCCGGAGCCATCTTCGATCTCGAACACACCAACCCCGGTGGGTTCGGGTTCCATCAGTTCCAACGCCTCGGCAAGCCCTTCGGCGGCATCCTGACCGGGCAGCGTGGTAAGGGCGGAATAGGTGGGCATCATGGATTCCTGACAGTTCAGGGGCCGGGGTCACACGGCCGGAAAATGGTGAGGCCGGATAGCCCCGCCGCCCCGCCGCGTCAAGCGGAAGGCCAGGAACCCAGCCATCAGGCGGCGGCGACCTGCGGCAAGCCTGCGTTGCAGGGTGTTTGTGCCCGCAGGCCCGCCGGACGTGCGCCTTCAACCAATGCAGCACCGCCTGAGCCGTCAGGCTGCATTGACACCCGTGCCGATCGGGCAAACGACACCCGTGCCGCCGACGCCGCAATAGCCCGCCGGGTTCTTGGCAAGGTATTGCTGGTGATAATCCTCGGCAAAGAAGAATTCCGGAGTTGCCATGATCTCGGTCGTGATCGTGCCCCGCCCTGCTGCGGTCAACGCTGCCTGGTAAGAGATTTTGCTGGCGAAAGCCGCAGCCGCTTGTTCGGGAGTATAGGTGTAAATCCCAGACCTGTATTGCGTGCCGGCATCGTTGCCCTGCCGCATCCCCTGCGTGGGGTCGTGGTTTTCCCAGAACAGTTTGAGCACGGCTTCATAGGGCAGGATGGCAGGATCAAAAATAACCCGCACCACCTCGTTGTGCCCGGTCTGCCCGGTGCAGACCTCCTGATAGGTCGGGTTCGGGGTGTAGCCTGCGGCATAGCCCACCATGGTCAGCCAGATGCCCTTGGGGGCTTGCCAGAACTTGCGCTCCACCCCCCAGAAACAGCCCATGCCGAACATCGCCTCGGCCATGCCGTCAGGCACCGGGGATTTGAGCGGCAGGCCGGACAGGAAATGCGTCCCGGCGGTCGGCAGCGGCGTGGCGCGGCCCTTCAGCGCGGCGGCGGGTGCCACCATTTCGGATTTCTTGCGGTTCAGCAGAAACATGTTCGGACCCTCCGGGGTTGTCTTGATGGAATATAGGGTGGTGCGCGTCCCGCTGCCAGTATTTCCGGGCCGGGGCGTGAACACGGTCGCGTGGCCCCGGTGTTTTCCGGGGTCGCGTCAGTAGAAGCTCTGCGGGTCAATGTCGATCGCCAGCCGCAGATTGTTGGGCTGTTTCAACTGCGCCAGCCATTCCGCCAGCGCCGCCTGCAACGGTGCGCCCTTGCCGGCCTTCACCAGCAACCGCACCCGGTGCCGCCCGCGCACCCGCGCAACCGGTGCCGGTGCCGGGCCGAACACCTGCGCGCCGATTGCGCGCAACGGCGCGTCGCGCCGCGCCAGTTCTGCGCCGAAATCAAACACCTGCGCCACATCGGGCGACGACAGGATGATGCCTGCCATCCGCCCATACGGCGGCACGCCCGCCATGCGCCGCTCGGTGGCTTCCGCCCGCCAGAAGGCTTCCTCGTCGCCGCCAAGGATCGCCCGGATCACCGGATGTTCGGGCTGATAGGATTGCAGCAACGCCACCCCCGGCTTGTCCTTCCGGCCCGCCCGCCCGGCCACCTGACGCATCAGTTGAAACGTCCGCTCTGCCGCGCGCAGATCGGACCCTTGCAGGCCAAGGTCGGCGTCGATCACCCCAACCAGCGTCAGCAACGGAAAGTTGTGCCCCTTGGCCACGATCTGCGTGCCGATGATGATATCCGCGCCACCATCCGCAATCACGCCGATCTGTTCCTTCAATGCCCGCGCGGACCCGAACAGATCCGACGACAGCACCGCCACCCGCGCTGCGGGAAACCGCGCGGCCACCTCCTCGGCCAGCCGTTCGACCCCCGGCCCGACCGGGGCCATGCGGCCTTCGACCTTGCAGGACGGACAGGCGTGGGGCATCGGTTTTGTCGCCCCGCACTGGTGGCATACAAGGCGCTTCAAAAACCGATGCTCCACCATCCGGGCATCGCAATCGTCGCAGCCGACCTGATGCCCGCAGGCCCGGCAGATCGTGACGGGCGCATACCCGCGCCGGTTCAGGAACAAGAGCGCCTGTTCGCCCGCCGCCACCCGCTTGTCCACCGCCCGCGCAAGGGGTTCGGAAATCCACCGATCCCCCGGCAGCTTTTCTGCGCGCATATCGATGGCATGCATCTGAGGCAGCTCAGCCACGCCGAAACGCGCGCCCAGATCAAGGCGGGTATACTTCCCCGCCTCGGCATTGGCCCAGGACTCCAGCGATGGCGTGGCCGACGCCAATATCACCTGACAGCCGCAAATTGCCGCACGCAGAACGGCCATGTCGCGGGCGTGATACAGCACGCCCTCCTCTTGCTTGTAAGAGGTGTCATGTTCCTCATCCACCACGATCAGCCCCAGATCGCGGAACGGCAGGAACAGCGCCGACCGCGCGCCCGCCACGAACTGCGCATGCCCTTCGCTGACCATCCGCCACAGGCGGCGCCGTTCGGTCATCGTCACGCCGGAATGCCATTCTGCGGGGCGGGCACCAAAGCGCGCCTCCACCCGTGTCAGAAACTCGGCCGTCAACGCAATTTCCGGCAGCAGAACAAGGGCCTGCCGCCCGGCACGCAGACATTCGGCCACCGCCTCCAGATACACCTCGGTCTTGCCCGACCCTGTAACGCCCTTCAGCAGCGTCGTGCCATAGCCGCCCATGGCGACCGCCGCGACCAGGGCATCACCCGCTGCTACCTGATCGCCCGCCAGCCGCGCGCCTGCACGTTCCGGGTCAAGGCGCGGATAGGGCAGATCGCGCGGCGCGTCCTCCTCCAGAAGCGCACCCGATTTCACCAGCCCCTTGACCACCGACGCCGTAACCCCTGCCTCCGCCACCAGTTCAGCCAGCGTCACCGCAGCCCCGCCAAAGGAACGCAGCGTATCCAGCACCCGCAACCGGGCATCGGTGACGCGTGCGGGCTCGCCCTCGCCCAGCCGGTACACGCGCCGCATCGACGGCGGATCGCCCAACCCCGGCGCGCGGGTGGCAAGACGCAGCATCGCGGACAGCGGCGTCAGGGTGTAATCGGCGGCGCGGGCCAGAAACGCGCGCATCTCATCCCGCATCGGGGCGGCTTCCAGCACCCGGCCAATGGGGCGGCATTTTGCCGGATCAAAGCCCCCCTGTGCCGGACCCCAGACAACGCCCAATACCTTGCGCGGGCCAAGCGGCACCTCGACATAATCGCCGGTGAAACAGCCGCCTTCGGGGCTGCGGTAATCCAGCACCCGGCCAAGCGGTTCGGTGGTCAGCACACCCACCAACGCGCCTTGCGCATATTGCCCCGTCACCCGCGCCTCGCTTTCCTGCAACTCTGGCCCGTCAGTCTTTCCCCGGCGCGCCACTTGCGCTATTACACCCACGTCAGCCGCCGCAACACCCCTGCAACGCCCGAGGACACTGCGATGAAATTCTTTGTCGATACCGCCGATGCAGACGCGATTGCCGAATTGAACGATCCGGGCTGGGCGAAAACCGGCCGGAAAATTATCTGATTGCGCGGCGGCACCCGGTGTATAGTGGCGCAAAACGAGTGGGGCAGTGAAGGCATGATCGAACAAGACCTGCGCGACAAGATCATCGCGGAACCCGAGGTTATCCTTGAAGACCGTGACGTGATGCGTGCGCTGATCGCCGCGAATGAACGCGCCATGGGCAGCAATATCGTTGACCTGCGCGGCATTGCGATGGAACGGCTGGAAACCCGGCTGGACCGGCTGGAAGACACACATCGCTCCGTGATTGCAGCGGCTTATGAGAATTTGGCCGGCACCAATCAGGTGCACCGTGCGCTTTTGCAAATGCTTGACCCGCTGAGTTTCGAAGATTTCCTGATCTCGCTTGGTGGCGAGGTCGCACAGACGCTTCGGTTGGATTGCATAAGGCTGGTGCTGGAATCGGTGCAAAGCGCGGACGACCCGGCCCTGCGGCGGTTGGGGGATGTGCTGTTCGTGGCGGAACCGGGGTTTGTAGCCGACTATGTGGCGGGCGGGCGCAATGTGCCGCTGCGACCGGTGACGCTGCGCCAGACCATCCCGACATCGAACCTGCTTTACGGGGACCGCGCCTGCTGGATCCGGTCCGAGGCGTTGATGCGGCTGGATTTCGGCAAGGGGCGGCTGCCGGGTATGTTGGTGATGGGGGCAGAAGACCCGCATCAATTCAAACCGGCGCAGGGCACTGATCTTTTGTCATTTTTTGCGGGCGTGTTCGAGCGGACGATGCGTCGCTGGCTGTCATGAGTGTTGCCATTTCGCCCGCTTCACGCAGCGCAATGGCAGAATGGCTGAACCATCTGCGCGTGCTTGATGGGGCGGCGGCAAACACGATTACGGCCTATACCATTGATATAACTGGGTATCTTTCATTTTTGGCAGATCATCGCGGTGGAACCGAGGGACTGGCCGCGCTGGTTCGCGTACCTCATGGCGACTTGCGGGCATGGATGGCCGCAGAGCGGGCGCGCGGTGTGGGGGCGCGGTCTTTGGCGCGCGCGCTTTCGGCGGTGAAGGGATTTACCGGGTGGCTGGCGGAGCGTGAAGGCGTAGACGCGACCGCCGTTCTGTCCGCGCGCAGCCCGAAATACCGCCGGAAACTGCCGCGGCCTTTGGCGGTGGACGCCGCGAAAGCGATGATCGGCACAGTGGGAGAGCAATCGCTGCAAGACTGGATTTCCGCGCGGGATCAAGCGGTTGTGACGTTGCTTTACGGCTGCGGGTTGCGGATATCCGAGGCTTTGGGGCTGACCGGTGCCGCGCATCCTCTGCCCGAAGTTCTGCGGATAACCGGCAAGGGCGGCAAGGAGCGCCTGGTGCCCGTGCTTCCTGCCGCGCGCAGTGCCGTGGCCCGGTATGTTGCGCTTTGTCCGTTTGATCTGACCCGTGACGCCCCGCTGTTCCGTGGTGCACGGGGCGGGGCTTTGAACGCCCGCCTCATCGCCCTGGTGATGGAGAAGGCACGCAACCAGTTGGGTCTGCCCGCAACAGCGACACCACATGCGATGCGCCATTCCTTTGCCACCCATCTTCTGAACGCCGGGGGTGACTTGCGGGCGATACAGGAATTGCTGGGCCATGCGTCGCTGTCCACCACCCAAGCCTACACAGCCGTCGATTCCGCCCGGTTGATGGAGGTATACAACCGGGCGCATCCGCGCGCCTAAGACATTGATTTCATATTCATACCGGATACCATCCCGCCATGACACCACGCCTGCAAGCCTTGTTTGTTCATCTGCTTACCGCCACTGGGGCGGTGCTTTCCATGTTGGCGATGCTGGCCGCGGTGGAGGGAAAATGGAGCCTGATGTTCCTGTGGCTGGTGGTTGCGCTGATTGTTGACGGTGTGGATGGCCCCCTGGCGCGGCGTTATGACGTGAAAACCAACTGGCCGACCTATGACGGCGTGCTGCTTGATCTGATCATCGACTACCTGACTTATGTATTCATCCCGGCCTATGCGCTGTTCAAATCCGGACTGCTGAGCGGGTGGGAAGGCTGGCTAACCATTATCGTCATCGTCTATGGGTCGGTAATCTATTTCGTAGATACCCGCATGAAAACAAAAGATTATTCATTCGCGGGTTTCCCTGCCTGCTGGAATATGGTGGTGCTGGTGCTGTTCGCCTTGTCACCGCCCGAGGTTGTCATTCTGGCCATTGTTCTGGCGCTGACGGCGGCGATGTTCACCAATCTGAAGTTCGTGCATCCGGTGCGGACCGAACGCTGGCGCGCGGTTACCTTGCCGGTGGCGCTGGCGTGGGTGTTGTTCGCCGGATGGGCGGCCTGGGTCGATTTCCATGCCGAAAGCTGGGCGCATTGGGGGTTGGTTGTCACCTCGATCTACCTGACCTGCGCCGGGGTCGCGCAGCAGATCATCCCGGAGCGGAAGACCCGCTGAGGAATGGCATGATTGCGATGCACACGTGATGCACATCATTTACAGCGTCAGGATCGCAGGGCCACGGTCGACTCCGCCGTCATGGAATTTTCGCCGGTCATCCGTTCCTTGATCTCAGCTCAGCCGATCCGCGCCACTCGGGGTTTCGCACCGTACCGCAACCACGTCGGTCGGTGCGACCGTCATCGCCCGGACGGACTGGGCGGTCGGGACGGATTTGATTTCAGTGGCGTCGGGGCGGCACTCTGCCAATTGTTGCCTCGCCGGTGGGGCGAACCCCGCGCGCGCCGGAATGACGAACGCGCAGGGCGAAGTTCACCCCAAGGCGGCGTTGCAGCGCGCGCAGGTGTGAGGGTGTTTGTGGCTGCCGACGTCCGGCAAGATTTGCCAGCAACGTTGGCATTTTTCGCCTTCCGCCATCTCGAACACCACACCAACGCCCGGCACGTCGGGCAGGCGGAACGCCTCGTCCGGGGCCGGATCGGTGGTGAGTTGCAGCGACGAGGTGATGCACAGTTCCGCGAAATCCAATGATTTCAGGGCCGACTTAATTGCGGTATCGGCGACATGCACCACGGGTGCGGCTTCCAGCGACGCGCCGATGACCTTGGCGGTGCGTTGCACCTCCAGCGCGGCCGTCACCACCCGGCGGACCTGCCGCAGTTGGACCCATTTCGCGGCCAGCGGTTCATCCAGCCAGTCGGCGGGCGTTTCCGGCATGTCTTGCAGGTGGACCGACGACCCTTCACCGGGGAAGCGCGCAAGCCACAGATCCTCCATCGTGAACACCAGCACGGGCGCGAGCCACGTCGTCAGGCGGTGGAAGACAATATCCATCACCGTGCGGGCGGACCGGCGGCGCAGGCTGTCGGCAGGGTCGCAGTAAAGCGCGTCCTTGCGGATATCGAAGTACACGGCGGAGAGGTCGGTAGTGGCAAAGGTGAACAGCTTCTGGAACACGCCCTGGAAATCGTAGGCGGCATAACCCTTGCGCACCTCGCGGTCGAGTTCGGCCAGACGGTGCAGCACCCAGCGTTCCAGTTCGGGCATGTCCGCAGGCGCGACCTTTTCGGCGTCGGTGAAGCCCGCGAGGTTGCCGACAAGGAAGCGCATGGTGTTGCGCAGGCGGCGGTAGCTGTCGGCGACGCCTTTCAGGATTTCTTTGCCGATGCGCAGGTCGATGGTGTAATCGGATTGCGCAACCCAGAGGCGCAGGATATCGGCGCCGTATTCCTTGATAACCTCTTCCGGGGCCACGGTATTGCCCAGCGATTTGGACATTTTCATGCCCTTCTCGTCCAGCGTGAAACCGTGGGTCAGCACGCCGCGATAGGGCGCGCGGCCCTTGGTGCCGCAGGCTTGCAGCATCGAGGAATGGAACCAGCCGCGATGCTGATCGGTGCCTTCCAGATAGAGATCGGCCAGCCCGTCTTCGCTGCCATCCGCCCGGTCGCGCAGCACGAAGGCGTGGGTAGACCCTGAATCGAACCACACGTCCAGCACGTCGAACACTTGTGTGTAGGCGTCGGGGTCGTGCAGACCGGCAAGGATGCGTTCCCTGAAGCCTTGCACATACCAGACATCCGCGCCGTTTTCTTCAAATTCGGCAAGGATGCGGGCGTTGACCTGCGGATCGCGCAAAAGGTAATCGGTATCGTTGGGTTGCGCGCCGTTCTTCACAAAGCACGTCAACGGCACGCCCCAGGCGCGTTGTCTTGACAGAACCCAGTCGGGTCGCGCCTCGATCATGGAATACAGCCGGTTGCGCCCGGATTGCGGCGTCCACTGCACCAACTGGTCGATGGATTTCAGCGCGCGCTGGCGGATGGTATCGCCATAGGTGCCCATGCCGTCGTCCAGCGGCTTGTCGATCGCGACGAACCATTGCGGCGTGTTGCGGTAAATCAGCGGCGCCTTGGAGCGCCACGAATGCGGGTAGGAATGTTTCAGCTTGCCCTTGGCGAACAGCGCGCCGGCGTAAGCCAGTTGCTTGATGACGGATACGTTGGCCGGGCCTTCCTTGCCGTCCGGCGTCAGGATCGCCTGCCCGCCGAAGATCGGCAGGTTGGCGCGGTAGCTGCCGTCCGGCTCGACGTTGTAGGTCATCGGCAAGCCGAACTTCACGCCCATCTGATAGTCGTCATCGCCATGGCTGGGCGCGGTATGCACGAACCCGGTGCCCGCATCATCGGTGACGTGATCGCCGGGGAGCATAGGGATGGGATAGTCCCACTCGCCATTGCCGCCTTCGATGTTGGCGAAGGGGTGGGCGCAGCTCATGGGCGAAAAGTGGACCCCTAGCTTGAACCCGTTGCCTGAGTCAAAGCCGACATTCAGGAGATGCTCATAAGAGACAACCTTTCCAGATTTCATCGTTTCATCGACTCGGGCCGCAGCAAGAATGATTTTCTCGCCAATCAGTGCTTGGCTGCCTTCAGCAACATCAAGAATCCGATAAACGCCATATTCAACCAAGGGATTGTAGCCGATGGCCCGATTTTGGGGGATTGTCCAAGGTGTCGTCGTCCAGATAACTACAGTCGCGCCAGTTACGATCTCGTTGAGTGTTAGGCGCTCATCTTCTGTTTGAGATTCCCTCGCGGGCCTCGCATCTGCAACCACTCGAAACCGCACCCAAACCTGATGGCTGGTGACGTCGTGATACTCCACCTCCGCCTCGGCCAAGGCGGTCTTCTCCACCGGCGACCACATCACCGGCTTTGACCCCTGATACAGCGAGCCGTTCATGACGAATTTCATGAACTCGGCCGCGATCACCGCTTCGGAATGGTAGTCCATCGTCAGATAGGGGTCGGCCCAGTTGCCGGTGATGCCAAGGCGCTTGAACTCCTCGCGCTGGATGTCGATCCAGCCTTCGGCGAATTTGCGGCATTCCTGGCGGAAGGCGATGATATCCACGTCGTCCTTGTTCAGGCCCTTGGCACGGTATTGCTCCTCGATCTTCCATTCGATCGGCAGGCCGTGGCAATCCCAGCCGGGCACATAGCGGGCGTCGCGGCCCATCATCTGCTGGCTGCGCACAACCATATCTTTCAGCACCTTGTTCAGGGCGTGGCCGATGTGCAGGTGGCCATTGGCATAGGGGGGGCCATCGTGAAGCGTGAACGGCACCCGGCCCGTGCGTTCGCGCAAGCGGTCGTAGACGCCGATTTCGGCCCAACGGGCCAGCCATTCGGGTTCGCGCGCAGGCAGGGAAGCGCGCATGGGAAATTCGGTTTCCGGCAGAAAGACGGTGTTGCGATAATCGACGTCGGGCGTGGTGGAATCGGCGCACATCGGATGCGGTCCTTGCGTGGGAAATGACGGAGGGCGGCCTGCGCGACGGGATCGGTCGCAGGCCGCGTGGCAACAACCCCGGCGCCTGAACAGGGTCAGCGCGCGGGGCCGGTAATTCGGTGAAGGCAGGCAGGATGCAGCATCATGCGGGCCTTATAGTGGGGCGGCGGGCGCGGGTCCAGTGCGGGTTATGCCGCGCCATCCTGCCGCGCCGCAGCCCAGCGGTTCAGCCATGCAAGACCAGCCAGCGACAGGCCAAGCCCAAGGAAGGACACCACGCGTGTCAGGCCGGTCAGCCCGGACGCATCCAGCAGGAACACCTTGGCCACCGTCAGCGCGATGACCCCCATCGCGACGCGGCGCAAAGTGCCGGAACGCCGGGCGATGGCCTGATACAGCAGGGACGCACCCAGAAGCATCAGGGCGACGGTGTAGCTGTAAAGCTCGGGTTGCGTGACGCCGGGAACCCAGAGGTCGGGGCCACGCCAGAAATGGCGGATCTCCAGCACCGCATAAAGCGCCAGCAGCGCCACGCCCGCCACCAGAAGGCCATAGCGCAGCCAGGGGCGCAGATGCGGCAGGCGCGGCACGGCAACCAACAAGATCAGACCGGGCAGCGCATAGGCCAGCGCCAATGTGTTGAACACGGGCGGGCCATAGACGGCGCTTTCCACTGTGCTGTTAACGCCCCACATCGGGTTCATCGGACCCGCCGCGAGCATAAGCCCGCCAAAGCCCATCAGCCCCGCGACCAACGCAATGCTGGCACGCACACGGTGCATCACGCCGCCCAGTTGCATGCGGTAAAGCTGCACCAGCATCAGCACCAGCCATGGCAGCGCGTTCAGCGTCAGGCCCCAATAGCTCCATTCCCACGCGGCGAAATCATCGGTCTGGGGCGCGGTCAGCCAGCGCGAGATCAGCACATTGACCAGCAGCGCCGCTGTACCCGCCGCCGCACTTTCCAGCGTGACGCGAGCCGCGGGGCGCACCAGACCCCGCAGCAGCCACAGCGCCGTAACCGAGGCCGCAACCGCCCCGGCAAAGGACATCACGACCGGCAGCAAAGGCGCGTCAAGCGCCCAGTCCAGCCCCGGATCAACGACCAGACGCCAGCCCAGCACAAGCGCTCCGGCCTGAATGAACAGCGCCATCTCGGGCAGCCGGAACCGGCGGTCCAGTGCGGCGGCCGCCACGATCAGCGCGGCCAGCGCCAGCGTCAGCGCGGCTTTGGTGGTGACAAGGAACAGCGCAAGCGCGATCAGCGACAGCGCCGCCAACGTGGCATAGGCGGCGCGGCGGCGGTCGTCACCATCGGCGCGCGCGAAAGCCAGCGTCAGGGCAACCATCAGCGCGGCCACGGCCATGACATGCAGCGCCCAGGGGTAGGTGCCAAGGGTGATCGGGGGGAACCAGAACAGGTCCAGCAACAATACGGCCATGGGGGCCGTCAGCGCAGCACCAAGCCCCCAGAGCACACGGTAGGCCGGGTTGCGAAAACCACGCCACGCAAAGGCCAGCGTCATCAGCGTGGCAAGCGCCAAAAGACCTGTCTGGGTCAGCGGTGCTGCGGTTTCCGGTGGGCGCTCGGCAATTGTCCGGGACAACAGATCGGCTGCAAGCGGCCACCAGTTCGCCGGTTCACCAACCAGCCGCAACAGGAAGGCCAGTGCCGGCAGCGCCGCCAGATCGGCCAGCGCGGGCGCGCGGTCAGCCCAGATCAGCAGGGCCAGCGCAATGAGGGTCAGGCCGCCAAAGACCAGCCAGCTTTCCGCCGGAACGTTGGTTTGCAGCAGGCACAGCGCCAACGACGACACCAGCACGGCCCCTCCTGCCAACCGGGTGGGGAACGCAGGCCAGACCCCGGCTTTCACGCGCAGCAGCGATTCGGTGATGGTCAGGCCGTCGTGATCGGGGATCAGCCGCAGCACCGGGATAGCCATGGCCAGCAGCGGCAGCGCCATCAGCAGCATGGCCCAACCGCCCTGCCCTGCCCCCGACGCCAGCAGCAGCGCGCCGCAGGTATAGCCCAGCACCAGCGCCAGAACCGACACCCACGCCCACCGGCGCACTGCGTCCACCGCCAGACCCACTGCCGCAATCAGCGTAAAATAGGCGTAAAGCCAGACCGGCGCATCACTGCTGCCGCCGACCACAAAGGGGGCGGCAGCGGCACCCAGCAGGCCGATCGCCGCCAGCAGGGGGCCATGAAACCAGCCCAGCAGGACCGCGAGGGCGGCCGTGGCCAGCAGACCCGCAAACGCGGTTTCCGGCCCGATCAGGCCATAAAGCTGCCGCGCGGCCAGGACGCCCGCGAAAATCGCCACAAGGCCCGCGCCGGAAAATACTGCGGGCAGATAAGCGGTTGCCTGGTCGGTTCCGTCGCCATGGCGGCGTCTGATCCACTCACCCGCCACAATCAGCGCAGCGCCGAACAGTATCGCCAGCGCGACGCGGGCAATGGGCGGCAGCAGGCCGTTCTCGACCCCGTATTGCACGAAGAAAACGCCCGCGAGCGCAAGGGACAACGCAGATACCGCATAAACCCAGTTGTCGCGCAGCCATGCGGTCAGGGCGGCCAGACGGTCGGTGCGGAACACGAGCGGCTGGTTCTGATCCGGGGGCTGGTCGGGTGTCGTTGCGGCAACGGGCGCTGAGGCAAGGGGGGCTGCGGCGGATGAAGGGTCGCCGGACCATGGGCCAGAGCGGGTGGGAGCGCCGGCCAAAGGCGTGGCGGGCGGGGCTGCGTTGCCGGTGACGGGCGACGTTTCGGGCGGCGCTTCGGGCGACGTTTCGGGCGGCGCTTCGGGCGACGTTTCGGGCGGCGCTTCGGGCGACGTTTCGGGCGACGTTTCGGGAGACGTTTCGGGAATGCCTTGCGACAGGCGCAGAACGGCCAGATCCGCCTCCAGCGCCGTAATGCGACGGGACAGGTTGCTTTGCCCGCGCCACAGCAAGAACAGCAAAACGGGCGCGCCAAAAAGGACCAGAAATTCCATCACTATCCCATCTGCGGCCCTTGGCAAGCCTGCTGTTCCCGCTTTGATACCCCAAGCTTGCTGAAAAGACAGTAAGGATTCCCCCCCCCCCAGGTGCAAAGGCTGCGGGGAAAAACGGGTGTCGTACGGACTTTTCGACACAGCGCGGCACCCCACGATCCGAGGGCCGCCGGAGGCGGTGTGGCGGGGCCTGGGTGGCGACAGGTTTCATCATTCATTGGTGGAATGGCGGCGGGCGGGGCAATACGGCGGGGCGGGGCAATTTGGCGGGCTTGGCAATATGGCGGGGGGGGGG
>Ga0105050_10005728_pt1 | contig 15777 bp, 16 predicted proteins | sample FRY01_FD_78088 | JGI IMG/M metagenome (GOLD analysis project Ga0105050, IMG submission 78088) | Freshwater microbial communities from Lake Fryxell liftoff mats and glacier meltwater in Antarctica - FRY-01 | ecosystem: Environmental > Aquatic > Freshwater > Ice > Glacier meltwater ... | reverse complement strand
TGCGGAAATCTGCGGCCTCCGCCACTGGCCGCCTGAACGCGGTCGCGCGAACCCGGGCTCATGATGTTGATGCGCACCTCGTCGAACGGGATGCCGCGTTGCCTGAGCAGTCGCTTCGCTCCCACGCAGTACACGCAGAACGGTGTTGCGTAGACGGTGATCTGAGCCACACACCGACCCTAGCGCGATGTCATGAGAAAACAGGCGATTGCGGCTGCCGCGGCCACGTTGAGCGAGTCCACACCGGGGTGCATGGGGATGGTCACGCGCTCGTCGGCGGCGCCCAGCGTGGCCTCGTCAAGCCCGGGGCCCTCGGCGCCCACCAGCAGGGCCACGCATTGGCCCGCCCGTGCGTCGAGCGCATCGGTCAGCGGGCGGGCGTCGGCGGCGGGCGTGAGGGCGAGGGTGCTGATGCCGTTGGCCCGGCATGTGGCGATGGGGTCGGGACATGGCGCCCAGGGGTGCGTGAGGGCGGCACCCATTGAGGTGCGCAGCGCCCGCCGACCGAACGGGTCGGCCGCGCCGGGCCCGATGAGGGTGGCATCCATGCCGAGTGCCACCGCGCTTCGGATGATGGTGCCCACATTCGAGGGGTTGGCCACGCCCTCGAGCACCAGCACGCGGCGTGCAGCGCACAGCGCCGTGTTGGCATCGGCATCAGGCGGGCGGTCAAACGCCCCGAGCATTTCGCGCATGGCACCGAATCCGGTGAGGGCCTGGATCGCGTCCGGCTCCATGAGGAGGACGTCGTGGTCACCCTCGGGCAGTGCCCCGTTGAACTTGGTGCTTACCAAGAGCGCGTTGAGTCGGTGGCCCGCTTGCTGTGTGCGCTCCACTAGGCGAGCACCCTCGGCCAGCATGATGGCACCGGTGCCGTCGGGGGGTGGGCGCCGCACCCGACGCTCCCCGCCGCGCAGGCTGGCGAACATCGCGCGCAGGGTCGCCTCGTCTGTCGGTGTGCGCATGCGGCACAGGGTAACCCCGCATCCCGGATGGCGGGGAACTACGAATGTGCTCTGATGGGGCCGGGTTTACGCTCATTGGATGAATCTCGCTTCCGTCATCCTCGCCGACGCAGAGCGGCATCCCAGTCGGTTGGCGCTCGCGGGTGACTTCGGGCCGGTGGGGCTGGGCGATTTGGCCGATCGCGTACGTATTGCAGCGTCGGTGCTGGCGGCGGAGGGGGTGCGACCCGGCGATGTGGTGGCACTGGCACTGCCCGACCGCCCATCGTGGATCGCGGCATTCCCCGCCCTCGCGCGCCTGGGGGCGGTTGCGGCGCTGGCCACCAGCTACGGGCTTGGCAACTCTCTGTACTTCCCACTCGGCGTGGGTGCGACGGCGTGGATCGGGGGTGATCGCGACCCCACATCGGCCGCTCGGGCCTGCCGCGAGGGCGGCGTCACCGCCATCTACGGCGTGCCCACGTTCTGGGCGCGCGTGGCCCGTCACGTGGATGAGGGCCGTGTGCATGCACGCGACTTCGCTGGGGTGCGTCTCGCGGTATCGGCCGGCGAACATCTGCCCGAGGCCGTGTGGCATGCCGTGCGGCGCACCACCGGCCAGGTGCTCTCCGTCAGCGGCGGGGTGACCATGTAGGTCGTGTTGCTCGTGCCCGCCTCGTGCCCGCCTCGTACGTGTCGGTGCTGAAATGCCCGTATTGAACGTTGACCAAGGGGGATGTGACATGGGTTACCGAGGGGACATGCACGGGTAGGGCGGTGGATGGGGTGAGGCAGGCGACCACTGGTCATGGTGGATGGCCTTCCCCATGATGCTGATCAGCCTCGCGGCCATCGGCCTCATTGTGTGGGCCGTCGTCGCGCTGGTGCGCAGGGACCGTGATCGTGTCGTCGGCGCGAGCGCAGCGGGGGGCCCGGCATCGGGTGCCGAGGATGTCTTGGCCATGCGTCTGGCCAACGGCGAGATTGACGTGGCCGATTACGAGGCGCGCCTCACGGCGCTGCGCGCGGGCAGCACACCACTGCCCCTGCTGCCTACGGCCTAGTGGGATCCCGGCGGGGGCAGCGAGGGCTCCACACGTAGGATCTTCGCTGCCCACGCCGGGAGCCACCAGTTCCACCGCCCGAAGAGCGAGACGAGGGCGGGCACCAGCAGTGCACGCACCACCGTGGCGTCCAGCAGAATGCCGGCCGCGAGGCCCGTGGCGAAGATGCGGACGCTCGTCTCGGGAGTGGCGCCCAGAGCCATGAATGTGAGGAACAGGATCAGCGCCGCGCTGGTGACCAGACGTCCTGTGCGCCCAATGCCGGTGACGATCGCCTGGGTATTGGACCCGGTCGCGTCGAACTCCTCGCGCATGCGGGCGAGGATGAATACCTCGTAGTCCATGGACAGGCCGTAGAGGAACGCGAACACCATCAACGGGATGAAGGCGGTGATGGCGCCGGTGGCCGGGGTGCCCCAGATGGGCTCCGACAGGTTCCCCTCCTGCCACACCCAGACCATGATTCCCCACGCCGCGGCCACGGAGATGATGTTGATCACGATCGCCTTGAGCGGCACAAGGAGCGACCGGAACTCGCGCGCAAGGAAGATGAAGGTGATGATGCTGATGAGGGCGATCATGAGCGGAAAGGATCCGTACACCGCGTCAATGAAGTCGCTGTTCTCGGGTCCCTGACCCCCAACCATGGGGGATCCTGGAAGCCCTGCCGCGGTGGCGCGCACCGCGTCAATCGCATCACGCCCTGCCGCGGTGGCACTGTCATCGCGCGGGATAACCTCGATGACGGACGTTGTCCCATTGCTCCAGCCGGGCGGACCGGGTGCCACGGCCATGCGAATACCCTGCACCTTCGCCAGCGCGGCTACGGTGGCCTGTGCGTTGGCCGGGGTGGCCACCACCTCCATCGGCGTGAGCGTCCCATCACCAAAGCCCGCGCTGTTGAGGGTGGCCAGCGCTTGACGTGCGGGTCCACCGGAGGCCAGTGAATCAACCGCGGGGTTGCCAAACTGGATGGCGGCCGCCGGCACCAGAAGCAGGCCCAGAATGCCCACGCCGACGATTGCGGCGATCCAGCGGTAGCGCACCACCAGCCGAGCCCAGGCAGTCCAACCGCGGCTCGCCGTGTCCTCTTTGCGGATGTGTGGCCACTCCAGCCGTGGGCCCACGGTGCGCAGCACCACCGGTAGCAGCGTGAGGGCCACCATTACGCTGACGACCGGGATGAAGAGCCCTGCGTACCCGATGCTGCGCATGAAGGGCACGGGAATCACCACGAGCGCCAGCAGACCGATGGCCACTGTGGCACCCGATGTCACCACGGCACGGCCAGCCGCCCTCATGGTGCGAACGATGGCCTCGTCGCCGTCTGCGCCGTGTGCACGTTCCTCACGCCACCTGGTGACGATGAGCAGGGCGTAGTCAATGGCCACACCTAGGCCGATGAGCGACACAAGGAACTGCGAGATGAACGAGACATCCGTGATGCGTGCCAGCCCATTGAGCACCAGAAGCGTCACGGGGATGGCCACCATCGCCATCACCAGTGGGGCCAGCGCGAGGAACGAGGCGAAGACGAACAGCAGGATCAAGAGGGCGCCGACGCCCCCGATGAGCACCTCCGTGAGCAGGCTGGGTCCATTGCTGTCGCCACCGGAACCCTCAAGGAGCGCGACACCGGTCATCTGCATCGGGGCGCCGTCTACCCGGGCCGCCGAGACGGCAGCGGCGATCTGCGCATACCCCACCGGCTTCGCATCGAACCCCGGAATCGATCGCCCATAGATGTAGGCGAATGTCGAGCGACCGTCCGCCGAGTTGAAGCGCGTGTCATTCGTACCGGGGTAGCCGACCACGCGCAGGTTGGGCGCGCTCTTCTGGATCGAGGCGAGGGCATTGGCCATGTCGGCCTTCGCACCCGGGTCGGTGATTTGCTTGCCCTCGGGCAGTTGCACCACGGCCACCAATGGCGGGACGCGCCCACCGTTGCCATATTGCTGCGTGAGTGCCTGATTTGCTTGGTAACCCGGGTGGCCCGGCAGCGAGAAGTCCTTGGAGAGCACGCCGGAGAGACCCGGTACGGTGGCGAAGCCGATGACGGTGACGGCCACCCAGAAGCCCACCACGATCAACTTGTTCCGCAGCACCCACCGCGTCAACTTCTCCACGCGCCAGCCTCCGTAGGGTCGTTACTGGCGAGCAGCCTAGTTGTCGGGTCGGGCGATGGGGTGGGCGATCGGGCCATGCTGCTGCAGGGGCGCAATTCCACACCGACCCAGAGGCGTACGACATGGCAGACGACCGCACGCGTAGCGATCTGCACGAGGAGGGCTTGCCGCGGGTGAGGGAGATCCTCGGGCCGCAGGCCGAGGAGTCACTCGCCACGCTGGGGGAACTCGGCGACCGCATTATCGAAATCCTGTACGGCGACATTTACGGCCGCACGGCGCTCGATGTGAAGCAGCGCCAGATCGCGACGCTGTCGATGCTCATGGCGATGGGGGGCAAGGACCGTCAGGTCAAGGTGCACCTGCGCGCAGGCCTGCGCGTGGGGATCACTGAGGACGAATTGCGCGAACTGATCATCCATCTGGCGGGGTACTGCGGCTTTCCGGCCGCCATCAACGCGCAGGCGCAGTTGAACGAGGTGCTGGCCGAGAATGAGGCCTGATCGCTGCGGACGAGCGGTGAGTTGATGACGCAACCGCATGGGAATGGGCCGCAGCGTGAGAGCCGCGAGCAGATCGTTGCCCGCCTCGTTGCCGAGCAGGAGGGGTTGCAGTCGCATCTCAAGTACACGCGCACCGCGCGCCGCCGGGTGTGGATTCTGGGGGCGATCATGGTGCCCGCGAGCCTGCTCATCGGGTGGGTCATCGGTGCACCGCTGGACTGGTCACCACCGCTCTGGATCGCGACGGGTCTCGCCCTCAGCCTCGGGGTCTTCTACATCGTGTACGTCATCCTGGCGGAACGCGACGACGGACGAATCCAGCGCGAACTCGATGATGCACGTCGCGAGAACGATGCCGCCCCGTGATGGAGATCGGCATCTACTCGTTCGGCGACGTAACTCCGGACCCGCGCACCGGCGTACGTCTCGATGAGGGACAGCGCATCCGTCAATTGGTGGACGAGATCGTGCTGGCTGACGAGGTCGGGCTCGACATCTTCGGTGTGGGCGAGCACCACCGGCCCGACTTCCCCGTGTCGGCACCGGCCATCGTGCTGGCGGCCGCCGCGGCGCGCACCACGAATATCCGACTCACCAGCGCGGTCACAGTGCTGTCGTCCGACGATCCGGTACGGGTGTTTCAGGACTTCGCCACCGTTGACCTCATCAGCGAGGGCCGCGCCGAGATCACGGCGGGCCGCGGGCCGTTCATTGAGTCGTTCCCCCTGTTCGGCTACGACCTCGCGCAGTACGAGACACTGTTCCTCGAGAAACTCGACCTGCTCATGCAGCTGAATGAAGACCCGGTGGTCACGTGGAGCGGCCACCACCGCGCGCCCATTGAGGGCCGTGCGGTGTACCCGCGCCCGCAACAGGACCGCCTTCCCATCTGGGTGGCCGTGGGTGGCACCCCACAGTCGGTGGTCAAGGCCGCCATGCGGGGCCTGCCCATCAACATCGCCATCATCGGCGCGGCCGCTCAGCCATTCATCCCACTGGTCACCCTGTACCGCGAGGCCCTCCGGACATCGGGTTTCGATCCCGCACAGGTGCCCGTGGGTATCAGTTCACACGGGTTTATCGCCGACACCTCACAGGCCGCCGCCGACATCTCGGCTCCGGGACTGATGGCCGTCATGAACCAGATCGGTCGCGAGCGCAGCTGGGGCAGCGAGATTGACCGCACGCAGTTTGACCGCATGCGCGAGCCGCATTCGGCATTGATGGTGGGGAGCCCCAGAGAGGTGACCGAGAAGATCCTGGCTCAGTATGAGATGTTCGGGAATCGGCGCACCATGATCCACATGGGTGTGGGCAACCCGCCCCACAAGGACATGATGCGGGCAATCGAGTTGTTGGGAACCGAAGTGGCACCGGCGGTGCGCAGGGAAGTGTCCAGACTGTCTGCCCATTCGGGGTGAGGGCGACGGCTGGCGCAGTTCGGCGCCTGAAGGATTATCCGCGGAGGCCCATCACGCGGTACATTGCCGACATGTCTGAGAACGAAGGGCCCAGCGTCATCACCGATGCCCCCGCATGCCCCAAGTGCGGAGCCGTGACCTTCGGGACCACACGCACCATGCGGGTGCACGATCACGGTGGCGGGAGTCCCGTCGCGCGTGACAACAAGGTCCCCGTGTGGCGGTGCATGCGGTGCAGCAACGAAGTCGCCCGCGAGGTCTAACCCGCCGGGGGTAGATGTGGGCGTCATCACGGCGCTGCGGGCCACGCCCGATGGGCGCGGGATACTCGTGGAGAGGGACGGTGCCAAGTGGCTCCGCCTGCCCGTGCACCTTGTGGTTGATCTCGCCCTTTCCAAGGGAGAGGAGATGGACGCCGAGCGCATGGCCGCCATTGAGGATGCCGCTGCGCTCGAACGCTTGTGAGAGGCCACCCTGCGCTACACGGTTGCCCGAGGGCGCGCGGAACGTGAGGTGATGCGTCGCCTACGCGACCGCAAGGCCACCGATGCGCAGGCCGCCACGGTGATGGCCCGGCTCGCCGCGAATGGACTGGCTGACGAGGCCGACAATGCACGTCAGCGGGTGGAGCGCCTCGCGATCAAGCGATGGGCGTCACGGCGTATCCGGGGGGAGATGCTGCAGGTGGGTTTCTCTCAGGACCTGGTGCGGAAGGCGATGGACGACGTGCTCCCCGCCGATCATGACGACCGGTTGCTCGCCGACGCCGTTACCCGGCGGGGCGTACCCGACTCCGAACGCGACCGTCGTCGCATGGCCGAGCGGCTCATGCGCCATGGGTTCCCGCCCACCGCAGTGCGAGATGTGCTGCGGCCGGACGAGGGTGCGCGCGACGTGGGTGATCGGGGGCACGCGCGCGTGGATCCCACTCAGGTGGACACCGACGCGTTGATTCGCCAGGTGCGCCGTCGCTACCCGGCGCAGGCGACCGACCGGGCCGAGCGCCGCAGGGCGCTCGGCTGGCTGGCGCGGCGCGGCGTGCGGTCCGACGATGCCAGCCGCATCCTTGAAGCCGCGGCGACGCCTGGTCGCTACCCCTAAGCCGCGATGGCGCCAAGCACGCGGTCCAGTCGGGCGGCCACCTCGGTGGCAACGGGCATCAGATCGCGGTTGCCCACCATCCCGAGCATCTGCTCGGCGTCCACCGCGCTCACGCGGGTACGCCCGTCGGCGCGGTACACCACGACGTTGCAGGGCAGCAGCACGCCCAACTCGGGTTCCGCCTGCAGCGCCTGATAGGCGAGCGACGGGATGCAGGCACCCAAGATGACGTAGGGCTCAATGTCCACGTCGATCTCGGTGAGCACGCCGAAACCCTCGGCGGCAAGGGCCTCGCGCGTGCGGGCGAGTACGTCATCGATGTCGTCGTCAAGGTCGATGGAAAGCGAGTACTTGCTCGTTAGCGCTCCTGAAACTCGATGATGGCGGCGCCCGACGTGAGGCCGGCGCCGAAGGCCACGAGGCCACCCAAGCCTGTCGGAGCGCTCGGGAGGTGTTCGGCAAGTGCAATGGGAATGGTACTCGACGACGTGTTGCCCCAGCGCTCAACGTTCACCACGAAGCGATCGACCGGCAGCCCGCTGCGTGTCTGAATTGACGAGATGATGCGGCCATTGGCCTGATGGGGAATGACGTGCATCAGGTCGGCCATCGACGTGCCGGACGCCGCGGCGGCACGGTCGAGAATGCGCAGCATCTCGCGTACGGCGCGGCTGTACACACGCGGCCCGTCCATGAAGAGATAATCGGTGAACTCGGGTCCGTGGCGGATGATTGATCCATCGTCGGCAGTAGCCGACAGCACGGGGCGGTGCAGCAGGATGGGCGAACCCGCGGCCCGCGCGGGGCCATGCACCACCGTTGCGGTCACGGCGTCGCCGAATACCACCACGGTGTCGAAGTCATCGGGGTCCACGTAGTGGGTCATCGCCTCCGCGGTGATCACGAGCACCACGCCATCGCGGCGCTGCTGCAACATGTCGTGTGCGCCCTGCAGTGCGTAGAGGTAGCCAGAGCACGCGGCCGACACATCGTGGGCCGCCACGTTGGCGGGGCCATCCTGCACCGCAAGCAGGTTCTGCACCAGACAGGCGAGGTTGGGGCTCAGGCGCGGCGGGGTGCCGGTGGACACGATGATGGCCTCGAGGTCGCCGAGCACGAGCCCCTGGCTGTCGAGAGCCTCACGTGCGGCCTGCGCCGACAATGTGACGAGGTCCTCATCGTCGGCAAGGATCGGTCGCTCGCGGATACCCGTGCGGCGGACGATGTCCTCTTCGCTGCGCCCCGGGAAGCGCGCGGCGATCTCGGCGTTGGTGAGCACACGACTGCCGGCGCGCACAGCGATGCCCGAGAGGCCCACGGGGGCCGACGTGATGGCTGGTGCGGGCGAGGCCGCAGGCACAGGCGCGGGGCGTGCGCCCGGCACGCGGCGTACCCGAATGGTCGGGTCCGCGGGGATACGCCGACGCGCGGCTTCGGCACCGGGTGCCAGCGTGATGCGGGCGATAGGGGTTCCCACGGGAACGAACGCGTCGGTGTCGAGCAGGTCCGCGATGTCGCCCGAGGCCGGCGCGGCCAGTTCGAATGCTGCCTTGTCGCCCTCGCACTCGGCGATGATCTGGCCCTCCGCCACATGGTCCCCCTCGCCCACGAGCCAATCCACCACCATCACCTGCTGGTCGGTGGGGGCGGAACCCGTGGCCTCGACCACCAGTACGCCCTCCTGGGCGACGGTCATCGATACCTCCACCTCGAGGCCTCCGAGCATGTCGGCCACGGCGCGCACGACGTCGGCAACCGAGGGCAGCACCTCGAGTTGGTTGACGTAGTTGTTGGGCACCCAGGTATCCGCACGCGCGATGCGCCGGGTGGTCAGGTTGCCGCCCAGGTGGTCTGACACCGCGGCCACGACCTCGGCGCCAAAGCCGCCGGTGAGGTTGTCCTCGTGCACCACGATCAGACGTCGAGTGCGGGCGACACTCGCGATGACGGCTTCGCTGTCCCAGGGCGCGATGCTGCGGAGGTCAATGACGTCCGCACTCACGGTGGCCACGTCCAAGATGTCGGCGGCCCGTTCGACGATGGGCACAGTCGCACCCCATGCGGCGATGGTCACGTCGTCGCCGCGGCGCCTGTGGGCGGCCCGACCAGGGGGCACCGGGCGCGCGTAGCCCTCGGCACGGGTGGCGCGGGTCGGGTCGTTCAGGCACGTCTTCGGGTAGAGGATGAGCGTGGGGCGGTTGCCGTCGAGGGCCGCCGCCAACATGCCGGCGGCGTCGTCGGCAGTGCTGGGCATGGCCACGTCAAGGCCGGGAATGTGGGCGAACGTGGCCTCCAGCGTCTGCGCGTGGAAGGGCCCGAGGCCCGGCCGGTACCCGCCGCACGGGGCGAGGATCACCACCGGGGCCGACCAGTGGCCGTTGGTACGCCAGTGCAGTGTGGCCAACTCGGAGGCGATCTGATTGAACGCCAGGGGGAGGAAGTCGGCGAACTGCACCATGGCCACGGGGCGACCGCCGGCCAGCGCGCGGCCGATGGATGTGCCGACAATCGTTGACTCGCTGAGCGCGGCGTTGGTGACGCGGTCCGGGAATGCGGTGGACAGGCCGCGCGTGAGCCCGAACACGTCGCCCTTCGGGTCCTCGATGTCCTGGCCGAGAAGCGAGACCCGTGGGTCGGTCGCCAACCGGTCGTGCAGCACATCGCGCATGGCCTCGAGCATGGTGCGCGGCGGGCCATCCTGCGGCGGCGGGTCGCCAGCGGCCTGGGCGATCGTCTCGGGGTTGACGGGAGCGGTGGCCGAGTAGCAGGCAACCGGGTCGGGCGCCTGCAGCGCGCGGGCTGCCGCCGCACGCACTTCGGTCTCCACCTCGGCCTCGAGGGCCGCCAGATCGGCCGCGGGCACGCCATCGGCCACCAGGTGGTCGCGCATGAACACGATGGGATCGCCGCTGGCCCGTGCCTCGGCCCGCTCATCCTCGGTGCGATACACGGACTCGTCGTCGGCGTTGGTGTGGTGCGTGAGCCGCTCGCACCGCACCACCATGATGGCCGGGCGACGGTTCTCGCGCATTTCATTGATGACGTGCCCCGCGATGATGTCGAGCGTCACCGGGTCGCGGCCGTCGGCGCGGGTGATGGGCACGCCCAGGAAGTCGTTCGCCGGTCCAAGGACCGTGTCGTAGAACGTGCGCCCCTCCGTGTGGGTGGAGATGGCGTAGCCGTTGTCCTCAATCCAGAAGAGCACCGGCAGTCGCTGGCGCGCGGCCTCGCCGATGGCCTCGAGCACCTCGCCCTGCTGCGTGGTGCCATCGCCCACCCCTGCGACCACGATGGGCGCGCCCTCACCCCCGTGCACCTCGCGTGCCACGCCAACCGCATGCAGCACCCCATTGCCCGTGGGCACGGTCATCGGCAGTACATGCAAGTCGGGGTCGTGCAGGAACGCGGGCATCTGACGCCCGGCCGAATCGCTCTCGGCGGTGGAGAGCAGACCGTGGAAGAAGCGGTCCGGTGTGACGCCGCGGGCGATCAGTAGCGCGCGGGAGCGATAGTGCGACTGCAGCCAGTCTTGGGGTCCGAGGTGATCCGCGAGCACCGCGGACGCCTCATGCCCCGCGCCGCTCATATGGAAGGATGCCTCGCCGCGCTGCACCAACTCGGCTTCGACGGCGTCAATCCACCGCGCACGGAGCATTGATTGAAGCGTCGCGAGCGCACGTGTCGCGTGTGGGGCATGGCGAGTGGTCATGCGCCCCGACCATAGACGGGCGCACGGCCGCGCGCCATGCCATGCGTACTGTTGGGGCATGAGGATTGCGCTGACCCTGCATCACATGTCAGCCCCCGGCGACGCGGTGGCGCTGTCGGTGGCGTTTGAGGCCGCCGGTGGCGATGAGGTGTGGGTTCCCGAGACGTGGGGTTTCGACGCGCCGAGCCTGATGGGCGCCATTGCCGCACGCACCACGCGCATCGGCATCGGCGCCGTGCTGCCCGTGTACAGCCGCAGCCCTGCCCTGCTCGCCCAGACCGCGGCCGGCGTGGACGCCATCTCCGGTGGTCGTGCCCTGCTCGGCCTAGGGGCCTCCGGCCCGCAGGTCGTCGAGGGCTGGCATGGGGTGCCGTTTACTCGGCCGCTCGGCGAGCTGCGTGAGGTGGTGGCCGCGTGCCGCACCGTATGGGCGCGGAATCCGCTCGAAGTTGCGGGTCCCCGCCCGATTCCGCTGCCTGGCGGTGCGGGGCGTGCACTTCGCATGATCACCCAGCCAGTGCGGTCGACCATTCCCATCACGCTCGCGACCATGGCACCGGGTGGCGTGCGCCTTGCCGCCGAGATCGCGGACCGCTGGTGGCCGTTCTTCATCAGCGCTGAGTCCATACGTGGCCTCTGGGCTACACCGCTGGCGGAGGGCGCGGCACGGCGTCACCCCGCGCGAGACCCGCTCGAGGTGATGGCCTCGGTCGTGGTCTGGGTGGGGGAGGGGGCGGGTGCCGATGCCGCGCGGGCAGCGGCCCGGAGAGAGATCGCGTTCTACGTGGGCGCCATGGGGTCGCGCACGCACAACTTCTATGCGGACACCGCCACCGCGATGGGCTTCGGGGCCGAGGCGCGTGCGGTTCAGGATGCCGCGGTCTCCGGTACCTGGCGCGATGCACAGGCCTGTGTCACCGACATGATGGTGGATGCGCTGGCCGTGATCGGGCCTCCGGATGCGGTGCGCACCCGCCTCGATGCGCTGGCCGCAGCCGGTGTCGCAACCTTGGCGATCAGTGCCGCCACACCCGATCCCGCGGCCGCCGTGGCAGGTCTCCGGGGCTTACTCGTCTAACCTGACGGTGATGCCCCCCGCCCGAGATCCCAACCGTCAGCGCAATATCTACCTCATGGTCACTGCCGTTGTGCTGGTGATCGTCTGGTTGCTCTGGACCGTTATCAGCCCAGGAGGCTCATCCTCGTCGTCGCCCACCACGGCGACAACGCCCATCACGGCGACGGTGCCCACCACGGCGACAACGCCCACCGTGGGAACCACGGTGACGGTGCCCACCACCGCAACGACTGGGACGACGAGCACCACTGGCTAGTGTCCCGAGGGCCACTGACGTGGGCACGGCGGGCTATCTGCTGGCTGATACCACCGCGGCCGGGCCAACACTGCGGTCCACCTAGAGCGGCAGCGAGTGCTTTTGGTCGTCCGCGGCGTCGGTCAGAGCCGCGTCGTCGTTTCGTCCCTTACCGCAGACGCAGGCTGTCCTGCAGGCCGCTCAGGCCGTACGCGCTCCTTGCCATGACGACCACGGAGTACCTGCCCGCTGGCAGCGCCGCGCCGCTCCAGGCCACCGTACGGCGCCCTGCCGAGAACTTCTTGTTTGACGCGGCGGTGGCAACCGTGGCACCGGATCTGTTGACGATCTTCACCGTCACACGCGCAATGCGCGACAGCGTGAACGACGTGCTCATGGTGGTTGGGCGCTTCTTGCCCTTGGACTTTCCCTTGGCTTTGGCCTTGCCCACATACTTGAGTGCCGCCTTCATAGTGCCGAGGGTGCCATCCACCACAAGGTTGCGGTTCATCGTGGTGGGGGCGCTGCCGTCGGCCGGCGTGAGGGTGCTGGTGACCACGTACGGCCCCTCGGGCATGGCGAGCGTGGCGGGGTCAATGGCGATCTGATTGCTCGCGGGCCCGCCGGTCTGGTCGAGAAGGGTGGTTGAGAAAGCACCACCGCGGCGCGCCAAGCTCACCACGGTGTGCCCGGCCACCGGCGACTGCACGTCGAGTGTGCCCGAATCGGCCAGGCCGTCGCCGTTGGGCGAGACACGCTGCGGATTGGGGATGGAGATCTGTGCGCCCAAGTAGCTGGCGATGAGGCCGTCGGCGATGCGGCGCTCGCTGGTCCAGGGAATCAATTGCTGGCGACCAAGCGCCATGAGCGATGATCCGCCGGCGTCGAAGCCGATGGCGTCCGTGGCACCGAGCGACACCATCAGATCACCCTGTCCAGCGGCCGTGTAGCCCTTCTTGCCTTGCTGCGGACCCTCGGACACCACCATCAAGATTCGGCCATCGGCCGTCTGGCCCACTGCGGTACGGGTCGTATAGGCCTTCAACTGCGATGCCCTGAAGCCCTCGCCCGGACTCACAACTGGCACGCCACCCTGCACCAGCATGGGGCCGCCACCGACGGAACCCCACGCGTCGGGCGCGATGCCGGCGATGGCGGCCTCGATCTGCACGCGACTGCCCACGGCCAGCTCGGTGGCGACGTTATTGCCGGAGCCGTTCTTGCCGTAGATCACGATCTGACCAGGGGCCACGGTGGTGCCGCCGCCAGTGGCCTGCGCAACGATGGTGCCCTGCACTGGGGCGTTGGTGGACAGCGCAACGCCGCCATCGAGCGCCACCACGGCTTCATAGCCGGGGGTGGACGGGGTGGGGCGCCCCAGATCGGGCGTGTACACCACCACCCCTGTGGACGAGGTGGCGGGGAGCGGTCGGTTGACCGCCCGGAAGGTGCGAATGGGCTGCGGCTTGGCGCCCGCGGGATCGAGCTTCTGGTAGCGCCCGGCGAGGGTGAGTTTGCCGACCGACAGCGCGCCGCCATTGGCGATGGTCAGGGCCGATCGGGACGGCTCGGGGCTGGTCCACAGGTGCTGGCCCACGGTCAGCACGCCGCTGGGCGTACCGGTGGTCAGGTCGAAGTAGTCGGCGTTGATGCCCGCCGTTGCGCCGGTGGGCAGGCGGGCGGCCATTCCGGATGACAGCGTGGCGCGTTGGCTGAGCGACCCGGACAACTGCGACGGGGCCAATGACAACAGTGCGTTGGGCCGCATGGTCAGTACGTGCAGCACCTGGGGCCCCGGTCGGTTCAACACGGTGTACGTGAGGCCGGGCACCACAGCCTGCACCTTGCCGGGCGCGGCCGAGGGTGGGGGCACCACCGACACCACGGCGAGCGCGGGAACACTCGCTGCTGCGAGGGCAATCATGGGCAGAATGGTTTGCTTGAGCACGTGGGTATGAAAGCCCATCAGTCCGGACGTGATGCCTCGGACGGTTCCAGCGCGTGCGCGGTGGCCTCGATCGCCATACGCACGTAGGCCGTGACGGCGGCCACCTGACCCGACTGCACCTGCTCGGCACGCGTGAGGGCTCGACCCACACGTTCCCGTAACGCCTCCTGCTGGGAGCGGTCCATCGTGAGGATGAGCAGCACCAGTTCGCGACCGCGCGTTCCGGTCCACGCGAGCGCCACATCGGCGAAGCCGTCGTGCTGGGGCCCGAGCCGCGACTCGATGCATCGCAGGAGCAGCAGGCTCCAGGTGGCCAGCCGGACACGGCGCTCAAGGGCCTCGTGGATGGCGGGGTCCGTTTCGGCATCCCCCTGGTAGAGGAGGTGCTCCTCAAGGGCGATGGCCCCGTCGCCAAGAGCCAGCCGGTGCTCGAAGAAATCGCGGTCGTCCTCGAACCATTCGTCCAGATCATCGGCCAATCCCTCAAGGGCCCGCGCGAGCCATGGGACAGCCGCATGCTGCATGCCCTCGGCTGCCAGACGCAGATGGGCACGTATCGCGGCATCGCTTGCGGGCGCGTCGTCCAGGTCGTCGGGGTCCTCCTCGGCGAGCAACGCGCGCAGACGCTCTGGATGCGCCCGCATCCACCGAAGCACCCCGTCGGGATCGAGGGGGCCTGTGGCTTCGTTGCTCACGAGCAGAGGCTACCCCGCTTCGGCAGGACGCCCGACTCCACAGTCCATCCACCACCACGTCCAGATCAAGGCCTTCGGCGTGCGCACCACGCGCAAGGGTGTCGCCGCCGCACAGGGTGTCGCGCCGGCAGTCATCTCGAATCGCGCCCTGCGCACGCTGGTGGTGCGGCCCAAGGTTGATCCCTCCCGCCCTGTGGCGGTCACGGGGTAGCGCATCCCGTTGGCCTTGGATGTCCATGGCACAATCGGCGCGATGAGCATCGGCCATGCGCACGACCATGATCACGGCCACACCCATGGGGGAGTGGACCCCGCGCTTCGGGATTCGCGTGCGGGCATGCGGGCGCTCATCATCTCGCTGGTCGTTCTGGGGTTCACAGCTGCGGTTCAGATTGTGCTGGTGGTCATCACCGGCTCGGTCGCGCTGCTGGCCGACACCGTGCACAACGTGGGTGATGCACTCACGGCGATCCCGCTGGGGGCAGCGTTTCTGCTGGGGCGAAAGCCCGCGACCGATCGCTTTCCGTACGGCCTGCATCGCACGGAGGACCTGGCCGGGCTGGCCATTGTGGCCATCATCTTCTTCTCGGGTGCCTACGCCATCTACGAGGCCATCAACCGGTTCCTCAACCCGCAGGACCCCACCTACCTGTGGATCGTGGTCATCGCGGGAGTCATGGGCTTCATCGGCAACGAGTGGGTGGCCGTGTACCGAATTCGCGTGGGGCGACGCATCGGCTCGGCGGCGCTGGTGGCCGACGGGCATCACGCCCGCGTGGACGGCATCACGTCGCTGGGCGTCGTGGTGGGCGCCGTCGGGGTGATGCTGGGGTTCCCGCTGGCCGACCCGATCGTCGGCCTCATCATCGGCCTCCTCATCATGAAGATCGTGTGGGACACGGCGAAGCACATCGGCAGCCGCATGCTGGACGGCATCGAGCCGGAGGTGGTGG
>Ga0105050_10005713_pt1 | contig 15813 bp, 9 predicted proteins | sample FRY01_FD_78088 | JGI IMG/M metagenome (GOLD analysis project Ga0105050, IMG submission 78088) | Freshwater microbial communities from Lake Fryxell liftoff mats and glacier meltwater in Antarctica - FRY-01 | ecosystem: Environmental > Aquatic > Freshwater > Ice > Glacier meltwater ... | reverse complement strand
TTTTAAGGCATTCTGTCTCCCGTAGCGAAACGGCTCCCCGTTCCGCCTCCCCATCACCGTTCACTTTGCTGTGTCCGATTTGTGTGTAAAGGGCAGGGCTTGCCCCAGTGGAGCGCATGATCAGTCAGCTAGCTTGATTGATCACCACCTCCCACGACGCAAGGTCGCAGGGGGCGCTCCCCCCCTCTCCGATCCTCGCCTCTCAAGCCCTCCACCAAAAAAGAAAATTCCAAGCAAATGTTCGGTAGATTATCATTGCGCCCTTGCGGAGTAGGCGTATTCTTACTATGTAATCACCCTGTAGCTGCAAGCATTTTCCCTCAATTACAATGAACCGTTCCTTTCCCAAGCATTTGAAAAACAGGGGATTTGCCCTTGTCGTCACGGTCTCGATACTCGTGTTGCTCGCCGTTGTGGCGGTCGGATTACTCACCCTCTCGACCGTGACGCTGCGCTCAAGCTCCCAAGGTTCCGCGCAGCTGGAGGCTCGATCCAACGCACGCCTGGCCTTGATGATTGCCTTGGGCGAGTTGCAGAAAACCATGGGCCCGGACCAACGCGTGTCTGCGGCGGCGGGGATTCTGGATGAAAATTCCGGATCATTGGCGATCGACGGGGTCGAGCATCCCTGGTGGACGGCGGTTTGGAGCACGAAGTGGGCCGGCCCCAACGGATCCAGCGAAAACGTCACTCCCTGGGTGCGGAATGACATCTCAGGTGGCTTGAGCGACCGGCGCTTTGCCGAGGGATTCGACCGGAAGAAGGAAGTGCTCGCTTACCTGGTGAGCGGCAATGAAGGGGGACGGAAACGACCAGGCAACCAGGCCTACCTCGATGCCGTCACCACGAAGCTGACCCCAAAGGAGGAGATCGTCTTGGTGGGACCAGGAACCCTGGGCGCGGCGGCAGCCGGCAGCGGCGACTCCAAAAACGTGGTTGCGAAACGGATTCCAACCAGGAATCGCACGCGGGAAGACGGAGCCTACGCATACTGGGTGGGTGACCTGGGCATCAAGGCCAACGTGGGACAGGTCGACCGGCATCAACAGGGCAACCCTCAGCGCGGGGGCGACGCGGTTGGAATGGAACGCCTCCTCAACGCCCAGGATATCGAAGAGGAGTTCGTGGCGAATCTCGGCACCATCGCGGTGAACGAGACCGACCGGATCGTCTCCGAGCAGTCCATCGCCCTCGCCAAAGGAATCCCCAAGAACAATGCCCAAGCCCACTTTCATGATATCACGCAGTCCTCGCGCAGCGTCCTGACAAACGTGCGTCAAGGCGGCTTGCAACGCGACCTGACCGCCTTTCTCAACAGCCCGTCGGGGAAGGTGCCGGACCTCATCATGGATGGGGCACGCGTCGCCTGGGGCATCGACCCTACCGACAAAATCATCGGACCCGCCAACTCAAAGGTTGCCGCCGAGCAGGGCACAAGATGGAGCGAGACCAAGTATCGTGACATCGCACCGTCCTTCGCCCTGTTCCGGCATTGGAACAAGATCGGTCAGGAACTGGCCTTTAATCAGCCGAATCGTGACATGCTTGCCCCGGCCTCGGCGAAGGATGGCGCCGACCTGCGGAGCATGATGAACAACAACGTCAACGTCTATGACCATGCGAACGAAAATCCGGCCGGATTTCTGCCTCACGATGAGTCGAATCTCGCGCCCGTGATGACGGAAGGCTCCATGTTTTACAATCTGGCCTCCTATCCGGACACCCCCGGATCGACCCGCTCGGAACACAATCTGCGAATCTGCCTCTACCCCCGGGTCGCACTCTGGAATCCCTATAACGTGGAGCTCGATCTAGGCGCGACCGTCGCTGAGCTCTTCGTCAACGGCAACAAGGACGTCGAGGTGAGATACGGCAACGGCGCCGCCCCAAGGAGGGTGCCGATTCCCTTTGGCCGGGGTTCGACAAGAATAGGCGTGAAATACGCCGGGACAGACAAGAGTCCCGCGCACTATGTGGGGACGATCCTTTTCACCCTTCCGGCTGTCAAAATTGCTCCCGGGGAAACCCTCGTCTTCAGCCCCAACAAGTCCGCAGAATACAAAATTGACACCATCTCCCAAAACACCCTTTCGCCGGACGTCGCCCCCGATCCCAGCAAGTATTACTGGGCGGACATGAATACCAAGCACACCCAGGCCCCCACCGAGTTCATCGAAAGTCCCGGGGGAGGAAACAGCTCCGGAGGCGACAACTACCTGATTGCCCTCAAGGCGGTCAGCGGGTCCTCACGCGGGGTCACCGATCTCGACTTCGACAGCCTGCCTCAAATCGCCTATACTAACGCCTCCCTCCAGGCCGGAGGGGGCGATGAGTTACCGGTGCTATGGAACTCCAGCGCCCCGGTGCAGGTGTATGCCCTCGCCACCACCCGTGACGTGCTTCCCGGTGGGGCCATTCCCGATGTGCGGACGCGGGATGGGATCCGCTTCCGATGGTGGAACGAGGAACTTCCCTCAAATGTCGCGGGCTCGGGTCAACTTCAGCGCGTCTCCAAGCATTTTCAGTCCGCGATTATCGCGAACTGGAACCCGCGGGCCGCCTACTACAGCCGGACCCCTTGGGACAACGTGACCGATCTGCCCCCCCACTTCTACGGCTGCTACACGCGGGATCTCTTTGATCAAGAAGTATCCTGGGCATCCATGGCCCCCCGGCTGCGGAATGGCAAGATGACGGGCAGCCCGTTCAGCCAACCGCTCGACGGCCCGGAACAACTGGTCCTCTTCGAGGTGCCCAGAAAGGAAACCGGCATCCCGTCCATCGGCTACCTGCGCCATCTCAAGCTCTCGGAGTTTGGATGGCATCCCAGCTACGCGATCGGAAACTCCCTGGCCGACCCGCGGGTCGGAAGAAAGACCACCAGCCCGGTCCTCGGACGTACGGAAGGTGCCAACAACGGATGGAACGAAAAACTCTTCGGTTGGCACAATAGTGGCGCGGGATACTGGGCCCAACTGACCCGGGAAATTCTCTTCGACCGCGCCGAAGACCACTTCGTCGTCTATGACCTGAGTTACGAGGCGAACTTCAACCTCTGGGACAACTACTTCATGTCCACCGGCACGGAGAACCAGAAGAAGGAATTTCTCGTCGATCCCCTCAAACATCCCCTCCCGAACGGACGAATCGGGCTCCGGGCCACCAGTGACAATCTCGAAGGCGACCTCAACGACTTCCACCGGGCCGCCACCCAGTTGATGCTGGAGGGAGGATTCAACGTCCACTCGACCAGCAAGGATGCCTGGAAGGCCATTCTCGCCACCACCGCCGACACCGAATTTGGCAGCACCGGAGCCATTCCCTTCCCGCGTCTCGTGAACCCCCCCCATGGAGAATGGCTGGATGCCAATCCCCGGGACAAGGAAGCCACCGCCGGCTTCCGCAGTCTGTCTGAAGACGAACTGGACGCCCTGGCCGAGCAGATCGTCCGGGAAGTCAAGGAACGCGCCCCGTTCTTCGGCTTGGCCGACTTCGTGAACCGCCGCCTCGCCGACAGTGAACACGGCAACAAGGGACCGATCGAGGCCGCCATTGACGCCGCCGGCATCAACAAGATCTTCGATCAGGAGTTTCCCCTGGATAACGATTATGCGCTGCCCAATGTTCAGTTTTTCAACATGAGTGACACCACCCGGCTGGATCAAACCCTGAAGCCATCGTCGACGGCATGGGGAATTCCCGGTTACCTCACCCAGGGAGACATCCTGCAGGTGGTCGGCTCCACCCTGAGCTCCCGCTCGGACACCTTCATGATCAGGGCCTACGGCGAGTCCGTCGATGCCGAGGGCAAGGTGCAGGCACGAGCCTGGTGCGAGGCGACCGTGCAACGCACCCCCGAACCAATCATTCCCGACCCGGCAGGAATAAACCCGGTCAAGTTGGCCGCCGGGGTAACCGACTACGGCCGCCGCTTCCGGCTGGTTTCCTTCCGCTGGATGACCCCGGAAGAGGTCTAGCCCGCAAGCTGCGCCGCAGCCCCTCCGGGCTCCGCACCACGCGGGACCTGCAGAAAATCCCCCTCTCCGCCTGATGATCGATAGCGTCCTTCGGGCCGACCGGAATGCGGCCGCCTGACAGGCCCCTCCCCGACCTCAGCAGCCGAACCGCGCAGTCTGGGGCTCCCCGGTCGAATTCGGCCGAATTCCCCACCCTCGCCCCCAATTCCAAAAGGAATCGTGGAATTCCGACCACTCTTTACACTGGTCACTCCTCTCGGAACGTTGATAACTAGGAACAATCACATGGAGTACGCCTCGGAAACCGAAGTCAGCAATGCGGGCAAGCACGTCCGCTCCCTCAGCACCGCCCTCAACCAGGTTCTCTTCGGTCAGGAGGAGCTCATCGATCTCGTCCTCACCGGCATCCTCGCCCGGGGCCACATCCTCCTCGAAGGCCTCCCCGGTCTCGGCAAGACGGAACTCGTCAAGGGCCTCTCCAAGTCCCTCCAACTCGACACGAAGCGCATCCAGTTCACCCCCGACCTCCTCCCCGGCGACATCACCGGCAACCCCGTCCTCCAGGAGGTGGAGGGCCATCGCCAGTTCGTCTTCCAGCCCGGCCCCATCTTCACCAACCTCGTCCTCGCCGACGAGATCAACCGCGCTTCCCCCAAAACCCAGTCCGCTCTCCTCGAGGCCATGCAGGAGCGCCGCGTCACGGTTCTCGGCCATACCCACGATCTCCCCCGCCCCTTCTTCGTCCTCGCCACCCAGAACCCCATCGAACTCGAGGGCACCTACCCCCTCCCCGAGGCCCAGCTCGACCGCTTCCTCTTCAAGCTGGACGTCACCAAAAACGACGTCGGCACCCTCGAGCGCATCGTCAACCACCGCGAACTCGGCACCGAGCCGGAAGTTTTGCAAATCATGGACGGCCAAACCCTCGACGAGGTCCTCTCCCTCGTCCGCCGCATCTTCCTCCCCGAGGTGGTCGGCAACTACATCGCCCGCCTCGTCGATGGCACCCACCCCGGACAATCCAACGCCGCCAAGAGCATCAAATACGGGGCCAGCCCCCGCGCCGCCCTCTCCCTCGCCTCCGCCGCCAAGGCCCGCGCCCTCATGAACGACCGCACCCACGCCAGCTTCGAGGATGTCAAATTCGTGGCCGCCGCCGTCCTGCGCCACCGCATCGTCCTGGACTACAATGCCCGCGTCGAGGGCCTCACCACCAACAACGTGGTGCACGACCTCCTCGAGGAAATCCCCTTCCAGGCCAACGCCACTCCCCGCACCCTTCAAGCCCAGACCCCCGCAACATCCTGATCACGAATCCCTTCATGTGCAGGCTGCTATCCGTCTTCCTCCTTCTCCTCGCCGGAGCCGCTCCTCTCGCGGCACAGAAGGTCCTTGTGGACCGCATCTACGATGAGAAGACCGGCACCCGGGTCCTCGTCACCGCCCTGACCTCCGAGCTCCCCACCTCCGGCTTCCTCCCGGTCCGGGTCAGCCTCCGCAACGGCGGCAAGATCGATCGCAACTGGTCCTTCCGCTTCACCTCCTACGACACCAGCTGGGCCGACGAGAGCAACGAGACGCGCTCCGATTTCTCCGGTTCCTGCGCCGCCGGTGAAGCCACGTCCTTCGAGTTTCTCGTTCCCCTCGTCACCGCCTTCCAGCAAAGTTTCTCCGCATCCACCGAACTCGACCTCAGCGTCTCGGCCACCGCCTATGCGTCCATCGATGCCAACATGAGTTCCTATTACGATCCCGAGTGGCCCTCCATCTTCATGAGTTCCTCGCTCTACAAGAAGAACGCCAGCATCCTCGACGCGGAAACCGAAGCGCATCTGGGAGGGACCTCTTCCTCCGGCGGCAGCGGCAGCTCGGTGCCCTTTGCCGGCCAGTTCGATCCAAAGCAACTTTCCGATCAATGGCTCGCCTACAGCGGCTACGACCACTGCCTGCTCACCGATGATGAATGGCGCGCCCTCAGCCCCGGAGCCCGCAGCGCCCTGCTCCAGTGGAACCGTTTCGGAGGCTCCCTCCTCATCTGCTCCTCGGACTCCTCCCTCCAACTCAAGGGCTTCGGCATCGAGGTGGACAAACCGGGCCTCCGGGAAACCTCCCGAAGCTGGGGCATGGTCGCGCTCCTCTCCACCCCCGCCTCCGGAGAACTCAACCCCACCGAAACCGTCGACCTCGTCGCCGGTACCATCCCCGCCACGCGCGGTGAAAACCGCCTCAAATCCCTCCGCAGCGACTTCTCCTCCCGTTGGCCGCTCCACTTCGTCTTCGGATCCAAGACGGCCCACATCGTCTTCTTCATCCTCGTCCTCATCGCCTTCGGCATCCTCGTCGGCCCGGTCAACCTCTTCGTCTTTGCCAAAGCCGGCCGCCGCCACCGCCTCTTCGTCACCACCCCCATCATCTCCATCGGGGCCAGTCTTCTGCTCATCGTCCTCATCGTCTTCCAGGACGGCTTCGGCGGCCGCGGCCAGCGCCTCCTCCTCATGGAAATCCGCTCCGACAATTCCGAGAACGCCGCCTTCCTCTCCCAGGAACAGATCGCCCGCACCGGCGTCCTCTTCGCCACCGCCTTCTCCACCACCGAACCCGCCTACCTCAGCCCCGTCCTCATCGAGGACTCCCGCTGGGCCCGGGTCACACAAAGCAACAACGGCGGCAACAGCCGCTACCAAACCAAGGTCCTCGAAAGCGGACTCCAGCTCGCCGGCGATTGGTTCCAGAGCCGCAGCGAACACGGCCACCTTCTGGAAGCCGTCCGCCCCACCCGCGGACGCATCGAACTGATCTCTCCCGCCCCCGATCCGGTCGTCACCTCCACCTTCGACTTCCCCCTCGAAACCCTCGTCCTCCTCGACAACGACGGCGGGATCTGGCGGGCCAGCAACGTCCAGCAAGGCCGCCAGACCACCCTCACTCCGATGCCTCCCGCCGAGTTCGCCTTGTGGAAACAGGAGGAGATCGACCGCTTCAGCGGGCGAAACCAAAAGCGCCTCATTCTCACCCTCGACCGCCCCACACACTTCGTCGCCACCAGTGAGGAAGCCCCCGGCATTTCCACCCTCGAATCCATCTCCTGGAAAGGCACCCACGCCGTCCTCACCGGCCCGGTCTTCACTCCCTGATCATTTCCATGAGCGAACACGCCATCTCCGTCCGCAACCTCTTCCGCTACTTCGGCACCCTGAAGGCGGTCGATGGAGTGTCCTTCGACGTGCCCCATGGCTCGGTCTGCGGATTCGTCGGCGCGAACGGCGCAGGCAAGACGACCGCCATGCGCATCCTCGCCACTCTCGACTACCCCACCATGGGCGGTGCCGAAATCTGCGGAATCAACGTCGTCAACCACCCCGACAAGGTCCGCTCCCTCATCGGCTGGATGCCCGACCACTTCGGAAACTACGAGCACATGACCGTGCTCGAATACCTCGACTTCTATGCCCGGGCCCTCGGCTACCGCGGCGCCGAACGCCGCGCCCGCATCGAGGAGGTCATGGCCTTCGCCGACCTCGTCCCTCTCGCCGACCGCCTTTCCAACAAACTCTCCAAGGGCATGACCCAGCGCCTCTGCCTCGGCCGCGCCCTCATCCATGACCCCCAGATCCTCATCATGGACGAACCCGCCGCCGGCCTCGACCCCCGCGCCCGCGTCGAACTCAAACACCTCATCCGCCTCCTCGCCGAGGAAGGCAAGACGATCTTCATCTCCTCCCACATCCTCTCCGAACTCGGCGAGATGTGCGACTCCCTCCTCTTCATCAATGCCGGCCGCATCGTCCACCACGGCGACGCGGAATCCCTCATGCAGGGCTCCGACGCCGCCGGCGGCGCCTACTACGACGTGCAGGTCCTTGGAAATCCACAGGCCGTCTCCGATTGGGTCGTCCTCAATCCCGATGTCGAGGTGGCCGAGTCCCGCAAACGGGGGTCCCGCATCCGCATTACCGTCAACGATCCGGAAAAATCCGCCGAAATCCTCCGCCGCATGATCCGCGACGGCCTGCAGGTGGTCGAGTTCCACCGCGAGCAGCGAAACCTCGAGGACGCCTTCATCGACATCCTCGGCAAGATCGAGCAGAGCAACGCCCAGGCCGCCGTCCTTCCCGTCACGCACCATGGATGACGCCAACCCAGCCCTCGTTTCCGCTCCCGGACCGGCCCTCCCCCCCGACCTCCCTCCCCCGCCTCTGGAGCGCATCAACGACTTCCCCGATGGCATCAGCCCCATGCTCGTCAAGGAACTCCGACAGGGCCTCCGCACCTACACTTTCGTCATCCTCTTCCTCGTCCTGCAGGGACTCCTCGCCCTCGTCCTCATGACCACCGGCGCCGCCACCAGCGCCTCCTCCTCGGGTGGCGCGGGCGACCTCGTCTCCCAGATCATCTTCTGCTTCTTCTCCCTCGCCGTCCTCGTCATTCAACCCCTCCGCGGCGTCTCCGCCATCTCCCTGGAGATCAAACAGAACACCATCGACCTCATGGTGCTCACCCGCCTCAGCGCCTGGCGCATTGTCTGGGGCAAATGGTGCTCCATCGTCAGCCAATCGGCCCTCATCCTTCTCGCCATCCTTCCCTATCTCATCCTCCGTTACTTTTTTGGAGGCATGCAGTTGTTCGCGGAGCTCTTCCTGATGCTCTACATCTTCATCATCTCCGGCACCCTCACCGCCATCACCGTCGGCCTCTCCGCCGTCCCCAGCGTCCTCATCCGCGGCATGATCCCCATCGCCGGAGCCATCGCCATGAGCATCTTCGTGCTCTGGGGGCTCACCCCCTCCCTCTACGTCTTCGTCGGCTACCTCCTGCCCTCCTCCCATGAATTCCTCGGAGCCATCGGCTTCCTCGCCCTCACCCTCTACATCGGCTATTTTTTTCTCGATATGGGGGCCAGCATGATCGCCCCCGCCGCCGAGAACCGCGCCACCCGCAAACGCCTCATCGGCCTCGGCGTCTTCACCGTTTCCTACTGGATCCTCCAGGCAATGGATCCCGACATCGCCCTCGCCGGCGCCCTCGTCGTGATGGCCCTCATCTCCCTCGACATCCTCACCGAACGGGCCGACTTCCCCCGCATCGTCTGCGGACCGTTCCTGCGCTTCGGCACCCTCGGCCGCCTCGTGGGCCGCCTGCTCTACCCCGGCTACGCCTCCGGCGCACTCTTCTTCGCCTTCCTCACCGTCCTCCTCGTCGTCTTCCTCATGCTGCAAACCAAACTACAGGGGCCCGCTCTCCGGATCTGGGCCACCACCGGCACCTCCATCGCGGTGATGATCTTCCCCGCCGCGATCATGCAACTCTTCGCCCGGAAATCCACCCAGCGCTTTTCCCTCTACATCTCGCTCCAACTCATCTGCTTTACTCTCGCCATCATCTTCAGCGCCCTCTTCGACTACCTCACCGACAAGACCCTCCTCTGGATCTTCTGTCCCATCCCCACCGTCCTTGTCCCGCTCATCGACGAGGTCTGGACGGCGGGCAATCAACTCACCATCACCTTCGTCACCTGGGTCCTCGCCGGACTCTACTACCTCCTCGTCCTCGCCGGGGCCCTCCCTCATCTTGGCCGCATGAGTCGCCTGGAGAACGAGCAACTCCATCGGGAGGACTTCCAATCATGATGTCGCCCGACGACCTGAAGAGCGCCTTCGCCTCCGCCTCGGTCTGCGCCGAAAAGCTGCGCCTCCCCCTCCGCTCCCGCGTCTGGAAAGGCCAGGCCGGCGAATTCCTCGGCGCGGGCGTCGGTTCCTCCCTCGATTTCCAGGACCAACGCACCTACGTCCCCGGCGACGACCCGCGCCACATTAACTGGCAGGCCTACGCCCGGTCCGGCAACTACACGATGAAACTCTACCGCGAGGAAGTCCGCCCGGTCATCGACCTGGTCTTCGACACCTCCGCCTCGATGTTTTTCGAACGCCGCAAGGCCACCCGCTCCTGCGAGCTGTTCTACTTCCTCGCCGAAAGCGCCTCCCGCGCCGGGGCCGCCCTCCGCATCTACCTCATCGTCGCCGGCCAGATGCGACCCATCCCCTACGAGGCGGTCTTCACCCACCAATGGTGGACCGAAGCCAGGCGCCTGCAGGAGGCCGACCCCTCCGCCCCTCCCTCCCTCGAGAAAATTCCCTTCCGCCCCAACGCCTTCCGCGTCCTCCTCTCCGATCTTCTCTTCCTCGCCGATCCCAACCACATCATTCGCATCCTTGGTCAACGCCAGGGCAGTCCGATCATCTTCGCGCCGTTCACCTTGGCGGAGGCCAATCCCGACTGGCACGGCAACTACGAGTTCATTGATGCCGAACTCGGCTCCCGCCACCCGCACCGCATCGAGCCCTCCGTCCTGGCCCGCTACAAGAAGGCCTACGCGAACCATTTCTCCATCTGGAAAACCTCCACCCAGCGCTACAACGCCGCCCTCGCCCGCGTCGGTGCCGAACTCAATCTCGAATCCGCCCTCCATGCCGAAGCAATCTCCTCCGGCGCCCTCGAAGTGACCAACGGATGAATCTCATCATCACCAACCCCCTCGGATTCTGGGCGCTCTTCGGCATCCCGGCAGTCATCCTCATCCACTTCCTCCAGCGCCAGGCCCGCATCATCCCCGTCAGCACTCTCTTCCTTCTCGCCCAAACCCAGCGCGAATCAGTCAGCGGCCGCCGCTTCGACCGCATCACCAATTCCATCCCCCTCTGGCTGCAACTCCTCATGGTCCTCCTCCTCACCTGGCTGCTCATCGAACCCCGCCATGTCAAACCCGCCTCCACCCAACAGGTCGCCGTCATCCTCGACAGTTCCGCCTCCATGACGGTCTTCAAGGAATCCCTCAAGGAAAACCTCGCCTCCAAACTCCCCGACCTTCGGGGCTCCGCCTCGCGCCTCCAACTCTACCTCTTCGAAAGCGATCCCGACAAGCCGACCATCTACTCCGGTGACAACATCGAGGAGGCCATCGCCGCGGTAGAGGCCTGGGCCCCCGCCGCCGGTGCCATCGATCCCACCAGCGCCCTCCGTCTCGCCCGGAGCCGCGTCAACCGCGAGGGCCTCCTCATCTACGTCACCGACACCCCCGTCGAGAGCCTCCCCTTCGACGCCCAGGTCCTCGCCATCGGCGACGCCCAACCCAACTGCGGCTTCACCGGCGTCTCCTTCGACACCGAGGACGGCAAACTCACCTGGCAGGCCGTCATCCGAAACTACTCCGACGAAACGATCACCCGCAACTGGCAGGTCCAGTTCGCCGACGGCAGCCTCAGCCAACCCCGCGAGGTCGCACTTTCCAAGGGCGGCATGGCTACCATCGCCTCCGCCTTCCCCGACGGCAGTGACAACCTCCGCGTCATCCTCGATCCCGACGGATTCCCCCTCGACGACCAACTCCCCCTCGTCCGCCCCGTCCCCAAGGCCCTCAATCTCTGGACCAACACCGCGCCGAAGTTTGCTGACTTCAACGACCGCCTCTCCAACAGCTTCCCCAATGTCGCCTTCGTCAACGATTCCGCCTCCGCCGACATCTCCCTCGTCTCCTACGACCCCCTTTCCCCCGAACTCCCCGCCGCCGACAGCATCGTCGTGGTCGATGAAACCACTCAGAGCCGCAACTACCTCCGCGGCGGCATCGTCGCCAAAAAACACCCCCTCATGGACGGCCTCAACTGGCAGTCCCTCCTCGTCCGCGAATCTATCGCCCTCGAACTCACCCAGGCCGACGAGGTCCTTCTCTGGCAGGGCGACCGCCCCCTCATCGCCCTCCGCGAGACCACCGTCTTCGACGAAACCACCGATGCGGACGGCAAGATCATCACCGGAAAGGCCCGTCCCATTGCCCAGCTCATCCTCAACTTCGATCCGACCCTTTCCAACGCCTTCAAACTCCCCGCCACCGTCGGCCTCCTCCACCGCTTCTGCGAAAACCTGCGCGACCGCAAAATCGCCCACGAATCGCGCAACACCGAGACCGGCCAATCGATCACCGTCTCCGCCCATCAAGGCCCCGACGCCAAGCCGCTCGTCTTCACCATCTTCGGCCCCGACGGTAAGGCCAGCGACGAAAAATCCATCCCCCTCGAGCGCGCCCGGGACCTCCGCGCGCCCGCCACTCCCGGCTTCTTCACCATCCGCCAGGGCGGCGAGCTCCTCCTCACCTCCGGTGCCCACTTCGCCGACACCCGCGAAGCCGACCTCCGCCTCTGCGCCTCCGAGGACAACGTCTCCGCCCTCACCGGCCAGGCCGTCGATCTCCACACCCGCGAGGACCACCTCTGGCGCCTCTGGGTCCTCCTCATCCTCACCGCCCTCGTCTTCGCCTGGTATTTCACCAAGGAACGCCCCAAAAGCGAAGACCCCGACCCCCCTGGGACCGCGGACTTTAGTCCGCCCCAACACCCATCACCCCAATGACCCCCAATCCCTCCCTCCATCCCCTCTCTCCTCACGCTCCTCCCCTCCGGCCTCCGGCCTCCGGGCTCTTCCCCCGATAACCAATAACTGATAACCGATAACTGAAGTGTCCTTCCAAGCTCCAGAGTGGTTCTTCCTCCTCGCCGTCTTCCTCTTCCTCGGCTGGTTCCTGCCGCGCCTGCGACTCTGGCGCCCGCTTCGCGCCCTACTCCTCATCGCTCTCACTCTTCTCCTTGCCGACCCACAACTCACCCGCAGCGAGAACAGCCTCGACCTCTGGGTCCTCCTCGATCGCTCCGAATCCACCGCGGACCTCATCGACAAGGGCCTCCCCGAGTGGAAAAACCTCCTCCGCAGCCACAAGCCCAGCCGCCGCGACAACCTCCTCCTCGTCGACTACGCCTCCGAGGTCCTCGAGCAGGGCCAGGCCGAGAACGCCCTCTACACCGGCAGCCGCAAGCTGACCCGCACCAACCTCGCCATCCAGAACGTCCTCGCCCTCGCCGATGCCAAACGCCCCGCCAGGGTCCTTGTCTTCACCGATGGCTTCGCCACCGAACCCCTCACCGAGGCTGCCGCCAAACTCAAGGCCCGCGGCATCCCCCTCGACTACCGCCTTGTCCGCGAGGACACCAGCAACGACTACAACCTCGCCCGCCTCGAACTCCCCGTCCGCACCCAGGTCGGCGAGCCCTTTGTCCTCGGCGTGGCCGTGCGCGGCTTCAAGGACGGCTCCATCCCCCTCCGCATCTACCGCGATGGCCAACCGCTCACCCCCGACGGCACCATGGCCGACATCGTCGATGGCGTCGCTAAAGTCGAGTTCACCGACCGCATCAGCAGCGTCGGCTCCTACCACTACACCGCCGAGATTCTCCCCGAGGAGGACGCCCACCCCGGCAACAACCGCGCCGAACGCTGGATCGAGGTCACCGGCGGCCCGCGCATCCTCCTCGTCACCAAATACACCGACGACCCCGTCGCCACCTCCCTCCAGAACCAGGGCTTCACGGTCGAAACGGTCAACGACTCCAACTCCCTCCGCATCGGCCAACTCGCCGGCAGCCGCGCCGTCATCATCAACAATGTCCCCGCCTTCGAGATGCCCGGCGAATTCCTCGACGCCCTCAACTTCTACGTCCGCGATCAGGGCGGCGGCCTCCTCATGGTCGGCGGCAAGCAATCCTTCGGCTCCGGTGGCTACTTCCAGAGCAGCGTCGATGCCCTCCTCCCCATCTCCATGGAACTCAAGTCCGAGCACCGCAAACTCGCCGTGGCCATGGCCATCGTCATGGACCGCTCCGGATCCATGGCGGCCGGCGTCCCGGGTGCCGCTGGCAAGGCCCTCACCAAAATGGATCTCGCCAACGCCGGCGCCGCCAAAGCCATTGAACTTCTAGGGGGCATGGACCAAATTTGCGTTTATGCCGTGGACAGCGAGCCGCACACCATCATCAAGCTCACCCCCGTCGGACAGAAGAAAAAGGAACTCATGACGCAGGTCCGCAAGGTCAGATCCAGCGGCGGCGGCATCTATGTTTATCGCGGCCTTAAACCCGCCTGGGACGACCTCAAGAAAGCCGACATCGGCACCCGCCACATCATCCTCTTCTCCGACGCCGCCGACTCCGAGGAACCGGGTGCCTACAAGACCCTCCTCAAGGAGATCACCGACGCTGGCGGCACCGTCTCCGTCATCGGCCTCGGCACCAAGGCCGACATCGATGCCAAACTCCTCGAGGACATCGCCAAGCTCGGCAACGGCCGCATCTTCTTCACCGACCGACCCCTCGACATCCCCAAACTCTTCGCCCAGGAGACCGTCACGGTGGCCCGCTCCGCCTTCATCGAGGAGCCCGTCGGCGCCAAACCCACCGGCCAATGGTCCGAGATCTCCCCCAAACCCTTCGACTGGCTCGCCCAGGTCGACGGCTACAACCTCTCCTACCTCCGCGAGGACGCCACCGCCTCCCTCTCCTCGCTGGATGAATACCTCGCCCCCCTCGTCTCCCACACCCGCCGCGGCATCGGCCGCACCGCCGCCGTTTCCTTCCCCCTCGGCGGCGAATACTCCGAAGGCATTCGCACCTGGCCCGCTTACGGTGATTTCGTGCAAACCATCGGCAGGTGGTTGATGGGAGAGGAGTTGCCTCCAGGCCTCGGCCTCCGCCACCGCATGGAAGGCACCCGCCTCACCGTCGATCTCCTCTACGACACCGACGAATGGTCGCAGCGCTTCGCCAACGAACCCCCGCGCATCAAACTCCTCGAAGATACCGGCACCTCCACCCCCTACGAGATCGCTTGGAAACGCGTCGCCCCCGGCCACTTCTCGGTCAGCCGCGAACTCGATGAGGGCGTCGTCGTCCGTGGTGCCGTCCAGGCCGGTCCCCACGGCATCCCCTTCGGCCCCATCGTCGTCGGCACCTCCGCCGAATGGACTTTCGACCCTGATCGCCTCGCCGAGCTCCGCTCCGTTTCCCGCATCAGCGGCGGCCGCGAACTCCTCAAGCTCGAGGAAGCCTGGCTGCGCCCGCCGGCCATCCACTCCACCGACCTCCGCCTTTCCCTCTTCATCGCCATCCTCTGCCTCATGCTCTTCGAGGCTCTCATCTCCCGCATGGGCTGGAGCCTCCCGCGCTTCTCCCTCCCCCAGCGCAAACCCCGCACCACCCCCGCCCCTGCCGACGAGTTCGATTCCCCCGCCGAACGCCCCAGCATCACCAAACCCGCCGCGAAACCTTCCACGCCCGAGTCCCCCTCCTCCGATCCTCCGCCGGAGCCACCCCCCTCGCCCGGCGAATCCGAAATCCAACGCCGCTCCCGTTTCGACCGGGCCAAACGCCGCCGCTGATGTTCGGCAACGACCACAAGCCCCGCGCCCTCGTCAACCTCCTCGACGACCTCCCCGAGGACCGCTCCGTCGAGCACTTCGCCGAAGTCTGCCAACTCGCCGACGGCGCGGTCCGCATCGAACGCATCGTCTCCTACGGCCAGACCTCCCCCGAAGACTTCTGGTATGATCAGGACGAGGACGAGTGGATCCTCATCCTCAAGGGCGAAGCCCGCCTCCAGATGGAAAAGCACGAGGAACCCGTCCACCTCACCCCCGGCGACTCCCTCTTCCTCCCCGCCCACTGCCGCCACCGCATCACTTGGACCACCCCCAACGCCCCCACCATCTGGCTCGCCGTCTTCACGTAGTGCAGGCTTCAAGCCTGCAACTGGCCGGCGGATATCCGTTCCGGCGTCCTGTCTCGGGGCCAGGATCAAGCACCCCTCGCAAAGCTGATCGAGGAGCCGCCCCTCTCCCCCCCCCCCCCCCCCCCCCCCCCCCCCCCCCCCCCCCCCCCCCCCCCCCCCCCCCCCCCCCCCCCCCCCCCCCCCCCCCCCCCCCCCCCTCTCTCCCTGCTCTGGCGTGTTGGGGCTGGGT
>Ga0105050_10005705_pt1 | contig 15821 bp, 12 predicted proteins | sample FRY01_FD_78088 | JGI IMG/M metagenome (GOLD analysis project Ga0105050, IMG submission 78088) | Freshwater microbial communities from Lake Fryxell liftoff mats and glacier meltwater in Antarctica - FRY-01 | ecosystem: Environmental > Aquatic > Freshwater > Ice > Glacier meltwater ... | reverse complement strand
GGGACTCCTTGGTTGTTTGTTTTGCAACAAAAAAACTTACCACAGAGCCCGGTGGACGTCTATATTCTTAAACGATTACATTGTCTTTTGTTGTGTCCGGCTTAAGATCTTACCTATGAGTAGTGCTACGTCTCTGATTCCAGAAAACTCCATACTAATGGTTGTGAGATCGGGCATTCTCGCGAGAACGGTTCCCATCGCCATTACCGGGCGTGACCTCACTATCAATCAAGACTTAAAAGCGTTTTGCCCCAACGCCACCATTAGCGCGCGGTTTCTATATCACTTGCTAGAGTCGAAGATGGATGTTCTCCTCGCGATGGTCAGCCGCGGCGCGACCGTTCACCGTTTGATGACGGAACAGATTCGTTCACTCGACTTCATCCTTCCTCCGTTGGCCGAACAACAACGGATCGTCGACGTGCTGGACGAAGCGTTTGCCGCCCTCGCCACCGCCCAAGCCAACGCCGAAAAGAACCTCCAAAACGCCCGTGCGCTGTTTGAAAGCCACCTCCAATCCGTCTTCACCCACCGCGGCCCCGGCTGGGTCGAAACAACCCTCGGTAAAGCATTTGACGTACGTGATGGAACTCACGACTCACCGAAGTACCACTTAACTGGATTCCCCCTCATTACTTCCAAGAACCTAAAACGAGACGGGCTGTCTTTCGATAACGTAAAACTAATCAATGCGGATGATTATAACAAGATCAACGAACGAAGCGCGGTCAGTCGAGGCGATGTGCTTTTCGCAATGATTGGCACAATTGGTAATCCGACACTTGTGGACGTAGAGCCAAACTTCGCCATTAAGAACGTCGCGCTTTTCAAGAACCCGCACGAACAGGATACCGCATTCTTAAGACACTATCTCGCGTCCGCGTGGGTCATCTCTAAAATGATGGAGGACGCCAAGGGCACCACGCAGAAGTTCGTGGGTTTGGGGTATCTTCGAGGTTTCCCTATCAACCTCCCGCCGAAAACGACCCAACGGGAAGTGGTCGCCAAACTCGACGCCATCGCCACCGAAACCCAACGCCTCGAAGCCATCTACACCCAAAAGCTCCAAGCCCTCGCCGAACTAAAGAAGTCCCTCCTACACAAGGCCTTCGCGGGAGAACTCTAAGCCCATGCCTCACGCCGAGACCAGCCAGTCATCCCTCATCTTCTACCAGACAACGGCCGTGACGCGCCACCTCAAAGCCGTCTTGGCCGAGGGCGAACTGAGCGCGGCAGCAACTTGTAAGAACTACTTACAAGTTCGAACTGAGGGCGCGATGGACGGCCATTCAGTTGTAAAGGATTCCTTTACAACTGAATCCCGCGACAACTACTCAGCGGTCCGTTTCTGTAATTGCTATAGGATCATAGCGAAGGATCCTCGCGCCGGTTGTGAGTATTGGACGCCATCGAATCCTAACGAGGCTAGGTTTACATACACGACAAATGTCGCAGAAGATCAACCGCCCGTCGTCCCAGGTCATTGACTGAAAGGTCCGTAACCGCAGCCCCGCGCCGTCACCAGCGCATTGTGAGACATCATTGATGAACAAAGAAAACCACAAGATTGACGCGGACGACCGGAAGGTCTTCGAAGTCCTGAACGCCCGCCGATATACCATCGACTACTTTCAGCGCGAGTACAGTTGGGAACAGAAGCACATAGCCCAACTGGTCACCGACCTGACCGAGACCTTCCTCGGCGCCTACACCACGGGCGACCAGCGGACCGCTGTTGCGAACTACAACAACTATTACCTCGGACCTTTTGTGGTCAGCGAAAGGGATGGGGCCAAGAGTATTATCGACGGGCAGCAGCGCCTCACGTCTTTGACGCTCTTCCTAATCTTCCTCAACAACCTGCAAAAGGAGACCGGCGGAAAGGAAAGCATCGAGCCGCTCATCTTCTCGGAGCAGTACGGCGAGAAATCCTTCAACATCCAAGTCGAGGAACGGAAAGCATGCCTAGAGAAGCTGTTTCAAACGGGCAGCTACGATGTCCAGCCGGACGATGATGAATCCACACGAAACATGGTGAGTCGCTACAATGATATTATCGAAGCATTCCCCGAAGAGATCAAAGGCAACGCGTTCCCCTACTTCCTCGATTGGTTGAAATACAACGTTGTGCTAGTCGAGATCACCGCCTACTCAGATGATAACGCCTATGCCATCTTCGAATCGATGAACGACCGCGGTCTGAATCTGAACTCCACAGAGATGCTCAAAGGCTACATCCTTTCGCGCTTCGCTCTGCCGAAGGACCGTGAACAAGCCAACGCATTCTGGAAAGAGAAGATTCAAGAGCTCCATGGCCACGGCAAAGATGAGGACCAAAAGTTCTTTCAGGCCTGGATGCGTAGCCAGTATGCCGACACCATCCGGCAAGGCAAAGCCGGGGCATCCAATGAGGACTTTGAAAAGATTGGCACCCGATTTCATAGCTGGTTTCGCGACAACTTGGGAAAGGTTGGGCTGAACGCCAGTTCATCGGCCAATTTTTCCACCTTCGTGCACCGAGACATGAAATTCTACCTACGTGCTTATCTCGACATCCTCGCTGCACAGAAGGAGGAAAGGCCCCAGTGGGAGCATGTTTTCTACCACAAACAATTCGGTATCGCTGACTCGCTGAGCTATCCGTTGTTGCTCGCTGCGCTGCAATCCACGGACTCACCGGAAACTGTGCGGGAAAAAATCAACACCGTGGCTCGATACATGGAGACCTTCGCCGTCCGGCGCGCCGTGAACTCCCGTAGGTTCGCGGCAAGCTCGATCCGATACACCATGTATTCACTCGTCAAGGAAATCCGCGGGATGGGCCTCGATGCCTTGAAGACGGTCCTAGGTAAAAAGCTCTCAGGCATGGACGAGAAATGGGACGGCTTGGCCAACTTCCGATTAAATGGCACGAATAAGTCATTTGTGAAATTTCTGCTCTCGAGAGTCACCGGGTTTATTGAGCAAGAGACGGGACCCTCCACAAGCTTCTCAAACTATTTCAGTAACACGAAAGCAAAAGCTTATGAGATCGAGCATATCTGGGCTGGCAAGTTCGGGGAACACCGAGACGAGTTTAGCCAGGTTCATGAGTTCGAAGATTACCGAAACCGCATCGGCGCCTTGTTGTTGCTGCCCCAGGGCACGAACCAGTCTTATGGCGCAAAGCCTTACGCCGAAAAGGTCGAGCATTACTTGAAGGAGAACTTGCTCGCGAAGTCCCTTCATCCTAAAGCGTATGAGAACAATCCAAATTTCGTCAAGATGGTTGAATCGCTCGGTCTCGGATTCAAGGCGCACTTGACGTTCGCCAGGGTGGACATCGACGAAAGGCAGTCGCTGATCCAGCGAATTTGCGGGGCTATCTGGAATGGGAGTGACGCGCCATGAACGCACAGGATACCAGCGACGTGAACATCGATAGCTGCGCCGAGACAGATCGCAGTTTCGCGCGGGTTTGGATACGAGGCCATCTTGGAATCCACCCGAAGTTCCGGATGGTTCGTTGGCGTCGTCGGACCTTGCGTGACCTTGTCTCTGTGCAGTGGGTGCATGATGCCGGGAGTTACCACCATGGCTGACAAGTCCAAACAACCCCTCGGGTCGGCCAGCCACTTCCTCGTTTATCAGGCTGAAGACGGCAAGCTGAAGCTCGACGTGCGGTTTGAGGGCGAGACTGTCTGGCTGACCCAGCAGTTGATGGCCGAGCTGTTCCAGTCGAGTAAACAGAATATTGGCCAGCACTTGAAGCGCATCTTCGAAGAGGGCGAGCTGGACGAGGCGGCAGTAGTAAAGAAATTCTTTACTACTGCCGCCGACGGCAAGCAGTACGAGACCCACTTCTATAATCTGGACGCAATCATCTCGGTCGGTTACCGAGTCAAAAGTGCGCTGGCGACCCGTTTCCGAATCTGGGCCACCCAGCAACTGCGGGAGTATATCGTCAAGGGATTCGTGATTGACGACGAGCGTTTGAAGAACCCCGACCGTCCCTTCGACTATTTCGATGAGCTTATCCGGCGGATTCAGGACATCCGCACATCCGAGAGGCGTTTCTATCAAAAGATCACGGACATCTACGCGACCAGCGTGGACTATGACCCGACCGAAGAGACCAGCATCACCTTCTTCAAGACCGTGCAAAACAAGGTGCACTGGGCCATCACCGGGAAGACCGCGGCAGAGATCATCCATAGCCGCGTGGACGCCAACAAGCCGAACCTCGGGCTCACGAGCTGGCGCGGAGCGACCATCCGCAAGAAGGACCTAGCGGTCGCGAAGAACTACCTGAGCGAGCCGGAGATGTTGGCGCTGAACAACCTCATCGAGCAATACTTGGTCTTTGCGGAGGGCCAGGCTATGCGCCGGACACCGATGTATATGGTGGATTGGCTGAAGAAGCTGGATGGGTTCCTAACCCTCAACGAACGAGACATCCTGACTCACGCGGGGCGCATCTCGCACGACATGGCCGTGTCGAAGGCAGGACTGGAATACGACAGTTTCAAGGCCCTCGCCGCCGTCGCGCCACGCGCCGTAGACGCGGATTTCGAAAAAGCGGTAAAACAATTGCCGAAGCCGGCGCCCAAGCCCCGAAGGAAAAAGCAGCCATGAACGAAGCGGATACCAGGGCCCAACTGATTGACCCCTCGCTAAAGGCGGCGGGCTGGGGTGACGACGCAGGTAGCCGCGTCCTCCGCGAGTACCACATCACGAACGGGCGCCTCGAAGGCCATGGCAAGAGGGGCAAGGCCCAGATAGCCGATTACGTGCTCGTGTACCAGAACACCAAGCTCGCTATCATCGAGGCCAAGAGCAACGACCTAAGCGTGACCGAGGGCTTAGGCCAGGCCAAGGCCTATGCCAAAAAGATGACGTTACGGTTCACTTACGCGACGAACGGGCTCGGCATCTACGGCGTGGATATGGAGACCGGCCATGAGGAGGCCGTCACCAAATACCCGACGCCCGCCGAGCTGTGGGCCATGACCTTTAAGGAGCAGAACGCGTGGCGTGACCGCTTTGCGGCCGTCCCCTACGAAGACAAGAGCGGCGCCTGGGCACCCCGCTACTACCAAGACATCGCGGTCGAGCGTGTGCTTGAGGCCATCGCCGCGAAGAAGACGCGGATGCTGCTGGCGCTGGCGACGGGGACTGGCAAGACGGCTGTCGCATTTCAGATCGCGTGGAAGCTCTACCACAGCCGCTGGAGCCTATCCGAGGGGCCACAGCGGATCCCGCGGACCCTCTTTCTGGCCGACCGCAACATCCTCGCGAACCAGGCCTTTAACGCTTTCTCCGCTTTCGATGCCGACGCGCTGGTGCGGATCTCGCCTGACGAGATCCGCAAGAAGAAGAAAGTGCCAAAGAATGGCAGCATCTTCTTCACCATCTTCCAGACTTTCATGTCGGGCAAGGGCAACGGCGAGAACGAAACCGAAGACAGTGAGGAGGGCGACGAAGAAGATATCGGCGAGTCGAAGCCCTACTTCGGCGAATACCCACGAGACTTCTTCGACTTCATCGTCGTCGACGAGTGCCACCGCGGCGGCGCCAACGACGAGAGCTCGTGGCGGGGCATCCTCGAGCACTTCGCCCCGGCGGTGCAGCTTGGCCTGACGGCGACCCCGAAGCGCAAAGACAACGTGGACACCTATGCCTATTTCGGCGAGCCGGTCTACGAGTACTCGCTGAAGGAGGGCATCAACGACGGGTTCTTGACGCCCTTCCGCGTGAAAGAGATCTCCACGACCATCGACGAGTACATCTTCAAGCCGGACGACATCGTGGTCGAGGGCGAGATTGACGCGGACCGCCGCTACACCGAGAAGGACTTTAGCGGCTCCGTCATCGAGATTACCGAGCGCGAGAGGGCGCGGGTGAGACTCTTCATGGAGATGATCGACCAGCGGGAGAAGACCCTCGTCTTTTGCTACAGGCAGGCCCACGCGCTGATCGTCCGCGACCTTATCAACCGGGCGAAGACCAGCAAAAACCCCGACTACTGCGTACGAGTGACGGCGGACGACGGCAAGGTCGGCGACGAGCACCTCCGCGACTTCCAGGACAACGAGAAGACCATCCCGACGATTTTGACGACCTCGCAAAAGCTGTCGACCGGCGTGGACGCGCGCAACGTGCGAAACATCGTGCTGATGCGGCCGGTCAACTCAATGATAGAGTTCAAACAGATCATAGGGCGCGGCACCCGGCTCTACGACGGCAAAGACTACTTCACCATCTACGACTTCGTGAAGGCGCACCACCACTTCCAGGACCCCGAATGGGACGGCCCGCCCGAGGCCCCCGAGCCCGGCGCCATCGTCGCAGGTCGAACGGCGAGCGTCGCAGAAGACAGAGAGCGTTACGACGGCGAAGGCGACGAGGACGATGGTAAGCCAAAGCGCCCCTCGGTCATCCGGGTGAAGCTAGCCGACGGCAAGGAGCGAACCATCCAAAGCATGGTCGCGACCACCTTCTGGAGCTCCGACGGCAGGCCCATGTCAGCCGCCGAGTTCCTGGAGTCCCTGTATGGCGCCCTACCTGCCCTCTTCAACGACGAGGCCGAGCTACGCGCCCTCTGGAGCGTCCCCGCCACGCGTAAGACCCTCTTGGAGCGGCTCGCCGAGGCAGGCTTTAGCCGAGGCGACCTCGGCGAGATGCAAAAAGCCGTCGCCGCCGAAAAGAGCGACATCTACGACGTCCTCGCCTACGTCGCCTTCGCCTCCACCCTGCTGACCCGAGAGGCCCGGGCAACCCAAGCCGTAACCAAAGCCCGGACCGGCCTCACCGCGCCCCAGAGCGCCTTCATCGACTTCGTCCTCGACCATTACATCCGCGAGGGCGTCGACGAGCTAGACGACGCCAAGCTGGCCCCCCTGCTCAAGCTCCACTTCGGCGACATCAACGACGCCCAGCGCAAGCTCGGCCCAGTCGGAACCATCCGAGAGCTGTTCATCGGCTTCCAGAAGCACCTCTACGAAAAAGCCCAAGCCGCCTGATTGATGGACTGTCGGAACTTTTCGTTCCTGAGCGGCCTTGGGAGTTGTTTGACCAAAGTGACGTGAGTTACACTACCCAAGAACACGCACCTTCTTCTCCCAAGGAAACCTCCTCCATGCAACCGTTTCTAAACTCAGATTGTAGCCCGGTTAGCGCCAGCCGTCCGGTTGTTTGCACAGGACCTGAGGCTAGAAAACTAATGGTCTCGTTTCCCGACTCGAGAAGGATATCTTGGGGTTCTAGCTGTTCCCTGTTGTTGGTGTCTCAGCCACCCAATGCTCAGCCTCGTCGCCTGGATCCTCCCAAGAGTCTTGGAGCTAACCTAGACCACGTGGGACCTCGAACCCTTCGCCCAAGACGTCGGCTGGGACGGCCCCCGTTCCGCTGGGACGCCCAGCGCCGCTTCCAACTCCGCTGCGAGCTCGACGCCGCCTTCTTCCACCTCTACGGCCTCGGCCGCGATGACACCGACTACATCATGGACACCTTCCCGATAGTCCGCAAAAACGACGAGAAGGCCCACAACACCTACCGCACCAAAGACACGATACTCGCCCTGCACGACGCCTTCGCCACAGCCATCCGCACAGCCACACCCTGGACCTCACCGCTGTCCCCGCCCCCCACAGCCCCCGACGGAACCTTCCTCCCTTGGTCCACCGTCGCCCCCGCCCCGCCCACCCACATCCACCCGCCCCGAGACGATTGAGACCTCACCACCGCCCCCAATCACAAGGACGACCGTTCAATGGGCAAGAGACAAGACCCTAACGACGACCACCCGTTTATTGATCTGCACGGCATGAACGCGCCCGACGCGATGGATGCGTTTGTACCTTTCCACAACCGGTGCGCGTCCCGCAGCCAGAGCTATCTCGTTGTCCATGGGTATCATCATGGCTGTGCCATTCAGGAAAGCATCTCGCTTCTCCTTTTTGCCTTTCGGGAAGGCGGCTTTGTCGCCACCTATGAGTGGGGGCCAAATAATAACCTCGGGCGAACGTTCGTCGTGCCACTAAAACCGCTCCGCGCGACCACCAGTGACGCCGCATATACTGAGGCGCGGCAATCGCCGCAACGGAAACGGCCAGCAGCCTCGGTCCGCTACCCGAACCTCGCTCGCGGCATTCTAGCGTTTTGCAGAACAGGACGCACAGAACCTCAAATCCGAAAGAAATACGAAAGAGTAGAGTCAGGCGACATCCCTGAACTAATCGCCGACCTAGTGAATCGGGGGCGCATCGTCGTCACAACGGAAGACGGACGCGACATCTACCGCACGTCAGGCGACAACATGCTTCCTCCGACGAGTTGATATCTCTTGACCGGCATTGCGTGGCATGTCACGGTTTTTATATGAAAGCCGATGGACCACTCCCGAAGGATGATGCCAACGCAAAGCTTCAGCGCCGAAGCCTTGCGGTCTTCAATGAGCGAGTCTCGCAAGACAAGTTCATCGTACGCCAAGAGACGGTGTCCGATTACGGAGTTGATCTTGGTGTCGAGGCTGTCCTGGGCGACCATCCACTCAACTATCGCGGACAAATACAACTAAAAGGCCGCTCGGGGCTCACGCCCAACTCGCAGAAATGCTTTGCTCTTTCGGTTGAAACGAGCAACCTAAACTATCTTCTCAACGGAGAGTGTCCTTTTTACGTTCTTTTCAGGCCCGAAGATGAGACGCTTTGGTATGTCTCTGCGCGCGGTGAGGAAGCTCGGCTCAAGGCTGAGAATCCCAGCTGGCGGCAACAAAAGTCGGTGACACTCTACCTTCGCAATCAGCTAGACGATGCGGGATTCACGGGCTTGTACGATGTCGTCGTTCACAATGGGCGCGTCGCGGCCGAACTTCTCTCCATACTTCATTCAATGACTCCAGGTTCTCCTGGTAAGTTTTCGGTGGATGTTGCGTCGGCGAGAATCGAGACGGAGGCATCTGCTTTTGACGCTATACTCACCAACGGTATGCTCTTGATCGCGGCTGGAGAAGCAGAACGAGTCCTAGAACTCTCGTCACTCCTTTCAAGTGCAGACCAACGCCACCCAGAGATCGCTATCGCCTTGGCATACGCCCAGTATAGTCGCGGACGTCACAAGAATGCCGAAGTCGTCTTGGCTGACCTTGACCTTACAACACTAAGCTCAGAGAATCGAGGCTTCGCGGAATTTCTCGCCTTAGCGGCGGAAGCGGCATCTGGTCGCGTTTCACCTGAGGAGTTCGCGACAAAGGTGGAAGCGTGGGCGGACGGCGCGCCGTTTTCGGAGCAGGTTCAGTATCGCCTACTCGCCCAGCATCGACGGGCAAATGGCATGACAGGTTATGAGCGACGACAAGAGCTTGCGCAGCTACATGAGATGGCCAGTTTGGCTGCCAATAACGATCGCCTTCCGGCGCTGGTCCGCGCCTTTGCTACGCGCTATCGGCTTGAGGTTGAATCGGAACGAATTGCGGGAGACCTGACGAAGTTTCTTTTATTTTCAGGTACACGTAAACCGATTCAAAACTATGTCTTTGGTGGCCGCTCGTTGGAAGAGGTTGTAGACGCGTCGATACGGCGAATTATCGAGTGGGAGAAGTCCATCGACTCCCTCGTCCAGTTTGCCGTCGAGAGCGGACATCAACCACTGCGATGTGGTGTCTTGTACACACGCGAAGTTGGCCGCGCGGTTCTGCTTGTCTCTCTCTCCAATGCGGCCTCCCATGCGCCAAACGACGAACTCAAGACAACGCTTTCGTTTGACGCGCTTCTGGGGGCGTCGGGTACGGCTGCGAGGCTACATGACCTGATTTCGCTTTCGAAGAAGCTCAATGAAACAGGGTTATATCTCTTGAGCAGTATGCTACTCCTGCGTCTTCTTGACAGGGCCGACGCGGCAGAGACCAAGGTAAAGGCTATTCGATTGGCCCGTGAAGCGACTCTGCATGGGCTGCCCAACATCGCAGATGAGGCGAGCGAGATTGCGTCCGGACGCTCCTTCTATCTGCGGCTACAAGAGCAGAAGGCCCTCGAAGATGCGATGGATCCGGATTCCAAATGGGCGGCGATGACGGAAGACGGGGTGGCGGGTCTCGCGCGAGGTTTGTGTGAATCGCTCAGACTCCCAGAGGACCGGATTCCGGTTGCAATTGAAGAAATCCAGGCGAACCGTTTCTTCGCACTCAGGCGATTGGATTGGTGCAAACACGTTGAATTCTTGGAGAACAAGTTTCACACAGCTTCTCCTGCGACCTACTATCGAACGTCTCCGAACAAGAAGGTTCGGTGTAGACTTTTTGGTACTGAGTCCGCATTCCCGAACCCGGACGCATCCACAATCTTTAACGCGTTCCAGGGCGCGCACTGTCGTCGATGCTCGCATCGCGCACCGTCACAAGAAGCTCGCAATAGCAACGGTCGTGACGGGTAGAGCATCGATGGTCCTCTGAGCCGCATCGAAATGGAGAGCGGCGCGCTGTGGATCTACCTGCCGGAGCAAATTGAGGTGCCCGGGTGGGCTTGACGTTCCACAGCCGGGCCGGGCGAAACGGCCTATACGCCAAGATCGCCGCGGCCAAGGAAGTGCTCGTGCAAGAAGTGGCGCGCGGCTGGATCGACCGGCATGGGCTCAGCGGCGTGCTTCGGTTGATGCAGAACAGCTAGGCCGTCGTTGACAGCACCCCTCCAGGCTCCGTGCGGAAGGGTGGTCAACGGTAACCGATCACCCGGCCACCACTTGACAGCGCCTAGCTCGCGGCGAGTAGCTTTGGCCAGTTCCCGGGCAGGAGCTCGTCGAGGCGATCGTTCGGGTGGGTTCGGACCCGTACGGCGACGTCTTTGATGTACTCGTAGGGGTTGATCCCGTGCAAGACGCAGGTGTGGCAGATGGTTTGAAGGATTGCCAAGTTACGGCCGCCCTCGTCGTGACCCACGAAGAGGAAGTTCTTGCGGCCGATTGCGACGACCCGCAGCGCGCGTTCGGCGACGTTGTTGTCGAGGGGCACCTTCGGATCCGCTAAGAAGGCTTCGAGCGTCTTTCGCTGTCGATGAAAGTAGCCCAGCGCCTTGCCCAATGGGCTTTTGGGCCTAGTGATAGGCCGCTGTTCGTCGACCCAACGCGAGAGTTCTTCGACAATCGCGCGGCTTTTCGTGCTGCGGGCGAGTGTGTGGACCTCGGTGCCAAGCGCCTCCCGATCCGCGATGGCATGCTCGATACGGTAGAGCGCGATAATGCGGTCGAGTGCCCACTGCGCCTTTTCTGGGGCGGTCTTTAAGGCCTCCCAGAAGTAGCGCCGGGCGTGTGCCCAACAGCCGACGCGGGTCCGTCCTTCGGCCCTGATACTTGCGTTGTAGCCCGCGTAGCCGTCGACGATGAGGTGTCCCTGGGTATCGCCGATGAGGCGCGAGGCTGTTTCGCCGCCACGCGTTTCGCTGAATACGTATGCGACGATGTCGGCGCCGACCAGTGCCCAAACCCAGGCATCGCGCGCGTTCTTGGGCTCGGCGACGCGGAGGCGCGTTTCATCGGCATGCAGGTAGGCCGCGACGCAAACCATCGCGACGAGCCGCTCGTAGATGGGCGAGAGGACCTCGGCGGTGCGATGGAAGAGGTCGCAGAGGACGCTGCGCGCGATGGCGAACGAGCCGCGCCCAAGGGCCTTCGAGATGCGGTAAAGCGGCATGGAGTCGAGACATTTGGCGACGACAACGTGCGCGTAAACGCTCGCGCCCCAAAGGCCTCCGTCGATCACATTGTTGGGCGCTGAGGCTTGTACGATGCGGTCTCCAGACTTCTCGACAAGCTTTTCGAGCTTGTACTCGACCACGACGAGGTGTTCGCGGACGTGTTCGATTCGGCGGACGATGTCGCCGTCGCCTAAACGGCGGAAATCCTCGGGCTTCGTGCCAGCCGGTAGTGCGTCGGGCGACACGCAGACTTCCTCGTGCACGACCGGCAACTTCGAGAGGTCCTTTTTGCGCTTCTCACGCGCGTCTTTGGACGCCGCCCGACCCTTGGTACGCCGCGCTTTTGTGCGGTCCACCGGGGGCGCGGGGTCGGTATCCGAGGCGGAGATCGTCAGCTCTTCTTCCTCGATGACGCGCCGAACTTCGCTCGAAATCGGCGGCATCTTCTCGCTCCGCGAGCCAAAGAGAAGACGCTGATATTTCGCGAGGACGGCCTCTTTCTCGGCCAACATCTCGCGAAGCTGAGCGAGCTGGGCCGACTGCTCCTCATGGATATGCCAGATGAGGAGCACAACCGCGCGTCCCGCGGGGTCGAGGGCCTCCATCTGCGCAGCGATGTGTTCGGGTAACGCCATGAAGACAGGGGATCACAGCTGGATCTGTCTGTCGATCTTTTCGGGCTCCCAGCGTTTTGGTCGGCGCAGATGGCGGGGATCGAAGCCTTCAAGGAGCAGCATCAGCGCGTCCGCCTCAAGGGTCACACCGGTCGCGTTGGTCGGTGTCTCAGGCCGCTGAAATCGGCCCCGCTCCAAGCGTTTGTACCAGATGACGAACCCGCCGCGTTGCCACGTGAGGACCTTCACCCGGTCGCCTCGGCCGGATAGAAACACGAAGAGATGGCCCGAATAGACATCGTGACCGGCGGCCACGACGACAGCGGCGAGGCCGTCGAACCCCTTTCGCATGTCGACGGCTCCGGCGAACAACATGATGCGCACAGAGCTCGGTAAGCTCAGCATCGACCCAGCAACTCCGCGACCCAGGCCGCTGGCGGCAACGCATCAAGTTCGAGGACCAGGGCGCCGAGCGAAATCCGCACCGCGGTCGAGGTTGCGGGCGCGGTGGTCGTCGAGACCTCCAAGAATCGGCCGGGTTGTTTGTCCGTGACGCGCAAACGGCGCCGCCACGCGTAAAGACTCGCCGCGTTCAGGCCACGCGACCGAGCAAATACCGCGACGCGCAGGCCGCTGTGCTCCAACTCCGCCACGGTCGTCGTCCAGAACGCCCTTCCACCCTTCTCTCCTGCCATGCACTACCTCCTGCGTGATTGCACCGGAGCGTGGCTGGCTTGCCCGACGAGAACAAGATGGGTTCGGGTGAACGGTTACCACTTGCAAACCTTTCATCACACGCTATGGTGAAGAAGGTCGACAATCACTCCAAGGACTCATATGACCTTCGATACCTCCCAAGCCGCCTACGTTCGACTCCGATCTATGGTTGCCGAACGCACCACGAAACTCGTCGCTTGGGTTGGAGCTGGTCTCTCTGTTCCGGCGGGCCTCCCAACCTGGATTGAATTGCGATCGATTCTCCTAGCAGCATGCACTCAGAAAGCGGCAACGCTCAACGCGGATGGACAGGCACGGATATCCAGCAAGTTAGCCGCCGCACAGACGACTGCAGATCTGTGGGTAGCGTTCGCAATCCTAAAGGAGGCATTAGGTGCCACGACCTACCGGCATGCCGTTCGAACTGCACTTGCCCAAGCGGATATTGCACCTGTGCCAGATGCGTATGAGTCGTTGTGGCGGATCGGCATCTCTGGCTGCGTTTCTCTTAACCTCGATCGCTTCGTAGCGCGGGCGTTCAGCCAGCGGAATGCTGGCAAGACCGTCCATGAATTTGGTGCCCACAATGCAGGCAACTCGGTCCATCTCGTGAAGGGGCCGCAGCCGTGGATTGCTAGTCTGCACGGGCTGCATAGTGATGAATCGTCTTGGGTTTTCACAAACAAGGACCTGAATACGCTTTTACGTAACGAGGGTTACAAGTCGCTGGTGAACGCTGTCTTCACTGGTGGAACTGTACTCTTTGTAGGAATCGGAGCGGAAGACATCGCAGCCGGAGGGCACCTCGCTGCGCTGACAGCGAATTCCGTCGATACAGGCGAACACTTTTGGATCACCGACAGAACTGACCCACAAACCGATGAGTGGGCAGAACGAGCGGGCATTAGCGTCATTCGCTACTCAGCTCCGAACCACAACCATTCTGCTCTGACAGAATTCTTTGCCGACCTGCTCGCCTACATACCTAAAGACGACATCGCGCCGCCAGTCTTGCCCGCCACGGCGCCTAGTGTCGCCAATTCCCTTCCGACTCCTACGGCATTGGCGACAGAGAACGCCGACACTATTCGACAGGTTCTGAACGCAGAGGCCAACCGTATCCTTACACCTGGTACGCCGGATTCATATGAGCGGTACAAAGCATTCTGCGCGGAGTACGACGAGTCAATTTATCGAGCCTGGTATGTTTCGATATCGCCGCCCAACAACTCAGTTCTCGGCTACAAACTGGAGCGCCAGCTCGATCGTGGTGCATTTGGCACCGTCTTCTGCGCCCGTAACGCGGCGGGCGAAACAGTCGCCCTAAAGCTACTGCATGAAGGCATCCGCAACTCGCAAGAGATGCTTCAGAGCTTCCGTCGTGGTGTACGTTCGATGCGGATTCTAAGTGAACGCAGAATTAGTGGGATGGTGCCGTACCTCGATGCCTCTGAGATTCCTGCGTTTGTCGTCATGCAATTCATCCCAGGACTGAACCTGCGGCAAGCAGTCGAAGCGAGGATGCTCGAGTCATGGGACGAAATCCTTGAGATTGCGTGTAATCTTACGCGAGTCATTCGAGATGCGCACGGACTGCCTGAGCGTGTTCTCCATCGAGATATTCGCCCGTCAAACATCATGTTGGAGACGTCGGCCACCGGTGAGCGCGAGCTCGTGGTGTTGGACTTCGATCTCTCTTGGCATAGGGGCGCTCATGAGGCCTCGGTCTGTCAGAAGCCCGGCATGCTGGGATACCTCGCACCTGAGCAGGTCGGCTTGAATCGAAACGCCTCGACGAGGCACGCGGCGGTGGATTCCTTTGGAACCGGAATGACGATCTATTTTATCTGCGGTGCACGGGAGCCGGAGTACGCAAGTCAGCGTCATGCAACTTGGCACGATGATGTAGCCACGGCGACAAAGAGTCCGTTGGGAGCAAGATGGAGGTCAATGGACAAACGAATTGCCCGTCTTATCAAGAACTGCACTAGCGATTCCCAAATGCTTCGTTGGGACATGACGCGGATCTACTCTGAACTAGAACGCCTGCGCACTGCACAGCATGAGCCGTCGAGTGTGGTTTCGTCAGAGCTTGTCGCAGAAGAATTGGCAGCGCATTCGCTCGACGGCTATCAATGGAGCGAGGACCGCTTGCGTGCTAGCCAGACTCTTGTCAGTGGGACAAAGGTTGAGATCCAGTCTGACGAAGTGGGCGGTCGAGTCATATTGACTTTGTTGTGGAACCGCGCCGGCACGGAAGATCGACGCGAAGTTGGGAAGTGGCTCACGCGAGCCTGTGACCAAGCTATCTCGATCCTCACCAAACACGGATGGAAGAAAAAAACGTTCAACGCGGACACGAACACGGCTACGATTGTTTGCGACATTTTTGTTAGTTCGGCGGTCGCGGATCTCGCTCGTACTGCAAGCGGAATTGCTCTAGCGATCGACAAACTCCGCTTCGACTGACGTGAGTTCCTGTCGCACGCAGCATGAGGCATTGGGCTGCGCAGGTAGTGTGAGGTAGTGAGGTGTATAGGTCTTATGTTTGCGTCACTTAGGCGCGGAGTTTCGTGACCTCGCGGCCAATAAGATGACGGTGATCAACGTCGCGCGACAAGAGTGTCTCGAGCTGATTGCCGCGAGGACCAACTCACGGTGAAGACAGTGGCGTGTCGCATCTGACGCCAGTCGCTCATAAGTATCCGATGCACCAACCCCACATAGCAAGGCCATCGAAACGCGGTTATTGCTACGTGCGTGATGTCTTCGCCCCGCTCAGCACGCAGCTTATTCCTCGACCGAGCCTTTCGGCATGTCGATG
>Ga0105050_10005704_pt1 | contig 15824 bp, 4 predicted proteins | sample FRY01_FD_78088 | JGI IMG/M metagenome (GOLD analysis project Ga0105050, IMG submission 78088) | Freshwater microbial communities from Lake Fryxell liftoff mats and glacier meltwater in Antarctica - FRY-01 | ecosystem: Environmental > Aquatic > Freshwater > Ice > Glacier meltwater ... | reverse complement strand
CTCGGGGCATCCTCCATTAACTGAAGATCCAGCCTTATTGGGACAATTATCTTTTGAATCAGGAATACCGTCGCCATCTGAGTCGGCTTCTACAAGGGCAGCAGCTTTTGGTGCTTCCTGTACAGCTACTGGTACTGGAGCTGCAGGCGCCTGACTGATGATCTTTTTGGGTTTACAGGAAGAAAACAATACCATTGCAGCAAATATGGCAATGGCAAAAATCGAAAATGTGCTCTTGAAGTTTCTCATTTTTAGCTTAAGGTGTTTATTTAATAATAGGAACTAAAACTACTACATACTTGCATTTTAACCAAAAAAACCTCAATAAATAATTAAAAGACGACAATTCAATGCTTAAAAATGTAATTCGCCCTTAAATTAAAGATACAGTAATATAAAAACAGAGTAGCCGCTCTGTAATATATTACCGAGCGGCTACAAGCTATATTATTGACCAGGTATAATTTACCGTAAGATACTTACATATCCTCTTTTCTGCCCTTCTCCATCCGGCAGATTAATAATATAATAGTATGTATCCTCAGGAAGAATTGCCCCCTGATAAATTCCATCCCAAGAATTTAAATAGTTTGCCGCTGAATAAACCATTCTACCCAACCTGTCAAAAACACGGACAATATTATTAGGATACTTTTCAATATTACGGATCACCCAGGTATCATTCTTACCGTCTCCATTAGGAGAGATCAAATTGGTTGCACTGATTTCCATACTTTCATCTCTCTGCGACTGAATATTACTGAACCTGTTCACAAAACCCTCAAAAGTTGTTTCCTTTCCAGCCATCATGGATGGAATTGTAAAGGCTCCCGGTACACGAATAACCAGATTACGTATTTCATGAAAATTCGTTGAACCACCTGTTGAGCCTGCAAATCCATAGCTCAGATTGACAGGCATTGTTGTGCCCACATAGGAATAATCCTTCACTAACTGATGTAAGATTCCCCCCGAAGGGCTTCCTTCAGTAATCCAGACGTTGATAATAAACCCTGTACCCTGAGTGTTTGGATTTAGCTCAATCTGTGCTTTTCGGTAACCGGCCATTGAAGCACTGAGTCCGGTTAACCCGCCTGTTCTACCATTTACATTTCCACTAATAAGGAACAGTGTACCTGCTCCAGCCGCGCTCATATTTGCGGCATTGGAGGTTTGTATACCCGTTAGATATTCATAATTTGAAGCAATGGCCGCACTTCCATCACCATCACCCCTCAACGATAAAGAACTTGGCCTCTGCCCCGGGCCGCCCTGCCTGCCGGCTGTTGGTGCACTAAAATTTCCAAACTCGTCAAAACCGAAACCTAGGTATCCTTTGCTTACTCCAGATAGTGTTGAATTCTGTGCATAGCCCAATGATCCTCCTGGAGCTCCTATTTGGAATGTGGAGTTCGCAGTTGCATCATACAGGAAGAAACTTAATCCGTCACCCCCGCTTCCTCCATATGTAAAATATTCAAAGCTTATTGAAAGACCCTCCGCAGTAGGGAATGAGGTGGTGTTTCGGGCAAACCCCGACTGGCTTTTAGCATTACTATTAAGACGAAGGTATCCTGCTCCTTCGGCATCTAATCCTGCTGAAGTTAATGACGTAACCCCACCTATTATTAGTCCTGATGCTGTTGAGTTCATAAAACTCTCGAAATAGGGCAATGTACTTTGAGGGTTGATTGTAATTATTACATTGGCCGGTGCTAAGGCATATAAAATACTATCAGACCCATTCCATTGAAATCCGCTTGAACCGATAAAACCTGGTTCAGGAATAAAACTTAGCTGATTCAACTCAGCAAGATTAATTTCCTGATTGGTTATAATGTTCAGGCTGTTTAATTGTAGTGTTCCATTGGAAGGAAGAGTGATTATTTTCACCCTATCAAGTGACTTATTATTCTGGCTAATAAACTTTGTTGTAAAATCTGAAGATGAAAATGATAAGGGGGTATTCTGCTGAACAGTCTTAATAATATCTGATACTAAGGGTTCTGTTTCTGCCATTGGTACTGACAGGCTAATTTGTAAATCACGAATCTCATGAAAGTTATTTTTCCCTCCGGTTCCGGCTGAAAAGCCATAACTTAAAAGTTCAGGAATTGGATTCGTAGGTGTATAATTAAAATTATTGATGAGGTGATGAACTATTCCACCCGTTGAATTACCCTCGGTGATCCATATATTCACAATAAAACCTGACCCTGAAAGGTTGGGAACCAAATTAATTTTTGCTCTGCGGTATCCCGGAGTAGAGTTACCTAGTGTCCCGGAAATCCGACCATCCACTCCACCGGCAATTTGAAATATATTCCCAGAACCTACAGCAGCCATAGCTAGCGCGTCAGATGTTTGTATCCCTGTTAAATATTCATAATTAGTAGAGATTGCCGAATTTCCATTTCCATCACCACGAAGGACTACTGAACTTGGTCGCGGGCCAGGCCCGCCTTGTCTTCCGGCAGTTGGATTACTGAAATTTCCAAATTCATCAATTCCAAGGCCTAGAAAGGCTTTTGTGATCCCGGGATTTGTACTATTTTGTGCATAGCCCAATGAACCTCCAAAACCACCAATAGAAAATGGATTTGCTGATGTATCATACAGGAAAAAAGCAAGACCATCGGCTCCTGAACCTCCATAAGTATAGTAATCAAAGCTAATTGAAAGGCCATTGGCTGTGGGGAATGCAGCTGTATTACGGGCAAACCCTGCTTGATTATTTCTATTAGTAGTCAAACGGAGATAGCCTTGACCGTCGGCATCTATTCCTCCACCAGTCAGAAGGGCTCCATTTGGACTTCCTCCAAAAATCATGCCTGCAGATTGAGCATTTTTAAAGCTTTCAGCATATGGTAAAACCGAGGAACGGACAACAGTTATAGTATACGTTTTGCTTGCCTGCATATCCCTATCTGTAACAAGGATTGTAAACAAATTATTTCCAACAATCAAAGGCTGGTTTGCAGAAGAACTGCCGCTATGGATTGTGGAACCATTTATCTGAATAGTTCCCAGTGCATCAATATGCAAAGGAGTAATTGCTATTGAATCTGTAGAATATGGAACAGAAACCGTATAATTTGTCAGAGAAGGAGTAAAAACGGGGCTAAGAACACCTTCACTAAGAGTCAATCCTGATAATTCTGCTGTTATTTTTGCATCTGCATCATAAGCTCCTGCATCAGTTGGGTAATTTCTTGGATTTTTTAAAATATCCTGATTGATTGTATTAATCTGTGCAGAGACAAAATTTCTTCCAACAGATGAATCAGCCAAAAAACCTGAAACTCCATTGAGTTCTGAAAAATTAAGTAAGGAATAAGCCGCAAAACTAGAACCCTGACCACGGGAATAGCTTGATTTATAATTATCAAAGGTAATGCCGGCAGTTGTTCTAACAGTTAGGGGCAAATTGCCTGCATCCAGACCGGAAAAAGAAAAAATAAAGGAAGAGGTAATAAATAGGTTGTTGCTTTCTGAAACAAAATCATTGGCAATACTCGGGATATAACCTGCTCCTCTATAGAATGATCCGCCCATTGTGGCCCGGTCAATAGCATCTCCCTTTGATACAAATAAATTGCCCTGAACATCCAAGATCCTGCGCACGTTTGAGAAGGATACCGCCCGAAGATTAGCTTGTTTGGTATCAAAAGTATTATGGTACAATCTAATACCGGTTGAGCCTAGTATATATACATTCTCGAAGCTATGTTGTGCAAATGAGTTTTGAATTGTGAGCAGTTCCGAAGTTTCAATATGAAATGCAGCTTTAAATCCCGTACCGGTATTCAATGAAAAGTTTGTGGCTTTGCATCGATCGATCATCACATTCTTACTTGCCACAATATAAAATGGCTGTCTTTGGTTCTGATCTGAAGCTATATCCTGAAGTATAAGATTATTGATTCCACGGCATTGAATCTGACCAGAATACAATGCCCCACTACTCTCGATAAATTCCTGATTCTTTGTATCCTTCAAAACGACATTCCGGATGATGACGTTATTCAGGGTGTAAGAAGCATCCGTTCTGATTTCTGGCTGACTGCTAATCGAACTAATTATCCCCACTTGAATAGCTATTCCTGTCAATTCGGTACATGCAACATTTTCAATTAATACACCTGAAATGTTTGGCTGATTCGTTCCATTAGCCGCCCCTATCCGTATCCCTCTCATACCCTGGTGAAGGATTAAATTTGTATACTTCGTATCTGAGGTATTTGCTTGTTGGCTAATCAGAGCACCCGAATAATTATCTCCAAAAGCAGCTCCATCAGCAATATACTTTCCACTTCTTAGTTTCAGCCGGTCAATACGAACATGGTTCATAGCTGTCCTGAAAATATCTGAAGTTATTCCACCGGCATCTACCACCGGATATACAGGCAAATCATCATTGCCCTTAATCGTGAGTGTATAATCCGAATTGGCGTAATTAAGTGTCCACTTTGAACCCAAAACATAGGTGCTATCACGGTTAAATACAATTGATATATTGGTATTGAAGTTGAAAGCACTCATGTATGCCTTTACTTCAGCAATTGAATTAAAGGTGGCTAACTGTATGTTATCAGAATCCCTTCTCACCGAAATAGCCAGCGGTGCTACTTCCGGAATTGTCTCAGTTGAAAGGTTAATTACCGGAAGCTTTGAATACGTGAGCATACGGGTTCCATTACCAGAATCTAATGCATTTCCCAGTTCAGCTTTATAAGTAAGTCCAACTACATCAGTTGAAAGAAAAGCATTTTGACAGGCGATTTCCCATACTAATCCTCCCGAGTTTGGTACTTCAGAAATCGATAAGACAGTGTTTCCTTCTACTTCATAAGCAGTGGCTATTGTTTGAGTGATTGGGCGGTCAAGCTCAAAACGTATCTTATCAGGCACTTCCGCTAAAATCTTCGCTGATCCTGCAATAATAGTTGGCCTTACGGGCAGGGTAGTAGGATCGATTGAAGTAATTTCATTCAGCTGAATATTCACTAATCCGGTTGCAGGATTAAAAGTAACAGCCTTAATATTTTCGCTCCAGCTGATACTGTCGATCTGAGCATCCGAATCTACTAGCAAACTTAAGAGTCGGTGCCTGACTGTATTTTGTAGACCCGACATATCAAAACTAATCTCAAGATATCCATCTGCTGTGAACGTGAAGGACTTGCCAGGCCCATTTTCAGCTGCATATCTTGTTTTTTGATATCCTAGATATTGATCCAAACTCAATCCAATCACATTATCTCCAGCTAGAGACTGCATATACTCAATCACTTGGCGGTAATAAGCAAAATTACTAGTACCGGCTTCACCTGGTCCGTGACTGAACCAGTTATACATAATTGGCTTAGTCTGACTTCTGTTATAGGCTGCGAGAATATAAGCTTTATGTTCATTCACAAGGGCCAAATTGTTTGTTTCCTGCCAGTGATTCCGGCGAAAGAAGTATGGATTCTGTACAGCTGAATACACATCTTCAGAAAAGGAATCCTGAGCCAATGGAACCGCTCCATCTTTTAAGGGTTCAACTCCTGCCTGGCTGGTTACATCCATACCCATAGTATTAGCACCGAACCTAAATCCAATTTGTGTGTCGGGAATAACCAGAGATTCAGGACTAAAACCAAGATGATCAAAAGCTGCTTTATTATTAAGGAATATCTGCTTATAACGATCTTTTTGCAAGACTACTGAACCACCAAAGGCATGATTCATAAAGTCAAAGCCCCGCTGCAGACCCGGACCATTAGCCGTTACAGTGGCCAGCTGAGGCCAAGTAATATAGTTGCCACCCTGAGACAGCAAATCAACTCCATTGATATCGTGAATAAAGCAAGCCACAGAGATATTCCAAAAAAGGTCATTGCCGCATCCATCGGTAGATTTCACTCCCGGACTGGCAAATCCTCCGGCTGTTACACCACCTCTTAGATACGGGTACATCAGGTTATAAACAGTTGCCGGACTATCATCAACCTGAAAAATGCTGACCATTGATTTATTATATGGATTTTTCGCGTGAGTATAGGTAGCATAAGTAGGATTAGCCAACTTTATTCTAATGCTAAAGAGATCAGGAGATGGAATCTCATCAACCGGGTTAACCGTAATATTTATATTTGCATCTAATGCAGCAAACAAACCTCCTTGGTCAGCAGCATTCCACTTGAAGCTATCGGTACCATTAAAATCTACATTTGGTATATAGTTAAGATTTGGTATATCGGAAGCAAGGATCTCCTGATTTACCGTAACGACTATTCCATTTAACTTCAATTGCCCATTTAAAGGAAGTGTACTGATCCTGATCTTAGACAATACATCCCCATTAGGATCATTAAATCTGTTAAATTGTATATCTGTATTATAAAAATCCTGAATTGCAAATAAAATGGGTGTATCCTCATTTCCTGATCTACTGAGATCACTTAATAGCGGATTTTTAGGTGTGCTTGCCGGTACAAGTATCTCCAAATTACGGATTTCATGGAAGTTATTAGCCCCACCAGTAGAGGAAGCAAAGCCATAATTTAGGTTTGAAGGCAAAGCCGAATGAGGTAAATAGGCCTGATCAATAATGATATGCCTTTCGTTAAGTTCAGTTCCTAATCTGAGGTAAACATTGACTTTATAACCGGTACCTAAACCATTAGGCTCCAGAATAACCCTTGCCCTTCTATAACCGGCTTCATTAGCTTCAAGTGAGCCTCCGGCAGCAGTTCTTCCATTCTGACCGCCTGCAATCTGAAAAACAGTACCCGCCCCAATTGCATTCATGGCGACTGAGTTTGTAGTTTGAATACTTGTCAGATATTCGTAGTTGCTGTTAGCTATCGAGCCAACCTGAACAGATCCTGTTCCATTTCCATCACCTCTCAGTGTTACAGAACTGGGTCTCTGACCGGGGCCTCCAACCCTTCCCTGAATTGGATTACTGAAATTGCCAAATTCATCAAATGCTATGCCTATAAAAGCTTTACTCAAACCGGGCAAGCTTAAATCACTCCTTTGAGAATATCCCAAAGAACCGCCAAAACCTCCAATATTAAAGGTAGAAGAAGCGCTTGAATCAAACAGAAAAAAGTTTATCCCATCTGCACCCGAACCCCCATAAGTAAAATATTCAAAACTGATCTCAAAACCATCTGCAGAGGGAAAGCTTTGGGTATTCCGAATAAACCCGCTCTGATATGCCTGATTGCTGGTCAATCGAAGATAACCGGACCCATCCGGATCGATTCCTGCACCTGCAGTTAATACTGCTGATTCTCCTAAAATAATACCAGGGACTGCCGTTGCCTTGAAAGTCTCACGGTAAGGGAATTGAGCAAAAACATTCAATGTCCAAAATAGCGTAAGCAAAAAAAACGATATCCTCGCCAGGAACTTTCTCATAAAACGCTTTTTATAATAAATTTCAAAATATTCAGAAACTGTTGAATTAAGATGTACAATGAGACTGAACCTAATTAAATAATTTAAAAGAGAATTTTAATCTCATAAAAAAAATTTAATTTATTGTTAAATATCAAAATATTTTTGTGACACGCAATATCATTGTACGAAAAAATATTAATTGAGTTACGAAAAATATTAATTGGGTTCTATACTTCAGCAGAGAACTGAAATTATAAGAAATTAAGCGTAAAAGTAATTAGAGAGTAGATACAATTTTGCTAAAAATAAGCTATCATACATCGGAAAGAATTTCTTTAAGAATAAAGACCTTGGAAGAACCTCAGTGATGAATTACATGTGATTAATTAACCCACTGGGTGTAATAAAATTTCTATATTTTTTCAATCTTATACCTGCCTGTCGCAGGTAAGTATCTGGTTTATTATATTATTTATTGATCATTTAAATTTTTATTAATTGCACTCACGGGGTCTTACTAAATTATATTCCGTTTACTCGCAGAATTGATATAAATCCTTTTAGGGGCAATTTTGAAATGCTATTTTCAAAAATATAATAATAGGTACCACTTGGTAAAGGATAGCCATCCTTTGTACCATCCCAGTCATTCATATAATTGCTTTTTCTGTAAACTTCCTGTCCGAAACGATTGAATATTCTAAGCGAATTATTGCCAAAAGATTCAATATTGCGTACAATCCAAGTATCATTGATACCATCTCCATTTGGAGTTATCAAATTAGTTGCCTGGTTATCATTGGAGATATTAATCGGTTCAATAAGGGGTTGCTTAGGCAATATCTGGGATGCCTTAGGTATTGTAATTTCCAGATTTCTGATCTCATAAGAATTTGCGGAAATTCCTGAATTTGCAGCAAAGCCGTATTTCAGATTTGCCGGAATAGCTTTAGTTGGCATATAAGAATAATTTTTTATTACATGATGCACAATTCCAGCAACCTTTGCACCTTCTGTAATCCAAACATTTACTATAAATCCTGTTTTATTGTCATTAGGTAAGATTTGCATTTTAAATTTCCGATAACCAGTTTCATCCTCATCTAAAGCACCACCAGCTGCAGTTCTGCCATTCTGATTGCCGAAAATTTGAAATTTTGAACCTGCACCAACAAGTTTCATTGCAATTTCATCAGTAGTTTGTATACCTGTTAAGTATTCATAATTATCCCTCGAATTACCTTCACCATTTCCATCCCCCCGAAGTACCACTGAACCAGATCTACGACCTGGACCACCTTGTTTATTCTCACTTGTACTGCTGAATTCACCATTCTCATCCAATCCCAATCCGAGAAAGCCCTTATTTAAACCAGCCTGTGCCAAATTCTGAGCATAACCTAAAGAGCCGTTAAATGCTCCAATTTTGAAATTTGCGTTTGCATCAAATAGGAAAAAGCTTAGTCCATCTCCAGTGCTTCCTCCATGTGAGAAATACTCAAAACTAATTGTTAATCCCTTTTCAGATGGAATTTTTTTAGAATTAAAAACAAATCCTGATTCCTTTGGTTTATTGTTGGTCAGTCTTAAATATCCCATACCTGAAATATCCTCTGTACCTGAAGTTAATTTTGCTTGATTTGGATTGCCTCCAAAAACTAGACCCTCAGCAACATTGCTCATAAAACTTTCCTGATAAGGGAACACAGCTTCAGAGCGATCTATATTGATTTTGTAGCGTTGTTTGCTCAATCCATCCGCTGCGGTAACAATGACTGTAGCAAGATTCTTCCCAACCAGCAATGGTACCCTAAGAGATCCAACTTTTTGGATATTTATCCCATTGACCTCAGCTTTTGCATTCGGATCATTCAATGAAGGAATTATGTTAATAGAATCTACAGAATATTCAACTATAGCTGAATATTCAAAAACATCAGCTTTAAATTGAGGAGATAATATTCCAGAACTCAAATCTAGGCCACTTAATTGGTTATCATTAGATATTCCAAATTCAATAATCGATTTAGCTATTTCACTTGTACCGTTCATTATTTCCTTACCACCAAGAGTTGCGATAAACACACTTTTTCCGGCACTATCCCCCGGGTATACCAAAGCCGTATAGGTGCCATCTTTAAGATCTGTTATAATACTAATTGTAGCATTACCCGATACTTTTTTTATAATGACCTGCTCCCCTCCCTTAGTGTACCTCTCTCCATTAGGATATTTTGAAATCACGGCCAATAATTGAGAAGCATTTCTATTTATTGGCATGCTAATTATATCCGGTATGAGCATAGATTGGATGGCACTAGGTTGTAACATCTTAATTATTACTTTCCATTCTGAAACAGCCTGAGTCCCATCAGAGTCTTTGGCTATTAGGCCAACCTCATAAACATTGTTTTTGTCATGATCCAAGGGAAAGTCAAAATCTCTGCTCTGCATGCTCACTATTCCGTTTAGCTCATTGATAGTAAATAGTTTAGAATCTTTACCTAAGAGTGAATAAAGTATTTTACCTACAGGTTTTCCATTCAAAACTGGCAAAGAACTAGTATAAAGCATCTTCTCGTTAATCAATACATTTTCTATTGCTTGGACAGTGAAGGCCACAACTTCCTGAGTTTTGATAATCTTTACATTCCAATAAACAAGGGACATGTTTTGATCTGAATCTGTAGCTTTCAATCCTATTTCATACACATTGTCCTTATCGCTATCTGAAGCATTGGAGAAGCTTTTACCCTCCATACTTACTATACTTGTAAGTGTATCCAAGTTAAACAAGATTGAATCCTTTCCGACAAGTGAATAACTGATTTTACCAATTGGAGAACCTTTCAATTTTGGGATAAGAACTAAATATTTTGAATTTTCAGGGATTTCAGTATCTGACACCTTGTCAAATTCAAGTTTTGAATATTCCCTAACATTCTGAACAACAATTCTCCAATTTTCGATATATGAATTACCATTATTATCCAGTGAGTTAATAGCAAATTCATAAATATTGTTGGAATTGGCATCCTTCGGAGATTCAAAATCACGACTTTTTATACTGAACTCGCCGTTTGATGAATTAATTTCCACAAAGGAAGCATCGGGTCCAATTATAGTGAAATTCTTTCTTCCACTTGTATTTGTTTTATCTCTAAAAACTTCATTTTCATTTACAGTTTTTAGGATTAATCTAGAATTTGGGGTAACGGCTATCCTAACATTTGCAGCAAGCATTCCATACTTTCCAGAAATACCTGCCCAATTCCAAGTGAAAAAATCTGTTCCATTAAAATCTTTGTACGGAATATAAGTTAATTCTGAAATGTCTTTAAATAAAAGTCCCTTAGCTAAAGTTACAGGTAATCCGTTGAGCTTTAACTCTCCATTTGATGGTAGACTTTCAATTCTTATACTTGACAATATGGCTCTAGAAGAATCCTTTGACTTTGATACAGAATCAATTAATCCGTAAAATTCTTCAGAAGAAAAAACTAGGATTCTATTCTCGTTCATTATTTTTGGCAAATCAGATGCCTTTGCCTGACTAACATTCATCACAAAACTCACTGAATCAATGCAGTCTTCTGTTTTTACAATATAAAAGACCTTTACTTCGCCCTTTTTTAACCCAGTCGCCAAACCTGAGGAACTTACACCTAACACCTCAACATTACTACTTCTCCATTTCCCACCAGCGGTAGTAGAACCTAACTGAATAGATGAACCCGCAATTACATTATTAGATCCGGTAATAGCGGAAATAATCGGCATTGCTTTTACAATTAAGGGAACTGTAGCAATTAATGTACAAGCATCATTACTTAAACTATAGCTAACTGTATAATTCCCTGGAGCACTTTCTGCTAAATTTACTTCGCCTGTTAATTGGTCAATAATTAAACCTTCAGAAGAAGTAAATCTTCCTCCTGCATCTCCGTTTAATGATACCATAGTTTTACCATAAGCGCAATAAATTCCGGCTCCATAGGATATCTCTGCTCTTAACAATGGTTTTATAGTTATACTAATTGGCTTGGCAACACTCAGTATATTGTTGTTTTTATTTCTGACCATTAAAAGGCCATTATATATTCCCACAGTTAGATTTGATAAATTTTGAACTGTTATAATACCTGGAAGTAAATCTTTGTCGGTAATATCTATTAGCCCAGCTATATTGGCGGCAACATCCCAATCAATACTATAAATATTAGGTAATGGATCTCCGCTTAAGGAAGTATATTTAAAATCAGCAGATGAACTTCCAACACAAGTACTGAGATTGGGTTTTTCCAATAAAATCAGTGGAATTGGTGCAACATTAATAATGAATGTATAGGTAGTCTGACTCAAATCATTTCCACCATTATCACTTCCACCATTATCTTTTACTTGGAAAGTAAAGGAAGTATAAGGTTTACCTGTTTCATTCAAACCTGGTATAAACTTAAATTGACTGCCTCTTAGTGCCTCCACCGGTATAAATTGCCCGGCACTAATTGAAACATTATTCAACTTAAGCGTACCTGAACCTGGCAGATTCACAATTTTAACTCCAAGAAAAGTATGTAAATTATTGTCAGTAGGGTCACTAAAACCAAAATCAGGTTCTATAAAAGAATATCCGCTATCGTTTACTTTGATCAATACTTCCTTATTCATGCCTAATGGAGCATCATTCACGGGGCTTATTGAAATGGTAACGTCTTCATCCACAATGGCCTTGTTAGTTGTAGTATGACCATTCCACTTCAATGAAGAAACAGATCCAGAATAATTTAGTGCAGGAATAAAACTTAATTTACCTGCGCTGATATCAGAAACTGAGATAAGTTGAGTAGAATTAACAGCAGTTCCATCAAGTTTCAGAATACCCTCATTAATGGATGGAAGATTCTTAAATTCTACATTCCTTAAGGTATTTAATCCCTTGGGATCAAAAAAGCTCTTTGTAAAATCACTCAGCTGAAAGCTAAGTGCCAGATCTTCATAACCTGATTTATTTATTTTATTTAAAACAGGCTTATGGTCTACATTGGACGGTAAAAGTATTTCCAAGTTACGTATCTCATAAACAGTTGTGGCTATACCAGTACTCGCCGAAAAACCAAATCTGAAATTTGCTGGAATAGGGTCGGTAGGTAAATATTGAAAATCCTTAATTATATGATGAATAATAGCTCCTGCAGGATCGCCCTCGGCAAGCCAGACATTAAGCATATAACCTGAACCTAAACCATTCGGAACAAGGTCCATTTTAATTCTGCGAAAACCTGTTTTCAATGAATCCAACCCGCTGATACCGCCAACTCTGCCATTTGTATTTCCGGATAATTGAAATGGAGTTCCTGCTCCAACTGCAGACATATTTACTGCATTATTGGTTTGAATATAAGTAAGGAATTCATAATTTGATGGGATAAGGGTATTACCGTCACCATCACCACGAAGTGTTACAGAACCCGCATTTCTCCCTGGACCACCCTGTCTGCCTGCACCCGGACTACTGAAATTACCATATTCATCGGTACTTAAACCAATAAATCCCTTACTTAACCCATTTGAAGTATAACTCTGTGCATATCCCATTGCTCCACCAGTTGCTCCGATATTAAATGGATTTGCAGCGGCATCATAAAGAAAGAAATTAATTCCATCTGAACCACTTCCGCTATGACCATAATAATCAAAGCTCACTGAAAGTCCCTTATCAGAGGGAAAATCTTTGGTATTATAAACGTACCCTGTTTGACCAACCTGATTGCTTGTCAGGCGCAGATACCCAGCACCAGTTGCGTCAATTCTTCCTGATGTTAATTCAGCAGCATTAAGATTTCCTCCCATCACCAATCCGGCGGCACTGGCATTCTTAAAACTTTCTATGTAAGGTAAGGTTGGGTTTAATGATAAAATCTTTAAATTAACAAATGCATCAGCAATTGCATAACTAACTCCATCTGATCCGTTCCACTGAAAACTGCTAGAGCCGGTAAAATCAGAATCTGGAATAAATCTTAGCTGTGAAATCTCGGCTAAATTAATTTCCTGTCCCGGTGTGACTACAGTTCCATTCAATTTTAAAACTCCATACAAGGGAAGATTTTGAACCTTGATTTTAACCAAAGAACGGGATGAAGGATGACTGAAATTTGAAATAAAATCGGATGATTTAAAAATTAATTCCACATTTTGGATTCCTTCAGCACTAACATTTGAGATTACCGGGACTGTTAATGGATCAACAGGTTTGACAATCTCAAGATTTCTTATCTCATGAAAATTTGATGCACTTCCTGTACCCGCAGAAAAACCATAACTCAAATTTGCAGGAATTGAACTTGTTGGTATGTAGGAGTAATTTTTTATGACATGATGGACGATTGCTCCTGAAAAACTACCTTCTGTAATCCAAACATTCAAAATAAAACCTGTACGCCCAACATTGGGAACCAGATCTATTTTTGCCCTGCGATAGCCAGTGTTTAAAGGCCCCAAGCCTGTTAGTACCGTTCTGCCATCAACGCCTCCTGCAATCTGGAAAATACTTCCAGCACCTGCTGAAGACATTTCTGCAGTATTTGTTGTTGAAATTCCGGCTAGATATTCATAGTTACTACCAGTAGGTGTTCCTGTACCTAAGCCATTTCCATCCCCTCTCAATAATACAGAACTCAATCTTCGCCCAGGTCCTCCCTGCCTTCCAGCATTTGGATTACTAAAATTCCCGAATTCATCCAACCCTAGTGCAATAAAACCTTTACTTACTCCCGGTAAACTTGCGTTCTGTACATAACCCAATGAACCTCCGAATGCTCCAATGTTAAATGTACCCACAGATGAATCGTAAAGAAAAAAGCTGATACCATCTGCACCCGTACCACCGTATGTAAAATAATCGAAAGTAATTGAAAGACCATCTAATGAAGGAAAAGATCTTGTGCTTCGAACAAAGCCCGACTGGTTGTTCTGATTATTTGTTAAGCGAAGATATCCCTGTGCCGCGGGATCAACTGAGCCTGAAGTAAGAAATGCGGCACCCGGAATTCCGCTTACCAATAAGTTTGTAGCTTTAGCGTTTTTAAAACTTTCGCTATACGGCAATTGAGCATTGGCGGAAATCACAAAAAAATTAAGAACTACCACAATTGTGATAAAGTTGTAGAAGTTTAAAAAAAAATGGGATGTTATCTTTTGCATTATTCAGGTTACAATTTGTTCTAATGAACATTGCATGCCCCTAAAGGCAAATGATAAGCCATATCTAGGAATACCCTTTAAAATGCAAGAGATACTCAGCTCTGAACGCTGAAGGTGAGACAGTTCCTAATAAAAAAAAACATCGAATGAAATTTCTAGAAAGATTGAAAATTTAATTATCACGTAGTTTAAGTTTCCCATCATGGGGAATTACTTCCTTAAAGACAGAACCTCAAAAAACTTCATTTTCAGCCTCTGAAAGATATTTTCTAATTAATTTCACATTAAAAAGATTTTCAAAGTGGGTTTTTGTTAAAGATTCATCAATCTCTAGTCAACAAATCAATGTTCTAAAACTTAGCGAATTATTATTCAGTAATATTGCAGCAGATTTTAATAAAACGGATGACAAATTATTTTATAGAAGACGAAACAATTGAATGGGAACAAATCGATGCGGGAGTTCAACGCAAGATTATGGCCCATGATCCAAGTCTCATGATCGTGAAGATTAAATTTGAGAAAGGTGGTATCGGTCCTCTTCACCAACATCATCATGTGCAGATTACTCATGTACAAAGTGGCATATTTGAAGTGAGCATTGATGACAAAAAACAGGTGCTTAAAGGAGGAGATGCATTTCTTGTGACTTCAAACCTTGTTCACGGTGTTCTTTGTCTTGAGGAGGGCATTCTGATCGATACCTTTAGTCCGATGAGGGAAGATTTTCTCTAAATCTTCCAGGCTAGTAATCATTGCTTATTTTGCAATTCAATTGCTTTTCTAAGGGCTCCAATTGTTTTATGATCCCTTCCATTTCCGGCTGATAAGTCTTGAAAACTTTATCCCATATATTCAGCAAGTTACAGTAATTCATGTCCATGTACTCAACATTCTTTGCATAATGCACTCGGTGATGAGAAGGTGTCAATATGAATTTCCCCATAAATCCCAATCGCGCATCTTTCATCATAGATTCTCCAATATGAATGAAGGAGCCCCATGTTCCATCGATGAACATAATCACGAATAACATTGCCGGTGGGACGCCCATAAGCATACAAATGGTAGTTCTGATTACATCCGCATAAGGAGCTTCCAGACTAAAAAAGCTCCAGATCTGTTTTAGGATTGTTTCAATAAATTCCATGTTTAGGGATTGATAATTAAATAAATGTAGAGATTAGAATTTTAGTATAATCAGCCTTTTGGCTTTGTCCTTT
>Ga0105050_10005703_pt1 | contig 15825 bp, 16 predicted proteins | sample FRY01_FD_78088 | JGI IMG/M metagenome (GOLD analysis project Ga0105050, IMG submission 78088) | Freshwater microbial communities from Lake Fryxell liftoff mats and glacier meltwater in Antarctica - FRY-01 | ecosystem: Environmental > Aquatic > Freshwater > Ice > Glacier meltwater ... | reverse complement strand
GTTGCCAAATGCCGGGTCAGGTTGGCCGGTGGCGGCGTCGAGTGACCACAGAAACGCATCGTTGGTCGGCATCAGGATGCGCGCGGATGGCCCATCACTCCAGTACGCCACCCCACGGTGATTGAAGCCCAGATTGGTCGGGCGTCCGCGTTGATGTGCGCCGGTATCAAACCGCCAGTTTTCCTTGCCCGTTGCCGCGTCGAGCGCCAACACAAAACCGAGGGAGGTGCTCACAAACAGCTGACTGCCTACCTTCAGGGGGGTGACCTTGTAAGTCCACGGGGTCAGTGCGGGTGCGTTGCTGACCATCGGGTTGTCGGGTGAATCCCAGGTCCACGCAACGGCCAGCGAACCGACGTTGCCCGCGTTGATCTGAGCAGCCGCAGAGTACTTCTGCGAGGCAGCGTTGCCACCGTAGGTCGGCCAGTCCAGATCTGCGCCAGGGTCTGCGCAAGGACACACCCCGGGGAAGAGGAGACTGCACACCAGCATCCCAATGTGTTTCATGTCATCTCGCTAATTGAACTTGGTTGAACTCAGTCGAACTTGTGGCGTTCACTGTGTGCCCGCAGAAAGTGCCAGATGCGCAGGTTCAGGTCGGCGTCGGTCAGCTCGACTTCGCTGTGCAGTTCAATCAGCAGGCGCATGCCTTCATCGTGCAGGTGATTGACGTCGCGAAGATGCAGTGATGCCGGTGTGGCGGTGGCAAATTGGGCTCGCGCGGGCAGCGAAGACGCGTGGCTAACAGGCGCGTGGGCAAGGAGTTCACGCAGTTCGTCGATGTCCTGCATGCGTGTTGCGATGGCCCGTTCGAATTCCTGCGACAGCGTCAGCATCAGTTGCCCCACCAGCAGGCTGTCTGCGGCGGCGAAGGTATTCGCGGTTTGTGGTGCGATGGTGAGCAGCAGGCGCATCGCAAGGTCGGTCAGTGCCCGGCCGGGTTCAGGGATCACAGCGTCGCCTCGGCGTACCGATACTGCGATTCCGGTGACAGATGATCCAGCAGTATCCGGTTCTGACGATCAATCAGGGGCCAGCCTGCGTAGGCGAGGATTGGCTCTTTGGTGGTGCCGTTCACGTAGTCTTCCGCGGAGGAGATCCAGATGGCGATCGCCTTCACGGAAGCGAAGATCTGCCACCAGCGAAATGCCTGGCGATCAACCGACAGGCCACTCGCACGCTCCCAGATCGCCAGTGCCTCGGCACGTGGCAGCAGATAGCCCGCCAGGGTTTTTTCCGGCCAGCACCAGAGCGGATCAAAGGACCACGCGAGGTCTTCCAGTGGATCGCCGATATGCGCCATTTCCCAGTCGAGCACGGCGTGAATGTCGCCATGGGCGTCGAAGAGAAAATTGCCCGAGCGGAAGTCGCCATGCACCAGCGCCAGTTTGCCCGGAGTGTCCGGCAGGTTGCGGCGCAGCCATCGCACAGCGGCTTGTGCGATGGGCTGTGGATGCAGGGAATCGTGGTTGATGACCTGCGCCCAGTAGTCGAGTTCATGGGCTGCCGGATGTGCGGGACGCTGCATGAACGCAAGCGCGAGTGAATCGACGTCCAGTGCGGCCAGCTGGCCCAGTATCGTCCACTTGCGTTCACCGATCTGTTGGCGGTGGTGCACAAACGGCGGTGTGGCCAGCAAGGCGGGTGAGGCTTCGCAGCCCGGAATCTCGCGCGTAATGGAGAAGGGGCGCAGCAGCCCGGCGGGATTCTGGTCTTCCAGCACCATCGGTTCGGGCACGGGCACGGCGGTGCCGAATACCGCCTTGTACGTGTTGAATTCGTGGGCCCGTTCCGTATCGATCAGGCTCGACGGTGGATCACGGCGCAGGATCACACCCTGCGGCGAGCCATCAACCGACAGATGCACGCGCCAGGTTTCGCGCGAAGCCCCGCCAGGAATCTGGCTGATTGCGGTGCAGGTGATGTCTTTGCGCCAGTGCGCGCTCAGGTAATCGACCAGCGCGTCGCCAATGGCTGATAGCGGTGTAGTCACGGTGTGCTCCCCTCTCTGGGGCTATCGTAGCAGCCAACCAATCCGGGCTGTCGAGCTTCGTGTGGGGGGAGGTTTGGCTGGCTATGCGGTCGGACCGGTAGAGCGCCCGCTCATGAAGGCCACGTGAGCGCACTATGCGTGGGCTATCGGTACCTCTGAGTAGCGTCGTTGGTGCAGCACCGCACCGATCCTGAGAGCGACGCTCACACATTGCCGGAGGTTTCGATCAATGCCTCTGCTGCCACCGTTGTTCCCGATACGGGAACATAGTACTGTCCAACCATGCGGATCATTGCCAGACGAACACCTAGGGAGTTCTGGGTACGTTGCCCTGAATCTGAGCAGCCGTTGAAAGCGTGGTTCACCGAAGCGCAAGTCGCAGCCTGGCAGAACCCTCAGGAGGTGAAGCTCAGGTACAGGCAGGCCAGTTTTCTGGCCGATAACCGCGTCGTATTCAACATCGGTGGCAACCAGTATCGCCTGGTAACTCAGCTGAACTATGACTTTCAGATCATCCATATCAAGTTCATCGGCACTCACGCCGAGTACGATCGAATAGACGCGGAGACTATCTGATGAATATTCGCCCGATCAGGACAAAGCGAGACTACGAGCAGGCCCTGAAACGCATCGCGACGCTTATGGATGCAAAATCCGGTACCGACCAAGGAGACGAGCTCGAAGTCCTCGTGACTCTGGTTGACGTCTACGAGGAGAAGCACTTTCCGGTAGGTGCGGCTGATCCAGTAGAAGCCATCCTGTTCAGAATGGATCAGCAGGGCCTGGAACGAAAGGACCTTGAAGCATTCATCGGCTCACGCCATCGCGTTTCGGAGATCCTCAATCGCAAGCGCAACCTGTCGCTCGAGATGATTCGAAAGCTGCATACAGGGCTTCGGATTCCTCTGGAGGTACTCATCGGAGACGCCGCATAGGCCAGTAGCCGATCAACGTGGTACTGCCGACGATGCGTTGTGCGCTAAAACGCTTTTAAGGAAGTCAGGTGGAGGTAGTGTCGATGGGAATGCATGACAGGCAAGTCATGGAGTAGTTCCCCTGCTTTGTTCCCCACTGCCAACTGGACGAATCGATACCTCACAACGGTCAGAAGTGAAAAGAGGTGGCAGGGCCTTAATGTGACGAGCCCGCATCCATTCCTTTCGCGCTTCCCACGGGCCGCTGACGGATTCCTGCAGACCACCCATGCATGCATGGGATGGTTTGCGAGCGAAACCCTGTCCGCGAATGCCTCTGCCAGAACTGCGACTCCGGCCAATCGGCGCGATCTCATATCAAGCTGACAGAGGATCCACACATGCTTCTCTGGGTGAACACACAAAGCATCGATGCCGGGTTGGGCGATGGCAGACATTCATGATCGAAGTCGTTCGTGGACGTCCTATAAAGCCTGTGGATTCCGAGCGTCGATCAACAGCAGCGCACAAGCGGCACCGCTGGTCCTGTTGGCGTCCCTTCCGCCTTGCTTCCGTTTGAGTGTGGTGTTTGAGAGGTTTCCTTTGCCGTCAGCCCGCCCGTGTTTCAGATGTTCGAGCAGGGATCGATGACAGAAACTCCGGCAGCCTCAAACGTGGCTATGTCCCGCGTGGCCACTGTCATGCCGTTAGCCTTTGCGATGGCGGCGATCATTCCGTCTGCCATCGCGATGGATTGGCCCGCCGCCTCTGCCTTGGCCATCAGATCGGCGTACGTTTGGGTCGCGGCGAGATCGAAGGTGAGTACTCTTCCGGCAAATGCGGGCAATATCTGGGTTTCCACCCGTTCGTTCAAACTGTTGCGTCGGCGACCGCGGAGCATGCGGGCTACGCCGAAGCGCAGCTCCGCGACGGTTATCACCGATAAGAACAGGGTTTCCAGCAGTTGCGCATCAAGCCATGCGACTACGCGCGGCTCGGGTGCTGCGCGCAATGGTTCGGAGATGACGTTGGTATCGAGCAGAATCATTCGAAGTTCGCAGAACGGGGCGGCGATTTGTCACGTTTGTTGATCAGCGCAGCCTCTTCGTCAGTGAGTCGCAATTTCTGTCCGATTCCAGCAAGCCAGGAACCCAGTTTCAACCGACCCTGAGGTTTGACCGCTTCTTCGAGCAAGGCGCGTACTTCCGCTTCGGTGCTACGCCCGTTCTGGGCAGCCCGCAGGCGCAACGCCCGGTGCACGGTTTCGGGGAGATTGCGGACAGTCAGTACCGCCATGACGTCACCGTGGTGTATTTGCTTCGATGCTGTCATTTTGTACGAATGCATCCATCCTCGCAAGGTTCAGCAGAATGAGTGCCGCTGAGAGAGTTTCCAGATGCTGTGCACCTGCCGTAGTCGACGCGGCATGAGCTGGTTACAGAGGCTCATGTTGAAAGCTGCTCGCGGACGTCCAGGATGGCTTGCGGATTTCGATCAGCGATCAACAGCAGTGTACGGGCGGCACCGCTGGGCTGTTTGTGTCCCTGCTCCCAGCTTGCAGCGTGCGCACGGAGACACCGAGCAGCCGGGCGAATTCACTCTGAGAGAGTCCCAGCCTTTCTCGTGTGCGCGCAACGGGTAAAAAAATTACGTGTGTCGGTCCCGATTTCATCTGCCGAATGGATTCGATCAGGTCCAGCGCAAGCTTTGAGGACGAGGCTGTTTCAGCCAACGTTGTTTTCCTTGTTTCACTCTTCGACGACACGGCGCAACTCTTTAAGCTCTGCAAACGTCAGACCATCAGTACCCGACTTGGCATAGATGGCCAGCAACACGACCTGGTGCGGCGTTTGAAGGAGGTAGATCACTCGCACGCCGCCTGACTTCCCTTTTCCGGAGCGACCCCACCGTACTTTTCTCAGTCCTTTCGAGCCAGGGATTACCTTTCCCGTATTTGGCCGCTCGGCAATGTATGCAGCAAATTGGCCATGTATTGCTGGGGTTCATAGCGATGGCCACTGGCTGCGGAACAACGCAGTCTCGACGACGGTGTACATCTGGTCTATACCCCTCGGGAGTATAGGGCATCAACCCGACAAGGCGTGACTCCGGTTACCTGCAGGATATCCACGGCTCGACTGGACGATGTAGTCAAGAAGCCCCTTAAGGCGCCTGTCTTTTGCGTCGTGTCGTGTGGGTTGCAGGCGAATACGAGGATGACATTTCGGCTTTTACACGAGGTGGGAAGGAGCTGACTCGATCTATGATCGGAGAGGGCTGCAGGCTGCGAACCATGATGCCTGCAGACGATACGGGTCATTCCTGGTCGCGGACTTCCAGGAGGACCTTCGGGTTTCGCTCTGCGATCAACCGGAGCGTTCGATTGACGATCGTGCCATCACGTGCATCAATAAAATCGATCAGAAACCGGAAGAGCCCCACCGATGACAGACACCGACCTCAATGATCTTGAGAAACGCCTGAAGCGCCTGAACAAGAGATCTCTGATTGCCCTCCTGCTCGAACTCGCAACCAACGACGGCACCATGCGCAGCCGCCTTGAGCGGGTAGAACCGACCGATCAGCCGGATCGACCGGCAAAAGGCAGCAGCAAACTGGTCGGCGGCTTGAGGAAAATCCTGTCCGGCTGGCGGCGCTCGCAGCAGTACTACGACTATCGCTCCGCACCAAGGTTTATCGGGATGCTTGAAGACTGGCTCGAACAGGTCGCGGCCGAGGTCTTGCCGACGGACCCGGCTGCCGCTGTCGAGCTGTTCGAAGAGTTCATCGAGGCTGATGGCAAATGGATGGAAAGTGCTGACGATTCCGATGGTGAAGTGGGCGAGGTCATGCGTGGTGCCTGTCAGCATTGGCTCAACGCCGCGGCCCGCTGCAATCAACCCGCAGAGGTCTGGAAGACACGGCTGTTGCGGCTGGAAGAGAAAGACGAGTATGGCACTCGCGAACTGCTGCTGCGTTGTGCAAACCTCCTGCTTGATGAGCCGGCACTCCGTGAACTGGTTGTGCACTTCGAGGACCAGCTATCCAATACGCTGGCGGCCAGCACCGGCCAGGGAAGTCTGCCATTCGAAGTGTACCGTGCGTCCGGTGCACTTGACTCATTGTCTGTGGCCTTGAACGATCCAGACATCAAGGTTCGGGCTACCCTGCAGTACAGTCCGCAGCCGAACTCCCTGCAGCAAGAGACTTTTGTTCGTGCTTATCTTGACGCCGATCAGCCAGAACGTGCCCTGGTATGGCTGGCTGAATCATGGGACGTTCATGAGTCGAATCGCCAGAATCTGCGGGCAGAGGTACTGGGCCGTCTTGGCCGAACAGAAGAAAGTGCGGCCATCCGCCGATCGATCTTTGAAAAGACGTTGTCGGTTTACGATCTGCACCAATGGCTGGAGCAGCTGCCGGAAACTTCTCGTCCGCAGGCGTTGGCACAGGCCCGCCAACTCGCTGTGGATAACGATGATCCGACCAATGCGGCAACGATGCTCATCGAACTCGGTGATGTAGCTGGCGCAGCATCAAAGCTTCTGGCGATGCCGGACCGGGTCGATGGCAGACTCTACTACGCCCTTGTCCCGATCGCCCCCACGCTCGGCGTCCATGGACAACACGCTGCAGAATCCCTGGTCTATCGGGCACTGCTCACGGCCATACTCGAACGTGGTTATGCCAAGGCGTATCGGCATGCGGCACGCTACTGGCTTCGTCTGCGCGAGATTGCGGAATCTGGTTTCGACCTTTCGCCTTTGCTTTCACACGAAGGGTTTGAGGCGCAGATCCGCCTCGCACACAAGCGCAAGTCGTCCTTCTGGGCGTACGTGAACAGTCCCGGGCGCATCAGCAACTGATCAACGGACGTGATAAATCGTGACCGCCCGATTCGGTTGGATCATTGCATGCGACGGAAATATGGTGCGGTCGACAATTTCGCTCAGTAAACAAGCGGCTCGACAACAACCCGGTCCACCGCCTCAGCAGTTCGACTACCTCTCGTGGTTTGAGAATAGGGACGGTGCCCATGCGTCAGGCGACCTGAACCGTCCGTATCCCGATGAACTCTGATTCCTGCTGTGGCTCCCCGTCCTCAAGGAGCATGGCAATTACTTCTCGCAGATTCACTTCTACCTCGTCGACATCTGTGCCTTGTGTGTGGGCTCCGGGCCAACCTGGAACGTACCCCAGGTACAATCCAGTATCGGAGTCTCTCTCGACGACAAAATCGAAAGATCTCATGCTCGATATGCCGGTAATTGATTACCCATTTCAAATTCCTGTATTACATCAGTAACAGCACGACTGGGGCGTCACGCGTTACGAGGACATCCGGTACGTCGCTTCTGACCACACACTGTTCTACCCCGGCAACAGTTCACGACCCGATTCACCACCCGCGCCGTCGATGATCAATCATGACGAGCCGGTGCCCATGGCCAAGCGCAGTGTGATCCTCCTTTAAAAAAAGTGTGAGCACACAGTGGGTCTGATGCAACGCATGGTTAGCTGCCGACCCAGTTCAAGCCGCAAGTTCAACCCGAACGGTTCTGCCAATACGCGCCTCAAGGGTAATGAGCATTTCAAGGTTGAATTTCTCCCACTTGCCTCGCACGAGATCTGATACCCGGGACTGACCAACACCCAGACGTTTGGCTGCCTCAGATTGGGTGAGTTTCTCAATCTCTATGTAAGCGCGCAGATCACTCATGAGCTTCGCACGCATTTCCAGAACGGCAGCCTCCGCTGGCTCAAAACCGAGATCAAGAAAGACGTTGCTGCTTCTCTTTTTGCTTTGCTTTTTCAAGTGCCTCAATCTCCTTGTAACGGGCTCTGGCAAGATCAATATCTGTTCGACTTGTGCGCTGAGTCTTTTTCTGGAAGGCGTGCAGAACGTAGACAGAATCTTCGAACCTGGCGAGATAGACGATACGCCACTCACCTTCCCGACGAATTCGTATTTCCATCACGCCGGCACCGACCACGTTCAAAGGCTTCCAGTCAAAGGGCGTCTGTCCTACCTGGACGAAATGCAGTTGAAATCCAGCATCCCTACGCGCCTCCGTTGGGAAGTTCCTCAGATCGTTTTGGCTAGAGCCTGCGAACTTAAAAGTCTTCACGAAAAACTATATAAGTTCATAGATAAAATATCAAGAAACTTAGATAGTGCGTCCAAATGAAGCTGACATTGACGATCAGCAATAGGTCGGCAACGCAGGTACTGATATCAGTGTGCATCGCTGGCGTCCAGAGCAAAGGTTACCAACTGCGAAGCAGTGAAGTTGCATCCATGGCGCACACTTTGACTACAGGCCCGAGAGGTATATCGCTTCATTTCAGCCAGTGGTGAATCTTGTTCAATTGAGAATATCAGCGGGTTTGTCTGTCCCTGCGGGCAAAAAGCTCCGAAGATCGCCCGTCTTTCGCATCATCTCGCGTGTATGAGTGGGAACGGACTCCAGTCCGCGAACGCCCACGCGAGAACCACGTTGCCTGTGCCCCACGCGTTCACCTGCCCTGGAGATTGGTGATACGCTCCTGCATCTCAGGGGGAACAGAAGAAGAGACGATGCCGGATCATCCGACGCGCGACGACATTCGACTGCTGCATCCGGAATTCCATGCCGATCCATTCGAGCGGTTCCGCTGGATGCGAACCCACGCCCCGGTTTATTTTGATGCTCAGGCCAGAACCTGGGATGGTGGGTTGGGCCTGTGGGGAGTCACGCGCTACGAGGACATCCGGCACGTCGCCTCGGACCAGGAACTGTTCTGCTCCGGTAACAGTTCGCGTCCCGACTCACCGCCCGTGCCGTCGATGATCAACCATGACGAGCCCGTGCACATGGCCAGGCGCAGTGTGATCCGCAAGCGCTTCACCCCGCAGGCGGTTCGTTCGCATGAATCGTTTGCACGGCAAAGCGCCAACCAGCTCATCGATCGGGTGATCGAACGGGGCGAAGCCGATTTTGTGAAAGACATCGCCACACCGCTGCCGATGATGCTGATCGGGCGCATGCTCGGTGTGCCCAACGACGACTATGAAAAGCTCCTGCACTGGTCCGACCTGTTTGCGACCGGCCTGCAGGACATGCCGCCTGAGCATCTGCAGAAAGTGATCGATGCCGCCAACGCGTGGAATGCGTACATCACCTTCTGGTTCGAAAAACGCCGTGCCGAACCTGGGGATGATCTGATCAGCGCCATCGTGAACGCCAAGATTCAGGGCGCGCGCATGTCTCACGTCGAACTGATGTATGAGGCGATGCTGATTCTGGTGGGGGGTGACGAGACCACGCGCCATACTATTTCCGGTGGCACGGAAGCGCTGTTGCGCAGGCCGCATCTGTATCGGCAACTGGTGGCGCATCCCGAGCGTCTGCCCGATGCCATCGAAGAGATGCTGCGCTGGACTACGCCGGTGAAAAACATGAATCGGACCGCTACCGCAGACACCGTGGTGGGGGGCCAGCCGATCCGCGCCGGTGACAAGCTGCTGCTTCTGTATGAGTCCGGCAATCGCGACGAGACCGTCTTTGATTCTCCGGATGAGTTTCGTATCGATCGCAATCCAAACCATCACCTGGCGTTTGGCGGTTATGGCCGTCACTTCTGTCTGGGCGCGAACCTGGCTCGGCTGGAAATTCGGGTGATGTTTGAAGAACTCCTGCGTCGTCTGCCCGATCTGGCACTGGCGAGCGAAGCCTCCAATCCGTATCGCCATGGCAACTTCGTACTCGGCTTCGAGTCGATGCCGGTGGTCTTCTCCCCCAGGCGCAGGGAGGCTGCGTGAGTTCCATGCAAGGCCAGCATGCGCTGGTAACAGGTGGTGGCAGCGGCATAGGCCTTGCCTGTGCCCGTGCGTTTGTCAGCGACGGTGCCCGGGTGACGTTGATGGGGCGGGATCAGGCCAGACTCGAACGCGCGGCGCAATCGTTGGCGGCGCTGGGTGAAGTACAGTTTTTTGCCGGGGATGTGGGTGATGAGTCTGCAGTTCAGGCGGCAGTGGTGCAGGCCCAGGCCTGGGCGCCGTTGACGATTGCCGTGGCCAATGCCGGTACGGGTGCGCTCGGTACCGTGGTCAAGACCACGAGTGATGAGTGGCGGCGGGTCATGCAGACCAATCTCGATGGCACGTTTTATACCTTCAAACATGCCGGGCAGGCCATCATGCGCGCGGGGGGTGGAGCCATGTGTGCCATCTCGTCCATCGCCGGCCTGCGAACCCATCGGTTCATGTCCACGTACTGCGTAAGCAAGGCGGGCATCGACATGCTGGTGCGTAACCTGGCCGATGAAATGGGTTCGGTGAAGGTGCGTGTGAACAGCGTGTGCCCGGGTCTGGTGGACACCGAAATTGCCGCCGGCCTGTTTGCCACCAACGATGTGCACGAAGACTATCTGTCCTGCATGCCGCTCGAACGTACGGGCATGGCGGACGACATCGGCCGCGCAGTGCGTTTTCTCTGTGGCCCTGAAAGTTCCTGGATCACCGGTGTGAATCTGCCTGTTGATGGTGGACATCATCTGCGCCGGGGTCCGAATCTCGACACGTTTGCGCGGGCGCTGTATGGCGACGCACCCTTTTGAGAAACTTCTCTGGAGAAACACCATGAAACTCAGCAAGTTCAGTCGATCCATTGCCGGCAAGGTCGCCGTGATCACCGGCGCTGCCAGCGGCATGGGCGAAGCAACGGCCAAACTGTTTGCCGACGAAGGCGCCAAGGTGGCGGCCATTGACCTCAACGCCGCTCCCCTCGCGCGCGTGGTTGGCGAAATCGAAGCCGCTGGTTATCCGGTCAGGGGCTGGACACTGGACCTGTCCCATCGGGCGTCCATCAAGTCGGTGTTCGACGAGATTGCCGATCACTTCGGCGGCATCGATATTCTGATCAACAATGCGGGTATCTCGATCTTTACGCCCATCGACGGTGACCAGTATGAATCGGCCTGGGACAAGACACTCGCCGTCCTGCTGACCGCGCATACCGCCACTATTCGTGCGGCGCTCCCGCACCTGCGCAAGTCCGGTGCCGGACGTATCGTCAATATCGCGTCCACGGAAGGGCTCGGAGCCACCAAGTTTGGCAGTCCGTATACCGCGGCCAAAACCGGTGTGATTGGCCTTACCCGATCACTTGCGGTTGAACTCGGCACGGACGGCATCACGGTCAACTGCATCTGCCCCGGTCCGATTCGTACCGGCATGACGGCGGGCATTCCGGAAGAGCAGAAACAGGAATATGCACGGCGGCGGGTGGCGCTCAAACGTTATGCAGATCCGGAAGAAGTGGCGCATGGCACGCTGAATTTCTGTCTTCCGGCATCCAGTTTCATCACCGGTACAACGCTGCCGGTGGATGGTGGGCTGACGATCCGAAACGCTTGATCCTTCCTGATCTGTCGAGGTTGCAGTAATGGCGCAGATTTCAGGCCGCACCTCATGGCGAACCGTCTTTGCGTTTGGTGCGCCGGCAGTCGGCGCCGGCTACATGTATCTGCTGCTCTCGCTCTACGTGATGAAGTTCGCCACGGATGTGCTGCTGATTGCCCCGGCGGTGATGGGCCTGATCTTCAGCGCGTCGCGTATCTGGGATGCGGTGTCCGATCCACTCGCAGGCTATCTCAGTGATGGTACCCGCTCGCGACTCGGCCGGCGTCGGTCGTGGATTCTGGCCAGCCTCATCCCGGTCGGGCTCACGTTCATCATGGTTTTTTCTCCACCCGCGAGTCTCGAGGGGGGAGCGCTGATCGCGTGGATGGCGGTGGCCATCATTGGTTTTTATTCCGCGATGACCGTATTTTTTGTCCCCCACATGTCGCTGGGCGCGGAACTCTCGGACGACTATCACGAACGAACCCGCCTGTTTGGCATGCGCCATGCGTTTTACACCGTGGGTTCAATCCTCGCACTGGTCAGCATGCAGCAGCTGATCAACGCGGAGATGCGCAACGAAGATGCAGTGCGATCGGTTGCGGCCTGGCAGTCCTGGATTGCCGCAGGTGTGATGGGTGGCCTCATCCTGTACGCCGTGGTGCGGTTGAAAGAACGGCAGGACTATCAGGGGCGTGGTTCAAAAGGTCCGTTTGAGGCGCTGAAGGACGTTCTGGCCAATCCCCATGCACGAACGCTGTACCTCGTGTGGTTCATTGAAAACGTCGGGTCTTCCGCCATCGGTGCGCTGACCCTGTACGTGACCGCCTATGTTGTTGGCGCACCCCAGTGGGCGCCACTGATCATCCTGTGTTACATGATTCCATCGACGGTCGGCGTACCGGCGTGGCTCGCCTTGTCACGCCGAATCGGCAAGATCAGGGCCTGGCAGATCTCCATGGTGGGTACCGGCGTGTCGTTCGGTTCCATGACCATGCTGCTGGTCTGGGACACCGTCGATACACGGCTGGTGTGGATCATGGTGATGGCCGTCTTGGCCGGGTTCAGCGCTGCCGGTGGCGGCTCCATCGGGCCATCCGTGCAGAGTGATGTGATCGACTACGACGAAATGCGCACCGGGCAGCGCAAGGAAGGTTCGTACTATGCGGCGTGGAACTTTGTGGCCAAGAGTGCACTGGGTGTCGTGCTGCTGATGACCGGCTTTGCGCTGCAGATTGCGGGCTTCGTTCCCAATGCCGAGCAGACCATGGCAGTGAAGTTCACCATGATCCTGCTTTACGCGGTATTCCCGCTCCTCCTGTGTACCACCGGCGCCGTGCTGATGGGGCGATTCAAGCTGGACGAAGCGTCGCACCAGGACATCAGGGTCGCATTGGGTCGAGGCTAGCCCGACGGGGTACTCCCACTCCTTCACTGACCTCTTTCACCGACCTCTTTCACCGACCCTTGAAATTGCCCGGCCTTCGTTCGGCAACCGCCTTCACTCCTTCCCTGTGATCTTCCGTCTGCTGCAGGCGATATTGTTCGAGGAACTCGTGATCGGTCTGTTTTTGCACCTGGGCGGCAAGGTCACCGCGCAGGGTGGCGCGCACACTCATGATCGCCAGTGGTGCGTTTTCCGCGATCTCGTTGGCAAAGGCCAGTGCCTCCGCACGCAGGTTGTCGGGGTCGGTAATGCGATCTGCGAGGCCCCACGCGTACGCGGTCTCGCCATCGATGCGGCGGCCCGTCAGGAACATGAGGTTGGCTTTCTGTTGGCCAATCAGTTTTGGCAGTGTCAGGGTCAATGCAAACCCTGGATGGAAACCGAGTTTCACGAAGTTCGCGGTAAAGCGTGCGTCGGGTGTCACGACGCGAAAGTCTGGCATCACGGCCAGCCCGAAGCCGCCACCCACCGCGGCACCCCGTACGGCGGCAATCACCGGCTTCTTGCAGGCAAACAGACGAACTGCGGCGGTGTAGAGCGGATTGCCGGTCGTCTCGGTCCGTTCGGCGCGCCTGGCCTGCTCGCCACGATTGCTGAAGTTTGCGCCGGCACAGAAATTCTTGCCCTGCGCGGCCAGCACCAGCGCGCGCACTTCAGGGTCCTGGTCCATCGCTTCGAACGCGTCACCCAGCGCGTTGATCAGATCGACATCAAAGAAGTTGTTGGGCGGTCGCTGGATTTCCAGAACGGCTACATGACCCTGTTTTTCAATTTCGACGTCGCCGAATCGCATGTCCCTCTCCCGTGTCGCAAACCGCGTGGATGACCGATGTGGTCTGTGGATGTTTGCGCAGATAGCGGGTACTTTGCAAATGGTCCGCCGGAAGGCGGGCGAGGATGGCGAATGAGCGGGAACAGGTGAGGGAGGGTATTCCGACATGTTGAAGTGGCAGATTGGCGATGTGCGCGTGACCCAGGTTGTGGAACTCACCACGGCGTCCCTCGGACCCCATCTGCTGCCACAGGCAACCTCGGCCGAACTGGCCACCATGCCGTGGCTTGCGCCCTTCCTTCAGGATGGCAAACTGCTGCTCAGCATCCATTGCCTTGTTATCGAAGTGCACGGACGGACCATTGTTGTCGATACCTGCATCGGTAACGACAAATCACGCACGTATCCAAAATGGAACAACCTGCAGGGCGACTTCATGTCGCGCTTCGAAGTGGCCGGGTTTACGCCTGCGCGTATCGATACGGTGCTGTGTACCCACATGCATGTGGATCATGTGGGCTGGAATACCCGCCTGGTCGATGGGCAGTGGACACCCACGTTTCCCAATGCACGGTACCTGTTTGCCGAGGCTGAGTGGCAGCACTGGAAGGCTGAGCCGCAGCCGTATGGCCCGGTGTTCGAAGACTCGGTGCAGCCCATCTTCGACGGCGGCCTCGCCGATCTCGTGACGTCAGAACATCGAATCTGCGATGAAGTCTGGCTCGAACCCACACCAGGGCACACCCCTGGCCATGTGAGTATCCGGATAGCCTCGCGTGGGGAAGCAGCCGTGATTACCGGTGACATGATTCATCATCCCTGCCAGATTGCGCGGCCGGACTGGTCGAGCCTTGCGGACTGGGATCCGAACATGAGTGCGCACACCCGTCACGACTTCATTGGTCGGTATGCGGACCAACCGGTGCTGGTGATCGGTACCCACTTTGCGACCCCGACAGCGGGCCACATCGTGCGCGACGGTGACGCCTGGCGGCTGCAGACTTGAGTTAATCTGTTGGCCTCATCTGACCTATATCGCGCACTAGTGATCCCCGACTTTCGCCTGCACTTCCTGGGTGGGCTCGCGGCCTCGTTGGCGATGAACATGCAGATCATTGCGCGGGGCTGGCTGATCTATGAGCTGACCCGATCGGAACTGGATCTGGCACTGGTGTCGCTGGCGTTCCTGTTGCCGACCGTGCTGTTTTCGCTGTGGGGCGGGCTGCTTGCCGATCGTTATTCCAAACGACGGGTCATCGTTGTCGGTCAGAGCATGAACGCCATGGCCACGTGCATCATGGCGTTCATCGTATTTTCGGAACACGTGAGTTTCTGGCACTTCATGGGCTTCGGCTTTTTTAATGGCACCGTACTCGCGCTCTCCATGCCATCACGTCAGGCGTTTGTGCCGGAACTGGTCCCGGACCGGCTGATCCTGTCAGCGACCTCGCTCAATTCATCCGGCTGGAATTTTGCGCGCATTGTCGGACCTTCGTTTGCGGGTTTGTTGATCGCGTGGATCGCCGATGGCGACAAACAGTCGCACTTCGGGGTCGGTGTGGTCTATCTCATCATCAGCGCCCTGTATGCAGTCTCCGCACTGACCGTCAGCCGTCTGTCAAAAGGCGGTGAAACCCATCCCGCCACCGGGCGCCCCTTGCGCGAGATGCGCGATGCCTTTGCGTACATCCGCGCGCGTCCGCCCATCCTCGGGCTCATCGTGCTCGGGGTCATTCCATTCATGTTTGGCATGCCCATCAACACGCTGATGCCCGCGTTCAGCCAGGATGTGCTGGGGGGCGGGCCTGATGACCTTGGCTTTCTGATCTCGGCAATGGGTGCCGGCGCCATCGTGGGGTCGTTGGTCACCGGCAGCCTGGGTGGTCTGGATCGAAAGGGGCTCTGGATGATCTGTACCGGGCTCGGCTGGGGGGCGATGACCATCGCCTTTGGTCTCTCGCCCTCGCTGGGTACGGCCTTTGTCGCCATCCTGCTGATTGGTTTCCTCAGCAGTACCACGACGTCACTCAATCGCAGTTTGCTGCAGATGCAGGTCGACGGGCACATGCGCGGCAAGATCCTTTCCATCGACATGATGTCACAGGGTCTGATGCCCATTGGCCTGCTGCCGATCAGCATGGTGGCGGAAGAGACCAGTGTTGCGGTTGCGCTGACCGTGAGCGGCGGCCTGTTTGTCGGGCTCATTCTGCTTTGTCTCACCCTGGTGCCCGCGGTTCGGGTGGTGCAGCGAACGCTGTAGCTGCCTGAAGTTTGCGTGGCTGGAGTGTGCGTGGCTGGAGTGTGCGTGGCTGGAGT